>OWIW01000198.1_pt1 | contig 49439 bp, 37 predicted proteins | sample 2433821 | NCBI WGS metagenome assembly OWIW01 (sample SAMN05065751, study PRJEB22554) | human gut metagenome | biome: ENVO:2100002; feature: ENVO:00000062; material: ENVO:00002003 | host: Homo sapiens | place: USA | reverse complement strand
CGTTTTCAGAAGAAGCCTCCGTGTCTGATAAGGATACGGAGGCTTTGTTCGTTTTATATACCTCTCCTCTAACATTCCGTTTCTACCGCTAATCACTATACCTTATTATATATAATTATTCATCATATATTCATCAGATTAATTCCCGAATTAAGGTGCTAAATGAATGATTAAAAACGTTTAAATCAGTATTTTATATCCTATTTCCACTTTCGTATTTCATATATTCTTCGTACCTTTACAGTGTATTAAAAGGTATAGTAAATCCTTTAATCAGTGAACAATTTAATCTTTTTACAAAAGAAAGTAACATAGCTGTAAAACAAATAAGAGAGACATCTGTTATTTATTGTAGAATCATTAGACGACATGAAAACAACTGTAAAGACATTCTGGATATGCATGCTAGTGATGTTGACTTGCAGCATTAGCGGTAAAGCCATTGACCTGGTGCAGGTGGATGACAGAATGGCCGGAACTGCTGAAGTTTCCGCTTCTTTATCTTCATGTTCTTCTACTTCCGACAATAGTATTGACAAGAAGAATTCATTGTTCACGAATACCAAGTTCGCATGGACTACGGATGTCGAACTGGGAAACAAACCGGTTTCCGAAACTTACTCTTCTCATCAACAGCGTTTGCGCAGGGTGATTGAAGACAATCTTTTCCTCAGAAACATTCTTTTGATGTTATCCAACCACGAGAATCTACTCGTGCAAGGCCGCTCTAAATTATACTACTCAGATAAAGACCCGTACTATGCATTGACGGGCAGTGATTACTATATTTATACGCTTCGGCGGATTTTGATTTAGCCAACTTTTCTTCTTATTGATTTCCCCCTTTTTCTCCTTATTGTCTTGAAGAGACTGAAGGCAGGTGACCTTTAGTGTACATATATGTTAGTTAAGGTTGCAAGGATGATTACGCCCTATCGGTTCGTAAGCGGGAAGTCGTATCCCTATGCTTTATTTTCAAAACTCTATTTAAATACCAACAATTAAACTTTTCATCATGGAAACTACTCAAAAAAAAGCAGCCTCTTTTAAAGGCATCAGATCCGCCGGTTGGGTAATCGTAATCTGTTTTATCATCGCCGTGCTTATTTTTCACTTTGTGTTGGGAAATCCCTCCAACTTTATGAACAACGACCCGAACAACCATCCGTTGCCGGGTAACTTCCTCGGTACCATCTATAAAGGTGGATTCATTGTTCCTGTAATTCAAACGCTTTTGCTGACTGTCATCGCACTGAGTATTGAACGTTATATTGCCATTGGCGCTGCCTTTGGTAAGGGGTCATTGGTGAAATTCGTAGCTAACATCAAAGCAGCCTTGGCTGAAGGTGATATGAAGAAGGCACAACAAATCTGCGATTCACAACGTGGTTCTGTAGCCAATGTGGTAAATGCCACTTTGAAGAAGTATGCCGAGATGGAGAATGACACAGAGCTGTCCAAAGACCAGAAACTGCTTGCCATCCAGAAGGAATTGGAAGAAGCCACTGCGCTGGAACTGCCGATGATGGAGCAGAATCTTCCTATTATTGGTACCATCACGACTTTAGGTACATTGATGGGATTGCTTGGTACGGTTATCGGTATGATCCGTTCATTTGCCGCTCTTGCAGCCGGAGGTTCAGCCGACTCCATGGCTCTGTCGCAAGGTATTTCCGAGGCTTTGATTAATACTGCCTTCGGTATCTTGACCGGTGCATTGGCCGTTATCTCCTACAACTATTATACAAACAAGATTGACAAGTTGACTTACAGCCTCGATGAGGTTGGTTTCTCCATCGTGCAGACTTTTGCAGCTACCCATAAATAGTTGACTGCTGATAGTTGGAGCTGCGCTGTGACGTAGGCTTCTATTATCTATTCAACGAATGAATTCTCAATTTTAATTTTCAATGAAACGATTATGGGCAGAGCGAAAATAAAAAAGAAAAGTACGTTCATCGATATGACGGCGATGAGTGACGTAACTGTACTGCTGCTGACCTTCTTCATGCTGACTTCTACGTTCGTGAAGAAAGAGCCGGTACAAGTAACGACTCCCGCCTCTGTATCCGAGATTAAGATTCCGGAGACAAATGTACTCCAGATATTGGTCGATCCGAGCGGAAAAGTATTTATGAGTCTGGACAAGCAGTCCGACTTGCGCGAAGTGCTGGAAGCTATGGGGCAGGAGTATGGAGTGACTTTCACTCCGGAGGAAACTAAAAAATTCATGCTGGCGTCTACCTTTGGTGTGCCGATGAAGAGTATGAAGAAATACCTCGACTTGCCGCAAGACCAGCAAGATGCTGTATTGAAGAATGAGGGGATACCGACAGACAGTATTGACAATCAGTTCAAGGCCTGGGTGCGCAACGCCCGTGCAGTGAACAGTGATTTGCGCATTGCCATCAAGGCAGATGCCAATACTCCTTATTCCGTAATAAAAAATGTGATGAACTCACTTCAGGACCTCAGAGAGAACCGGTACAACCTGATTACTTCTCTGAAGACCACAAGTGAGGAGTGACAAGCTACGAGTTACAAGTAGAACAAGAAAGGAAACATTATGGCTGAAATACAAGAAAGCGGCAACAAGAAAGGTGGAAAAAGCAAGCAGAAGAAAATGACTGTCAGGGTGGACTTTACACCTATGGTGGACATGAACATGTTGCTGATTACCTTCTTTATGCTTTGTACCTCACTGAGCAAACCTCAGACCATGGAGATAAGCATGCCGAGCAATGACAAGACCATCACCGAGGAGCAGCAGACCAAAGTCAAGGCTTCCCAAGCCATCACGCTGTTGCTGGGGGATGACAACAAGTTGTATTATTACGAAGGGGAGCCCAACTACAAGGACTATACTTCACTGAAGGAAACTACCTATCAGGCGGATGGTCTGCGGGCAATGCTTCTGCAACGTAATAGAGTTGCTGTGAACGAGGTGAACAGACTGAAGCAGCAGAAACTGGATCTTAAGATATCAGAGGATGACTACCGGAAACAGCTTTCCGGGATAAAAAGCGGAAAGGATACGCCGACAGTCATCATCAAGGCTACCGACAAGTCTTCGTACAAGAATCTGATTGATGCTCTCGATGAAATGCAGATATGTAATATAGGTAAGTATGTGATAACGGATATTGCCGAAGCCGACGAGTTTTTGATGAAGAACTACGAAAGCAAGGGCGAATTGTCCCAGAACATTGCTGAATGATGTGTAACACCCAAAGAAAGGAAAGAATATGGCTAAAGTAGATTTAAGCTCCCAAGCATGGTGTGACCTCGTGTTCAGTGGTAAGAACAAAGCATATGGAGCCTATAAGATGCGTGAGACCTCTCCCAGACGGCACAACATTGCCGTGATACTGGTAATTGTAATTGCATTGATAGGTTTCAGTATCCCTACGCTGATAAAGATGGCTACCCCCAAACAGAAAGAGGTGATGACCGAAGTGACTACCCTTTCGCAGCTGGAAGAACCGGAAGTGAAGCAGGAAGAGATGAAGCGGATAGAGCCCGTGGCCCCACCGCCGCCTGCATTGAAAAGCTCCATTAAGTTTACCGCTCCCGTCATCAAAAAGGATGAGGAAGTGAGGGACGAGGATGAAATAAAAAGCCAGACAGAACTGACGGAAACGAAAGTTGCCATCTCCATTGCCGACGTGAAAGGTAATGACGAGGAACACGGCAAGGACATCGCCGACTTGAAACAAGTGGTGACGCAGGCCGAACCGGAACCTGAAAAGGTTTTCGATATGGTAGAGCAGATGCCCCAGTTCCCCGGTGGTCAGGCCGAGATGATGCAGTTCATCAGCAAGAATATGAAGTATCCGACCATTGCCCAGGAAAACGGTACGCAAGGGCGTGTAACCTGCCAGTTTGTGGTAGGTGCCGACGGCAAGGTGCGTGATGTGAAAGTGCTGAGAGGTGTAGACCCCTATCTGGATAAAGAAGCTGTCCGTGTGATTATGTCCATGCCCAAATGGATTCCCGGCAAGCAGAATGGTAAGGCCGTATCGGTGAAATATACGATACCGGTGATGTTTAGATTACAATAAGTGTGTGTGTTATGAAAACGGTGAAACAACTTCAGCTTTCAGGCTTGCTGGTGCTGCTGACTCTGCTGTCTGCCTGCCAAAGCAAGCCCAAGGACGGACAAACGGATACGTATACCTCCGGTGTGATTGCAATTGCTGCGGACGAAAGTTTCCAGCCTATTGTGCAGGAAGAAATTGACGTGTTCGAAGGACTGTTCCCCTTGGCAGGAATTGTGCCCCGTTATGTGACGGAAGTCGATGCCGTCAACCTCTTGCTCAAGGACAGTCTGCGGTTGGCAATAACCAGTCGCAGACTGACTCCCGAAGAGATGAATTCCTTCAATAGCCGGAAGTTTTTTCCGCAGGAGATAAAGATTGCTACGGATGGGCTGGCATTGATAACCCATCTTGGCAATCCAGATTCATTGATTAGTGTGAAGGACATCCGCCGCATCCTGACGGGTGATGCGAAGCAGTGGAAAGATATCTATCCGGCTTCCCGTCTGGGGGATATCAGTCTTGTGTTTGACAACAAGAACTCCAGTACCGTACGTTTTGCTGTCGATTCCATCTGTAAGGGTGTACCGCTTTCCAGTCAGTTGAAAGCGTTGAAAACCAATAGGGAGGTGATTGACTACGTGGCCCGCACGCCTGATGCCATCGGTATTATCGGCGTGAACTGGCTGAGCGACCGGAATGACAGTACGGGGCTCTCTTTCAGTAAAGAGGTGCGGCTGATGTCCGTCAGTGCTGCTGACAAGGCCATGCCGGACAACAGTTACAAACCCTATCAGGCGTATTTGTATTACGGTGATTATCCGTTGGCACGCAGCATCTATGCCTTGTTGAATGATCCGCGGAGCGCACTTCCGTGGGGATTTGCCTCTTTCCTCGCTTCCGACCGGGGACAGCGGATTATATTGAAGTCGGGATTGGTCCCCGCCACCCAACCGGTGCGCGTGGTGAACGTCAAGGATGAATAACTAAAATGAATGCTAACATGAAACGTAGATTTGTATTTTGTTTGGGAGCGATGCTGTTTGCAGGTACGCTCGCCGCACAAACGCCGGTGCCCGAATGGCAGGCGGGGGTGGATAAAGTAAAAAGTCTGATAAAGACGAATCCGGAGCAGGCTTCCGACGCAGCCGGAGAACTGCTGAAGGGCAAGAACAAGAAAAATGTGGAGCTTGTGACTTCCGTGGCCCGTGCCTATCTGGATGTAGGACAGCTGAAAGAGGCGGAAACCTATCTGGAGATGGCAAGAAAGGCCGACAACAAGGCTCCGGCAGTTTCTGTACTCGAGGGTGACATCGCTTTTGCCCGAAAAGATATCGGAAAGGCATGCCAGCTTTATGAGCAAGCCATCTATTTTGATTCGAATTATAAGGATGCGTATCTGAAATATGCGCAGGCATACAAGTCTGCCAGTCCTTCGCAGGCCATAGAGAAGCTGAACCAGCTGAAGGCCATAGCTCCGGATTGCCTGGAAGCAGACAAGGAGCTGGCGGAAGTGTATTACGCCACCAACCGTTTTGGCAAGGCTGCCGACACCTATGCCAAGTTCATCGATACTCCCGTGGCTACGGAAGATGACATCCTGAAATATGCTTTTGCACTATTCCTGAACCACGACTTCGAGAAATCCTTGGCGGTGGCGCAGAAAGGTTTGCAGAAGAATGCCCGCCATGCCGCATTCAACCGGCTTGTGATGTACAACAATGTCGACCTCAAGCGTTATGACGAGGCAGAGAAGGCTGCCGATGCTTTCTTCAATGCTTCGGATAATGCCGATTATTCATGCTTGGATTACCGCTATCACGGTGCTCTGTTGAGTGCTCTGAAGAAATATGACCAGGCCATTGAGGAATATGGTAAGGCATTGGAGAAGGATGAGAGTCAGGTGGATTTGTGGCGTGAGATTGCCGATGCTTATGAATTGAAAAACGACTATACCCAAGCCATTGCTGCTTATAAAAAGTACTATGACTCGCTGGCACAAGATAAAAAGACGTCCGAAAACTTATTCCAGTTAGGGCGTCTGTACTACGGAGAGGGTACGTCCTCGGACACTCTCTCCGTTCAGTCTGCCGACCGCATGGCGGCATTGCAGGCTGCCGACTCTGTGTTCGCACTTGTTGCCGAACAAGCTCCCGACAGTTATTTGGGAGATATGTGGCGCGCCCGCACACACTCTGCCATGGACCCCGAAACTACAGAGGGATTGGCGAAACCTTATTACGAGAAGGTGGTGGACGTACTGCTTGCCAAAAACGAACCGAGGTACAACTCTGCATTGATAGAGTGTTACAGTTATCTGGGCTACTACTATCTGTTGAAGAGTGACTATGCTACTTCGAAAGAGTACTGGAATAAAATTCTGGCTATCGACCCCACCAATGCCACAGCAAACAAGGCATTGGACGGCATCAAATAGCAATAATTTTAGTTGTTTGTCGTGTCGGGAGGAGTGGAGAGTGATTCTTAGCTCCTCCTTTTTTGTTGCAGGGTCCCCCTTGGAGGCAGTGATTGCTTGCGGTAGTCCGTGGGTGAAGTGCCTAAGTGTGTCTTCACATACTTCCCGAAAAAGGAGATGTTGGGGAAATCCTGATGCTCGGAAATCTCCTTGATAGACTTATTGGAATACTTCAGAAAATATTTGATGTCTTCGACCACATAATCGTTTATCCACTCGAAGGCTGTCTTTCCGCTGACCTTTTTGCAGACGGTGGAAAGATATTTGGGAGTAACACACAGCTTACCCGCATAATAGGAAATAGAACGTTTTTTCACCTCGGTGCAGGCCAGCAGGTCGAGGAATCTCTTGAATAGAATGTTGCTCCGCTTCACCATTTGGCTTTCGGGAGGGGTGCTCAACTGGTTTAAATCTGCCAGCAGCTCATACAGCATGGTGCGTATCAGCGACCTGATGACTTCTTTGTAGTAGGGCTGCTCCGCTTGTTTCATTCGGGCACGTATCACCTTATAGTATAAATCGAACAGTTGCACTCTGTCCTTGTCAATGCGTACTACCGGATTCTGGCTGATATAGAAAGCCTTGTTCCATATGTCACTACTTTTATGAAGGTACTTCTGTGTAATCTGGGTCGACAGACAGAACATGGCGCCCTTGAAGTCGGAACTGGTTGTGCAATTGCTCAGAATCATATTGGGCATACAAATCAGCATCTCACCGGGGTAGATAGCATATTTTTGGGTATTGATGTTTATCTGCAGTCTTCCTTTTACACAGACCACATAGATGTTTGCATTCAACTTGAAATACTTGTTGAAAAGCAAGTTCTTGAAATCTCCAAGTATAGCAATATCGTTGTCGGTATAGTCCGTACTTGTATATTCTGCTATATTGTATGTGTTAAGTTGGTAAATCTTTTCTTCGTTTTTCATATTCATGTCTTTAGCTCCTTTGCAAATGTAAAGCAAGTGGCAGGAAATATAGAGTCCTAAATGGATACAGAAGTGTCCTAATCTTCTTGCGTGTGAGGCTAATTTCGAACCAAAGAATAGAATTGTTCCTTTTTCTGAGCATTTTTTTTCTTGAAACGCTTGTCGTATTGAAAAGAATGTCTACTTTTGCGGTGTACTATTATACTAATACACATAAACAATAAGATATTTAATTCATCCAAGCGTATGTTACAAGTAGAAAACATTTCATTTAGTTATCGCAAGGGGCGGAAAGAAGTCCTGAGCGATTTTTCACTTTCGCTGGAAGCCGGCCGGGTTTACGGTCTGTTGGGTAAGAACGGAGCCGGCAAGTCTACGTTGCTCTATCTGATGAGCGGTTTGTTGGCTCCCAAACGTGGGAGAGTGATGTATCATGATACCGACATGCGCCGCCGGTTGCCCGTCACGTTGCAGGACATGTTTCTGGTACCCGAGGAGTTCGAGCTGCCTCCTATTTCCTTGGTCAGCTATATTGAACTGAACAGTAAGTTCTATCCCCGTTTCAGCAAGGAAGACATGGTGAAGTACCTACATTTCTTCGAGATGGATATGGATGCTGATTTGGGAGCCTTGTCCATGGGGCAGAAAAAGAAAATCTTCATGAGTTTTGCGCTGGCCACCAATACTTCCCTGCTGCTGATGGATGAGCCTACCAATGGACTGGATATTCCGGGAAAGAGCCAGTTCCGCAAATTTCTGGCTTCGGGTATGTCGGACGACAAGACGATTGTCATTTCCACCCATCAGGTGCGTGACATTGACAAAGTACTGGACCATGTGCTGATTATGGACAACAGCCGCGTATTGCTGGACGAATCCACTGCCAGCATTTGCAGTAAGCTGTTCTTCTTGGAGAGTGACGACCGGGAGTTGGCTGCGACTGCCTTGTACACGCTTCCCTCCGTACAAGGCAATTTCTTGATGCTGCCCAATACGGAAGGTGAGGAATCGGAGATTAATCTTGAACTGCTGTTTGGCGCCGTACTTGCAGAGCCTGGGAAGATAGCGGAAATGTTTCACACTAAAACAAATGAATAATGATACGCGATACCTTTTTTAGTTTGCATCGCTTTGTGAACGTATGCCGCAAAGAGATGGTGGAGAATTGGAAGACCTATATACTCCGCTCGGTGATGGTCTACGGAATGTTGGCCATAGTCTTTGTCTGGAATGGATACTATCAGTATCACAATCTGGAAGCGGGAGCTGTGGGCATGGACCCTATCTGGGAGTTTGAGTCCAGATTCTTTCTTTGGGGACTTGTCATTTGGGGATGCATTAGCGCCTCGTTTACCATGGAAAGGATGAAAAGCAAGACGAGTCGTACCGTTGTGCTCATGACACCTGCCACCATGTTCGAGAAATTCTTTGCCCGCTGGCTGGTGGCTACCTGCGGCTTTATCTTGGTCTTTCTGATAGCTTTCAAGCTGGCGGACTTGACAAGAGTCGTCTTCTATCTTCTGGCCTACCCGGAGCTGCATGTCGTTCACTCCTTTCCGTTGTGGGAATTCTGCTGTAACACGAACTGTTTCTATGAGACGATAGGAAGCGGACCGGCTGTGGTGGGGATATTCCTGAGCTGCTACTTTTTCCTACAGTCTTTCTTCCTGCTGGGTAGTACGGTCTGGCCCAAAAATGCACTTATCAAGACTTTTGCGGCCGGTGTCTGCATCTTCGTTTCATATATCCTGATAGCTGTATTGTGCCTGAAGGCCATTCTGCCTAATAACTTCTTCATGACTGAGCCCTATATTGACAGAGAGGCATCGGGCGGCTGGCTGATTTTTATAACTTCGTTTTTCGCCCTTTTCAACTGGGTGCTTGCCTATTTCCGTTTCAAGGAGTCCGAAATCATTAATCGTTGGTAACTATGAACTTTAAGGAAAGTAAAGCCATCTACCTGCAAATAGCAGACCGCATTTGCGACGAGGTACTTCTCGGGCAATATCAGGAGGAAGAACGTATTCCTTCGGTACGGGAATATGCGGCTGTGGTAGAGGTCAACGCCAATACGGTGATGCGTTCGTACGACTACTTGCAGACGCAAGGAGTGATTTACAACAAGCGGGGTATCGGCTATTTTGTGTCGGTAGGTGCACGTAAGCTGATTCTTTCGTTGAGGAAAGAGTATTTTCTGAAGGAGGAAGTGGATTATTTCTTCAAGCAGATTTTCACGCTGGGCATCTCTGCCGAGGAGTTGTCCGGGATGTATCAGGAGTTTATCAAGAAACAAAAATAAAAGAAGACAGTTATGAAACGAACGACTTATATAATGATAGGAATGCTGGTTACCGGTGTGGCAATGGTATGCGGACTCATGTTCTATGTGGTGGACCGCAATGTCACTCAGAAAGATAATTTTATGGAAATCGGCGGAGAACGGAAAACGGTGCAGCTGCCCTCGTGCAGGGTGTTGAAGCTGACACAGCCTCCGGTGGTGTGGAAACAGAAAAAAGAAGGTATTGTGGAGGCAGAGCGTATGTTCTCGTTCGGGGAAGTGCCGTTGGAGGTAACTGCCGGAGACTCTTTGCAGCAGGGCAGTTTCTCCTATGCAGGGGATATGGAGGCTTTTATGTCGATGACTTCCGTTGGCGATACCCTGCTCGTCACCTTTGACTTTCCGGAGGATAAGCTGGAACAGCATCTTCAGAATGACATTTGGATAAGGGTTCGTTCAGAAGGGATGGAATTGCGGTTGCCTGCGGAGGTACAAGCGGTTGTGGTAGATGTGGAAGATATGGAAGCCAATTTCTACGGACTCCGTTGCGATACGCTCTCTTTCCGCACGCGATACCTTGCCCGGCTGGAAGATTGCCATGTCACTGCGCTTGCGGCGCAGGCGCAGAGCTTGCATCTCAACAGCGGCACAGTGCGCAACCTTTATCTGAATCTGGACGAGATAGCCGACTGGGATGTCAATACCGGTTCCTTCCATATCGATACGGAGCATCTGTCCGGCAGTCGCTATCATCGTTGTCTTTTGCAGAAGAATGAATGCCGCCGGGTGTTCTGGACACCGTTAAAGGATGATGCCTCTTTGAGTGTGGAGTTAAAACAAGCAGTTAAAATAGAAGTAGGTGAGTAGCCATAATACGAAATGACTTATCTTTGCACATGAATCAAAAAGTGTAGAGTATATGGCCTTGCAATTGGCATTCGTATTGGTAGCTATCATTATAGGCGCCCGCTTGGGCGGCATTGGACTGGGTGTAATGGGAGGGATAGGTCTGGCAATTCTGACGTTTGGTTTCGGATTGCAGCCTACATCACCTCCCATTGACGTTATGTTGATGATAGCCGCCGTCATTTCTGCCGCATCCTGCATGCAGGCGGCTGGCGGACTGGATTATATGGTAAAGCTGGCAGAACGGTTGTTGCGGAAGAATCCTTCGCAGGTCACCATCTTGAGCCCTATTGTGACCTATTTGTTTACTTTTGTTGCCGGCACGGGACATGTGGCATATTCGGTGCTTCCCGTGATTGCCGAGGTTGCCACGGAGACCAAGATTCGTCCCGAGAGGCCACTGGGCATTGCGGTGATTGCTTCGCAGCAGGCTATTACGGCAAGTCCCATTTCGGCTGCCACCGTCGCACTGCTTGGGTTGCTGGCGGGATTTGATGTCACCTTGTTCGATATTCTGAAAATAACGATTCCTGCTACCATTATCGGGGTACTTGTGGGCGCCTTGTTCTCCATGAAGGTGGGCAAGGAGCTGGCAGACGACCCGGAGTACAGAAAGAGGTTGACCGAAGGCTATCTTGATGTCAAGAAGGTGGAGATAAAGGATATACACAATAAACGGCATGCCGTCTTGTCCGTGCTTATCTTTATCCTTGCCACTGTTTTTATCGTGTTCTTTGGTTCGTTCGACAGTTTGCGTCCTGCCTTCGTGATAGACGGCGAGACGGTGAGACTCGGCATGTCCGCCATTATCGAAATCGTGATGCTCTCTGCCGCCGCCCTCATCTTGCTGCTGACTCGCACCGACGGCATGAAGGCAACGCAAGGTTCCGTCTTCCCGGCAGGCATGCAGGCGGTGATTGCCATATTCGGCATTGCCTGGATGGGAGATACTTTTCTTCAGGGAAACATGCTTCAGTTGACCCAGTCCATCGAGGGAGTGGTGAGGCAAATGCCGTGGCTGTTCGGGATAGCCTTGTTTGCCATGTCGATTCTGCTTTATAGCCAGGCCGCCACTGTGCGCGCACTGATGCCTTTGGGCATCGCTTTGGGCATTTCGCCTATGATACTGGTTGCTCTGTTCCCGGCCGTAAACGGTTACTTCTTTATTCCCAACTATCCCACCGTAGTAGCGGCCATTAATTTCGACCGTACCGGAACTACCCGTATCGGCAAGTATGTGCTGAATCACTCGTTCATGCTTCCCGGACTTGTTTCGACTGGCGTTGCCATCGGGCTGGGGTTGCTTTTCATCAGGATATTCTAAGGGAAACCGCTGCTTTCAATCCGTTGTATATAGGGCTTTGTTTACTTGTGTATAGGGGAGTGTTCCCTTTTACTCATTGCCTTATCAGCGCCTAATGGTCGTGCGGCGATCTGCTGACGGCTGTTAAGCGGGTTGTTGATGGCCGTTAGGCGATTGCATCATGGCCGTTGCATACTGTTGATTCCTTATGTCCGACGTAATAAATACCTTCATTCTCTGAATAAAGCACAGAGGAAAACAGTATTGAAGTCTTGGCTTTGTGTGGCTGTACGCATTTGTTCTGATTGCATTTGAAGGGGGAGGAGATGGAATTAATACCGTGTTTGCAGGATATTGATTTCGTGCAGGTACGATATAAATAAGATGTGATACAAGAAATTAATAACTTGTGTTACTTCATGTTAGCTTCTTGTGTGTCAGTATTTCTGTTTGTGAAACGGTGTGGAAGCAAATTTTGCTTCCACACTTTTGAGTTGCTTCCACCGCATCTGTAATGCCGATGAATAAAGGGATGTGGAGAGGAGGTGGAAGTGTGGAAGCAATTTGCACAAACATTATTTGCGCAAACATTTTTTTCTGTCCTTGATGGGAATTAAAAAAATGAGGATAAAACGGTTTATAAAACCTTTTATCCTCATTGTAGTTGCGGAGATCCGACTCGAACGAATGACCTTTGGGTTATGAGCCCAACGAGCTACCAACTGCTCCACTCCGCGATGTTTTGTGAGTGCAAAGGTACAGCTTTTGATTTAATAAGCAAATTATTTCTTGATTATTTTTCTAAAAAAAGATCGATTATACTTTATTGTATTGATAATGAATAAGGTATAATAGAATATTTTTATTCGCATATATTAATATACAATTGTTAATAATCTCGTATTTTTCTTGTGTGGTAGAAAGAAAAGAATTACTTTTGCTCAAATTATTCAGCAATGTGCAATTTATAACCTATGACCGTATCAAAAACAAAAGCCAGATTAGTAGATGTCGCCCGTCAGTTGTTTGCAAAGATGGGAGTGGAGAATACCACAATGAATGATATTGCCCTCGCTTCCAAAAAAGGTAGGAGAACTCTCTATACCTATTTCAAAAGCAAGGATGAGATCTATTTGGCGGTCGTTGAGTCAGAATTGGATATACTTTCGGACATGATGAAGCGGGTGGCGGATAAGGACATTTCACCGGATAAAAAGATTATTGAGATGATTTATACACGTCTGGATGCAGTGAAAGAGGTAGTATATCGTAATGGTACCTTGCGTGCAAATTTTTTCCGCGATATATGGAGAGTTGAGAAAGTCCGTAAAAAGTTTGATGCCAAGGAGATGGTACTTTTTAAGGGAGTGTTGCAGGAAGGAAAAGACAAGGGGGTGTTCTGTATTGACGATGTGGATATGACAGCCTCATTGGTGCATTATTGTGTGAAGGGTATAGAAGTTCCTTATATTCGCGGTCATATAGGAGCCAATTTGGATATGGAAACCCGGAAAAGATATGTCGCCAATATTGTATTTGGCGCACTTCATAGAACAGAAATTTAATTAAAATCAATTTTAGTATGGGATTATTAGATGGAAAGACAGCTATTGTGACTGGTGCCGCTCGCGGTATTGGCAAGGCTATCGCTTTAAAATTCGCTTCAGAAGGAGCTAACATTGCATTCACTGACCTCGTGATTGACGAAAATGCGGAAAATACAGCTAAAGAAATAGAAGCAATGGGCGTAAAAGCTAAGGGATATGCTTCGAATGCAGCCAATTTTGAAGATACCGAAAAGGTAGTAGCAGAAATCCATAAAGATTTTGGTCGTATTGATATATTGGTAAATAATGCCGGTATCACGCGTGACGGGCTGATGATGCGTATGAGTGAACAGCAATGGGATATGGTGATCAATGTGAATCTGAAATCTGCTTTCAATTTTATTCACGCTTGTACACCGATCATGATGCGCCAGAAAGCCGGAAGCATCATTAATATGGCTTCTGTGGTAGGTGTTCACGGAAATGCCGGACAGGCTAATTATTCAGCTTCGAAGGCTGGTATGATTGGTTTGGCTAAGTCCATTGCGCAGGAGTTGGGTTCTCGTGGAATTCGTGCCAATGCTATTGCTCCGGGCTTCATCATTACGGATATGACTGCTGCTTTGTCCGAAGAAGTAAAAACGGAATGGGCGAAGAAAATACCTTTGCGTCGTGGAGGAACACCCGAAGACGTTGCTGATGTTGCAACATTCCTGGCTTCTGATATGTCTGCTTATGTATCTGGTCAGGTGATTCAGGTAGATGGTGGTATGAATATGTAGGAACACCTCCCATGACCGTCATATACGAAGACAATCATATAATTGTAATCAATAAGACCGCTTCCGAGATTGTTCAGGGGGATAAAACGGGGGATACGCCTCTTTCCGAAACTGTGAAACAGTATATAAAGGAGAAGTATGCGAAACCTGGTAATGTCTTCATCGGTGTAACTCACCGGCTGGACCGCCCCGTAAGCGGTCTTGTTATTTTGGCAAAGACCAGTAAAGCTTTGTCCCGCTTGAACGAGATGTTCAAAAACAGTGAGGTGAAGAAAACTTATTGGGCGATTGTGAAAGAGATACCCAAAGAACCTGAAGGTGAATTGGTGCATTTTCTAGTGCGTAACGAAAAGCAGAATAAGAGTTATGCCTATGAAAAGGAAGTACCCGGCAGCAAAAAAGCCATTTTGTATTATCGTCTCATCGGGCGTTCGCAAAATTATTATCTTTTAGAGGTCGATCTTAAAACCGGCCGTCACCATCAGATACGTTGCCAGTTGGCTAAAATGGGATGCCCTATTAAGGGAGATTTGAAATATGGTTTTCCCCGTTCCAATCCGGATGGCAGTATCTGTCTGCATGCACGTCGTGTGCGTTTCATTCATCCGGTATCCAAAGAAGTGATAGAATTGGATGCACCTGTTCCGATAGGAAATTTGTGGAACGGGTTCGAGATATTTTGAAACAGAGTATAACGAAAAAGCCATCCCTTGAATAGACATAAGTGGGGATGGCTTTTTAGGATAGTATGCTTACTCTTATTCGGCAGACTGAGCAGGAGTTTTTGTTGAAGCGGGAGCATCATTAGCCGGGGCATTTTGTGCCGGTTTTTCAGCTTTCGGTTCTTCCTTTGCAGGCTCAGAAGTTGTTGTTTTCTCTGTGCTTTCTGTTTTTTCAGTTGCAGGCTGAGTCTTAACAGGATCCTGAGCCATTGCAAAGGTTGCACCACCACAAACAAACATAAACATTGCTACTACTAATACTAACTTTTTCATAATTTCATTTGCTTTAAAATAATAAATAATAGATTTCAATTCTCTCTGGTTAAGGTAGACAGGTTTTATATCTTATTCAGCAGCAGGAGTTTCTGTTGGCGGAGCTTCTTGGGTTGAGGCATCTGCCTTGGGCTCTTTGGTTTTAGGTTCTTCCTTTGCAGGCTCAGAAGTTGTTGTTTCCTCTGTGCTTTCTGTTTTTTCAGTTGCAGGTTGGGGCTTAACAGGATCCTGGGCCATTGCAAAGGCTGAACCACCACAAACAAACATAAACATTGCTACTACTAATTTTCTCATGATTATATGTTTTTTTGATTTATCGCATTGTTGGGCATTACTGCTGACGCTGATGTTAGAATAGGATCAAAGAACGTGCCAAAACAAAATTGAATATGTAAGGTATTGATTAACAGTGGGAACTTTTGCCTGTTGTGTTAGGGTGATTGTGGAAATGTGTAGAAGATGTAGAGTGATGGTGTGGAATTATTCCACACAGGTATATGGGTGTGTAGCTTGAATATAAGAACAAGAGACGATAGGTGTGAGTCGGACATTTTTTTTATGTTTGTACCGGACAGGAGTAATACAGTAGGGATATTCAGAAGAAATATGAGCAGGCCGTAAAAAGGGGCGTATAATGAAGATAAGTCACCTTCCGTTTGGGGATAACCAATATTGTATATTGGCGGCTTGAGACAGTGTTATAATTCTATTCCGTATAATTTCAGTTTATTGTATAGTGTTTTTCTATCGATATTCAGCAATTGTGCAGCGCGGCTTTTGTTGTTTCCGGTTTGTCTCAACGCTTCAAGGATATGTTGCTTTTCCGTTTCTTCGTCTTTCAAGGCGATATTGGAACTATGATAGGAAATGGGAGTTTCAAGTATTTCTGTTCCTAATTCCATGGGGGTGATGAGACTGCCTTGTGCAAGTAGTGTAGCTCGTTTAACGATGTTCTTCATCTGGCGTAAATTGCCCGGCCAATGATAGTCGAGCAGTGCTTGTGATGCTTTGGCATCAAAACCGATTAATTGTTTATCCAGTTCCTTGTTGGCTTGGTCTAAAAAGAAATTGGCAAATAAGAGGATGTCTTCTCTCCGTTCTTTCAAGGTTGGCATTCTCAACGTGAATTCATTGATACGATGGTATAGATCTTCGCGGAATGTACCTTTTTCGATGGCTTGTTCCAGATTTTCATTGGTGGCAGAGACAAGGCGTATGTCAACGGTGATTTCCAGATTGGAACCTACCGGCCGTATTTTACGCTCTTGCAGGGCGCGAAGTAATTGTATTTGTACTTCATAACTCAGATTTCCTATCTCATCGAGAAAGATGGTACCTCCGTTGGCTGCAACAAATGCTCCTGTCTTATCGGTCAGTGCGCCGGTGAACGAACCTTTGACATGACCGAAAAATTCAGAGGCGGCCAACTCTTTGGGAATGGAACCGCAATCTATTGCGATAAATGGTTTGCCTGCCCGTTTGCTCAGTTGGTGAATGCGATGGGCAACGTATTCTTTCCCTGTGCCACTGGCACCGTTAATGAGTACGGACATATTGGTAGGGGCAACCAAACCTACGTAATTATATAATTGCTTGGCTGCATCACTTTCACCTTCCAGATAGGCGTGTGCTTCTGTTTTAGAACTCGATGTTTTGCCTTTGGAGCCGGTTGTAGTCTTGTCGGACGTAGCTTTACCCGAAACGTGAGCATCTTCTTCCTTATCTTCCAACGCTTCCGACATTTTTTTGAGGAGTTCATCGGGATTTACCGGTTTGGCTATATAGTCTCGGGCACCTAACTTGATAGCTTGTACGGCCGTTTGTATATCTGCATATCCTGTCATAATGATCAAAGGGATATCCAAGTCTTGTTCGTTCATCCACATCAGCAGATGGATGCCGTCCTGATCGGGCAGACGGAGATCGGAAAGGATAAGATCGGGTGTTTGAACTTCGATATGCTTTTTTGCACGGGCAATGTTACTAACCGAAGTTACTTCAAATCCTTTTTTTCCTAACCATGTTTTCAGCATCATGCCGAAAGTTATATCATCTTCAACTATTAATATGGATCTCATGATATCAGCTTTAGCCATTTTGTAGGTTACAAAGGTAAGAGGTTTTAGACGAAAATCGTATATTTGCAAACTTAAATTAAATGAAAGTGTTATGAAAAGGAATTTAGTGATATTATTAACTGTTTTGGTAGTCGGAGCGATAGCCTCTTGTAAACCAGGACAAAAGAATAACTCAGATATGGAAAATCAGAAAGAAACAATGTTGAAAATCGAAACGACTCTTGGGGATATTAAAGTAAAACTTTATAATGAAACTCCGAAACATCGGGATAACTTTATCAAACTGGCCAAAGAAGGTACATATAACGGTACTTTGTTTCACCGTGTGATAAAGGATTTCATGGTGCAGGCGGGAGATCCGGAATCTAAGAATGCTCCGAAAGGTAAGATGTTAGGAACCGGTGACGTGGGGTATACCATTCCTGCCGAAATTGTCTATCCGAAATACTTTCATAAGAAAGGTGCTTTATCGGCTGCCCGCCAAGGCGATAATGTGAATCCGAATAAGGAGTCATCGGGTTGTCAGTTTTACATTGTCACCGGAAAGGTTTTCAATGACTCTACGCTGATCGGTATGGAGCAGCAGATGAATGAAAACAAATTGACTACAATTTTTAATTCGTTGGCGCAGAAACATATGAAGGAAATTTATAAGATGCGTAAGGCGAATGATGAAGACGGATTGTATGACTTGCAGGAGAAGTTGTTTGCACAGGCTCAGGAAGAGGCTGCCAAAGGGCCGGATTTCCATTTCACGAAAGAGCAGGTGGAGGCTTATACCACTGTAGGCGGTACTCCGCATCTGGATGGGGAATATACGGTGTTTGGCGAAGTAGTCGAGGGCATGGATATCGTAGATAAGATCCAGAATGTGAAAACAGACCGTAGCGACCGCCCCGAAGAGGATGTGAAGATTGTTAAGGTATCTTTATTGGATTAAGATGATAAAGATCAGCAGGCATGTTCTGGCCAATGGTTTGCGATTGGTGCATTCACAGGATGAAAGCACGCAAATGGTGGCTCTTAATATAGTATATAATGTGGGGGCCCGGGACGAACATCCCGATCATACGGGCTTTGCTCATCTTTTTGAGCATTTGATGTTTGGAGGCTCCGTGAATATCCCCGATTACGATGCTCCTCTCCAATTGGCCGGTGGCGAGAATAATGCCTGGACAAATAACGATATTACGAATTATTATTTGACCGTTCCCCGGCAAAATGTGGAGATTGGATTCTGGTTGGAGTCCGACCGTATGTTGAGTCTTGATTTCAATGAACGGAGTCTGGATGTGCAACGGGGGGTGGTAATGGAAGAGTTCAAACAGCGTTGTCTCAATCAGCCTTATGGCGACGTGGGCCATCTGTTGCGCCCTCTTGCTTACAAGGTGCATCCTTATCAGTGGCCTACTATCGGCAAAGAACTGTCGCACATAGCCAATGCCACGTTGGATGAAGTAAAAGATTTCTTTTTCCGTTTTTATGCGCCCAATAATGCAGTGCTTGCTGTCACGGGGAATATATCGTTTGAGGAAACGGTAGCTTTGACGGAGAAATGGTTTGCTTCTATCCCTAAGAGGGATGTTCCGGTACGTCAATTGCCGCAAGAACCTGCACAGACGGAAGAACGCCGTTTGGTAGTGGAGCGTAATGTGCCGGTCGATTCTCTTTTTATGGCTTATCATATGTGCGAACGTGCGCATCCCGATTACTATGCTTTTGACATATTGTCGGATATTCTCAGTAATGGAAAGTCCAGCCGTTTGAACCGGCATCTGGTACAAGAAAAGCAATTGTTTTCAAGTATCGATGCTTATATCTCCGGCACGGTGGATGCCGGTTTGTTTCATATCTCCGGTAAACCGGCTGCCGGTGTATCACTCGAAGAAGCAGAAGCTGCCGTATGCGAAGAGTTGAATAGGTTGCAGAACGAAGCAGTTGCCGTGCAGGAACTGGAGAAGGTAAAGAATAAATTTGAATCTACCCAGATTTTCGGCAATATCAACTATTTGAATGTGGCTACCAATCTCGCTTGGTTTGAACTGAACGGTACGGCAGAAGATATGGAAAAGGAGGTGGAACGTTATCGTTCCGTTACTGCCGGACAATTGCAAGCGGTAGCACAGACATCCTTTGACAAGAGAAATGGGGTGGTGCTGTATTATAAGGGCCTCTCCCCGGCTGTCTCCGTAAGGGAGGGAGTGAAGTTAGATTGATAACTGATTAATAGCAATAGTTTCTTTTCTTCCTCTCCTGTGGAGAGGGGTGGAGAGAGACTCTATGAATATGAAAAATTACTATGAAACTTATAAGGGGCATTACAAAGCGTTATTCCTTTTAGGATTGCCCATTGTTATCGGACAAGTAGGAGTTATTATTTTGGGTTTTGCCGATACATTGATGATCGGACATCACAGTACCAGTGAATTGGGAGCTGCTTCCTTTGTAAACAATATATTCAATCTGGCGATTATTTTCAGTACCGGTTTTTCTTACGGGCTTACCCCGATTGTAGGGAGTCTGTATGGTAATAAGCAGTTTGCGCCTGTTGGGCAGGCATTGCGTTGTAGTTTGTTGGCAAATCTGCTTGTCGGTTTATTGCTGACACTGATAATGGGTATCCTTTATCTGAATGTGGAGAGGTTGGGACAACCGGAAGAACTCCTTCCCTTGATTAAGCCTTATTACATTGTTTTGCTTATTTCTCTTGTGTTTGTTCTGTTGTTTAATGGTTTTAAGCAGTTTACAGATGGAATTACCGATACCAAAACAGCCATGTGGATATTGTTGGGGGGGAATGTGCTGAATATTATCGGGAATTATATTCTTATTAACGGAAAATTCGGCTTTCCGGAGTTAGGGTTGTTAGGGGCAGGTATCAGTACCCTTTTCTCACGTATTGTAATGGTAATTGTGTTCGCTGTGATCTTTTTTAGTAGCCGTCGTTTTATACGGTATAAACTCGGCTTTTTCCGTTTGGGATGGTCGAGACAAATGTTTATGCGTCTCAATGGCTTGGGATGGCCGGTTGCTTTTCAGATGGGGATGGAAACGGCTTCTTTCAGTTTGAGTGCTGTGATGATAGGTTGGTTAGGTACTATTGCCTTAGCTTCGCATCAGATCATGTGTGCCATATCCCAATTTACATTTATGATGTTTTACGGTATGGGAGCAGCAGTTGCTGTGCGCGTCAGTAACTTCAAAGGTCAAGAGGACACGGTCAATGTACGCCGTTCGGCTTATGCCGGTTTTCATTTGATTATGGCGATGGCAGTGGTGTTGGGAGGCATTGTATTCCTGTTCCGTAATTATCTGGGAGGGTGGTTTACGGATAATGAAGAGGTTTCCGCATTAGTGGCGATGCTGATTATCCCGATGCTGGTTTATCAATTCGGTGATGGATTACAGATCAACTTTGCAAACGCCTTGCGAGGTATTTCGGATGTGAAACCGATGATGCTGATTGCTTTTATTGCTTATTTTATGATATCTTTGCCGGTAGGTTATTTCTGCGGCTTCGTTCTCGATTGGGGGACTGTCGGTGTATGGATGGCTTTTCCGTTTGGACTGACCAGTGCCGGCATCATGTTGTGGCTGCGTTTTCGCTATAAAACAAAATAATGTGCCAATATGCCAATGTGCCAATTGGCTGCGCTATTATGCCGCATGGCAATTGGCACATTGGCATATTGACACATTGCTAAATTATTAATATTATGGCACCTTCGCGTTTTACCAAAGTAAAAATAGCTATAGGGTATTCTCTTTTATTGGCGATATTACTCTTTTCTCTGGTGTTTGTTCATCGTGAGATGGAGACACTTTCTGCATCGGATGACCAGCAGAGTCTGATGACAGACAGTTTGTTGGTTCTTTTACGTGAGAAAGATAAGAATACGATTCAGATGCTTCGGGTATTAAGTGAAGCGAATGACAGCTTGCTTTCGGCCAGGGAAATTGAAGAGATCATAGCTGAACAGGATTCGGTGGTTACCCAGCAACGTGTACAGCACCGCATAATCACAACGCGTGATTCTCTCATTACAAAGCCCAAGAAAAAAGGATTCTTCAAACGTTTGGCAGAGGCATTCGTTCCTTCCAAACAGGATACGGCAGTATTGGTAAATACTTCGTTGGAGGTTGCTACCGATACCATCCTTGAAGCGTATAACCCGACCGATTCACTGCATCAAAAAATTCGTATGGCCAGTGAACAAAAACGTGCTCAGAAGAAAACGACTATACGGCGCAGGAATGTGCAGTTCCGGCGGTTGGATACACAACTGACAGCCCGGATCGACAGTTTGGTTAAAGAGTATGAACTGAATGTGATGCAACGTGCGCAGATGGATGCGGAGAAAGAGCAATATGTTCGTCAACGTTCTGCCCGCATTATCGGTGGCATTGCTGTGGGAGCCGTTTTGCTTTCCATCTTTTTCCTTATTATAATCTGGCGGGATATCACCCGTAGTAATCGATACCGTAGGGAATTAGAAGAGGCGAACCGCCGTGCCGAAGAACTTTTGAATGCCCGTGAAAAATTGATGCTTGCCATCACACATGATTTTAAAGCACCACTTGGCTCTATTATGGGATATACAGATCTGCTGGCACGCCTTACGAACGATGAACGGCAGCGTTTTTATCTCGATAACATGAAAAGTTCTTCGCAGCATCTTCTGAAATTAGTGAGTGACTTGCTCGATTTCCATCGTCTTGACTTGAATAAGGCAGAAGTGAACCGTGTCACTTTTAATCCCTCCCAGCTTTTTGAAGAGATACGTACAAGTTTTGAACCGTTAACGGCAGCTAAAGGACTTGTTCTTGAATATAAAATAGAGTCCGAACTGGACGGGCGTTTCATAAGTGATCCGCTTCGTATCCGACAGATTGTGAATAATTTATTGTCTAATGCGGTGAAATTTACCTCAAAAGGGGGTATAACGCTTGCGGTAAGTTATTCTTCTTCCCGTTTGCGCGTAGCTGTGACCGATACCGGAAAGGGAATGGCAGCAGAAGACCGAGAACGTATTTTCCAGGAGTTTACCCGCCTGCCCGGTGCACAAGGTGAAGAGGGATTTGGTCTGGGACTCTCTATTGTGCACAAGCTTGTCGTGCTGCTTGAAGGTACTATCGACGTGCAGAGCACGTTGGGAGAGGGAAGTACGTTTACGGTAATCCTACCGCTGTTTCCGGTAGGCAAAGCTGTCGGTTTTGATAAAGACAGGAAAAAGAATCAGTCTCCTTCGGTTACTGAAGCAGATCATATCGACCGGGAGCAAATGGTGAACTCTCCGATGAATATTCTTCTCATTGATGATGATAGGATACAACTGATTTTGACTGCTGCCATGCTTGAGCAGCAAGGAATTCATGCCACATGTTGTGAGCAACTTGATGAACTGACCGAACGTCTCCGTGAGCGCCGGTTTGATGTGTTGCTGACCGATGTACAGATGCCTGCCATCAACGGCTTCGATTTGTTGAAATTATTGCGTGCATCCAATATTCCTCAGGCGAAAACAATTCCCGTTATTGCCGTTACAGCCCGTAGCGATATGGATGCGGCCGAATTTATTGAACATGGTTTCTCCGGCTGCCTGCACAAGCCTTTTACGGTAGCCGAACTCCTAATACAGTTGAAAGGTGAAAGTGGAAAGTTGAAAGTTTCTGAAGAGTTGAAAACAGAAAGTGGAGAGCCAAAAGTCACTATGCAAGAAGATTGCGCAGCCAACTTTCAACTTTCAACTTTCAATTTTCAACTAAATCTTGATTTCCGTGCTCTCACCGCCTTTTCCGAAGATGATCCTGAGGCTGCTCGTTCCATCCTGTCCTCATTTGTAGAGGAAACGGAGAAGAACATTGACCAGATGGAAGCCGGTTTAAAAGAAGAAGATACGGATCGGATTGCCGGTATGGCGCATAAGCTGCTTCCGCTTTTAACTATGATCAAGGCGATGGAGATTCTTCCATTGCTGTCGTGGTTGGAAAGTAGGCGAAACGAAAAGTTTTCTGATGAAGTGAAACAAAAAACAAAAGAGGTATTACCGTTGTTACGACAGGTGGTAGATGAGGCAAGAAAGTATTTCTCCGCCTTCTAAATCTTTTTTATAGAATTATTTGTTTACTTTGTATTTCCGTTAATGTATTGAAACACGCTTGATGAAACGAAAATGGATAAAATGGGTGAGTTGGATATTACTTACTCCTATATTGCTCTTTGTGGTACTGATGGTATTGCTTTATGTACCCCCCGTACAGAATTTTTTACGGAAGCAGGCCACTTCATATGCATCTGAAGCTACCGGTATGCAAATTAATGTCGGACGTATCGATCTTCGCTTCCCGTTGAACCTGTTGGTTCGGGATGTCGAAGTGATTCAGGTTCCGGATACATTGCTCACACTGGGGAGTCTCAATGTGCATGTACAAGCTATGCCTTTGTTTAAAGGAAAAATAGAAGTAGACGATATTACTCTCCAGCAGGTGACTGTCAATTCGGCCGATCTCATAGAAGGCATGAAAATCCGTGGGGTATTGGGGCGTTTTTTTCTTGAAAGTCACGGTGTCGATCTTACGGATGAAACAGCGGTGATTAATCATGTCGAACTCTCCGACACACACATCGGTCTTGTATTGAATGACACTGCAACTACCGAAAAAACGGATACGGCTTCGGTTCCCATCAATTGGAAAGTAGACCTTCATGCACTAAGTTTGAAAAACGTTTCTTTCAGTATGCAACTTCCTGCGGATACGATGCGTATGGCTGCCCGTGTGAGCGAGGCAAGCATTAAAGATGTATCCGCTGATTTAAAACACCAGTTCTACGGATTGAGATCCTTTTTGCTGACGGGCACTTCGGTTAATTACGATACGGGTAATACCCAACCGGTGGAAGGTTTTGATCCTTCGCACATTGCTTTGAGAGATATTCGTATCGGAATTGATTCGGTACTTTACTGGGGGCGCAATATGAACGCTGTTATTCGTGAGTTTTCAATGAACGAACGTTCCGGGTTAAGCGTGACATCTTTGACCGGACGTGTTTTTGCCGACAGTACGGTTATCCGTATACCGGATTTCCGTTTGCTTACTCCGCATTCGGAAATGAATCTTACTGCCCAGACTTATTGGGAATTGGTGAATATTCCTACTACCGGACGGTTGACCGCCCGTTTCAACGCGCTTATCGGTAAACAGGATGTAATGTTGTTTGCCGGCGGTTTGCCCGAGGCTTTCAAGGAGGCTTATCCTTTCCGTCCATTAGTAGTACAGGCGGGTACGGAAGGCAACTTGAAATCGATGCAGATTTCCCGTTTTAAAGTAAATCTGCCCGGTGCTTTCTCTTTGGAGGGTGGCGGCGAATTGTATAATCTGACAGATAGTACCACACGCTCGGCTGCTCTTGACTTGAAAATGCAGACAGGAAATCTTAATTTCCTGACGGCATTGGGGGGGATGACGCCGGGAGCACCGTTGGTTATCCCGGATAGTATGCTTCTTGACGCTCGTTTGGGGATGGAAGGGTCGAAATACGACGCCCGCCTGTTGTTGAAAGAAGGAGAAGGCCGATTGGGACTTACTGCTGCCCTTAACAGTACTACCGAAGCTTATACTGCCGATTTGCATATAGAGGATCTTCAGATAAATCATTTCTTGCCGAAAGATTCCATTTATGAGTTCAGTGCTTCTCTTGCGGCACACGGGCGCGGGTTCGACTTTACTTCTTATAAGACTGCGGCGGCTCTTAAGGCGACGATTGATAAATTGCATTACGGGGATTATAAAATTTCGGGCATCGGTCTTACAGGGACGGTCAAGAATGCAGTTGCGAATGCACAACTGACCAGTGATAATCCTCTGTTGAAGATGACGGCAGATGCGGAGTACCATCTTGCACATCATTATCCGGATGGAAAAGTCGGGCTGAATGTAACTGGCATCGATACGGAAAAACTTTTCGGTGTCAGTCTTGGTAAGAATTCCGGCAAGCCGTTGGATCTGCAACTTACCGGTGAAGTACGTAAAGAACGTGTATTTACTCATCTTACAGCAGGTGACCTTAAACTGAACCTCAGCGCCCGCGCCGGGTTGGAATTATTAATTCGTCAATCCACTCACTTTGCCGATGTTTTGACAAAGCAGTTGGAAGCGAAAGAATTAAACCACGCAGAATTGCGTAAAGCGTTGCCGACAGCAGTTTTCTCTTTCTCTGCCGGACAGGATAACCCGATGGCCTGGTATCTCGCTACGCAGAATATATCTTATCATGATGCTTCTGCCAAATTGGGGTGTGCACCGGATTGGGGAATTAACGGTAAGGTCGCTCTCCATACCTTGAAGATTGATACGTTGCAACTGGATACTATTTTCTTTACTTTGAAGCAGGATACGAGTCGTATTAACCTGCGTGGCGGAGTAATCAACGGGCCAAAAAATCCACAGATATCCTTTACATCCATACTGACCGGAGAGATTCGTGATAAAGATGCGGAACTGGTGGCACAATATATAAATGATAAAGGAAAAACGGGCCTGCTCTTCGGAGTGAATGCCAAACCGCTCTATGGCGGGCTCGGAAAAGGTAACGGGCTTGCATTGACATTAGTGCCGGAGGAACCTGTCATTGCTTTCCACAAATTCCGTTTTGAGGAACATCACAACTGGATTTATCTTCATAAGAATATGCGCGTTTATGCCAATGTCGATATGCAGGATAATGAGGGTATGGGAATCCGTATGCAATCTTTGCCGAGCGATACCGTTTCGTTGCAGAATATGGATGTCGAATTACGGCGTATCCGGTTGGAGGAAGTGTTCAGCATTCTACCTTATATGCCGCAGATTACCGGATTGCTTTCGGCAGAAGCCCACTATATACAGACGGAGAAATCGTTGGAATTATCTGCGGAAGCAAGTATCGATGAACTGACTTATGAACGGCAGCGTATCGGTGATGTGGCTTTGGGAGCTACCTGGCTTCCGGGAGAGAAAGGTAAGCAGTACGTCAATACTTATCTTACGCATGAGGGTACTGAAATTATGGTTGCTGATGGTGCGTTGTATCCGGCAGTTTCGGGCAAGGACAGCATTGTAGTGAACTCTACACTCGAACATTTTCCTCTCAGCATAGCCAATGTTTTTGTACCCGATCAGATGGTGACTCTTTCCGGCGATATGGACGGCGACTTGCATATTACGGGATATACCGACAGTCCGTTGATTAATGGCGGATTGTCATTGGATAGTGTTTCCGTTTATGCACGGCAGGCCGATGCCCGGTTTATATTTGACAATCGGCCGATACAGGTACAGAACAATCGGATTGTATTTGATAAGTTTGCGATTTATACTACCAGTCAGAACCCGTTCAGTATCGATGGTTATGTCAATTTTCGGGATATGGGCCGGCCGATGGCGAATCTTAAACTGTTTGCGGAAAACTATACGTTGCTTAATGCCAAACGGACTAAGGAGAGTATGGTTTATGGTAAGGTGTTTGTCGATCTTGATGCTACGGTGCGCGGACCGTTGGACGGGCTTATGATGCGTGGTAATGTAAACCTGTTGGGTAATACCGATGTTACTTATGTGCTTACCGATTCACCGCTTACGGTACAGGATCGCTTGAGTGATCTGGTGACTTTCACCTCTTTTGCAGATACCACTTCTCTGAATAAGGAAGAAGAGTCTACTCTCTCTCTGGGGGGATTGGACATGATAATGACAATACACATTGATCCTGCCGTTCGTTTGAAAGCGGATCTGAGTGCCGACCGCAGTAGCCGGGTGGAATTGGAAGGTGGAGGCGATCTCTCTTTACAGTATACGCCGCAAGGTGATCTTACTCTTACCGGCCGGTATACTTTGTCGGGGGGGATGATGAAATATGCCTTGCCGGTGATCCCGTTGAAAGAGTTCCAGATACAAAATGGAAGTTATGTAGACTGGACCGGTAATCCGATGGATCCGATGCTGAACTTCAAGGCGACAGAACGTGTGCGTGCTTCTGTGACACAGGAAGACGGTACATCACGTATGGTGAATTTTGATATTTCGATTGTGGTAAAGAATCGTCTCGATAACCTTTCATTGGCTTTTGAAATCGATGCACCGGATGATGCCTCCGTACAGAACCAATTGGCGGGTATGGGGCCGGACGAGCGTAGCAAACAAGCTGTGGCTATGCTGGCTACCGGTATATATCTTGCCGATTCGGGAGGGGGAAGCGGTATGAATTTGAATATGGGAGCGGCGCTTAACTCCGTGCTTGCCAGCCAGATTAATGCTCTGACAGGAAACATGAAGAATGCCAGCCTTTCGTTCGGAGTAGAAGATCATGATGATTCGGATGCCGGTGGTAAGCGGACGGACTACAGTTTCCGCTATTCCCAGCGTTTCTTTAACGATCGTTTTCAGATAGTGTTGGGAGGTAAAGTTTCTACCGGTGCCAATGCTACTAATGACGTAGAATCGTTTATCGATAATATTTCGTTGGAATACCGGTTGGATCAGTCCGGTACACGTTACATCCGCCTGTTCCATAACAAGAACTATGAAAGTGTTTTTGAAGGTGAAATTACTGAGACTGGTGTCGGTCTGGTGCTCCGCAAGAAAATGGACCGCCTGAGTGAATTGTTTATATTTAAAAAGAAAAAGAAATGAGGATGAAAAGAGTAAAAGCAATCTGTGGGCAGAGGATACGGTTACCTTTCATTGGCATATTGATATATTCTCTTATTGGCATATTATTGTTTGGTTGTTCGACTACAAAACATTTGCCGGAGGGTGAAGTGTTGTATACCGGCAATAAAGACATTTTCAAAGACCCGTCCAAAACTTCTGTCGGCGAGACAGCTATCGGCGAGGTAAAGGCGGCATTGGATAAAAGCCCGTCAACCAAATTATTTGGTGTTTTGCCTATCCCTTTTGGGATGTGGGTGTACAATGATTTTGTAAAGTATGAGAAAGGATTCGGTAAGTGGGTATTCAATCGTTTTGCGGCGAAACCTGTATTTATTTCTACTGTTAATCCGGAATTGCGTGTAAAAGTGGCTACGAACCTGTTGCATGATTATGGCTATTTTAATGGGAAAGTGAGTCAGCAGACAATCGTTAATCCGAAAGACAGCTTGAAAGCACGGGTAGAGTATACAGTCGAGATGCGTAATCCTTACTTTATCGATACGGTATATTATGACCGTTTCACTCCGCAAACACTTCGTATCATGGAACGGGGACGCCGATGGTCATTACTGACTCCGGGCGAACAGTTCAATGTGAGTGATCTGGACGAAGAACGTAACCGTCTCAGTACTTTGCTGCGCAATGTGGGGTACTTCTACTTCCGCCCCGATTATATGACTTATCAGGCTGATACGACTCTTATACCCGGAGGGCACGTCAGTTTACGGCTTATCCCCGTAGCAGGCCTGCCGGCAGCGGCACAACGACGGTATTATGTAGGGAACAAGACTGTTTATCTGATCGGCAAGAATGGCGAGCAGCCCAATGACAGCATGAACTATAAAGGGATGGACATACATTTCTATAATAAGATGCAGGTACGCCCTAATATGCTTTATCGCTGGTTAAACTATCAGGCATATGTGAAGAGTGACTCATTACGCAATTCACAGCGTAGCCGTCTTTACAGTCAGTATCGTCAGCAACGTGTTCAGGAAAAACTGGCTCAATTGGGAATTTTCCGTTATATGGATATGCAATATACACCGCGTGATACGACTGCCGCGTGCGATACGCTCGATGTCACCCTGCAGGCTACTTTTGACAAGCCGCTCGATGCGGAGCTCGAATTGAATGTTACCACCAAGAGTAATGACCAGACCGGTCCTGGCGCTTCTTTCTCCGTCACCCGCAATAACGTGTTTGGCGGTGGCGAAACCTGGAATGTGAAGTTGAAAGGTTCTTATGAATGGCAGACCGGTGGTGGTAAGAATTCTTCTTTGTTGAACAGTTGGGAGATGGGGGCTTCTACTTCTCTTATGTTTCCACGGGTGGTATTTCCTCAGTTCGGAGATCGTGAATATGATTTTCCTGCTTCTACCACTTTTCGTTTGTATGTAGACCAAATGAATCGTGCCAAATACTATAAATTACTCTCTTTTGGTGGAAATGCGACGTATGATTTTCAACCGACACGTACCAGCAGGCATTCATTGACGCCTTTTCGTTTGACTTTTAATGTGTTGCAGCACCGCACGAGTGCATTCGATTCTATCGCCAAAGACAACAGGGCATTGTTGCTCAGTTTGCAGAACCAGTTTATTCCGGCTATGGAATATACTTATACCTATGATAATTCGACTGTCCGTGGAGTGCGTAACTCCAGTTGGTGGCAGACTACTTTTACTTCTGCCGGTAATTTGACTTCTTGTATTTACCGTATTTTCGGCAAGCCGTTCAGTGAAAAAGAGAAAAATCTGTTGGGGGCACCGTTTGCGCAATTTCTTAAATTGAATACCGACTATCGTTATTTATGGAAGATAGATCGTAATAATTCCGTTGCTGCCCGGATAGCCGGTGGGGTGATATGGACCTATGGTAATTCACATGTTGCTCCTTATAGCGAGCAATTTTATGTCGGTGGTGCCAATAGTATCCGCGCCTTTACGGTACGTAGTATCGGTCCCGGTGGCTATCATCCGGAAAAGAGTGAATTTTCTTATCTTGATCAGACTGGTGATATTCGTTTGGAAGCAAACATCGAATATCGTTTCCGCATTTATAAAGATCTTCATGGAGCGGTCTTTTTGGATGCGGGAAACGTCTGGCTGATGCGTTATGACTCCGACCGCCCTGATGCGCAACTCCGGTTGAAAACATTTGCCAAACAAATCGCTCTCGGTACCGGTGTCGGGTTGCGTTATGACCTCGATTTTCTTGTCTTCCGGCTCGATTGCGGAGTGCCTTTGCATGATCCGTATGAAACGGGGAAGTCGGGATACTATAATGTGAGGGGGGCATTTTGGAAACAATTAGGTATACACTTTGCCATTGGTTATCCCTTCTAAGCTTACAATTGAATTAAAAAAGGTAAACTTTGAACGAAATGTGTCATTCTGCGTCCATATAATTTTGTACATTTGCACCGTTGTCGGAACATTGACATCACTAACCTTTTAATATTACACAGTTATGAAACCAACTTTATTTGTACTTGCTGCCGGTATGGGCAGCCGTTATGGAGGCTTGAAACAACTTGACGGACTGGGGCCGAATGGCGAAACTATTATGGATTATTCTATCTATGATGCGATTCGCGGTGGGTTCGGCAAAGTTGTTTTCGTTATCCGCAAGGACTTCGAGAAAGACTTCCGTGAAAAAATATTGAGTAAATACGAAAACCATATCCCGGTGGAATTGGTATTCCAGGCACTGGATAACCTGCCCGAAGGCTTTACTTGTCCTGCTGACCGTGTAAAACCTTGGGGAACGAATCATGCCGTATTGATGGGTAAAGACGTTATCAAAGAGCCGTTTGCCGTTATCAATGCAGACGACTTCTACGGTCGTGACAGCTTTGCCGTGTTGGGTGCTGCACTGAGCGAGATGGACGGGAAAAAGAATGACTATTGCATGGTAGGTTATCGTGTAGGTAATACATTGAGCGAAAGCGGTTCGGTTGCTCGTGGCGTATGCGAAACGAATGCGGAAGGTTATTTGACAACTGTGGTTGAACGTACGGCCATCGAACGTATTGACGGTAAGGTATCTTTCAAAGATGAGAACGGTGTGATGCAGAGTATTACCGACAATACTCCGGTTTCAATGAATATGTGGGGCTTTACTCCCGATTATTTTGAATATTCCGAAGAATACTTCAAAGAATTCCTTAAGGCCAATATGGACAACTTGAAAGCCGAATATTTCATTCCGTTGATGGTAAATAAACTGATTAATGACGGAACTGCCCGTGTGAAAGTGCTTGATACTACCAGTAAGTGGTTTGGCGTGACATACGCTGCCGACCGTCAGGGAGTAGTGGATAAGATACAGGCATTGGTGGATGCCGGTGAGTATCCGGCAAAATTGTTCTGATCGTTAAAGGACAATATAAAAAGGGAAAGGGAAGGCATCGGCTTTCCCTTTTTTCGTATCTTTGTCCGCATATATCGAACTAAAAGAAAGATAGTTATGATGAAGTTTTCCATATATGGCCGTATGTGCCTTGTGTTAGGGTTTGTATTCTCTTTTTCCGCCTGTAAGGATGACGATGATGATAAGAGTGATAAAACTACGAACCAATGGATTGAGAGTGCGATGCGTAGTTATTATTTATGGTATGAAGAGATTCCTGATAAAAAGGAACTGAATTTTAATGCTGATCCGGAAGATTTTTTCTACTCACTGTTAGCGTCGGAAGACGGAAAAACCAAAAATAAGACCCGTTATTATTATTCTACAATTAAGAAAAAGAAATCTGTAGCCACACGGTCGAACATGGGAGAAGAACCAACGCTTGGTTTTGAGTTTCAGACTTGGATAATAAACGGTGCGGGATATCGTGCGGTCAGTGTTCTATATGTATTGCCGGGCTCACCTGCTGAGAAAAAAGGTTTGCGGCGTGGTGACTGGATTCATAAAATAAATGGTGCGAATGTAAGTGATGGAAACGTGTCTGATCTGTTGAGTGGGAAAACGGTTGTGTTGGATGTTTCGGATCATTATTCCAATTACGATACACATTCGGTGGAGTTGGTTCCGGCCATGGTAGAGGATGATCCTATTTTTCTGACAAAAACATTTCAAGACGAGTCTACCGGACATAAAAAGGTGGGTTATATGGTGTATAATCACTTCACCTCCGGCCCCGACGGGGATAAGGATGAGACGTATAATAACGAGCTTCGTCAACAGTTTGGTGCATTTAAGGCAGAGGGGGTCGAGGAGTTTGTGCTGGATCTTCGCTACAACGGCGGTGGCCTTGTGACCTCTGCGCAGATACTTGCCGAATTGTTGGCGCCGGAATCTGCCTTGGGAAACACGTTCTGTTATTTGCAATACAATGATATACAGTCTAAAATGGTTACCTATAAATTAGAGGGGGCGGAACAGAATCTCAATCTGCCTCGTCTGTTCGTGTTGACCAGCAACCGCACGGCTTCGGCTTCGGAAGCGGTGATTAACGGATTGCGCCCCTACTACGATGTATATTTGCTGGGCGAACAGACCGAAGGCAAGAATGTAGGTTCTATTACACTCACCAATGACAAATACGATTACGAACTGCATCCCATTGTCTGCCGGATTTTCAATGTGCAGGATCAATCGGAATACAAAGACGGCTTTTCTTCAGACTGGGAACCGGATGAGCCGAATAGCGATTATCGTCCGATAGTGAATCATGTGGAACTGGGGGATAAGGAGAATGATGTGCTGTTGAAAGCCGCTATATATTGGATACGTAACGGAGTGAAGCCTCCTGTTACCGGGTTTACCCGTTCTTCCGGTTTGAAGCTAATGCCCGGTTATTGCTCTCTGGACAGGAAAGCGACGAACGGTGTGCAGGTGCCTTTCTGATATTTTTCTTCTTGCGCATATTATCTGTCGGGAATATGTTATCCTTGCAAATATCAATTGCTAAATCCGTGTTGTGATGAATATTCTTTCTACTGCTCCGTTTCGCAAACTCCCGATAGGGATACAGAGTTTCTTATCCCTTATATGGCAGACGGTCGTAAGCTTGTTAAAATAGGCATCTCTTTCGATTCCGAAGAGCGGAATTTGGGTGAATGGATCATTGACTGAACGAAAATTGACAAATGTAAGTAATTAACCACTTGAAGCTTTATCGGTTAAGGGATAAATTGCTATCTTTGCAACCCAATATCAATTATTCGTTAGCAAAGTGATATCAGTTGAAGGACTTACCGTAGAATTTAATGCCACGCCCTTATTTTCGGACGTGTCTTACGTTATTAACAAGAAAGACCGTATTGCCCTGGTGGGTAAGAACGGAGCCGGTAAATCGACCATGCTTAAAATTCTGGCCGGTTTGCAGAGCCCGACAGCGGGTGTAATTGCCATTCCCAAAGAGGTAACTATCGGCTATTTGCCGCAGGTGATGATACTCTCTGATGCGCATACTGTGATGGAGGAGGCCGAGCAGGCTTTCGAGCATATCTTTCAGTTGCAGGCCGATTTGGAGAGGATGAACCGGGAGTTGGCGGACCGTACCGATTATGAATCGGAAGAATACCATAAGCTTATCGACCGCTTTACGCATGAGAACGACCGTTTTTTGATGATGGGCGGGACTAATTTCCGTGCGGAAATAGAACGTACGCTTCTTGGATTAGGTTTCAGACGGGAAGATTTTGATCGCCCTACTTCCGAATTCTCCGGTGGTTGGCGTATGCGTATCGAACTGGCGAAACTGCTGTTGCGTCGTCCCGATGTACTGCTTTTGGATGAGCCTACGAACCATTTGGATATCGAGAGTATCCAGTGGTTGGAGAATTTCCTTTCCACGCGTGCCAATGCCGTGGTGTTGGTCAGTCACGACCGTGCTTTTCTCAATAACGTAACGACGCGTACCATTGAAATTACTTGCGGGCAGATATACGATTATAAAGTGAAATATGATGAGTTCGTTGTGCTTCGTAAAGAGCGCCGCGAACAGCAGCTTCGTGCCTATGAAAATCAACAGAAACAGATACAGGATACGGAGGATTTCATCGAGCGTTTCCGTTACAAGGCAACAAAGGCGGTGCAGGTGCAGAGTCGTATCAAGCAGTTGGAAAAGATAGACCGCATTGAGGTGGATGAAGAGGATAATTCGGCCTTGCGTTTGAAATTTGTCTGTTCCAGCCGCAGTGGGAATTATCCGGTGATTTGCGAAGATGTGAGAAAGGCATACGGTTCGCATGTTGTCTTCCAGAATGTAAATCTTACGATTAATCGTGGCGAGAAGGTAGCCTTTGTCGGAAAAAACGGTGAGGGTAAATCTACATTGGTAAAATGTATCATGGGAGAAATCACCGATTATCAAGGCAAACTGACAATCGGGCATAATGTGCAGATCGGTTATTTTGCCCAAAATCAGGCACAGATGCTGAACGAAAGTCTTACCGTATTTGATACAATCGATCGGGTAGCGGCGGGAGATATCCGTCTTAAGATCCGTGACATTCTTGGAGCTTTCATGTTTGGCGGGGAGGCTTCGGATAAGAAAGTAAAAGTTCTTTCCGGTGGTGAGCGTACTCGCTTGGCAATGATAAAGCTTCTGCTCGAACCGGTGAATTTCCTTATTCTCGACGAGCCGACCAACCATCTGGATATGCGTTCGAAAGATGTGCTGAAAGAGGCGATACGCGAGTTTGACGGTACGGTGATAATCGTTAGTCATGATCGTGATTTTCTTGACGGACTTGCGACTAAAGTCTATGAGTTTGGTGGCGGGCAGGTGAAAGAACATATCGGTGGTATTTATGATTTTCTGCAGAAAAAAAAGATCGAAAGCCTGAATGAACTGCAAAAGGCTCCTGCGCTTTCCGCATCTCCTGTCGATACTAAAAAGGAAACAGCAACGGAAGGGATTTCTCAATCGGAAAGTAAGCTTTCTTATGAAGCTCAAAAAGAACTTAACAAGAAACTGAAAAAGCTGGAACGTCAGGTGGCCGATTGTGAAACGGAGATTGAGCAGACGGAGTCTGCTATTGCTATTCTGGAAGAGAAAATGGCTACTCCGGAAGGGGCTTCGGACATGACGCTTTACGAACAGCATCAAAAACTGAAACAACAGCTCGACCGGACCGTAGAAGAGTGGGAGAAGGTTTCGATTGAACTGGAAGAACTGAAACAATGATGAGTAATTAATAACTTTAGATATATGAAAGTAATCAAGTATTTACCAATTCTTGCAATTTGCATGATGACAACAGGATGCAACAGCAGCAAGCAGCAGACCCTTACTTCCGGTATTGATCTTGCTAATCTTGACACATTGGCTCTTCCGGGAGCTGATTTTTATCAGTATGCCTGTGGCGGTTGGATGAAGAATCATCCTCTCACAGACGAGTATTCACGTTTCGGTTCTTTCGATATGTTGGCCGAAAACAATCGGGAACAACTTCGCGGACTTATTGAAGAATTAGCTTCCGCTCCCCACGAAGCCGGTAGCGTTGCTCAGAAAGTAGGCGATCTTTATAACATGGCGATGGATAGTGTGAAGTTGAATAAAGACGGTGCAACTCCTATCAAAGCAGAATTAGAGAAGATTGCCGGATTGAAAGATAAGTCCGAAATTTATACCATGATAGCAGAAATGCATAAGAACGGAATGCATCCTTATTTTGCTGTTTATGTAGCTGCTGATGATATGAACAGTTCTGTGAACACGGTGCATACTTATCAAGCCGGTTTGGGAATGGGTGAGCGCGATTATTATTTAGAAAATGATGATAAGACAAAAGAAATTCGTGAGGCTTATAAAAACCATATTGTGAAGATGTTCCGGCTTGCCGGATATGACGAGGCGGTTGCCCGAAAAGCAATGGAGGCTGTTATGAAGATTGAAACCCGTCTGGCTACATCGGCCCGTTCTATGGTGGAATTGCGTGATCCGCATGCCAACTATAATAAGAAAACAATGGAAGAGATGAAGAAGGAATATGCTCCTTTTGCATGGGATGTGTTCTTTTCTACTCTCGGTTTGAATGATTTGGCGGAAGTAAATGTAGGTCAGCCGAATTCCATAAAGGAGGTGAACGATATCGTAAATAATGTAGCGCTTGAAGATCAGAAAGCTTATTTGCAGTGGAATCTTATTAATAACGCAGCAGGTTGCCTGAGTGATGATTTTGTGGCGCAGGACTTTGAATTTTATGGTAAAGTCATGTCTGGAAAACAGGAGATGAAGCCGCGTTGGAAACGTGCTGTGAGCACGGTTGACGGTTCTTTGGGAGAAGCCGTAGGGCAGATGTACGTGGAAAAATATTTCCCGGCTGCTGCCAAAGAACGTATGGTAGGATTGGTGAAGAATTTGCAGACATCTCTGGGAGAACGCATTAAGAATTTGGCTTGGATGAGTGATGCGACCAAAGAGAAAGCACTTGAGAAACTGGCCACTTTCCATGTGAAAATCGGTTATCCCGATAAATGGAAAGATTATTCGTCACTTGAAATCAAGGACGATTCCTATTGGGCAAATATAGAACGTGCCAATCAATGGGAACATGCCGAAATGATTGCGAAAGCGGGTAAACCGGTAGATAAGGATGAGTGGTTGATGACTCCGCAGACGGTAAATGCATATTACAATCCTACTACCAATGAAATCTGTTTCCCGGCAGGTATTCTTCAGTATCCGTTTTTCGATATGAATGCTGACGATGCTTTCAATTACGGTGCTATCGGTGTGGTGATCGGCCATGAAATGACACACGGATTTGACGACCAGGGACGTCAATATGATAAAGACGGTAATTTGAAAGACTGGTGGACGGAAGAAGATGCGAAAAACTTTGAAGAGCGTGCGCAAGTGATGGTTAATTTCTTCGATAGCATCGAAGTGGCACCGGGTGTCCATGCTAATGGACAGTTGACTCTGGGTGAGAATATTGCCGATCACGGTGGTTTGCAGGTTTCCTATCAGGCATTTAAAAATGCAACGGTGCAGGCTCCGCTAAAAGACGAAAACGGCTTTACACCCGAACAACGTTTCTTCCTGGCTTACGCGAATGTGTGGGCAGGCAATATCCGTCCGGAAGAGATCCTTCGTCTTACTAAATTGGATGTGCATTCATTGGGAAAATGGCGTGTCAATGGTGCGTTACCGCAAATCGGTGCATGGTACGAGGCTTTTGATGTAACAGAGGACGATCCGATGTTCCTGCCGGTTGACAAACGGGTGTCTATCTGGTAATAGTTTTGTATAAACAATTGTACATATATCAAAGCGTTGACTCATAATATTTTGAGTCGACGCTTTTTTATTATTAATTCACACCTTATTTATTACGTGCGATAAACAATATTTCGTAACTTTGCACATCAAATACTTAATAAGCAAACCCATGTCTGAGTCAAAAAGAATAAAAACCGCTTTAGTGTCGGTTTATCATAAGGAAGGTTTGGATGAAATTATCACCAAATTGCATGAAGAAGGAGTTGAGTTTTTGTCAACGGGTGGAACTCGTCAGTTTATAGAATCATTGGGATATCCCTGTAAGGCTGTAGAAGACTTGACGTCATATCCTTCTATTTTAGGTGGCCGTGTGAAGACATTGCATCCGAAAATCTTCGGAGGTATCCTTTGTCGTCGTGGACTGGAACAGGATATTCAGCAGATTGAGAAGTATGAAATCCCGGAAATAGATCTCGTGATTGTAGATCTTTATCCATTTGAAGCAACCGTGGCATCAGGTGCTGATGAGGCGGCTATCATTGAGAAAATCGATATAGGTGGAATCTCGTTGATTCGTGCTGCTGCAAAAAATTACAATGATGTGGTGATTGTCGCTTCTCAGGCTCAATATAAACCATTGCTCGATATGTTGATGGAGCATGGTGCCAACTCTTCATTGGAAGAACGCCGTTGGATGGCTAAAGAAGCTTTTGCCGTATCTTCACATTATGATTCGGCTATTTTCAACTACTTTGATGCCGAAGAAGGTTCGGCTTTCCGTCAATCTGCCAATGATCAGAAAATGCTTCGCTATGGTGAGAATCCCCATCAAAAAGGATTTTTCTATGGAAATTTGGAAGCAATGTTCGATCAAATTCATGGAAAAGAAATTTCATATAACAACTTATTGGATATCAATGCGGCAGTTGAACTGATTGATGAATTCGAGGATGTTACTTTTGCTATTCTGAAACACAACAATGCTTGCGGCTTGGCTTCCCGTTCTACGGTACTTGAAGCATGGAAAGACGCGTTGGCCGGTGATCCGGTTTCTGCATTCGGTGGTGTGTTGATAACCAATGCTGTCATTGACAAGGAAACAGCAGAAGAGATCAATAAGATATTCTTTGAAGTGGTGATTGCTCCCGACTATGATGTAGATGCATTGGAAATTCTGGGACAAAAGAAAAACCGTATCATACTTGTCCGCAAAGAAGTTAAGTTGCCGAAAAAGCAATTCCGTTCATTATTGAACGGTGTGTTGGTACAGGAAAGAGACTTGAATATCGAAACTGTGGCTGATTTAAAGGCCGTGACCGATAAAGCTCCTACACCCGAAGAGGTAGAGGATATGTTGTTCGCCAACAAAATTGTGAAGAACAGTAAATCGAACGCAATCGTACTTGCTAAAAATAAACAATTGCTGGCAAGTGGTGTAGGGCAAACCTCCCGCGTAGATGCCTTGAAACAGGCAATAGAGAAAGCGAAAACATTCGGATTCGATTTGAATGGGGCTGTGATGGCTTCGGATGCTTTCTTCCCTTTCCCCGACTGTGTGGAAATTGCAGGTAACGAGGGAGTAACAGCCGTTATTCAGCCGGGTGGATCTGTAAAGGATGAATTGACATTCGAATATTGTAATGAACATGGCATTGCAATGGTGACGACGGGTATTCGCCATTTTAAACACTAAAACAGATTTACGATTTGACAATTTACGATTTATGATGAAAGTTCGTTTCTTTGTAAATCGTAAATGGTTGAATCGTGAGAGAAAGATATTTGAATCGTAAATCGTAAATAGTTAAATCGTAAATATACATGGGATTATTCTCTTTTACACAAGAAATAGCGATGGACTTGGGAACCGCCAATACCATCATCATTACCAATGGTAAGATTGTGGTAGACGAACCGTCGGTGGTGGCTTTGGACCGTCGTACTGATAAGATGATCGCCGTGGGTGAGAAGGCAAAGATGATGCACGAAAAGACCCACGAAAATATACGTACCATCCGCCCGCTTCGCGACGGTGTAATAGCCGATTTCTATGCTTGTGAACAGATGATGCGCGGACTCATCAAACAGGTGAATACCCGTAGCCATTTATTCTCTCCTTCACTTCGCATGGTGATCGGAGTGCCTTCGGGTAGTACGGAAGTTGAACTTCGTGCAGTTCGTGACTCTGCCGAGCATGCCGGTGGTCGTGATGTATATTTGGTATTTGAACCTATGGCTGCTGCTATCGGCATCGGTATCGATGTAGAGGCGCCGGAAGGCAATATGATTGTCGATATAGGTGGTGGTTCTACCGAAATTGCTGTTATTTCATTGGGTGGTATTGTTTCCAATAATTCTATCCGTATTGCTGGTGACGATCTTACTGCCGATATTCAGGAGTATATGAGTCGTCAGCACAATGTGAAAGTCAGCGAGCGTATGGCGGAGCGTATTAAGATCAATGTAGGTGCTGCGCTTACCGAGTTGGGCGATGATGCCCCTGAAGATTATATTGTTCACGGTCCGAATCGTATCACTGCGCTTCCGATGGAAGTTCCCGTATGTTATCAGGAAGTGGCTCATTGTCTGGAAAAGTCAATTTCCAAGATTGAAACGGCCGTATTGAGTGCATTGGAAAATACACCTCCTGAGTTGTATGCCGATATAGTTCATAATGGCATTTATCTGGCGGGCGGTGGTGCCTTGCTTCGTGGACTCGATAAACGTCTGACGGATAAGATTAATATACCTTTCCACATTGCGGAAGATCCGCTTCACGCTGTAGCAAAGGGAACAGGTGTGGCATTAAAGAACATAGATCGCTTCTCATTCTTGATGAGATAAATAATGTGCCAATTAAATAATGTGCCAATATGTCAATGTGCCAATGTGCCAATTGGCTGCGCTGTTATGCTGAAGAGTAATTAGTATATGGGTGCTTATAATTGGCACATTGGCATATTGGCACATTGAATAATTATTAATCATGCGGAATTTACTGAATTTTCTTCTTAAGTACAATTACTGGCTTCTCTTCATATTATTGGAGGTGATCTGTTTTGTGCTGTTATTCCGTTTTAATAATTATCAGCAGAGTGTTTTTTTTACATCCGCTAATGTCGTTGCCGGAAAGGTTTATGAGGTTTCAGGCGGTATTTCTTCTTATTTCCATCTAAAATCGGTAAATGAGGATTTGCTGGATCGTAATATGGCTCTCGAACAGCAAATAACTAATTTGGAAAACAGATTGAAAGATTATCGGATAGATTCTATAACCATGAATAGTATTCGATATCTGGAACAGGCCGATTATAAGATATTCAAGGCGCATGTCATTCGGAATAGTTTGAATCAAGCCGATAATTATATCACATTGGATAAGGGCTCTTCGTCCGGTATCCGTCCCGAAATGGGAGTGGTAGATGGCAACGGTGTGGTTGGTATTGTTTATAAGACATCCCCTTCTTATTCACTGGTTATCTCGGTTTTAAACAGTAAGTCGAGTATCAGTTGTAAAATTATCGGCAGTGAATATTTTGGTTATTTGAAGTGGGAATATGGTGATTCTCGGTATGCTTATTTAAAGGATCTGCCCCGCCATGCGGAGTTCAATCTTGGGGATACGGTGGTAACAAGCGGTTATTCTACTGTTTTTCCGGCAGGGGTGATGGTAGGCACGGTAGACGATATGTCCGATTCTAATGATGGACTTTCCTATTTGCTGAAAATAAAATTAGCTACTGATTTTGGTAAATTAGGTAATGTCAGAGTGATTTCCCGAAGTGGACAGGGAGAACAGAGGGAACTTGAAAATATGAGTACAAAATAATGATGACAAGCTATATACATAGAATGGGATGGTTTGTGGGATTGGTTCTTTTGCAAGTGCTGATCCTGAATAATGTTCATATAGCAGGATATGCTACTCCCTTTCTATATGTCTATTTCATCTTAAAATTCGCTTCCGGCACTTCTCGTAACGAATTGATGCTTTGGGCTTTCTTTCTGGGACTTACGGTCGATATATTTTCTGATACTCCGGGGATGAATGCGGCGGCGACTGTGTTTTTAGCTTTTGTGCGTCCCACTTTTCTGCGTTTGTTTACACCTCGTGACACATTGGATAGTATCATCCCTTCTATCCGGACGATGGGGATTTCCTCTTTTCTGAAATTTGCGGTGACAAGCGTTTTTGTGCATCATTTGGTTTTGCTCGGTATCGAGTTCTTTTCATTTTCCAACATACCGTTGTTGTTAAGAGTAGTTGCATGTACTCTGCTGACCGTAACCTGTATTATGGCTATTGAAGGAATAAGGAGATAGACATGGCAAAAGATTATGTATTAGAGAAACGAAAATTTGTCATTGGAGGAGTAGCTGTCTGCATTGTTCTTATCTACATGATGCGGCTTTTCTTTTTGCAGATATCTACGGATGATTATAAAAAAAATGCCGATAGTAACGCTTTTTTGAATAAGATACAATACCCTTCACGTGGTGCAATGTACGACCGTAATGGGAAACTGCTTGTGTTTAATCAGCCGGCATACGACATAACGGTTGTACCTAAAGAAGTGGAGGAGTTGGATACACTCGATTTATGCCAGGCATTGAATATCACTCGGGAGCAGTTTTTGAAAATCATGGCTGATATGAAAGACCGTCGGAGGAATCCGGGATACTCGAGATATACCAATCAGTTGTTTATGTCGCAACTGTCGGCAGAAGAGTGTGGCGTATTTCAGGAAAAGTTGTTTAAGTTCCCCGGTTTTTATATTCAGAGACGCACGATCCGGCAGTATACCTATAACTCGGCTGCTCATGCTTTGGGGGATATTGGAGAAGTTTCGATGCGGGATATTGAAAATGATGACTATTATATCCGTGGCGACTATATAGGAAAGCAGGGGGTTGAGAAATCCTACGAGAAGTATCTCCGTGGTGAGAAAGGTGTTGAGATATTGCTTCGGGATGCGCATGGACGTATTCAGGGGCATTATATGGATGGGCAATTCGATCGTCCTTCCGTTCCCGGCAAAAATCTGACTTTGGGATTGGATATCGACTTACAAATGTTAGGGGAGCGACTGCTAAAGAATAAAATCGGTAGCATTGTTGCTATTGAACCGGCGACAGGAGAGATATTGTGTCTGGTCTCTTCTCCGGATTTTGATCCTCATCTGATGATTGGCCGCCAACGCGGTAAGAATCATCTGATGCTTCAACGTGATAAGCAAAAACCTTTGCTGAATCGGGCATTGATGGGTGCTTATCCTCCGGGATCTACTTTTAAGGCTGCCCAGGCACTGACTTTTCTGCAAGAAGGAATTATTCAGGAAAATACTCCGATGTTTCCGTGCTATCACGGCTTTATACATGGAAGTTTAAAAGTGGGATGTCATGGTCATGCTTCTCCATTGCCATTGGTTCCGGCATTGGCTACTTCATGTAACTCTTATTTCTGTTGGGGCTTGTACCGGATGTTTGGTGATCGTAAATACGGTTCTCCGCAGAATGCAATAACGGTGTGGAAAGACCACATGGTTTCCCAAGGTTTCGGTTACAGGTTGGGAGTGGATCTGCCTGGTGAGGGCCGGGGACTTATCCCTAATGCTGCTTTCTACGATAAACCCTATAAAGGGCGATGGAACGGATTGACGGTTATCAGTATTGCTATCGGACAAGGAGAAATTCTGGCTACTCCTTTGCAGATTGCCAATCTGAGCGCAACGATTGCCAATCGGGGACATTTCATCACTCCGCATATTGTGAAAGAAATTCAGGATAATGAAATCGATAGCCTTTATCGTACTCCACGTGTACCGACTATCGACCGGATTCATTATGAAGAGGTTGTGAAAGGAATGCGTGCTGCTGTGACAGGAGGGACTTGTAGAACGGCCGGCTATATTTTCCCGGACGGTGAAATCTGTGGTAAAACCGGAACAGCTCAAAATCGTGGGCACGACCACTCTGTTTTTATGGGCTTTGCTCCGATGAACAATCCCAAAATAGCGATTGCCGTCTATGTGGAAAATGGAGGATTCGGTGCGACTTACGGAGTACCGATCGGTGCTTTGATGATGGAACAGTATTTAAATGGGAAACTTTCTCCTGCCAGTGAAGTAAAGGCAGCCGAGTTTAGTGATAGAATAATAATGTATGGTAACGAGGAGCGATAGTTTGTGGAAGACACTGGATTGGGTAACAATTGCCATTTACCTGCTCCTTATCATAGCCGGATGGTTTAGTGTTTGCGGAGCCAGCTATGATTATGGGGAACGGGATTTTCTGGATTTCTCTACCCGTGCCGGTAAGCAATTTATGTGGATTATCTGCTCGTTTGGGCTGGGTTTTATCCTGTTGATGCTCGAGGACAGGATGTACGATATGTTTTCTTATATTATATATATAGGAATGATGTTGTTGCTGATTGCTACTATATTTATAGGAAGTGATATCAAGGGGTCTAATTCGTGGATAAAGTTAGGGCCTGTCAATTTACAACCGGCAGAATTCGCCAAATTTGCTACGGCATTAGTCTTGGCTAAATATATAAATTCTTATTCTTTTAATATAAAGAAAGGCAAATGTTTTCTGGCTCTGCTTGCTTTTATCCTGCTCCCTATGGGGCTTATCATTTTGCAGAGAGAAACAGGATCGGCATTGGTGTATCTGGCTTTCTTCCTGGTGCTTTATCGTGAAGGGATGCCGGGAGTAGTGCTTTTTTCCGGTGTTTGTGCGGTTGTCTATTTTGTTGTCGGCATTCGTTTCGATCAGGTGTTTATAGCCGACACACCTACTCCCATTGGAGAGTTCTCGGTTCTGTCCATGATACTGCTGTTTGCCGGGGGAATGGTATGGGTATACCGGAAAAAGTGGGAACCCGTTCGGAATATTCTTGGCGGAAGCTTATTGATTATGTTGATTGCTTTCCTTGTCTCGGAATTTATTGTCCCGTTCAATTTGGTGTGGGTACAGTGGGGGATATGTGTTGTTGTGGTAGGTTATTTGTTATTTCTCTCTTTGAGTGAGCGTCAAAAGTCTTATATGCTGATCGGACTTTTTTTAATAGGTTCTGTCGGTTTTCTTTATTCCAGTGATTATGTATTCGATAATATTCTCGAGCCACACCAACAGATTCGTATCAAAGTGGTATTGGGGTTGGAAGAAGATTTGACGGGTGCCGGATATAATGTAAATCAGTCTAAAATAGCCGTAGGTTCTGGTGGCCTTACAGGGAAGGGCTTTTTGAATGGTACTCAGACGAAACTGAAATATGTACCGGAACAGGATACGGATTTCATTTTTTGTACGGTAGGTGAGGAGCAAGGCTTTGTCGGTTCTTCTATTGTCTTGTTGTTGTTTTTGGCATTGATTCTCCGGCTTATCGTAGTATCCGAACGTCAACCGTCGGCATTTGGGCGGGTATATGGATATTCCGTGCTTAGTATCTTTCTGTTCCACGTCTTTATTAATATCGGTATGGTGCTCGGATTGACGCCTGTCATTGGTATCCCCCTACCGTTTTTTAGTTATGGGGGATCTTCTTTATGGGGCTTTACGATTCTACTGTTTATCTTCTTGAGAATTGACGCGGGACGCGGAAGAAGGCTTTAATGGAAAATGGGAGAATGGAGAAGGGAGAGGTGCTATACAGCATAATAGCGCAGCTACCTCTCCCATTTCAATTCTCCCTTCTTCCATCTATTTTTACCCCTATGTCATTGATACCTTTCAGTATTTCGTTCTGCATTCCATGGATAATTTTAAGGGTATAGTTTCCCGGATGCTGTATGGCTATGGTACCGATGGGAAGTTCGGATTGGAATAAACTACCCCAACCTGTACCGTTCCATTTCCCTTCTTTATCTGCCAGAATCAGTAATAGTGTGTCTGTTTTCCAGACTGTGCTATCTTCTAAATTGTGACTGATTACAAGATACAGATTACGATAAGCATAGTTGCTCTTATTACGTATTTCTGCGGCGAGATTGAACTGAGTGAGTGAATCTTTAATCGGGATATCGAAAAAGAGTGTATCACTCTTTTTCCATCCTTCGGTGGGGATGGCATGGTAAGAGTGATACACGGTTTTCTTATCGCAGGCTGTTGTTAGAAAAACTACTGTTAAAAACAAAAGCCATATGTTATTCCTGTGCAGGGGTTTCATTTCTTTCTTTAGCCGGCTTTTCATTGTTTTGTGGTCTCTCGCTGTTTTGAGACCTTTCTTCATTTTTTGGCCTGTCTCCGCGACGGTCATTGTTGTTCCGCGGCGGCCGGTTATTGTTTCTCGGACGGTCGTTACGTGGACGTTGTTGTTCGTTGCCGTTACCGGGTTGTGAAGATTGCTGTCCTTCTGAATTGGGCTGCGGACGATTCGGACGATTGCCGTTTTCTCGTTGCGGACGTTCGGGACGGTTTCCACCTTCCCGTTGTGGACGGTTTCCATTCTCTTGTTGCGAGCGATTGCCATTCTCCTGTTGCGGTCGGTTTACTCTTCCTTCTCCTTCCTGTTGTGGTCGGTTGTTTTTCTTCTTTTTCTTGTTACGGTTTCCACCTTCACCTCCTTCTTTGCCCTCTTTTCGGCGGCGGTCACGGTCAAAACGGGTCAGACTTTCCTGCTCTACAAGGTCAACCGGTTTCTTGGGTTCTTGTTTATGTTCTTCTTCCAATAAACTATCCGGTTTGATTCCTCTTTTGTTTAAGCCGATTACTTCAAAGGCCCTTTTGCCACTGATGGTAACCAGATTGGCTGCAAATGTTTTATCTGTGGAGTAGGAAACTTGATTACTTAGGATGTCTGCTTTAAAGAAGTAGAATGTTCCGTCCTTCGTCTCCAGTTCGATTTCTTTTGATGGCAGACGTTTCTGTGCTTCTACATAGCAGTCTACTTCGTAGTTTAAGCAACATTTCAGTTTTGCACATTGTCCGGCGAGCTTTTGAGGATTTAACGATATATCCTGATAACGGGCAGCACTTGTAGATACAGATACGAAACTTGTCATCCAAGTGGCACAACAAAGTTCCCGCCCACAAGGGCCTATACCGCCAATACGTCCGGCTTCCTGACGTGCACCGATCTGTTTCATCTCGATACGTACCCGAAATGCCTCCGCCAGAACTTTGATTAATTGGCGAAAATCCACCCGTTCGTCTGCGATATAATAGAAAATAGCTTTGTTACCGTCTCCCTGGTATTCCACATCTCCGATTTTCATGTTCAAGTTTAGATTGGCGGCAATCTGGCGTGAACGTATCATTGTGGCGTGTTCTTTGGCCTTCGCCTCGTCGAACTTCTCCATATCTACGGGTTTGGCTTTACGGTAGATACGTTTTATTTCCACATCCGGTTTGATGTTCGCTTTCCGCATTTGCAGCGGAACAAGGCGTCCGGTCAGTGTTACCACACCGATATCGTGTCCCGGTGTCGCTTCAACTGCCACAACATCTCCTTTTTCCAATTTTATTTTGTTACTGTTACGATAGTATCCTTTGCGGGTGTTCTTGAATTGAACCTCCACCATATCACTCTCTTCCGCATTGCCTGGTATATCTGCCAGCCAATCGTAAGTATTTAATTTGTTATCTTGTCGGGAACAACTTTTGCAGCAAAGGCCGCCGCTCCCATTATGTAATTTAAAGTCCATCTATATATTTACGATTTAACGATTTACAATTTAACGATTAAAATTTCCTCTCCCCCGCCTTTATTTCTCTTTTTCTTTTCTTTTCCTTCTCCCATCTCCATTCTTCCTTTTCTTTTAGCTTTTCAGCAGCACTATCATTTTCAATGAGAAATCGAAAAATACCATTTTCGCATTTACGTTTTGTTCGATATGCTGTTGCGCTTCACTTAGTTCATCCATGATTCCCATTACATTTCGTTCATTGACAAACGGGGCAAATCGGGTTGCAAAGTTCTGTTCATCCGGTGTCATATAAATCAGGTCTTTCTGATGCAAGTTGTAGATAAAGTTTTCCCTTATCATCCGTTGACAGTAGGAGAGCAGGTTTTTCTGGCGTTCGCGCCCCATGCCTGCCACTTGCTCGCTCCACTGCTTCATTTCACGGATTTTCCGTTGATAAGAAAGCCGCATCAAACTGACAAAGAGCTCAAAAAACAGTTGATTCTCTTCATTGAGATGAATGGTTTCAAGTGCTTTGATAAAGTTTCCGTTGGCCAGATGGGCGATAGTCATGCTACTGCTTTGTTGTACTCCATATTTTTCCTGAAGAGCGTTTGCTATGCTCGTTTCATCTATTTTGCGGATGTTAAAACGCTGTGTACGACTCAGTATGGTAGGAAGAATCATGTCGGGAGCTTCGGAAACCAGTAGAAAAATAGTTTTCTCGGGTGGTTCTTCCAGAAGCTTCAGTAGTTTATTGGCACAGGGCAATTGCATTTTTTCAGGCAGCCAGATGATGGTGATTTTGAATCCGCCCTCACTTGATTTTAAGCTGAGCTTCTTCATGATTTCATCACTTTCTTTGGTGTAGATTACTGCTTGTGAATTTTCTGCATGAATCTCGTTCAGCCAATGATTGAGATTGAAATATGGGTTATTCAGTACCAATCGGCGCCATTCGGCTATATAATCGTCACTTCGTGCCGTTTTTATAACAGGAAATACGAAATGTACATCCGGGTGTACTAACTTATTAAATTTTACGCATGATGGACAAACACCGCAAGCATCGGTTGTGTCGCGATTGGTGCAACTGATGTAACGTGCATAGGCCAAGGCCAAAGGAAATTTTCCTACTCCCTCAGGGCCACAGATAAGCTGCGCATGCGGAATACGTCCTTCATTCACTTCTTGAATAAGTCGCTGCTTAGTCTCTTCTTGTCCGATTACATCTTTAAAAAACACGATTCTATATTCTAATTTTATTGGTTTCCATTAATTATCAATCATTATTCATTAACCATCATCCATAGATTATAACTCATAAATCATCATTTATAAATCAATAAATCTCTTTTGCCACTTCTTTAATACTGTCTACGGCACCAATAGAGTAGAAATGGATGCTCGGTACGCCGTGTGCCATCAGTTCACGGCACTGTTTGATACACCATTCTACACCTACTTGCTGTACTTCGGCATCATTTTTGCACTTCAGTGTTTCTTTCACCAGATCATCCGGTAGGTCTACTTTGAATGTTTTCGGTATCATGCTTAGCTGAGAAGCTTTTTTGAAAGGCTTGATGCCCGGGATGATGGGGATATCGATGCCTTCTTTTCTGACTCTTTCCACAAATTCGAAATATCTCTGATTGTCATAAAAGAGTTGGGTTACTGCATATTCCGCTCCGGCTTCTACTTTCTTCTTTAGCCAATAGATGTCCGAGTCTATGTTGGGGGCTTCCTCATGTTTTTCGGGGTAGCAGGCCACACCGTAAGAAAACGGGGTATTGGTAACCTTCATTTCCGAGCCGTCCACGAATATTCCTTTGTTGAAGTTATTAATCTGTTCTTGCAACTCGATGGCGTGGTGATATCCGTCTCCTTCGGGAGTAAATATCGACTCATGCTTAGCTTTGTCTCCACGAAGAACCAGTAAATCGGTGATTCCCAGAAACTGCAAGTCGAGCAATACATACTCTGTCTCTTCCCGGGTGAAGCCGCTGCATAAGATATGCGGCACAACCGTGATATTGTATTTATTCTGAATGGCGGCCGCTACGGCTACGGTTCCCGGTCGTCTTCTTAACCTGTTGCGTTGAAACAGTCCGTTGCCCAAATCTTTGTATACGTATTCGCTTCGATGCGTGGTAATGTTGATATATTTGGGATCGAACTCGCGCAGGGTATCGATGTCTCGGCATAGTTTTTCAATTCCTGTACCCTTTAGTGGGGGAAGAATTTCGAAAGAGAAAGCTGTTTTCTCGTTGCTATGTATCAGGTCTATAACTCTCATTTATTTCTTGCAATTTTTTATTTCCGTTCGAAAACGTGCATATTGGGACAAAAATACGAAAAAAATGGAGAGATATTACATCTTGGGGGGAATATTGCCTGCATTTATTGATGCTTTTTTGAATTAAGTAAGATGAAGTCGTTATCGTTGCTATGATGAGGACAAAGTATTGTATGAAATTTGTTTTGATTGTTTTTGGTAATCGGTGCTTTTATGAAGCAAAGTACTCTTTTGCTTGCCACCCTTTGGGGTGAAATATGCTGTCTCTTATACACATCTCCGAGCCCACGAGACACTCGCTAATCTC
>OWIW01000193.1_pt1 | contig 49625 bp, 54 predicted proteins | sample 2433821 | NCBI WGS metagenome assembly OWIW01 (sample SAMN05065751, study PRJEB22554) | human gut metagenome | biome: ENVO:2100002; feature: ENVO:00000062; material: ENVO:00002003 | host: Homo sapiens | place: USA | reverse complement strand
ACGCATAAGCCAGCCGGGGCAGACCGGGAAGCAAAGATCGACAGGGCTGTGAACGGTAACAAATGGCTCTGTTTCTAAAATTCCAGAAGCATATCGTACCAGACAGCTCCGCCATGTACCGACCCGGATATCCCCAGACTTCGGTAGCCGAATTTCTCATAGTAGTGGATCAGACGGTCCTTACAGGTCAGGATCATGCCCTTTTTTCCCCGCGCCTTCGCCGTTTGAATCAAGTGATTCATCAGATCAGCCGCGACTCCCTGCCTCCGGTATTCCGGAATCACGTCGAGCCCGAAAATGCTCTGATACATCCCGTCCGCCCGGTGGAGTCCGCTGTCCTCAAACATCTCATCCCGTATGGTTCTCTCATCCGTTACACAGCCGTTAATAAATCCAATGATTTTCCCGCTCTCATCCTCTGCCACAAGAAAGCTTTCCGGAAATGTTTCGATCCGATTTCGAAAAGACTCTCCCGTCGCGGCCTCTGCCGCCGGAAAGCATAAAGCTTCCACCTCTGTAACCTGATCCAGATCCTCTGCTTTCACATTTCTGATTGTATATACCATCTCATTGACCTCTTCTCATCCTTCACATTTCGCCGCCGCACCCTCCCGGCGGATGAAAGAAAAGGCGGAATCTGCGGCGTCAGACCTGCAGATATCCTCCTCTTCCATCGTTTCTTCCATCATCTCTTCTTTACTGGGCGCGGAAATAGTATCCGACGCCCCATTTCGTATGAACATATTTGGGATCGCTGGGGCTTGGCTCGATCTTCTCACGGAGACGCCTTACATGGACGTCCACGGTTCTGACATCGCCGGAATCCATGGCCTTGTTGCCCCACACGTACGTAAGCAGCTGTTCCCGGCTGTATACCTTGTTCGGATTACAGGCCAGAAGCTCCAGCAGATCGAACTCCTTGGCTGTTAAATTAATCTCTTTTTCACCGATAAAGACGCGGCGGCTGTCGCGGTCCAGCTTTAAATCACCGGAGGTCACCACATTGGACTCGGCCCGGCTTTCCCGTCTGCTTTTCTTCGTATTTCTCCGCATAATCGCCTTGATTCTGGCCTTTACCTCCAGAATATTAAACGGTTTCGTTATATAGTCATCGGCGCCGTACTCCAGCCCCAGAATCTTATCCATGTCGTTGCCCTTTGCCGTCAGCATGATGATCGGCATCTCGGAGAACTCACGGATGGCCTGGCAGACCTCATAACCGTCAAACTTCGGCAGCATCACATCGAGGAGCACCACATCATATTCCTTCTGCTTTGCTAAATTAATGGCTTCCTCTCCGTCATAGGCGCAGTCCACTTCCATGTTGTCCTGCTCCAGACTAAACCGGATTCCCTTCACAATCAGTTTCTCATCATCCACTACTAAAATACGTGCCATGTCACACCTCTATCTTCCACTCACACTGTTATGTCATCTTTGATCTTTTCAAATGCCGCATCCTTGATACCGGATATCTTCTTGATATCCTCAATCTTCTGAAACCCGCCATGACTCTCCCGGTAAGCGATGATATCGTCGGCCTTTGCTTCTCCGATCCCCTTTAAGGTCATCAGCTCTTCCCTGGTGGCCGTGTTCAAATTCACTTTTTCTTTTGCCGTACTGCCGCCCGCGGACTTCCCCTCCGGCATAATCACACCGGCACCTGCGCTGCCCGCGCCATGATTCCCGCCTTCGGAATCAAGCCCGTAGTATTCCGCCCCATCGAGCGATTCGCCATCCGGGACCACGATCTTCATGCCGTCGCTGACAACCTGAGCCATATTCAGATACTGCGCCGCCGCACGCTCCGTGAATCCGCCAGCGCGCTCCACTACCTGGAAAATCCTGCTCCCCTCTTCCATCTCATAAACACCCGGAAGCACAACTTCCCCGCAGATATGTACGTAACAGACAGAAACCGCCGTCTCTTCTGAAACCGGGATCTCCGTCTCTTCTGATTCCTTCGCGTTCCCATAAGGATCAGAATCCCCCGTCTCCCCATTCCCTTCCGGTGCATCTTCCGCCCGACTCGTCCCCGCATCACCCGGGGCATTCATAACCGGCAGTTCCCCGGATTCCCATCCGTCCTGCCTTCCATCACAGCTGTAGCATACGCCTGCAGCCAACACGCATATGAGTATTACAGCCATTTTTACTGCCTGATATCTATTTTTCATGATATCCCTCCTTTTTTCTCAGGGAAAGGATACCATCTTCAGCCTATGTTACTATTCTACAAAAAGATACCAGTAAATACAAGCACTATTTCCAAGTTTCAGGGAAAGGTTACTGTTCACAGCCGAAAAAACGTCGGACCTCCGGAGGCACAGGCTGGAACGGGATCTCCATGTTCCCCGCTCCGCCCCTGCTTTCGGATACCCAACGTTTTTTTCATATTCCATCTAATTAAATATGATAATACCAATCACCGCCACAACAGCGCCAAGCAGTTTCTTCCATTCAAATCCGACCTTTTCCACTCCGAACAGACCGAACAGTTCGATTCCGTATGCCACGATAATCTGGGAAATGACGATGATGAGAGCCGCCTTTGCAGGTCCCAGCGAGCCCATACTACGCACTACGGTATATGTGATAAAGGCGCCGATAATTCCGCCCAGAAGCATGTACTTCGGTTCCACCTGCAGGATTCCCGAAATATTTTCTCTCCCTGAAAAATACCAGATGACAATACAGGTGATAAACGCCGTCAGCTGCACCCACCCGGCTGACACCCAGATGCTGGTCTGCTTCGTGACCCCTGTATTCAAAACTCCCTGGATGCTCATCAGCGCTCCTGAAATCAATGCTATGATAAAGCCTGTCATAGAATAACCTCCAAATCTGTCATGCATTTCTAATCTTTCCTTTATCATGCGCAGAATTGGAACTTCTATTCATACTTATACCAGTGTATCATCCTTTAAAAGATCCATTAAATTTCCCTTACAGATTTTCATGGCTCCAACCGTATAGGCCAGCCCGACAAAAAACATAACGAACGCAGTAAACATTAAGACAGGAACAACCGGAGCTTTCTTAAGGTAGTCCGTCAGAGAGATTCCGCTGGCATTCACAGCCATCAGTACCAGAGGAATATTGACCAGAAGGCTGAACAGCAGAGGATTAAATGTAACAATAAGCGATTCTGTCAGCAGTATTTTTTTCACGCCGCGATAGGAGAGACCAACTGACATATACCTTGCAAACTCCTTTTTTCTCTGGTATATCTGCCCCAGCGCAACAGAAAATACATTGGACAAACCAATACTGGAAAACAGAACCGCCAGAAATCCCATAAAAAGCCGCAGGCCATCCCGTTTGATACGTTCCGTGCGTTCTTCCTCCAGACGGCTGTCCAGCGTATAATGCTTTTTTCCGTTAAGCAGTGTCCTGATATCGGATAGCACTTCGTCATTCTTCTGCTCCGATACGGTTTTTATGTTGAAATACACAGACCTGGAAGGAAATTGGTTTTTCAGCTTTTTATAATCGTGTTCCGATATCACCAGCGTCAATGCATACTGCTGCAGCTGCTCTTTCCAGTCCGGAAGTGTCTCTGTAAACAGAGCAATGGTTACCGGAATCCCACCGTTTTTCCCTGAACTGTCCTTCAGTATCAGTGTGACCGGGTGATCCTCCTTCAGAAATGGTATATATGCCTTATTCCTCCAGTCGCTGTTTACGCTGTCCCAGATTAAATTGACCGCCACAGCCTGCTGCTGTGCCAAAGCCGGGTCCGCCGTATTGCCGTAATATTCTGCAAAACTTTCATGATCCAGTACATAGACTGGTATATCCACCAGATAATTGCCGTCGTCACTCTTTTTAATCTGGTCATTGAGATTCCCGATCCCGGTCTCCTTTAGTTGGCTGCTGAATAATTCCTCCGGAAGAGTCGCCTGCGCCTTAAGCCTTCGGTAGGTCAGACAGCTTTTTACTCCTTCTATTTTTGTAATTTCATCGGTAAGACCGCTGTCAGGCACCTCACTCTCGTCGATGCTTAACAGAAAATCCCATTTGTCGCGGTACTGATTAAAATACGTATCCTCTGTAAATATTCCGGATATCGTCTCAAGATTTAAGAAACTGATAAAGGCCAGAAAAGAAAGACCAAGAGACAGCGTAGTCGTGCGAAATGCCTTCCTTCTCGCATAAATGGATTTTCTCGCCAGTTCGCCGCAGCAGCCAAATAATACCGAGAAAATACGGAACTGACGCATTCGCTCCACTGGTGCTTCTGTACCGTATTGTATTGCCTCCAGCGGTGATATCAGGCTCAGCTTCCTGGCGGGGATCCACGCAGAAAGCCTTACAGTAAGATAAGAAAATACAATGGCCCCTGCCGAAAGAGCGGGCCGGTACCGAAACCATAAGTCATATTCTCTAAAACTGTCTCCTATTACATAAAAAAAACTCCATACCCCATAGCTGAGTCCGACACCGGCCAGGGTTCCCACCGCCAAAGGAATCAGTGACAGTACCACGGCTTCGCTAACCAGCACCTATTTAATCTGTGCCGGCGTCGCGCCTACACTCTGCAGGATGCCCAACTGATGCATCCTGGCATTCATCGTCACTTCAAAAGCATTATGAAGCATTAGAATCAAAGAGGTGCTCGCTATAATCAGAATAAATAAATACGTAAGAATCAGCGGAGTAACCGCCTCATCTGCCGATCCTGTCTGCAGAAAAAGCTGGTATTTCTGATCCATCCACAGGTTATAAAAGAATACACTGAGAAATGAGAGCAGCATGGAAGCGAGGAGTGCGGACGCCATGATAAAAATACTGGCTGCCTTATTATGCTTCATATAATGGACCGAATATATTCTCCACATACTATACCTCCTTACCGGATTTTCTCATCCGAAGCAATTTTCCCGTCTTCCAGGCGGATCAGCCTGTCCGCCTGCAAAGCGATATTCTCATCGTGGGTAATGAGAATCAGCGTCTGTCCATACTTCCGGTTGGAATACTTCAGCAGTTCCGTAATCTCCTGGCTGTTTTTGCTGTCCAGATTCCCCGTGGGCTCGTCTGCCAGTACCAGCGCGGGAGCATTAATTAAGGCGCGTCCAATGGACACCCGCTGCTGCTGGCCGCCGGAAAGCTGCCTGGGCAGATGGTTTCTTCTGTCCTCCAGTCCCAGAACCTCAAGCAACTCCTCAAGCCTCTCCTCATTCACCTTCTGCCCGTCCAGTTTCAGCGGGAGCACAATATTTTCCACTACATTAAGGACAGGGATCAAGTTGTAAAACTGGTAAATCAGCCCTACCTGTCTGCGTCTGAATATAGCCAGCTCTTCCTGGTTCTTTGTATAAACCGATTTTCCGTCAACGTAAATTTCTCCGGATGAGGGCCGGTCTACACCGCCAATTAAATGGAGCAGCGTAGATTTTCCTGAACCTGATTGTCCAACTATAGCGACAAATTCCCCTTTCTGCACAGACAAGGACAGGTTCTGCAAAGCATCTACCCGGCTCTCGTCTTTCCCATAAACCTTGCATAGCTTCTCTATTCTTAAAATCTCCATGGCGTTCCTCCTTACTTTTTCCGATAGTATACCATGAACCCGGTGACGCGTCCGTGACTGTTTCATTACGTTTTTGTCACTGAATGATTCTCCCGGCAATCGAAAAGGGAGCTGTTCAGACAGCCCCCTTATAGAAACGAATTGTAAATTTGGCCCCGCCCTCCCTGCGGTTTTCCACCTGAATCGTGCCGTTCTGCCGATGAACAATCATACGTGAAAGTGCAAGCCCGATTCCGACATGATCCGTTCCGGAATCTTTTCCCCTGTAGAAACGCTCAAAAAGATGGGGAATATCCTCCGAAGCAATGCCTGGTCCTGAATCCGCAATCAAAAGTTCTGTATAGACCGGATTTTCGTCTCCATAGATTTCCAGCTTTCCCCTTTCAGGCATGTGCTCCACACAGTTCTTAATCACGTTTCCCACCGCCTCTGCAGACCAGTGTAAGTCCCCTATAAATCCTGTGTTCTCCTTTATGGACACTTCACACGTGATCTCTTTTAAATCTATCAGGATATCCACCGGACTTAATGCTTTTTCCACCACCTCTGCGGCGAAAATCCGTTCACACTGAACAACAGCCGTTCCTGACTCCAGCCTGGCCATTTTTAACAGAGAAGCGATCAGCCACTCCGTCCGTGACAGCAGCCCAATGACTTCCCCGACGTATTTCCGTCTCTCCTCCGAAGTCAGTTCTTCCCGCTGCAGCCTTGGTACAATCATGCGTATCGAAGTCAGAGGAGTTCTGATCTGATGTGAAATATCCGCCAGGGAATCGCTCAAATATCTCGTCTCCTGCTCCAGAGCATCGGCCTGCTCCTTCAACCGCAGGGTTACCTTATAGATTTCACTTGTCAGGAGGGCCAGTTCTCCCTCCTTATCCGGAATCAGATCCATATGGTAATCACCATGCAGAATCCGGTCAAGCTGGTAATTTAATTCCGAAACAGTATCGTATCTCTTTTTCGTAAATACCAGGTACCTTACAGCGCAGACCATACTTACGAAAAGAACATACACTGCAAAGACTGGGTGAAACAGTGCAGCACCAGCCGCAGCAGCCAGCGTAAAAAAGAACTGGAAACGAAAGACTTCATTTACCTCCGGATTTCTCAGCAGTCCCATATCAGTCCCCCAACCTGTAGCCCAGCCCGCGAACCGTCTTTATGATGGCCGGATTTGATGCGTCCGTCTCTATCTTATCACGAAGCCGTTTGATATTAACGGTCAGTGTATTATCATTCACATAATCCCCGGCAATATCCCATAGTTCCTCAAGCAGCCGCCCCCGCGACAGCACCTGGCCGGGATGGTTTAAAAAGACCAGCAGCAGCCGATATTCCAAAGCTGAAAGCAGAATGTCCTTTCCACTTTTACTGACGGAAGCTTTTACCGCATCCACTCTCAAATCTGATATTTGAAATACCGCCGGGCTCTTCCCATACCTTCTAAGAGCATTCTTAATCCTCGAGATTAGCTCCAGCGGCTTAAACGGCTTGGATACATAGTCATCCGCCCCTAAATCAAACCCAGTCACTATACTCGCTTCATCACCCATAGCTGTCAGAAAAATCACGGGAATATCCCCTTTTCGTTTTATCACATTGCAGAGAGAATATCCATTTCCATCCGGCAGTGCAACATCCAGCAATACCAGATCAAAATTTTCTCTCTCGATCGCCTCCAGTGCGGCCTTCCGTCCAGACGCAGAAAAAGATACAAATCCCTCTTCTCTCAACAGGATGATCAGATTTTTCACAATCTCAGTATCATCTTCCACAATTAGAATTCTGCTCATTCCCTCCACTCCCTCTGTCAGATTTTTTATGCTCCTGTCTATTGTACCATGGAGGGGAGGATTTGTCCTCTTTCATTCTGCTTGACACTTTACGTATTTTGCGATATACTCACACACGTAAAATAAAACAGAAAAAGACACGCTAGGGGAGCCAATTGGCTGAGAATGGAATTTTTTACATGACCCTCACTACTTGAACCGGACAATGCCGGCGTAAGGAAGCAGTATGATTCATACTTCATCAAAAGTAGTCCCCTCCTGTGTGTAAACAAAGGAGGATTTTTTTATGTCATTTTTCTTAACCTACGCGGCAGACAGCGAAGAGTATCTGCTGAAGCCCGCCGGCTATGGCCTGCTCATCATTTTACTGGCCGCACTGTTATTCGTCATCTATAAGCTGGGAAAAGTATCCCTTAAGACGCAGAAGATGCAGACGAAACAGCTTGTTACCTGTTCCGCAGCCATGGCTCTCGCAGTCGTGACTTCCTACATTAAGGTGGCATCCCTGCCCTTCGGCGGCTCCATCACCTTATTTTCCATGATGTTTATCTGCCTGATCGGTTACATCTACGGGGCCAAAACCGGCCTGATCACCGGAATGGCCTACGGAATCCTGCAGTTCCTCATCGAACCGTATATCTTTGCTCCGCTTCAGGTGCTTCTCGACTACCCGATGGCCTTCGCCGGACTGGGACTGGCCGGGCTTTTCAGTTCGAAAAAGCATGGTCTGATCACTGGCTATCTCTTCGGTATCTTCAGCCGTTATATCTGCCATGTGCTCTCCGGCTACATATTTTTTGCCGCTTATGCACCGGAAGGTATGAACCCATTTTTATACACGCTGGGATATAATGCCACCTACATCGTGCCGGAAGCAATCGCAACCGTTGTCATTCTCAGTCTGCCGCCAGTGGCAAAGGCAATCGCGCAGGTGAAAAAGCAGGCGATCAGTTCTTAAACTGGTTCTATTTATATTATTAAAAAAGAAGGTAAGAGGGCTGCGTCGTGCGGCACAGCCCTCTTACCTTCTTTTATCTCATCTTTTCTTACTATGCTAATTGCTGCAGCTTCTCACTATGTTTCGAAATCACCTTCTTCATGATTTCTACATCAGCCTCCAGAGCTGATATTTTTGCTGATTCGCTTTCATAACGTATAGCAGCAGGAACATAGTTTTCTGCTAACAGCCTTAGCTGTGGTTTAATATCATTCTCTATGTCCAGTTTAATATTCTGAATGTCATTTTATATTTTCCATTCACCCTTTTCCCGCCGTCGCCATCACCAGATGCTTCGCAAGCACGGCCGTCGTTACCGCGCCGATACCTCCCGGAACTGGCGTCGCCATGGAAGCGGTTCCCTCCAGCGTCTCGAAATCCACATCTCCGCAGAGTTTTCCGTTCTCATCCACATTGATGCCCACATCGATCACAACCGCATCTTTTCCCACGCTCTCTTTATCAAGCATCTTTGCCCGGCCCGCTGCCGCCACCAGAATTTCGGCGTTCCGGCAGGTCTCTTTTAGATTTACGGTCCGCGTGTGGCAGATGGTAACCGTGGCGTTTTCTTTCAACAGAAGCATGGACAGCGGTTTCCCGACGACCATGCTGCGGCCCACGATCACCGCCCGCTTTCCGCTGATCGGGATCTCAAAGGCTTTTAATGTCTCCACCACCGCCTCTGCGGTACATGGCGCATACCCCGAGCTGTCCCCGGCAAACACCTTTGCGATATTTTCCGGTGATATTCCGTCTAAATCCTTTTCCGGATCGATCATGCGCTCAATCTCTCTCTCGTGGATCTGCTTCGGCAGCGGACGGAGCAGGAGAATCCCATCGACCTCCGGATCCCCGTTGATCTTCTGAAACTCCGCCTTAAACGCCTCATCATCAATGTCCGCAGGATAGGCATAGACTTCAGCGGAAAGGCCAAATGCCGCCATCTTCTTCACCGCCCCCCGCTCATACGACAAGTCGTCGGGATTCTCACCCACACGGACGATGGCAAGCTTCGGTATCCTGCCGCCGCACTGTTTCAGCATCTCTGCTGTCTGTTCCTTTATCTTTGCAGAAACCTCTGCACCCTTTAATGTAATCATCCGTTCAATCCTCTCATTTCACGCTCTGTCAGTCTGTATCTTCCTCTTCTGGAGGCACGTCTCAGCGCAGCGCGTTTTCCACCTTCTGATAGACCGCATCCGCCGCCGCTGTCCCGGAACGCATCATCTCGTCTGCCTGCCGGTTCAGTTCCTCTGCCTTCTCTCTGTCTTTCATGGATTTCGTATTGATCCATACGTTCATGACCGCGCCGGTTAAGGCCGTTCGGATAAACTGTACGCCCACTCCCACGTCGCTGACCGCCATCCGGCTCCCCTTTTCCGCCAGAATGTCCATGATATCCAGAGCCTTCTGGGCATCTTCCATCACGTGGAGCGGAACGAGACTTGCCGTCAGGAGATGGCCCTCCAGCACCTCGGCCTTTCGCTTTTTTTCCTCATCCGTAGTACCTGGCAGACCGTAGGCTGCCGCCAGAGGTGCGAACACCCGCGCATCCTCGTCGGCCAGATGAAGAAACTCTGCTTTCAGAGTTTCCAGCTGCTCTAAAAGCTCCTTCATCTCCTCTTCCACGTCCGCATATTTTTTCTTGCCAAGAGTCAGATTAATCACCATCTGCCCCAAAGATACCCCTGCTGCACCGCCCAGTGCAGCCGCACCGCCGCCGCCGGGAGTCGGTTTCTTCGATGATAATTCCGCCAGAAATTCTTCTGTCACCATTTCCTTTATCATAATTTCCTCCATTCGTGAGTGCTTCACCAAGTGTTTCCAGTATACCATAATCAGGAAATTCGTGAAAGGCTATTTTTCCATGCTCTCATTCAGAGACGTAATCCATGCTTCGATCGCCTCCGCCAGTATATACTGCTGCTGCAAAACGGCCATGCCCGTTTCCGGTATCCCCGGCGCATTTCCCTTTCGGTCAATATTCTCTTCCAGATACGCCTTCAGAATCTTCACATTGCTCTCGATCCGGTTTAAGCACTCCTGCTGTTTTTCCTGAGACAGGCTGGTTAAATTTACGATTACCGCATTGAAATCCAGAAATATATGGATCGGGCCGGACGCGATCTCCAGCATGAGCTTTTCAAATTCCTGCTCTCCGGCTTCGGTCAGGGTATAGACCGCCTTCTCCGCCATTTTCCCCTCTTTCACCATGCTGCTCTGGATATAGCCCTTCTCTTCCAGCTGAATTACTTTTTTATAGATGGAAGGCGTACTGATTTTCACCCACCGTGAGATGTTGCGGTATTCCACCAGCTTCTGAATATCATAGGCACTTAAGGATTCCTTCTTCAGAATTCCCAATACGATCAGATCTATTGTCGCCATCATGTCCTCCTTATTTCCGCTTGACATATACTATAAATTATAGTACTATGTCTTCACGGCCGTATTTGCTATACTTTATAGTACTATATTTTACATTTTGTGTCAACAGAAGGGAGAATGAATCATGAATGAACGTAACAGTAAAATGGAACTGCTTGGCAGCGCGCCAATACCGAAAGCGCTTTTAGCAATGGGGCTTCCCACCATGATCGGCATGATGATCAATGCGCTTTACAATCTGGTGGACGCCTACTTTGTCGGAGGGCTGGGAACCAGCCAGATGGGGGCGATCTCTGTCGCATTTCCCCTGGGACAGGTTATCGTGGGACTGGGCCTGCTATTTGGAAATGGCGCCGCCTCCTATATCTCCCGATTGCTAGGTCACGGGGAAACAGAGACTGCGGACCGGGTTGCCAGTACGGCGCTTTACAGCAGCATCTCCGTCGGCGCAGTCATAATTATCTGCACCATCCTCTTTCTAAGACCGATCCTGCGGCTCCTGGGCGCCACGGAAAGCATTCTTCCCTATGCGGAAATCTACGCGGGTATTTACGTCGTCTCGTCCATCTTCAATATTTTCAATGTCACCATGAACAATATCGTAACCAGCGAGGGGGCTGCAAAAACCACGATGTGTGCGCTTCTGACAGGCGCTGTGTTAAATATGGTTCTGGATCCGGTTTTCATCTACGTCTTACACCTGGGAGTCGCCGGCGCCGCAATTGCCACAGCCATCTCCCAGATCGTTTCCACGGCAGTTTATCTCTGCTATGTGTTCAGAAAAAAGAGTGTCTTCAGCTTCAGCATAAAAAAATGCTGCTTCTCATCAGAAATTATGTCCGAAATCCTTAAAATCGGAATTCCCACACTGGTTTTCCAGCTGCTGACCAGCCTCTCTGTCGCCCTGATCAACTTAAAGGCAAGACCATACGGCGATTCCGTGATTGCCGGTATGGGAGCTGTAACGAGAATTATATCCATGGGAAGCCTGATGGTATTCGGCTTTCTGAAAGGCTTTCAGCCGATCGCCGGATACAGCTATGGGGCAAAAAAATATGACCGTCTCCATGAGGCGATCAAAACTTCTATAATATGGTCAACCATCTTCTGCGCGGTCTTCGGGTTGGGAATGGCGCTCTGTTCCACGGCCGTCATCTCCCAGTTCACAAAAGGCGATGTACAGATGATCGAGATCGGCCGGCGTTCGCTGACGGCAAACGGTATTTCTTTTCTGCTTTTCGGTTTCTATACCGTCTATTCTTCCCTGTTCCTCTCTCTGGGAAAAGCGAAAGAAGGCTTTATACTCGGTGCCTGCAGACAGGGAATCTGCTTTGTGCCTGTCATACTGCTTCTCCCATCCCTCTGGGGAATAAACGGCATTCTCTACGCCCAGCCGGCTGCAGATGTTATCTCCGCCATGATCACCGTGTTTATGGCGGTGCGGCTCCACAGGGAACTGAACGGAGCAAGGTCGTAGCTTTTGTATCTTTACACAGAACAGAATGCCGGGAAGCCACAGAATTATTGGATTCCAGTGCTGCCGGCATTCTGCCCGTCCAAAATTCCTTGTCCTGCATGTGCATCAGAACGCTATTCCTTCAAATATCTTTCTGCCAGATCATCAAACTCCATCCGGCATTTTACCTTTCCGCACTCCGCAGCCATGGGGCCGAATACTTCCAGAGTCATTTTCGCCCGCTCCTTCCATGTGGCCGGATCGACGAAATCGATGGTCCTCATATTGTGAAGCCGGTCGGCCAGCGCGATTAAGACCACCCGCTCATCACAGCTTACGTATTTTTCAAATGCCCTGTATTCCCTCAGAATCTCATTCATGGCCGGTGTGACAGCCGGGTCAGACATATACATTTCCGGCTCATCCGCCATTTCCCAGATATCATGAAGCAGACCGGCACAGACCGTGTCCTCATCGGCTCCCATATCTGCCAGAATCAGTGCAGTGTTAAGGGGATGCGTCACATAGTCGTCACCCGAACGGCGTTTTTTCCCTTTATAGACCCGTTCGGCCAGCCCGTAAACGGCCTCCAGATGTTTTTTCTCATACTCCGTTCCGGCTTCGTCCAGCACATTAAGAAGCAGTGCATAAATTTCGTTTGGCAGTGCGTGAACCGGCGTTTCTCTCAGATAAAGTCCCATATTCTCCCAGTCTCCTTTCTCGAAAGCCTCTCCGACATGAAATGCACGGAGGAGTGCGGGAGAATACCCAAATTGTGCACGAAAGGCCCTGGTGAAGCCGCTGTGCGTCTCATAACCGTAATCCAGCGCGGTATCCAGGATTTTTCGCCCTTCCCGTATTTCCCTGGCCGCTCCGAACAGGCGCTGCTGTTTTACGTAGTCCATCAGGGTAACCCCCATCTCCGCCCGGAACATCCGGGAAAAATGGCAGGCCGAATACCCGAACTGTTCTGCCAGCCCCTGTACCGACAGCGGCTCCTTCGCATGCGACCGGATATATAATGCGCACTCCATAAGGATATCTTTCTGTCCCAACACTCTCACTTCCTTTTGTCATTTCCCACGTGGTAGCTTTATTATACCCGATCGATCCGGCCGGCGCTGTTCCGCGATTGCTGTATTTTTTTCAGTCCCTGTTCCTATTCCATTGATTTCCTGTTCTTCTTCTGCTATACTCATCTCGGTTTCAGGAAATTCTGCCTGGAGACCACAAAACAAAGAGAATGGGACACGATAACAATGATTAAGAATTACGTATCACAACTAAAATCTGAATTTCAAAACTACAATGGCGCTGACTGCATGAAAGATCTGATGGCCGGGCTGACGGTTGCAGCGGTTGCACTGCCTCTGGCGCTTGCGTTCGGCGTCAGCAGCGGATCCACAGCCGCGGCCGGCCTCGTTACCGCCATTATTGCAGGTCTCGTCATCGGCGCGCTTTCCGGCGGCTATTACCAGATATCCGGTCCTACGGGCGCCATGGCCGCCATTTTAATTTCCATAATTGCCCGATACGGAATGCAGGGCGTTTTCACTGCGACACTGATCGCCGGGATTCTGCTGGTTCTGTGCGGGATTTTTCATATCGGCAGGCTGACAAGCTTCATTCCTGCACCTGTTATCACCGGCTTTACCTCCGGTATTGCCGTCATCATCGCACTGGGACAGATCGACAACTTCTTTGGAGTTACCTCCGAGGGCTCCAGCGCCGTCATGAAACTCTTAAGCTATGGACATCTGGGCTTCCCTGTCAATATACAGGCGGCGGGCCTGGGACTCTTCGTTGTCCTGTTTATGGTTTTCTTTCCTAAGAAATGGAACGCGGTGGTTCCCGCCTCTTTTTTGAGCATTATTCTTGCGACCATTCTGTCCGTAAGCCTCAAGCTTGACATCCAGACTGTCGGCGCCATCCCGAAAACACTTTTTCTGGACACCCGGTTAGATTTAGCCGCCATTACGCCTGCAAATCTCAGCGGATTAATCGGACCAGCCGTCAGTATCGCCATGCTGGGAATGATTGAAAGTCTGCTGTGCGGAGCCAGCGCCGGCAAAATGGCAAATGTCAGGCTGAACAGCGACCAGGAGCTGGTAGCGCAGGGGATCGGCAATATCATCCTTCCGTTTTTCGGTGGAATCCCCGCCACAGCGGCCATCGCTCGTACCAGCGTCGCATTGAAATCCGGCGCCCGCACAAGGCTTACCGGTATCTTCCATGCGCTGGGACTCCTGGCCTTCATGTTTATCCTCGGACCCGTGATGGCAAAAATACCGCTGTCCGCCCTCGCCGGCGTGCTGATGGTCACCGCTTTCCGCATGAACGACTGGCAGGAAATCAAATATATTTTCTCCCATCATTTCAAGGGAGCCGCCGCCAAATACATCATTACCATGGCTGCCACAATCGTATTTGACTTGACAACCGCAATCCTGATCGGCGTCGTCACCGCATTGGTTCTCCTCGTCAGCCGGCTGGCAAACATCGAGATAAATTATGAAAAGGTAGATATGGACCGGGTCCGCAGCACGGATGCGGCTCTTGCAAAGGAATATGCCAACGCAGTCGTCGCCTATCTGACCGGCGCTGTCATCTTTGCCAATACTCAGGCAATCGAAGAAATAGAGGCCTGTACGAAGGACTTTGACACAGTGCTGCTGTCCATGCGCGGCGTTTCCTATATGGATATCTCAGGAGCGATTGCATTTATGCGCGTCCTGTCAGATTTGCAGGCAAAAGGAAAACGCATTCTTTTATGCGGCGTTCCAGGCAGCACAATGGATATGCTGAAACGCTCCGATATCTATGATATGATTGGTGAAGAGAACTTTTACTGGAGCGTGGAAAAAGCAATTTTACATAAGGAAGGCTTACACTGAGCCTTCCTTTTCTTCTATTCCAACACAGCCGTCAGCCGTCTGACCATCTCATCCACATGCTCTCTTTCTATAATAAGCGGCGGTACAAATCGAATAATATTGCTTCCCGCGCTGATCAACACCAGTTTTTCTTCGAGAAGCGCCTTCTGTACGATGGGACCGACAGGCATTTGGAACTCCAGCCCCTGCATCAGCCCCCTGCCTCGGTGTCCGGTAATGCAGTCAAACTGTGCGGCCAGTTCTTCCAGCTTCTCCCACAGATAGCCGCCCACTAAATTCACATGCTCCACAATCCCGCGTTCTTCGAAAATACTTAACACCGCGCTGGCCGCCGCTGTTACCAGCGGATTTCCGCCATAAGTGGTGCCGTGATCTCCCGGAACCATGGCTGAAGCCGCTTTTCCGGAAGCCAGGAATGCGCCCACCGGAACGCCGTTTCCCAGCGCCTTGGCCACCGTCATGACATCCGGCTTCACACCGTACTGCTGCCATGCAAACATGGAACCGGTACGTCCCATCCCGCACTGGATCTCGTCGAGGATCAGCAGCATGTCGTGTTCATCACACAGTGCACGGATTCCCTTTAAGAATCCCTCTTCCGCGGGATAAATGCCTCCCTCACCCTGAACAGTCTCCATAATAACCGCGCACGTATTCTCATGAATCAGTGCCTTCACGCTGTCCAGATCATTGAAATCAGCGAATCTGATCCCCGGGATCAGCGGCTTAAACGGCTCCTGGTAATGGTCATTTCCTGTAACAGACAAGGCACCCATGCTTCTTCCGTGGAAGGAATGGCGCATGGCAATGATCTCGTGGACACAGCCCTCTCCCCGCTTCTCTTCGGCCACCTTATTGTAGGCGTACCTTCTGGCAATTTTCAGAGCGCCCTCAATGGCTTCGGTCCCGCTGTTGGTAAAGAACACCTTATCCATGCAGGAAGCCGTCAGAAGCTTTTCTCCCGCTTCGATGGAAGGCACATTGTAAAATAAATTAGAGGTGTGCAGAAGCTTATCTACCTGGGCCTTCACCGCCTCATTGTACTGTTTATCGTTATATCCCAGTCCCATAACCGCGATGCCCGCTCCGAAATCGAGATATTCTTCCCCTTCCGTATCGTAAAGAAACACACCGTCCCCATGGTCAAAAATGACCGGATACCGGTTATACGTCTTATAAAATTCCTGTTCCGCTTTTTGAATGTATTCCTGTTTATTCGGCATGGTAATACCTCTCATCTCCCGAATTGATAATCGCAGTTCCAATTCCTTTATTTGTAAAGATCTCCAGCAGAAGGCAGTGCGGAATTCTTCCATCCATAATATGTACTCTGGAAACGCCCTGCTTCATGGCATCGATACAGTTCTGAAGCTTTGGAAGCATTCCTCCTCCAAGTGTTCCGCTGCTCACGAAATTCAGCGCCTCATCAATGGTCATTTCCGAAATTAAAGATTCCTTGTCCTCAAAATCTCTGTAAACGCCTTCTACATCCGTTAAAAATGCCAGTTTCTCCGCCTTCATGGCCGTTGCAATGGCGCAGGCCGCGTCGTCCGCATTGATATTGTACGTCTTAAATTCTTCGTCAAATCCCACCGGACAGATGATCGGCAGGAAATCCTTTTCCAGAAGGTCATAGATTATCTGCGGATCCACTCCGGTGATATCGCCCACATAACCGATATCCTCGCCGTCCGCGTATCTCTTTTTACACTGCAGCATCATGCCGTCCTTGCCGCTGATGCCGACCGCCTTCACGCCCAACTCATTCACCAGCTGCACCAGGCTCTTGTTCACCCGGTTAAGCACCATCTCAGCGATTTCCATGGTCGGTTCGTCCGTCACACGCAGACCGTTAATAAACTGCGGCTCCATCCCCACTTTTCCGACCCATTTGCTGATTTCCTTGCCGCCGCCATGGACGATAATCGGTTTAAAACCTACCAGCTTTAACAGGACGACATCCTGAATCACATGCTTCTTCAGTTCTTCATCCACCATGGCGCTGCCGCCATATTTTACGACGATAATTTTCCTGTTAAAACGCTGAATATATGGAAGCGCCTCTATCAGGACTTCCGCCTTCTGCATGATGCTTTGATCTAAATCCATTTTTCTGCTCCTCCCAAATCGACTCCAAATTCTTTACCCAGATTTCCCATTCCTTCATTGATCTCTTCTCTTGAATACTGGTGTGCATCCAGAAATCCATCGCTGTATTCATTCAAATGAAGATAAAATGATGCCGCCATCTCAAAATACTCCGAGCTCTTGTCTTCCAGTTCATTGAGCAGGATATTCTCTGCCTCGTTGATCTGTCCTGCGTCCGCCATGGTGATCAGCTTCTTGTACAGATTATCAATTACTGTAAATTCCTCATCTTCCGGCAGAATGTAGTTGATATCGTCTTTTCCGAGAATAAGGCGGGCCAGAACTCTCGCCATATCCTTTATCATCCGCATTACGTAATCATCTTTTACAGCCATCGTTCGCTCTCTTTTCTATATTTTATCGATGCCTCTCTCTGACGTCTCTTTTCCCACATTTTTTTTCGTAACCACTGTCACCGGCAGATTATCGCTGGTCAGGAACGGTAATCCGCGTTTATTTTCACATAGTCAAAGGTCAGATCGCACCCCCAAGCCGTAGCCGAACACGGTCCCATCTTGATATCGGCCGTGGCCGTCACTTCCGGTTCGGAGAGGATCTTTGTGGCCTCCTCCTCGCTGTAGGGAAGTGCGACTCCATTTTCAATGATCTGGAGTTTTCCCGCTGCGCTCTCGAAATATAGATCTACCTGCTCCGGGTCGAACTGGGCTCCGGAGTAGCCCATGGCGCAGAGAATCCTGCCCCAGTTTGCATCATGGCCGAAGATAGCGGCCTTTGTCAGGCTGGAGGTGATAACCGATTTAGCCAGCGTCACCGCCTGTTCCTTCGTCTCCGCTCCCACAATTTTCACTTCGAACAGGGCCGTACATCCTTCTCCGTCGCCGGCCATCTTTTTGGCGAGCGTCTCATTGATGATGTTTAATGCCTTTACAAATGCCTCATAGTCTTCATTTTTCTCTGTAATCTCCGGATTCTCCGCCATTCCGTTGGCCAGCAGAAGCACGGTATCGTTGGTGGAGGTATCTCCGTCCACTGAGATCATGTTGTACGTGTCCTTGATATCCTCGCGGAGCGCCTCCGTCAGAAGCTCCTTCGATATGGCCAGATCCGTGGTCACAAAGCTCAGCATGGTACACATATTCGGGTGGATCATACCGGAGCCCTTGCACATACCGCCGATGGTCACCGTCTTTCCTCCCACCGAAAACTCCACAGCCACCTCTTTATTCACCGTATCGGTGGTCATAATCGCCTTCGATGCGGCGGTTCCGCCCTCCAGGGTATGGGAAAGCTTCGGAGCCATGGCTCTGATTCCAGCCGTAATCCGATCCATGGGAAGCTGCATGCCGATCACACCGGTAGAAGCCACGAGAACTGCATTTTCCGGTATTTGTAAAGTCTCCGCGGCCGCCTTCGCCGTCTCCAGACAGTATCCGTACCCTTCCGCTCCGGTACACGCATTGGCGATTCCCGCATTTACCACGATGGCCTGCGCATACGGGGATCCGGCTACGACCTCCTGATCCCATTTTACAGGAGCCGCCTTTACGATGTTCGTTGTAAATGTTCCCGCCGCCTTACACGGCTTCTCACTGTATATCATTGCCATGTCCATACGGTCTTTATACTTGATTCCCGCAGCCGTCGATGCGGCCGAAAATCCCTTTGCAGCAGTTACGCCGCCGTCTATCTTCTTCATCCCTTAAATTCTCCTCTCCTTCATCTTATGGTTACTCAATAAATCTGGTAATATTTTCTTCATTCAAAGTGAAATCATAGTAATTCAAGTCTTCCCGGAACGACCAGCCGACTTTTCTCCAGAATTTATTACCGATTGTATTGGATTTAAATGCAATCAGGCTCACCTTGTTGATTCCTTCCGCCTTCAGCGCCTCCATGGCCGCCAGCGCCATCTGGTGGCCGATTCCGTGTTTTCTGTATTTTTCAGCTACACAGACATGATACATACAGCCTCTCCGACCGTCATGGCCGCAGAGAATCGCTCCGATTACCATTCCGTCCTCTTCCGCCACCACGCTGGTAGATGGATTTCTCTTTAAAAACTTCTCCACGCCTTCTCTGGAGTCATCTAACGTCCTGATTCCAAAGCCTTTGATTTCAGACCATAAATGCCAGACCTGGTCGTAGTCGTCTATCGTCATTATCCTGATTATCATACGCTCCTCCCTTACTCTTTCCTCCCATATTTGTAAGGAGTACTGCATTGCGAGTACTCCCATAACCGTTACGGAAACATGGGAACCAGCTTAAGCCCCTGATTCTCCGGAAGGCCGAACATGATGTTCATGTTCTGAATCGCCTGTCCCGCGGCGCCCTTCACCAGATTATCCATGGCTCCCATCATGACCACGCGGTTCGTTCTCGGATCAATCTTAAAGTTCACATCCACAAAGTTGCTTCCTTCCACCCATTTCGTCTGAGGCGACTCGTCGCGGTCAAGCACTCTCACGAAATATTCGTTCTCATAATATTTATCGTAAATGGCCTTTACCTCTTCATATGTAACACTCTTAAGCAGAGTCCCGTAAGCCGTCACAAGGATGCCCCGGTTCATGGGAACGAGATGCGGTGTAAAGCTGATGGTCACAGGCTTTCCTGCCGCCAGCGAAAGCTGTTCCTCAATCTCCGGCGTGTGGCGGTGAACGCCGACACCGTAGGCCTTGATGCTCTCATTGACCTCGCAGTACAGGTTATCGACCTTGGCCCCGCGCCCCGCGCCGGAGGTTCCCGACTTTGCGTCGATAATCACCGTATTCGGATCAATCAGTCCCTCCTTCACCAGCGGATAGACCGACAGGAAGGAGCAGGTGGGATAACAGCCCGGATTGGCAATCAGGCGGGCATCTTTGATCTTTTCTCTGTTGATTTCCGGAAGTCCGTATACCGCTTCCTGAATATATTCCGGCGTCTTATGTTCTATATTATACCATTTCTCATACACCGCCACATCCTTGATCCGGTAGTCGGCGCTTAAATCAATCACCTTAGCTTTTGATAATACCGCTTCATTCATGAGAGACGCACAGAATCCCTGGGGCGTGGCCGTGAAAATGACATCGGCCTGTTCTGCCAGCGCTTCCATATTATCATCCATACACGCATCATCTACAAACTGCACCATATTTTTAAATACCGACGCGTATTTCTGGTCCACATAGCTTTTGGATCCGTACCATGTAATTTCCACGTCGTCTCTCTGCAAAAGCAGCCTTGCAAGCTCACCGCCTGCGTATCCGGTTGCCCCCATGATTCCTGCTTTAATCATAATCATTCTCCTCTTTTATCGGTATTACCGTATTGATTTTCCGGCTTTCCATATTACCCTGCCCTGATTAGTTCTGCCTTGATTATAGTAACTTTCCCCTCGAAATAAAAGTACCTTTTTCTGTTTTCTGCATTCTTTTTTATACAGCCTCATCCGATGATTCATTTTCACGGGTGATGATAGTTCATAATTATACATTGCAAATGCATATTATGCAAGTTTTTTTTAATTTTTTATTTTATGCTTGCATTTTTCATAATAATGGTGTATATTTATGAAAGTTCAGGAAGCCAGGAAACAGATTCGTAAGGCTTTCAGGAAATGTTCACGATCAATATTCAGGAGGAATCTTAATATGAAAGAGAAAGTTATTTTAGCCTATTCAGGCGGACTCGACACAACTGCTATTATTCCGTGGTTAAAAGAAAATTTTGATTATGAAGTTGTCTGCTGCTGCATCGACTGCGGCCAGGGCAACGAGCTGGATGGCCTTGAGGAGAGAGCCAAATTATCCGGCGCTTCCAAATTATACATAGAAGATTTAGTTGATGATTTCTGCGACAACTACATCGTTCCATGCGTTCAGGCCAATTCCGTATACGAGAATAAATATTTACTGGGCACCTCCATGGCTCGTCCGGCCATCGCCAAGAGGCTGGTTGAAATCGCCCGCAAGGAAGGCGCTACCGCCATCTGCCACGGCGCTACCGGAAAAGGAAACGACCAGATCCGTTTCGAGCTGGGCATCAAGGCTCTGGCTCCTGATTTAAAGATTATCGCTCCATGGCGTATGACCGATGTATGGACCATGCAGTCCCGTGAAGACGAGATTGAATACTGCAAACAGCACGGCATCAACCTTCCGTTCTCTGCAGACAACAGCTACAGCCGTGACAGGAACTTATGGCACATCAGCCATGAAGGCCTGGAACTGGAAGACCCGGCCAACGAACCGAATTACGATCATTTACTGGTTCTCGGCGTTTCTCCCGAAAAGGCTCCGAATGAAGGCGAATACGTTACCATGACCTTTGAAAAAGGGGTGCCGGTCAGCGTAAACGGCGAAGCGATGAAGGTTTCCGATATCATCCGGAAATTAAATGAACTGGGCGGCAAGCACGGTATCGGCATCGTTGATATCGTAGAAAACCGTGTAGTAGGCATGAAGTCCCGCGGCGTCTATGAGACTCCTGGCGGAACAATCCTGATGGAAGCTCATCAGCAGTTAGAAGAGCTGGTGTTAGACCGCGCCACCATGGAAGTAAAGAAAGACATGGGCAACAAATTTGCACAGATCGTATATGAAGGAAAATGGTTCACTCCTCTCCGTGAGGCGATCCAGGCTTTCATAGAATCCACACAGCAGTACGTAACCGGCGAAGTAAAATTCAAGCTTTACAAGGGCAACATCATCAAAGCCGGCACCACAAGCCCATACTCCTTATACAGCGAGTCCCTGGCTTCCTTCACCACCGGCGACTTATATGATCATCACGACGCAGACGGCTTCATCACGTTATTTGGCCTCCCGTTGAAGGTCCGCGCCATGAAGATGCAGGAGCTGGAAAAGAAAAACAGTAAATAACAAAACAGGGATTCCGAGGGGGCTGTTCGCCCTTAGTCCCACCCCCTCGGAATCCCTGAACCTTTCCCTCCCTGCCGCCCGCTCTCCCTTTTCCTCTATCCCCTATGCAAAAGTCCGCGTATCTTTACCCACTAACCGCCCCCTTCAGTATTACCTCCAATTTTTCGTCCGTCACATCGATATGATAGAAAAGCTGGTAGAAATTCTTCACTTCTTCCCGAATATCCGACGTATAGATCTCCGGATATACGAGACTGCCAAGCCACTCGATGCCGATCATACGGTTTACAGAGGGCGGGCTGCTCATAAAGCTGTATGGAGCAGTCGGTATTTTGAAGATTTTCCCGTTTTTCACAGCATCCAGCTCCTGCCACATGGGATCCGCGGTAAGCGTATCATAGAGCTTCTGGGAATCCACGATGATCAAATCCGGGTTCCAGAGCAGTACCTGTTCGAAGGACACTTCGCTTCCGCCTCCGCTGGATACCGCTTCCACATCGGCCGCATTGACCGCTCCGATCCGATCGATCACGTCGGCGTGGATGGAGCCTTTGGCATTGGTGTGAAGGCCGTCTTCACCAAGTCCAAAATACACGCTCTTTCTGTCTGCGTCAGCAATGGCCGCCGCATTCTGATCTGCCTTCCCGATCTCTGCCCGGCAGTAATCCGCCAGTTTCCCGGCCTGCTCCTTCTCGCCGGTGATATCTCCCAGCATCTCGTAGGCGTCTGCCATAGTGGGAAGCGTCGCTTCTACAAAGATAACCGGAATATTCAACTGCTCCTGAAGAGCATCCATGTCCTCTTTCACCGTCTTCTTCGCCTCTCCTATGTCAATGATGACATCCGGCGCTTCCGCAATCAGAGCTTCCATGTTAAGACTTGCGTTCTTTCCGTAGAACTGTCCGAATTTTGGCAGGCCCCAGTACTTTTCATCGATATACTGCTTCGCCTCATTGGAGAAATCAGCCGCCAGACCGGCCAGCTTATCCGGGCTCACCGTGTAGAGCACGATCTGGGCCAGGGGACCGGAGGGCGCGATCTTCGTGATTTCCGAAGGGATCTCCACTTCTCTCCCGGCTGAGTCCGTGATGATTCTCGTTCCTTCCGCCTGCGCAGCCTTATCTCCGGCCGCAGAATCTGCCTTATCCGTCTCCTGTGAAGCCGCCGTCGTGTCTGCTGTCGCCGCGGCAGTGGTCTCCACCGCAGTCTGCTGTGTCTCTCCGGCATTTCCGGATCCTTTGGCACATCCGCCAAGTCCCATCATCATGACTGCAGCGAGTGACAGGCCCAGCCATATGTTTTTTCTTTTCTTCATGATATTGCCTCCCTTATGTTGTTAAATCTGATATCCTGCTCTCACGGGTATACCGGAGCGCACTACCGCCCGGTGGCTGCCGTGGCGGATGTAGCGTTCTGTCTTTGCCATATCCGTAATCAGTGTTCCGGCCAGCTCCTTTACGCCAAATTCAAACAGCGCCGGCGCCATCGGGACGCTGGGCCCCACCAGAATCACCCTGGCATTGCCGGACAGTTCCAAAAGTCTTGGAAGCGTCTTATTCACCAGAGTGAACCCTGTTATGTAAATGTAATCCATGTTCGGCAAAATGTATTCGCAGGCCGTATCCGGATAGTCGCCCTGCCGCGGTTCCCTCTCCAGAACAAAGAGTTCTCCTGCCTTTTCCAGATAGTGCTCCGCATAATGGAAATGGCCGATAGTGGCCACTTTTTTTCCCGAAAATGCGTCTCCCGGCGCCGCAAACGTATCACAGCTTTCCAGAATTTTTACGCCCTCATACGCGGCGATTCCATCCATCAGCACAGACTCCCGGTTATAATAGGCGTTGATGGCCGCCGCTCCGATTCCGGCCTCCAGAAAGTTCCAGGAGGAAATCAGGGACGCCGCCTGTCTCCAGGTCATGCCCCGTTCCCATTCCTCTTCCTCCAGGATGCGCGGCCGGCTCTCCAGCCTCTGGTTGGCGGCCGCCCCTGCCGCTCCTCCGGCTCTCACCATGGTACAGCTTGTTCCCACTATTATTTCATCCACCGGAACATCGTCCGGTATCGGCTCTATCAGCCGTTCATACAGTTCCCACATAATTTATTCCCCCTTCATCCAATTGGGCATACACAGCTTTCTCCCCGTGTCTCCTGCATCAAACAAACGAACCGGTATGCCGTACATGGTCTCCAGAAGCGATTCTGTCAGCACCTCCTCCGGCTTTCCAAATGCCTTTATCACCCCGTCTGAAAGCACTGCAGCCTGATCGGCATAGAGAAATGCCTGATCCGGGCTGTGGGTAGACTGTACGATTAAATATCCCTCCCCGGCAAGCCGCTTTAACTCCTCCATAACTCTGGCCTGATTGCCGTAGTCCAGGTTTGCACACGGCTCATCCATAATAAGAATTCCAGCCTGCTGTGCGATCGCCCTGGCTATCAGCACCAGCTGCTGTTCCCCTCCGCTTAAATGCGCGTATGAGCGCTCCGCCATCGCCTCGATCCTCATGGTCTTAAGCGCATCAAATGCCGCCTCCCGCTGTTCCCTGCCAGGGCTCTTTAATCCCTGAATCGACGATGTGGTTCCCATCATTACCATGTCCAAAACCGAAAAGGCAAACGCCTGATCGTGATTCTGGGGGATATAGGCAATCTTTCTGGCCAGTTCTTTCTCTTTAAGCGTTCGGAGGTCCACCCCGTCGGCCATGATTTTCCCGTGGTACCCCTTTAAGAGGCCCAGAATGCACCGGAACAGCGTGCTCTTGCCGGCGCCGTTTTTCCCCAGCATACAGACGAGATTTCCCATTTCCACGGAAAAATCCACGCCCTTCAGGACGGGAAAGCACCGGTAGCCGAAGGTCAGGTTTTCTACGATCAGCCCCATATTCTACCACCTCTCAAAGTTTATTTCCTTCCCTCAGGATCAGCCAGAGGAAAAACGGCGCTCCCACAAATGCGGTGAGAATTCCGATGGGTATCTCGCTGGTCGCCAGAAGCCTGGCGAAGTTATCGACCACCAGCAAAAAGCTCGCACCCAAAAGTAAAGAAGCTGGAAGCATCTTCCGATAGTCGCTTCCCACCAGCATCCGGGCAAAGTGAGGTATTACCAGCCCCACCCAGCCGATCAGACCGCTGACCGACACGGCCGCCGATGTGATGAGCGTCGCACAGAGCACCACGGCAAGCCGGACCGCACTGGTGTTGACGCCAATACAGCGTGCTTCTTCCTCACCCAGCGTCAGCACATTGATCTTCCAGCGCAGCAGGTAGATGGGAATGATCCCGCCGATGATCCACGGAGCCGCAAAGGCTAAATCCTTCGGCCGGATCGAGGCCAGACTTCCCATGAGCCAGTATGTGATCACCGGCAGCGTATTGTTGGGGTCCGCCACAAGCTTTAAGAATGACACAGCCGCCGTAAACAGGGAGCTGATCATCATTCCGGCCAGCACCAGGCCCAGCGTCTGGTTGTATTTCACGCGGCTGCTGATCAGGCAGACTGCCCCCACAGCCGACAGCCCGAGAACAAACGCCAGAAACGATACTCCCTGGTAGGAGAATGAGAGGAACAGCCCCAGGGCGGCGCCAAATCCGGCGCCTGACGACGCTCCCAGCACATCCGGCGAGACCATGGGATTCTTAAATATTCCCTGATAGGCAGCCCCCGCCGCCGACAGTCCGGCACCGATCAGCGCCGCCATTAACACCCGTGGAAGGCGGACGTTGAAAAGAACCGTCTCTACCTGTGAAGGCCAGTCCGGTGTAACCGGAATGACTCTCGATGCCAGCACCCGAATCAGCGTCCACGGTTCAATTGGATATCTCCCAAGCATGAAGGAACCGAAAAAGCAAACGGCAAACAGGACCACCATTGCGGTGAGCCGCCCTCGCACCCGATGTTTATCTGCCATCACTTTTCACTCCCTTTCTCTGATGTTCCGGAAAGCCGCAGGTCTATGAGCCGCCTGATTTCCATTTTCTCCGCTTCGCCACCGTCAAAGGCCAGAATCCTGCAGCCGAAGCGCTGCTCCATCTGTGCTTCCAGCCACTCCCTGTCCGGAGCTGCATTGGCAGGAAGCGGAATTCTCGTACCCAAAGAGGCCAGATTTCCCGAATGCTTCAGCACTCCGACACAGAAGGCCTGACTCCCGAGCAGCCGTTCCAGCCGCTCCATGAACGGCTTTACCTTCAGTTCCACGCCGCCGATCTCATCGATATAGCAGAAACGGTACTGTTCCGGATGTTCCAGCAGACGGTTCAGTATCTCCGCTCCCAGCGTCTCAAATACTTCCGGATATTTTCTCCATCCCTCCGGTGTTCGCTCAATGAAAATGCCTTCTATGCCCGGCTCATAGGCCCTCGTCACGGAAGGTATTTCTTCCATGTTCTCCACCGGCAGGAGGCGAAATCCCGCAGTCTCACCATCTCCGTCTGTCAGGCGCTGGGTCAAAAATCCCCCCGCGCCCTTCCAGTAAGGCTCCAGACAGGACAGGAGACACGTCGTCTTCCCGGCCCCGGACCGCCCCTTTAAAAAGAGATGGCGATCTGTCATTTCGTCCGGCCCTCTCTCCTGGCTCTGACCATAATCAGTTCGCCCGCCACGCTGATGGCGATTTCCGCGGGAGTCTCCGCCAGAATCGCCAGTCCGATCGGGCTGTAGAACCGCTCGATATCCTGGTCGGTGAAGCCCTCCGCCTTCAGTTTTCCGGCAAGTGTCATCAGTTTCTGGCGGCTTCCCATCACTCCGATATAGTGAGCCGGCGTCTTAAGAACCTGTTTCTGAACGTCGTAGTCACACTGATGGCCTCTCGTCATGATCACAACGTAATCCTGCTCACGGATTGTCACCTTATCAAAGACACTTGTAAAATCACCGACTATGGTATTCACTGCATCCGGAAACAGTCTGCTGTTGGCAAATTCAGGGCGGTCATCATAAACCACACATTTGAATCCCACGTGGGCAATCACCGGAACCAGCTCCTGCGCCACATGGCCGCCGCCGAACACGTATACCGTACCGGCTCTCTGAAGCGGCTCACTGTAATATTTTCTGCCGCTTACGGAGGTCTGCACCGCCTTTGCCTGTGTCAGCGGTTCTATATCGCCTTCCACGGTGATTCCGGCAAATCCGCGGCTTTCCGAATAGATCCCCACGGCCCAGGCCGTCTCATCCGTAATATCAGTAATAATCCAGCTGTCCTCATCCCGCTCACACGCCTGGACGCCTTCCTCACAGATGGCAAGAAAATCCTGGTTGTCCGGGCTTACATACTGGAAATAGACCACTACGTCTCCGCCGCAGATCATTCCCAGATCCGCCACCTGGCCTTTTACCAGTTTAAAGCCCTTGCTGAAGGAGCTTTTACTCTCCAGCACATCGAGAGCCATGCGTCCCGCCTGATATTCTACTGCGCCGCCGCCAATGGTTCCCATGGTTGTCCCGTCTTTTCTGACGATCATCCTGGCTCCCGCGCCCCTCGGCGTGGAACCGGAACCGGCGATCACCGTCACCAGTACCAGGTCGTCTCCCTGCTCCAGAATCTGCTTCATTTCTTCAAATAACTGTTTCATCCCCATTACCTCTCATCTCCAAAATATTTTTCAAATAATCGTGAAGCATGGCTGTTCATCTCCTGCTCCATCTGCAAAAAACGGTTTAAAAAGTCCTTCGTCTTCGGAGTCAGCTGGGAAAAGCCGCCCTCCGCCCCGCCTGACTGGGTGATTAATAGCGGATAGCCAAGCTCCCGCTCCGCGGTCTTCATGATCTTCCAGCCCTTACTGTAGGACATGTGCATCTGTTTGCACGCCGTCTGCATGGACCCGGTATGATCGATCAGCGACAGAAACTGGGCGATTCCCGGTCCAAAAAAGACTTCGTCGCATTCCAGGTAGAGTGACATACGGCTGTGAAGCGGCAGCTTGCCATGATTTCCGCTCATGGCCATGGCACAGTCTTCATCCGTCTCTACAGCCTGAATGATCCCTCTGTCATCCACCGGAATCTCCTCCAGCACCGCATCCGCTTCCGGCTCCCGCAAAAAACTGCGCAGCCCGTACTCTCCCTGATAGTTCAGGATCTTCGGGATCCAGTCCGCTGCTATCATCACCGGATGGCCTCTTCTGCCCTCATATACGGGACAGCACAGTGGCGCTTCACTTTCCATAATCTTTTCGATGGTCTCCGACAGCAGCAGCGGAACCTTTGTCGGCATGACCAACACCCGGTCACACAGGTCCTCGATGTAGTTTAATCCCATACAGATACTGTCGAACAGCTGAGTCGTCGCATACTCTCCATTCCTTAAGCATACCACACGCATCTTGGAAATATGCTTTTCCAGTTCCTCTCCCCTGTCTCCCGTAATCACCACCACCGGCTCCACGCCGGCTCTCTGAAGCGTTATGATAATCCGCTTCACCGCAGTCGTGTCCCCGACCGGCAGCATGGGCTGGAAGCTGGTAGTCGAGCTTTTGTGGCCCGCAGCAAGTATAACTGCTCCTGTGGTCATTGATTTCCTCCTCTCTCAAGCGTTATTTTTATAAAAACATTACGATAGGTAAAGTGTAGCATATTATGCGGGGATTGTAAAGGGAATACATGGAAATAATGGGAGGGCGTACGCCCCAGTGATGGAGGAGAGGCGGAGGGAGATGGAGAAGGGGATTCACGCTAAAAACGGTTATTCTGATTAAAATATCAGTTCATAGTCTATATAGTCACCTGCAAATGGTGTATCTTTATTTTCTCTTACTAATGTTTTCTTAAATCCCACACTTTCATAATTTTTTTGAGCGGGTATTAGTATACCATTCGTTGTTACAACAGCTTTTGGGGTCCCGCTCTTTTTAATTCTTGCAATTGCTTCCCGCAATTGCTCTTTCCCATAACCGCAGCCTTTATATTCACTTAAAATGCAGTTATGACCTATGATCACATAGTCCGGATTATTCCTCGGATCCCATGAAATGTGACCGATTGCTTTCCCATTCAAGACAGTTATGAATCCACATTTGTCTGCAATATCTAAATTAGAATAAAAAAAGCAGTCATACTCTTTCCACATTTCTTCCCAATATTTTTTAAAACTATCATGGAAAGAATATGCACTCCTTAGTTGACTGTATAATGTTCCTTTTGGAAAATCACTGATTTTCTTATACTCTATCATAAATAATACTCTCTTTTCGTATCCTGCAAAACACTACTTTTTCTCTACTGGTATTCAGATTTCACGGAAGCAATCCGGACTGCTGTCCCACCGCCTCCCTTTCACATAAATCTCTAGCGGCGGCCAGTACCCAGCCCCATGTTTTCCGGATGGTTTGGTTCCCACGCCCCACCTCTCCCCAAAACACCCGGAAGACATGGGGCGTACCTCCTATTCTATAAGCCCAGCAGCGAACACGCCAACTGGAAATAAATAATCAAGCTCACCGCATCCACAATCGTCGTAATCAGCGGAGCCGCCATGATAGCCGGATCCATATGGAACACTTTTGCCGCAATCGGGAGCACGCATCCGATGGTTTTGGCAATAACGACGGTTACCATCAGGCTCAGTACCACGGTCAGGCACAGCATTTCTTTGCCCGGATAAAGAATTACGAGGCGGACGTAATTGACGAAGCCCAGAATGGCTCCGACGATAATTCCCACACGCAGCTCTTTCCAGAGCACTTTAAATAAGTCGCCCGGCTCAATCTCACCTACTGCCATACCACGGATAATCATGGTACTGCTCTGGCTTCCTGCGTTGCCGCCGGTGTCGGTCAGCATGGGAATAAAGGTTACCAGAAGCGGGATCACCGCGAAAGCGGCCTCGTACTTTGCCAGGATTCCGCCGGTTATCATACTGCTGATCATCAGAATCAACAGCCAGGCAATCCTGTTTTTGGCCAGTTGGAAGACTCCTGTCTTTAAATACGGCTTTTCACTGGGAAGCATGGCCGCCATCTTTTCGAAGTCCTCGGTTGCCTCCTGTTCCATGACATCGACCACGTCATCCACCGTCACAATACCGACGAGGCGTTCTTCATGATCTACCACCGGAAGGCTCAAAAGGTCGTATTTCTGGAAGCTGTCCGCCACTTCTTCCTGATCTTCGGTGGTAAAAGCCTTAATAACATGGGTATCCATGATATTTCCGATTATTTCCTCGTAGGGATTCATCAGTAAGTCCTTTACCGTGACAACACCTTCCAGCCTCCGTTTCGCATCCATGACATAGCAGGTGTAAATAGTCTCTTTATCCACCCCGTTTTTCCGGATATAGGCAAACGCCTGCTCCACGGTCATGGACTGCTTAAGCCCTACATACTCTGCCGTCATGATGCTGCCGGCGCTGTTTTCCGGATAGTTTAAAAACTGGTTGATCAGTTTTCTCGTGTCGGGCCTGGCATTTTTAAGCACACGTTTTACCACATTGGCCGGAAGCTCCTCCAGCATATCAACCGCATCGTCCACGAACAGATCATCCACAATGGTCCCCAGTTCATAGTCCGTGATGCTGTTGATAATATGCTCCTGCTTATCCACCTCCAGGCACGCAAATACGTCCGAGGCCAGCTCCTTGGGCAGCATCCGGAAGACTACCACCGTCTTCTCTGAATCCAGTTCTTCGATAAAGGTGGCGATATCCACCTCGTTCATCTCTGTCAATATGTCTTTTAATTTACGGAACTGACGGGTAAGCAGCAGGTCCATCAGTTCTTCCATGTTAAAATTCTCCTGCATTTTTCTTCTCCTTCCATACGAACCTTATTTTTCAAGTGTGGTTTACCGTGGAAGCAGCACGCAAAAATAGCCATCCCTGAGGGACAGACCCCCAGGAAATGGCTATCATAAGCGCAAAAGACTATTCTTTAACGGCAGTGAAGACAGAGCAGTTCCGAAGTCATCGACTCTGCCCACACTACCACTCGCTTATGATAATTGTCTGCTTCCATCTTCTGACTTCGACCTTCCACTCTGGTTCACTTCCCTTCATCATTTATTTTAACTCATTTCTTGATTCAATCCACTCTCGATAATTTCACAGAGTGTGACTACATCTTATAGATGCGCAGCTTGACTTCATGTCAGTGGAGGATACCTATTTTTCTCCGCCTGCCACTGCCGTTAAGCTTGTTTTTGACGTTTCCTCCCTTCGCCTATAGAGGCGGGGGGAATCCTCGCTTGTTTTATTAAATCCTCATCTAGCATAACAGCTATCCGAATAAAAAGCAACCCCAAAATACAACCTACTGTTTAGTGAACGCGGACCAGAATTCTTCCATATATCTGGATGCAGTTGAAGAATCCAATTCCAGCTTCTCGATCAGTTTTTTACGGGTACTGTCATAGGTAAGTCCTACTTCCTGGCATGCGGAAATCAGAGCGCCCGCGCCCTTTTCGATTCCTTTTTTAATTCCTTTTTCCATACCCATTTCCATTCCTTTTTCAATTCCTTTTTCAATTCCATCGTTTACCAGCATTTGTCCCAATGGTGTCATGAACAGCGCCTCCTTTACCTGATTTAAATCGTCTTTTGACAGAAACTTGTTAGCAAGGGTATAAAGGACTGCCTGCATCCTTACCATGTCTGACTCTGATATCGTGCCGGATTCTGTGATCAGGCGGTTCGCCAGTATAATCCGCTCTTTCTGATCTGTGTTCCCGGACATCAGAGTAGCGAGCAGCAACGGGACAAGATCGGCCCGATTCGGTTTTACTCCCTGCTTCTGCTTTTCAAACAGCCTGGCAAACAGTTCATCTGAGTCTCTGTCCTTTAAACGGACCGGTATGATCCGGTATGTATTATACCCTGTGTTTAACTCAAATCGAATCTCCTTTACCGTCGATGAGCAGATCACATACGTCGTGATATCGACACTACGGATAAATGCAGTGACCGCTTCATAGCTGCGGAAGCGCCGCAGATCCTCCTCCCTGATTCCATCGCTCTCAAACTCCAGATGAATCCAGCTCCGGTCAGGCTTGATGAAATTAAAATCTTCATATAACTGCTTTGCCTCCAGGTGGACAAACTCTGTCGGCCCTATGGTTACCGGCTCCGCCGTAATTCCCAGGTATGACAGTAATTCATCCTTGAAAAACTGCATGCACTCTTTAATACCAGGTCTTCCGCCGGGAAATTGGCCGGTATCTCCGTTTTGCCGTATGCATCGTTCTCATTGCTCATATAGCCTCCGTTTCCAGCTATATAAGAACCTATCTCCATTATAATGTTTATTCGTAAAACAGACAATAGCCCTGCTTATTTTTTCAGTATTACTTACATGTGTTTTTTGTAAAATGGGAATTCTTAAGTCCGACCGGACAGAGAATGCCTGATGAAATTGGCAGAAAGGAATACGGAAGAAACCGGATTCCGGTGGCGGAGAGACTAATACTGTTCCCCTGTCCTGTCCCATGCGCCGTCATGATTGCAATCTGTCCGATGCGCTCTGCACTCCGGCTGTTCCATCTGTTTACGTAGGAAACCGGTTTGTAAGTGAAAAAAACAAAAAAACTACGTTAAAAAGAAACGTTATTCACAATTCCTTTTTAACGTAGCGATTGTTTTCCTTCCTTACTGACCGCCCGGTCCGACTGCTTCGAATCCGCCTGGCGCCGCACCCGGCTGCACTCCAGGGGCCTGGCCGGAGGTGACCTCCTCCGTGCTGGAGGGGGCCTCGCCAGGTCTCGCCTCATGGGTGATTCCCGGCCCAATCTCCTGGGACGGCGGTATGCTCTGTTCCTCATACGGAAGGGCTTCCGCCCTGCCTGCCGCCTCATCAAACTGCTGCTTCAAAGCATCATACTGCTCCGTTCCGGTCAGCAGGTCCAGCATCGACTGTCCCTGGCTGATCATCTCCTGTGTCGCCTCATCCCGGTAAGTCAGGCCATTTAATTCACCGATCAGTGCCGTAAGCCCTGCGGCCGCCTGTTCCTGGCCCTGTGCCGCGGCGTCTCTGGATGCCTGCTCGGCAGCAGCCCTGGAGTTTTCTTCCTTCATCCTCTGTTCCTCATCCCACTTCTTGGAGTTGGACCTCGCATTCTGCTCTGCCACAGAAGAAAAAAGATCCTGTTTCCCGGTCTCCTGGCTGGTTTTCTCGCCTCTGGAGTCCACATTGTAGTAGGCCACCGTTGACGGCATAACCCAGTCCTCAGCCGGAAGGCCCTCATTGCACTGCTTCATAAAATCATACCAGATCTTACCGGCATACGTCTTGCCGTATACTCCCGGCATGGCTTTCGGTGTATCGTAACCGACCCAGACAGCGGTGGTATAGTATTTGGTATAGCCACAGAACCAGGTGTCCTTACTGCTGTTGGTCGTTCCCGTCTTCCCCGCTGCCGGTATCGAGAGTCCCAGACCGTATCCTGTACCGTATGGCTGGTTTAAAGTACCTTTTAAGACATCAGTGACCATATATGCCGTGTCCTCAGTGAAAATACGTTCCTCCGGCTGGTTTTCCTGATAGAGGTCGCCCTCGTACTGACTGTCAATGCCGGTGATACACGTATTGTTGCTGTACATGCCGCCATTGGCCAGAACGGAGTACCCCCTTGCCATGTCCACGACACGTGCGCCTTCGGTAAATCCACCGATACTCATGCTGGTATTCCAGTTATCCAGATAGCTGAGTCCCACAAAATGCATCTTATCGAGATAGCTCGTTCCGTAATCCACACCGATATCCGCCAGCACCTGCCAGGCGACCGTGTTTAAACTCCGGTTAAGAGCCTCCCTAACGGAGACTTCACCGTAATATTTATTACCGCTGTTCTTCGGCCCCTTGTCAAATAAATGGTCGTTTACGATTCTCGACGGGTAGTAATACCCGGTTTCAAAAGCAGGCGCGTAGTCAATCAGCGGTTTGATCGTCGATCCGGGCTGACGTCTGCTTAAAAATCCTCTGTTATACTCATCATCGGTTCCCCGTCCGCCGGAAATCGCCACCACGTAGCCGGTCCGGTTATCGATGCAGACAGCAGCTCCCTGAAGCGCGTATTTCCCATTTTCCGAGACGTCGGTGAACTTCGCCAGCGTCTCATCGATACCTGCCTGAAGCTGCGTCTGAAGCGTGCTGTCCAGGCTTGTATGAATCTCAAACCCGCCGTTGCGGATCAAATCGCTCTTCTCCTGGTATGCTTCCTGATAGCGCTCCTTATAATCGTTGTAAGCGGTCTCATCGGCAAAGGTGTATTCGAACTCGAAGCCGTCGTTCTTCATCAGTTCCTGAGCCGCACAGTGGACCGCATAGCTGGACTGGTAAGTCTCCTTCGTCCCTTCCTCGGTTACCTTGGCTACCGTAAGCGGCTGTGCCTTCGCTTCCTCGCACTCTGCCTCCGTGAGCATGCCGTTTTTCTGCATGTTGTCAATAATTTTATTTCTCTTTTCCAGGGCTGCCTCCGGGTGGGCCACCGGATTATAGCGTGACGGATTATTGCTGATTCCTGCAAGGGTGGCCGCTTCCCAGACGGTTAAATCCTTTGCCTCTTTGTTAAAATAATAGAGGCTGGCCTTGGCCACTCCGTAACAGCGGTTTGCATAGAAATTAGTATTACAGTAAAATTCCAGGATATCGGCTTTGGAATACTTTTCCTCCATCTGAGGCGCCGCAAATATCTCCGTAATCTTTCTGATAAATGATTTTTCCTGCGTTAAATACGTATTCTTAATGACCTGCTGCGTGATGGTGCTGCCGCCCTGGGTAATCTCTCCCTTATTCTTAACCAGAGCCACACCCGCTCTCGCAAGGCCGATAAAATCCACACCGTGATGCTTATAAAAACGCTTGTCCTCCTGGGCAATATACGCATTCTGCAGATTCTCGCTGATTTCTGTAATCGGTACATACTCATAATGTCCTGTGTTGATAATTCCGATCACCTGTCCCGCTGAATCGTAGATCCTGGTATCCGATGGCTGCGAAAAATCTTCTCTCTTCGATTGTGCCACAATCTGATCCGCCCGTTCTTTACAGGCCGAAATCTCATCCCCGAACTTCAGATATACGATACCGCCAGCTCCCAGCCCCAGAATCATCAGAATTAAAAAAATTGAGAATATCACTTTAATAGGCTTAAAAAAAACGGCCCATGCACTTTTTCTTTTTCTGCGTTTCTTCTTCATGAAATACCTCCTGTCGCCACGTGGAAACAGTATACCACGGAAAAAAGCTTCCGTCAAAGATTCTCGATTTGGATAAAAAATTTTATAATTTTCCTGTTGACAAATATAATTTCTCATGCTACTATATATGAGGTTCGCTTGACGAGCCAAAAACACAAAATGCTGATGTGGCACAGGTGGTAGCGCACCTCATTGGTAGTGAGGAGGTCACGGGTCCGAGTCCCGTCATCAGCTGGTTAAAACCCTTGATTATTCAAGGGTTTTTTTCTATTTATCTTTCCTTCCCATCTGCCGGAAATGGCACCGCACTCCCCTATTAATAGGTAAAGTAAATAAGCGTTTCTTTTGGCAGTCAGTAAATTAAGACTGACTTTTTTTCTCCAACAGCTCCGCCCTATTATATAGTTAGCTTAGGGTGGGGCGTACTTTAAGGAGGATTTTATATGCATAAGATTAACAATGATGTGAAAAGAGATCAGAAGGTATTAAACCTTATAGAAATGCTGTGCCGCCTGGCCAGCCTTGAGGGATATACTATTACAAAGCTTTCACTTAAAGAGAATGTGACCGGCAGCACAATAAAATAAAACAAGCTAAGATATGATAGATAAAATAATATAATAAAAGATAAGGTATAATAAAAGCAGGACAATCCGTAAAGACCATCACCTGTAATACCACAGTAACCCGATACAATATCATGCGCTCCATCTCTCTCGCCATTTATCACTCTCCCCATTACTCACTAAAATTTCCGAGAGAGCGGTTGATTCTCCATTGCAGCATACCATGCAATAAATGCATACCGGTTCTTGCATACGCACTATACACTGCTGAATCAGCGATTCACTGTAAGAGAAATAATACCTGAAGCAGATCTTTCAGGTTTAAAACAGACAGATCATACTTTTTCAAAATTGTAAGGCGGCCTGTGCAGACCGCCTCTATCATTTTTATCCATATGCTTCTATTATTCTCTTACTATTTTTTATACTCTTCGTACCCTTCATAGCCACATTCATTTTCTTTACGTCCACATTTTTTACAGCCATCATGGAAGCCGCTCCAGTAAAATTCTCTTAATACTTTTTCGAACCATTCACAGTTTTTGCCCTGATCCTGCTCGTGTTCATGCTCGCATTCGCATTCATATTCGCGCCTGGGCTCATATTCACACTCCGGTTTGCACTCATGTCTGGGCTTGCACTCGCACTCGCGTTTTGGTTCACATTCCCGTCTGCACTCGCACTCGCGTTTTGGTTCGCATTCCCGTCTGCATTCACATTCATGTCTGCACTCGCATTCACGCTTAGGCTCACATTTTTCATAACATCTGCATCTACATCTGCATTTAAAAGTTTCACAACTCATAATCATTTATCTCCTTTAATATTGCACTACACAATATTATATGGGACAAGTAAGAATAGTGTGAATCAATGGATTTATGCACAGCGCAGCCACTGCAGCCGATCATGGGCCATCATGCACCAGCATCACTGCCCTCCCCCTTTTCCCAGTATATTCCAGCCGTATCACACAAAAAACGTTGTATAGTTATTATAAATAAATATTCTGTACATTCCGTACACAAGAATTAAAACAGCCACTGGCGTTTTAATAAAAAAAACAAAAGGGGGGATTTTTTATGATTTGTCCACATTGTAATGCCGCCATCTCCGACGACAGCGCCTTCTGTTCTGCCTGTGGAAAACGTCTCGAACGATCGGAGGAGCAGGTGCTGCCTGGGGATTCCGTTGTTTGTCCGGGCTGCGGCTCCGTCAATTCCAGCGGCGCCAACTTCTGTACCAACTGCCGTGCACCGCTGTCCAAAACCGCTCTGGAACAGGTAAAGCCCCAGAATGACTTACAGCTGCAGCAGGCTCAGGTAAAGATACAGGCCATGGCCCTGCAGGCTCAGCAGGAGCAGTTAAAAATCCAGCAGCAGCAATACGATTCCATGGCGAAATGCCCCAGATGCGGCTCCACTTCGCTGTCAGGCAATAAGAAGGGCTTCGGTATCGGAAAAGCGGTTGTGGGCGCTGCGCTTGTAGGTCCGCTGGGTTTAGTAGCCGGTAATCTGGGCGCCAAAAAAGTTCAGGTCACATGCTTAAACTGCGGCAAAAAATTTAAAATGTAGGGAGGTAATGAAAATGTTTTGTCGAAAATGCGGGACAGAATTTGATGGAAAATTCTGTCCAAACTGTGGGGAACCGGCGGAAACAATACCGGAAACGCCGGCTCACCAGACAAGTATTAACGGAGTACCGGTGGACAATTCCCCCGTCTCCGTGCCGGTAAAGGAACCATTCTATTCCAAGATTTGGTTTATTGTGCTGATGCTGCTGTTTCCCAATCGGCCTCTTTCTCATGTGGAAATACAAAAAATTCAATAAACCGGCCAGAGTCATTATTACTCTTTTCTATGTAATTGTTTTTATTTTCGGACTCTCCAATGCCGGTTCGCAGACTTCAACCCCCGTACCACCGGCCGCAGAAATATCTATGAGTGAACCAGCCGGTACAAAGGAAAAGAACACAGGCCTTGCAGTAAACGGAGAAACCGACGAGGCTCTGGATGAAACCGGTCCCGAAGAGGCCAGCGCCGATATGACTGCGTCCGCAGATACCACGGCTGCCGAAACCTCCGAACCGGCGAAAAGCAGGTATAAAGCCAGCACCTACAAAGTAGGAAGCGACATTCCCGCCGGGGAATACGTCGTGTACTGCGACTCCTTCATGGGATACATAGAGACCGCAAAGGACAGCAGCGGAACCCTTGACTCCATCATTGCCAACGAGAATATTTCCACCAATTCCATCGTCACCATCTCCGATGGACAGTATTTTAAGATGACCGGGTGCTATGCCGTTCCGATTGACGAGGCAGGCAGTCCGGATACCGGCAGTGACGGTATGTTTAAGGTCGGCGTACACCTTCCGGCAGGAGAGTATAAAATTGAGGTAGATAAGGATTCCGTTATCGGATTTGGCTATGTCGAGATATCCAGGGACAGTTACCACGTGCTGGACTCGATTATCTCAAATGATAATTTTGAAGGTTCGAAGTATATCACCGTGAGTGACGGGCAGTACTTAAAGCTCACCGGATGCAGAATTGTTCCATAACGTCTCCATTTCAAACGCAGAGTGCCGGAAACAGACCATTCCCGGCACTCTTTCTTTCTTCATCTGCGATCATTTTATCAACACAATACCGGCATCTTCTTCCCTGCTGCCGTCCTCACCCTCATAAATCATGATTACGCTGCATTTCCCCTTCTCCACATCGCTTTTCTTTCCGTAAAGCATCAGAATCACCCGGTTGGAAGGAACATCGTAATTTAGTTTCCTGTGCAGTCTTAAGATATTTTCTCCTGATATGTAAAGCGCTGGCCCGACGGTGTGGCTGACTGCCAGAATCGTCGTCTCCCTGCTGCCGGGAGAGCTGAAACTGTACTGGGCTAATATCTCATAATGTGGTATCATTCTGTATAGTGTCACCATCAGAATAACTGCTACTGCAAAACAGGAAAATCTCTTCATTCGGTTCTTCCTTTCTTCTGTATATCTTCTTATACCTGTATTTTAATACATCTGTTCAAATATATCTAGTATAATATATCTATTTAAATACATCTTATCTTCTCAGATATATTTACATATAATATCACTATACAGAAGGAGGCATTTTATGGGGCACATTAATATCAAGCTGGCTGATTTAATCTTTGAAAAAGGCAAAAGCAAAAACAAAGTCTGTTATCACTGTGAAGTCCAGCGGACTCAGCTGAACAATTACTGCAACAACAAGGTCTCCCGCGTCGACCTGGCCCTGATGGCAAGAGTCTGCGAGTATCTGGACTGTGATATCAGTGCAATTCTGGAGTATGTGAGCGATGAGGAAGATTTAAACGCCGAAGAGGCCAAAGCATCCGAGGCCGTGGAAGAAAAGAAAAAGGACTAGCCGCTCAAACGGACGGCTGGTCCTTCTATTTTTTTCCGTTTTACCCTTGTCTATTATTTTTCCAGTTCATCGAAGCTGGCCCGGAGCGTGTCACAGGACTCGCCCAGACGCTTCTTTTCCTCTTCATTCAAGTCCAGCGGAAGCACGCGGAAAATGCCGTTCTTGTTGATAATACAGGGAACGCCGGCATATACGTCGTTCTGCCCATACTCTCCGCGCAGCATGGCGGATACAGTCAACACACTGTTTTCATCTCCCAGAATCGCTCTCGTGATCCTGGACAGCGCCATACCAATTCCATAGTATGTGGCGCTCTTCGCCTCAATAATCTGGTATGCAGCCCCGCGCACGTCCTCCTCGATCCGTTTTAACTCGTCCCCGCAGATGACCTCCATCCCGCCTTCCCCCTGTTCACCACAAAGGGAAAGGATGGGCTTCGTGGCGATCATCGCCTGACTCCACGGAACAAATTCGCTGTCTCCGTGCTCTCCCATCACATAGGCATGGACATTACGCGGATCCACGGAAAGGGATTCTCCCAAAAGGTAACGCAGTCTGGCGGTATCCAGGGCGGTTCCGCTGCCCAGCACTCTCCGCGGATTGAAGCCGGAAAGCGAGTATGTGATCCGGGTCATGATATCCACCGGATTTGTCGCCACCAAGAATATTCCGTTGAATCCCGACTCCGTAATCGGGTCTACAATCGATTTAAATACCGCTGCGTTCCGTTTTAACAGGTTTAGCCTGCTCTCCCCCGGCTTCTGTGCTACACCGGCGCAGATGACGGCGATATCCGCGTCTGACGTATCCTTATATTCCCCGGCGTAAATCTTCATGTTGGACGCAGAAAAGGCAAGTCCATGGTTTAAATCCATCGCCTCGCCTTCTGCCCTTTTTCTGTTGATGTCAATCAGAACCAGTTCATTACAGATATTCTGATTCAGCATGGAATATGCATAGCTCATGCCCACCATACCGGTGCCGATGAGCGCCACTTTTCTCTTATCCGTTCTCATAATCAGTTCACTCTCCTGTCTTGTCTTACGGATAGTATAACTGGTTATGGGAAAAATATGCTTTATCCTTAACCCTGACGTTCGATTTTTTTCGCCATCAGCTCACCATTGCTGCTGTAGATCACGGCGCTTTCTTTTGTAATCATCCCCTTTTTATAGAGGTTTAAAAGGCTGGTGTCCATGGATACCATTCCTTCCGACTGTCCTGTGGCGATCACGCTGTCGATCTGGTGCGTCTTGGACTCGCGGATCATGTTCCGGATTGCATTGTTGAAAAACATAATCTCAAAGGCCGGATAAACGCCGCCATCCACCGTGGGAATCAGCTGCTGGGATACAACCGCCTGCATGACCATGGAGATCTGCATCCGGATCTGCTGCTGCTGATTCGGCGGGAAATTATCGATGATACGGTCTATGGTATTGGCCGCCCCGACCGTATGAAGCGTAGAGATGACGAGATGGCCCGTCTCCGCCGCCGTCATGGCGATCTGGATCGTCTCATAATCACGCATCTCACCTACCAGAATGACATCCGGCGCCTGACGAAGGGCTGCCCGGAGTCCTGAGACGTAGCTGTCCGTGTCCGTCACGATCTCTCTCTGGGTTACCACACTCTTCTTATGACGGTGCAGATACTCGATCGGGTCCTCCAGCGTAATGACGTGGGCGTTTCTCGTATGATTGATCTTGTCAATGATACACGCCAGCGTCGTGCTCTTACCGCTGCCGGCCGGTCCCGTGACCAGGACGAAACCCTTGGTCAGCTGGGCGATATCGATGATATTCTGTGGTATGTGAAGCGTCTCATAATCGGGCAGATCGAACGTAACCACCCGGATAACTGCAGCTAACGATCCCCTCTGCCGGAATACACTGGAGCGGAATCTCGACACACCGGGAAGGGCGAAGGAGAAATCGTCGTCTCCATGCTCTCTCACCTTCTCCATACTGCGGTTTCCCGCCAGTTCATAAAGTTCTGTGATCAGCGTCTCCATCTGAGCCGGAAACAGCTTCTCCTCATTCTGGCAGACAATTCTGCTGCCCAGCTTATAAGAGAACGGCATGCCGGGTACCAGAAAGATATCCGACGCATTCTGTTCCACAGCCGAACTCAACAAATCAATTACCTTCATACCTGCAAATCTCCCTGTCTTTCTTTCCCGCCGTAATCCGCAAACGGACTATTTCTGTTCTGTATCAGCCGTTCCGCCCCATACCGGCATGGAGTCATCTATTTCGTAATCTTCCGTCTGTATCACGTTCCATTTCGCCACACGCACCGAGCCTTCCCCGTCCAAATCCGTTTCCAGCTCAATATGAAGTGCCTGCGCGCGTTCCATGGCCACTTCCGTCACCGCCGCGCCGTCTCTGTAGTATTCTCCCAGCGCCTTCTCAAGCAGCGCAAGGCGCTCCTCATGCCCTGAGGCATTGGCACAGGCCGTCTTCACTTCCCCTGCCACCATGCGGTAGAATGCCTCGCCTTCCGTATCGGCCCTGTAATACTCCGTAACTGCGTCCGCGTTTCTGTTTGCAAGGCTTAAATCACTCTTCGCGGAGGTCAGGGACAGCATACCGAACGTGACGAGACACATAACGATAAAAATCAATATCAGAGAAGAACTTCCAATATTCGCCTTAAATCCGCTCTCCTGCTTAGCCATCTGTTTCCTCCTGTCACCCCTGCTCTCTCTCGTGGCGGCTTACAGAGAGCTTGTAGACGCTGTTTTTCTCACGGCTGACGGTTATCTCCGCCGAGCTCTCCGCTTCGTCCGCCGAAAGCACTGCTGTGTAGATCTTTCCACTCGCGCTTCCGTCTCCGCCGCCCTCCGGAATGTCTTCCGCAAGATTTCCATTTTTATCAAATTCCATCACGTACCGGTTCCCGGCGGCTTCATCGCCAACTGCTTCAACGGCTTCATCACCATCTGTTTTGAAGGCGTCATTGCCGTCTGATCCAGAGGCGTCGTCCTGTGTAGAGACACTGGCGCCTAAACGCTGTTTCAGTCCCTCCGGTCCCTCCAGCTTCCATACCTCGGCCACGCTCTGGGCAATCAGTACCGACTGGTTCAAATCTGCGGCGTCCCGACTCATCCGGTCCCCTTTCACGAAGACCAGGATGCAGACGCTGGAACAGAGAATGAAGAAGAAGACCACCATAATCATCTCCATCATAAATATACCCGAATGCTGTTTCCTGCTCATCCTTTCATCCTCCGCTTCTTAAAGACAGCCAGATCCGGCCGCCTCCATCGCCACTGGTTGAGACGGAAAGCAACTCCCCATCCATGGACATGGCCACTTCGTCGCATTCCAGAATCTCATAGCCGTCATTTACGCCCAGACCGCTCTCCGTATCGGTGAACAGCTCCCAAAGCTTCCCATCTCTATAGTATATATAAGTCACGTATTCAGAACCGTTTATCTCCTGCTTCAACTGGAGGACTGTGATTCCATCCATCTCGGTCAGTCCCACCATTCCGTCCTCGTCGCCCTGCCTTACCTTGTTGGCAATATAGCTCAGAGCCACATCGCCGCGATAGGTCGACTCCGTCCTGGCATTGATATTCTCGTAGACCTTTCCTCCGATCAAAACCGCAAACAGCGCACAGAGCACAAATACGAGGAACAGAAGCATGGTAAACAACGTATTCACCAGCTGTCCCTTATGATCATTTCTGCGGCCCATCCGCGCACCTCCCAGCTATTATTCGTGAAGATTGACCGTAATATCCGGCATGAAGTTGGACGCGAATCCGCTGTAAAACACATCATACTTATCCCGGTCAATCAAAATCCCGTAATTTTCCTCCAGATAATCCACACTGGGCGGATATCTGCCTTCAATGGCGTAGCACTGCACGGAAGCTCTCCGTATGGCATCCCGCAGCGTATCCGCACCTCTCGCATCGGCCTTCTTTGAAAAGGACATGATTCCTGTTACAAAAAGCGCCAGCACGCACATAAATACCAGTACGGACAGGACGTAGCCATAGATTTCCTTCCCTGTCTGTTTCCATCTTTTCATCGGCTCACCTCTTATCCAATGGCTGAAAGCACACCGACTAACGGCAGCATGACAGAGAGAAGAATCAGACCGACAGCCACAGCGAGAACGGCTACCATCGTCGGTTCAAGCCGGTTTACCATATTGTCCAGCGCCGTATCCGCTTCCTCTTCGCAGCTTCTGGATATCTCCTCCATCACCTCATCCAGGCGGCCGCTTCTGACGCCCACCTTGATCATTTGAACATGGAATCCACCGAACAGACCGGTGTTCTTCATGGCGCTGTAATAATCGGTTCCTGTCTCCAGTTCCTCTCCGCAGGCCTTGATCTTTTCCTCTACCGCAGGATTTTCCACCAGCTCAGCCGCCAGCTCCATGCCCTTTTCCAACTCCAGACCGCTGTGAAGTGTCAGAGCCAGCACAGAAGTAAATCTGCGGTTCGCCACCGCCAGCGCGATCCGGCTCTTTCTCTTAAACCGGTCCATCATGTGCTGAGCCGCCTGTATCTTTTTGCCGCCTCTTCCCATGAGCCAGATAACGAAAGCCGCCGCGGCCAGAAGAATCCCCGCAATAAGAGCCACTCCACTGAATATGCCGCCCAGTCTTGTCGCCGCCATGGATACGGGTCTGAGACGCGCTCCCAGCTGCTCATAAACACTTTCAAAAATAGGCATTACCTTCGTAAACAGGACAAACAGGACAACCAAAAGCATAAAAATCATGATGACCGGATACGTCACCGCGTTTTTGATGCTTTTCATCAGAATGTATTCTTTTTCATAGTACTCTGAAAGAGACGCCATCATCTGATCCAGAGTTCCTGTTTCCTCGCCCAGCTTCGCCATCCGGATCACGTAAGACGGATAACTTCCCACCTGCTCCAGAACGACAGAAAACGGGCTTCCCAGCTCCACTTCCTCAGACATATGTAACAGAATCTTTTTCTCCTCTTCATCTGCCGCATCCTCCGCCATAACAGACAATCCCTCATCAAGAGGGATTGCCGCGCGAAGCAGAAGAGATATCTGAAGACAGAAAGCCGAAAGCTCCCGGGCGGAATAATGTTTTTTTAATTCCTTCGCCATGTATCGCTTCTCCTTTATGATATGAAATTTTAATAAGAGTATTTTGCTTTATAATTCGAGCTGTTCTTGATATACTCTTCAATCGCCGGATCTCCCTTGCCGGAGGAGGCGAATGTCGGATCCATCAGTTTCCAGTCATGGCCGTCAAAGTAGATGATATTGTCCACCCAGCCCTGGCCCTCGATATAAACATTAATCCATGCGTGATACAGGCTGCCTGTATATCCCACCACCAGCTTGGTCGGAATATTCTGGGAACGCAGCATCGCCGTCATAACCGCGGCGTAATCAAAACAGATTCCCTTTTTCTGAGACAGGATAGAATCGCAGTTCGGAAGATATCCGGACTGAACGGAGTTAGCTTTTGCCGTATCATATGTAATGTTGGTGACCACATAATTGTAAACGGACGAGACAACATCCAGTGCATCCGCAGAAGACGCGGCCACCTCTGCGCCCTTCTTTACTACGCTGCTGTCCGCAGTGAAATTCACATACTGATTGGGATATAAGAACGGTGCAAACTGGTCTGCAAGAGATACGGACAGATCCTGGCTGAACTTCACCGCATACTGGTTGCCCTGTACCTGTTCCAACACTCTCACCGTATAGCTGCCGTTGCCTTCCGACATCGGAAACACCTCATAGGCAGATCTGGCATTTAAATCATACGTATACGTCTCTCCGCCGCTTTTGATCACCTGAACCTTGATCTTGGAAGAGCCTCCCGTATACTGCACCATCACATAGCCCTGGGACAGATTGGACGCATCCAGTGTCACAGAGTTATTGCTGTAAGTCGTCGTACCGGAAGCCTGCGGTGTTCTCACGTTGCTCCCCGCCGGCTTTGAATACAGCGGAACCGCTTCCTCTTCGACAGTCACGACAGCCAGGCTCTCCGGTTCTTCTGCCAGCGCAGCCGTACTCTCTGCGGCAATCGTCTGAGATTCAGCCACAGATGCCTTCTGGCTCTGGCAGCCGCTCACCGACACCATAAGCGCCGTGCAGGCGGTCAGCACTACAATTCTATTCTTCTTCATCTTTCCTCATCTCCATCTCACATCGAAACTGGACCTGGTTCCTCCCTGCATAAATACGCCGGGCGGCACTAGCCCAGACGCTGTCTGACGATCTCGTAAGCGAGCACACCCGCGGCTACGGAAGCGTTCAGCGAGTCGATATCGCCCTTCATGGGGATCGATGCAACCATGTCGCATTTTTCCCTGACGAGTCTTCCCACACCGTCTCCTTCGCCGCCGATCACCAGACCGACAGGCCCTTTTAAATTCAGCCGGTACATCAATTCGCCGTTCATATCCGCACAGACGAACCAAAGTCCCTTTTCCTTCAACTCTTCAATCGTGGCCGCCAGGTTTGTCACCTTCGCCACCGGTGTATAGTTGAGGGCTCCCGCCGAGGTCTTTGCCACTACCGCGGTAAGGCCTGAAGCGCGCCGTTTCGGAATAATCACTCCATGGGCTCCCGCTAAGTTAGCCGTACGGATGATCGCGCCCAGATTATGGGGATCCTCAATCCCATCCAGCAGGAAAATAAACGGTGGTTCCCCTTTTTCCTCAGCCGCCTTCAAAATGTCTTCTACTTCAGCATATTCATAAGCCGCAGCATGTGCGATCACTCCCTGGTGATGGCCTTCCTCCGACATCTGATTCAAACGTTCCCTGGAAACGAAATTCACGATCGTATCCTGCTTCTTCGCCTCTCTGATAATGGACTGGATAGGACCGTCCTTTACGCCATCCTGCACATAAAGCTTATCAATGGTCTTTCCCGCGCGGAATGCCTCCAGCACGGCGTTTCTTCCTTCTATTGTAAATTCTTCCGTCATTCCAGTTCTCCTATTTTCTCAAATCCGTGGCTGATCAGTGTGACCAGCCGCTTCAGACGGCCCGTCAGGTAGAGGTAGCCGCAAAGCGCCTCAAAGCCCGTAGCCGTTCTATAGTCCACCACGGTCGCATGCTTCGCCGTCGTCACCGACTTGGCATTTCGTCCGCGTTTGTAGACCGCCGTCTCTTCTTCGGTAAGCTCTTCCAAAATGAGCCGTATCATCTCTGCCTGAGTGCCTGCATTGACCAGCGACGCACTCTTCTTATGCATCTTGTTCACCTGAATGCTTCCATGATTGATCACCATGGTGCGGACAATCAGTTCATAGACAGCATCTCCGATATAGGCCAGCGCCAGCGGAGAATACGTCTTCGGATCCATCTCCTTCAGCCTCAGCGCCTCATTGCAAAAGGTCTGGAAACTGACCTCTTCTCTTACGCCCTCTTCCATTTTACACCTTCTCTGGTGTCTTCCAGAACGATTCCCTTTAAAAGAAGCTGTCCGCGAATCTCATCGGCCAGCGCGAAATTCTTATCCTTTCTCGCCTGCTGTCTCGCCGCGATCATCTCTTCGATCTCAGAATCCAGTATCTCTTCCTTTTTCTCGGTGACGATGCCCAACACGTCGCACAGCTTTTCGATGGTCTCTTTCAAATATACTACGTAAGCCCTGGAACTGTCTGGCCCTGCTGTGGAATTGCTCAGCTTGACGAGTTCAAAGACAGCAGAAATACCATCTGCGGTGTTAAAATCGTCATCCATGGCTGCCTCATACTTTGCAACCAGCTCGTCAACAGCTTCCCTGCTCTCGCCTTCTTTAAACGAATCGCCTGCCGCGCTGCTCTCCAGATCCTTAAGCTTCTGGACCGCTGTCAGAATTCGCTCTAATCCATTCTTGGAAGACTCCATCAGCTCCGCGCTGAAATTCAGCGGGCTTCTGTAGTGAGCGCTCAGCATAAAGAAACGAAGCACCGATAAATCATACTTCTCGCTGATCTCCCTGACAGTAAAGAAATTGCCCAGGGATTTCGACATCTTCCTGTTATCAATATTTAAAAATGCATTGTGCATCCAGTATTTTGCAAACTCTTTGCCGTTAGCCGACTCACTCTGAGCAATCTCATTCTCATGATGCGGGAAGACAAGGTCCTCTCCGCCCGCATGGATATCGATCTGGTCGCCCAAATACTTCTTGGACATGACAGAACACTCGATATGCCAGCCAGGACGTCCCTCACACCATGGAGACTCCCAGTAAGGTTCCCCATCTTTTTTTGGCTTCCAGAGAACAAAATCCGTCGGATCCTCTTTGCCTTCCTCTCCCGTCACCTTGATCTCACGGAAGCCGGACTGCAGATCCTCGATATTCTTATGGGACAGCTTTCCATAGCCGTCAAATGATTTTGTACGGAAATAAACGGTTCCGTCGGCCGCCACGTAAGCATGGCCGCTCTCGATCAGGCTGCCGATCATATCCAGCATCCCGCAGATTTCCTCTGTAGCGAGCGGATTCTTCGTGGCCGGCTTCACATTCATCCCTTCCATGTCTTTCTTGCATTCTTCGATATAACGCTTGGAAATGGTATCGGCATCCACTCCCTCTTCAATGGCCTTCTTGATGATCTTATCGTCCACATCGGTAAAGTTGGAAACAAAATTCACCTCGTAGCCCTTGTATTCAAAATACCGTCTGACCGTATCAAACACGATCATCGGCCTCGCATTTCCTATATGAATGAAGTTGTATACCGTCGGTCCGCAGACATACATCTTGACCTTTCCCGGTTCCAGCGGCACAAATTCTTCCTTCTGCCTCGTCAATGTATTAAAAATTTTCATAGTTCCCTCCTGTTTGATTATTTCCCGCAGCAGCCACCACTACAGCCCTGACAGCCGCTGTCCATGATTTTATCATCATAACAGTAATCCCCCACTGTCGTCAATAAGGTAATTGCCTGTGCTGAAATTCCTTCCCCGCTGCCCGTAAAGCCCAGACCTTCCTCGGTCGTTGCCTTTACGCTGACACGGTCTGCCGGTATTTTAAGGGCGGCAGCGATATTCTCCGCCATCTGCGGTCTGTAATCCTTAAGTTTAGGCCTCTGAGCAATGATTGTCGCATCGATGTTCTCGATCACGTACCCCTTCTCTTCCAGAAGCGTTCCGACGCGCTTTAAGAGTTCCACGCTGGATATTCCCTTATAAGCCGGATCCGTATCCGGAAAGTGTTCCCCGATATCCCCCAGCGCCGCCGCGCCGAGCAGGGCGTCCATCACCGCGTGAACTAACACGTCCGCGTCAGAATGGCCTAAAAGTCCTTTTTCATAGGGAACCTTTACTCCTCCGAGAATCAAATCCCTTCCGTCCGTCAATTTGTGTACATCGTATCCCTGTCCGATTCTCATATGATATCTTATATCCTTTCTGAAATCTGTATATTTATTTTAATCCACATTCTGAGTCCAGAATACAAAAAACAGAATAACATAGTAGCTGTGCTGCCATTTTATCCGGTTGCCAGGATTAAAATTAAATTCTGACTGTATTTCTAATTAAAATATTAAACAATCATGCGGACCGCCTTTTTGATACAGCGCAGCTGTATGTCGTTCTGACAGAAACAGCTCTCTCCATCCACATGAACCGCCATCGGCTTATCCACATGAACCATGGCCTCCCCACATGTATAAAACCGGGTTCCCTTATTATGGGACTGCCTTCCAAACATGGAGTTTAAAAGCACCGGTATTAGTTTTCTCTTTTTTCTGTTATTCATTACACAAATGGAAAGTTTTCCATCGTCATAGCTGGCATCCGGCGCAAATTTAAAACCGCCGCCTTCATACGGATGAATATGTGCGGAAATAAAATAGGCATGATTAAACTCCACCTTCTGAACTCCATCCAACAGCAAATAGCCCTTAGCAGGCTTTGCAAGCAAGAGCTGTTTGACACCGATCAGAAGATAGGTCAGCTTTCCTATATGAAGCTTATTTAAAATTCCCTTTGTCCTGGAATAAAGAATGTTATGACAAACCGCCGCATCCATGCCAATACCTGCGCTGACCATAAATCTTCTGCAGGAAATCTCATCTCCGCCATATGTAAGCACTCCGTAATCCAACTGCTTATGGTACTTTGGAGACAGAATCTTCTTCAGACAGCGTCCCGGTTTTCTCGGCAATCTCAAGCTTCTTGCTAAATCATTGCCTGAACCGGCAGGAATATAACCTAAGGTAACGGGGCTGCAGAAAGAAAGACCATCCAGAATCTCGTTGACAGTGCCGTCCCCGCCGACTGCAACGATCACGTGCGGTTCCCTGCACCCTTCTGTCAGCTTTCTGGCAAAAACCTTCGCATCTCCCGGCTTCTCAGTTATATACGCCTGATACTGGGCGTTCTCACGCTCCAGAATCCTTTCCAGTTTTTTCCATACGTTCTTCCCCCGCCCGCATCGCGCGTTTGGGTTTATGATAAAATAGTACATGGAATCCCTCCACCTGTCTCTTATACACATCTCCGAGCCCACGAGACACTCGCTAATCTC
>OWIW01000184.1_pt1 | contig 50911 bp, 51 predicted proteins | sample 2433821 | NCBI WGS metagenome assembly OWIW01 (sample SAMN05065751, study PRJEB22554) | human gut metagenome | biome: ENVO:2100002; feature: ENVO:00000062; material: ENVO:00002003 | host: Homo sapiens | place: USA | reverse complement strand
ACAGCGAGGGCGACACGCCCATAGCCTTAAAGAGCGATTTTATCCTTTCCTTTTGTGAGTTGATTATGGGAGGTAAAAACGGGCTGGAAGCTGTCGAAAAGACCTTGATTGACCGCGCTGTTATCAGCGTGTACCGCAACTACCTTGCCGACCCGAAGCCGGAGAATATGCCGATTTTGGGCGACCTCTACGACGAGATCAAGAAGCAGCCGGAAAAGGAAGCGCAGCGTATCGCGGCGGCATTGGAACTCTATGTAAACGGCAGCTTGAACATTTTTAACCACAGGACAAACGTTGACATTCATAATCGCCTTGTCTGCTTTGATATTAAGGAACTCGGTACGCAGCTTAAAAAAGTCGGTATGCTTATCGTCCAAGACCAAGTATGGAACAGAGTAACGGTAAACCGCAGCGAGGGCAAGGCGACGCGGTATTACATCGACGAATTTCATTTACTCTTGAAAGAGGAACAGACCGCAGCATACAGCGTCGAGATTTGGAAGCGTTTTAGGAAGTGGGGCGGTATTCCGACAGGTATCACGCAGAACGTCAAAGACCTTTTGACGAGCAGAGAAGTTTCAAACGTTTTTGAAAACAGCGATTTTGTCTATATGCTCAACCAAGCACAGGGCGACAGGGAAATCCTTGCAAAGCAGCTTAACATTTCGCAGCAGCAAATGACCTATGTAACCCATTCCGACGCGGGCGAGGGGCTTATTTTCTACGGCAACGTGATTTTGCCCTTTATTGACCGTTTCCCGCAGGATACGGAACTGTACCGCGTCATGACGACCAAACCCGGCGAGGTGTCGGCATGAGGATAGAAACGGACAAAATCTATTGCGGCGACAGCTTGCAGGTGCTTCAAACCTTGCCGGAAAATGCAGTTGATTGTTGCGTAACGTCCCCACCCTACTATGCCTTGCGGGACTATGGCGCAGACGGGCAGATCGGACGGGAAGCAACGCCGGAAGAATATGTTTCCCGCATTACGGCGGTATTCCATGAGGTAAAGCGGGTGCTTACGCCGGAGGGGACTTGTTGGCTGAATATCGCGGACACTTATTGCGGCACAGGCAGCAAAGCCGACCACCAAGACCCCAAATATCCCAAAGGCAGGAACGGGCAGCAAGTGGCGTTCAACCACCGCGCCCCCGGCTGTAAGCCCAAAGATTTAATCGGTATTCCGTGGCTTGTAGCCCTTGCCTTGCGGGGCGACGGTTGGTATTTGCGCAGTTCTATCATTTGGCACAAAACAAACCCCATGCCAGAAAGCACGCGGGACAGGCCGACCCGCTGCTATGAATATGTGTTTCTGCTTACCAAGTCAAAGAAGTATTACTACAATTGGCAAGCAGTAGCCGAGCCGATAGCCCCCACAACGGCGGGGCGGCTGAAAAGCGGAGTTAGCAAAGGAAACAAGTATAACGTTACTGTTCCGGGGCAAAACCAGCCGCAGAAAATCAACCGCCCCCGCGAAAAGGGCGCATACGCCGACGAGTTGATTTGTCCCGTCCGCAGCCGTCGCAACGTTTGGCAGATCAACAATGTCGCGTATCATGGCGGGCATTTCGCAGCATACCCGCCCAAACTTGCGGAAACGTGCATTTTGGCGGGCTGTCCCATCGGCGGGATTGTCCTTGACCCCTTTTTCGGCAGCGGCACGACGGGCATGGTAGCAAAACGGCTTAACCGCCGCTATATCGGCATTGAGTTAAACCCCGACTATTGCACCCTTGCAAAACAGCGGATTGGAGGTGATGAAGATTGAGCAAGGAATGGAAAGCCCCCGACAAGGTAACGCAGAAAATGACCCGCGACGGGGCGGTTGCGGAAAACCTCACGACGGGCGAAACAACGAGTATCAGCGAAAGGCCGCAGGAGGAAAACTATTCCCAAGCCCCTACCGCAGCGGCAGAAAAGGCTGTTGACCGTATCGGCGCAGAGGTTGAACGGCAAGCGGCAAAGGGCGCAGGGAAAAAAGCCCTTGACGCGGCGCAGCTAAAAACCCATACTTCCCGCTTGCAGTTTTCCGAAGCGGAACGGGCAACGCCGGAATTGCAGAAATCTATCCGTAAATCCGAGAAAGCGGCAGACCGTTTAGACGCAGCGCGGGCGGCTATCCCCAAGCAGACCAAAATCAAGAAAGAGCGCGTTTTTGACGAAGCGAAAGGCAAGGCAAAGACGCGCCTTTCCTTTGAAAAGACGGATAAGCCCCCAAACGGCAAGTTGCGGCATAACCCCTTGTCCCGTCCGGCGCAGGAGTTGAACAGCACCGTACATGGGAAAATCTACGAGGTTGAGAAAGAAAATGTCGGTGTGGAAAGCGGGCACAGGGTAGAACTTGCGGGCGAGAAAGCGGGCGGTATGGCGGCGCGGACGGTAAAGCGCGGCATACGCAGCCACAAGCTGAAACCCTACCGGGCAGCGGCGGCAGCCGAGAGAAAGGCGGTAAAGGCAAACGCCGATTTCCTCTATCAAAAGGCGCTGCACGATAACCCCGCCCTTGCGCACTCAAACCCGATTTCCCGTTTTTGGCAGAAGCAGCGCATTAAAAAGCAGTATGCAAAGACGCTGAAAGCGGGCGGCAAAGTGAAAAAGACCGCCGAAGCCACCGCAAAGGCGGCGAAGAAAACCGCGCAGGAAACCAAACGGGCGACGTTCTTTGTCGTCCGGCACTGGAAAGGCTGCTTGCTTGTGGGCGGGATTGCCTTTATCGTGCTTCTGCTTTTCGGCGGCTTGTCCTCTTGCTCCCTCTTTGGCGGCAACAGCGGCAGCGGCTTGATTGCGTCGTCCTATCTCTCCGAGGACGCGGATATAACGGGCGCGGAAAGCGCGTATGCCGCTATGGAAGCCGAGTTACAAGATATGCTGAATAATATCGAGCGCGAATACCCCGGCTATGACGAATACCGGGTGAACGCGGACGAGATCGAGCATGACCCCTATGTGCTAATCTCTATCCTTTCCGCGCTGCATGAGGGCGTGTTTACCCTTGATGAAGCGCAAAGCACCCTTGAAATGCTCTTTGAGAAACAGTATATCTTGACCGTTGAGGAAGAAGTACAGGTACGATACCGCACCGAAACGAGGACGGACAGCGAGGGCAACGAATATGAGGTTGAAGTACCCTACAACTATTACATTCTCCATGTGGATTTGGAAAACTTCAACCTTTCCCATGTCCCCGTCTACATCATGGGCGAGGAACAGCTATCCATGTACGCTATGTATATGTCGTCGCTGGGAAACCGCCCCGATTTGTTCCCGTCGTCCGGCTATGTGTCTAAATACTATGAAAACCCGCCCGCCGATTATGAAGTACCCGCCGCGCTGCTTAATTCCGATGAACAGTTTGCGCGGCTCATAGAGGAAGCGGATAAATACGTCGGCTTTCCCTATGTGTGGGGCGGCAGCACCCCGGAAACCTCTTTTGATTGCAGCGGCTTTGTGAGTTATGTATTGACGAACAGCGGCCTATACAATACGGGCAGACTTGGGGCGCAAGGGCTTTACAACATTTCAACCCGCGTTTCCAACCCGCAGCCGGGGGATTTGGTTTTCTTTACGGGTACATACGACACGCCGGGGGTATCTCATGTGGGTATCTACGTTGGCGAGGACGGGGACGGAAGCCCCGTCATGCTGCATTGTGGCGACCCTATCCAGTATTCAAAGCTGGACACCAGCTATTGGCAATCCCACTTTTACGCCTACGGGCGGTTAAATTACAATTAAAAGGAGTTGAAAAATGAATATTGTATCTTTTGGCGGCGGCACGAATAGTGCCGCCTTACTTATTGGCCTATACAAGCACAAAATCCCGATTGACCTTATCACCTTTGCCGATACGGGCGCGGAACACCCGCATACCTATCAATTTATCGAGATAATCAATCAATGGCTTGCGGAACACGGTATGCCGCAGATTACCGTTGTGCAGTATGTTGACCGCTACGGCAACCGCCTATCTCTTGAAACCGAGTGCTTGCGCTCTCATACGCTCCCGTCGATTGCCTACGGGCATAAGCGTTGTTCGCAGAAACACAAAATCGCACCGCAGGAAAAGTTTTGCAACCACTATGCGCCTTGCCGCGAAGTATGGCAGCGCGGCGAGAAAGTCAACCGCTATATCGGCTATGACGCGGGAGAAGTGAAACGGTATGAACATTCCCGCAAGTACAACGAAGCCGACAAAAAATATCATAACCGCTACCCCCTCATTGAAGAATGGGGCTGGAACAGGGACGATTGTATCCGGGAAATCAAAGCGGCAGGATTGCCGCAGCCGGGTAAATCGTCCTGTTTCTTTTGTCCGAGCATGAAGAAACAAGAGATTTTATATCTCAAAGAACACTATCCCGATCTATTTAACCGGGCGGCGACTTTGGAAGAAAACGCTATGCCCTATCTTAAAACCGTTAAGGGATTGGGGCGCAGCTATTCATGGAAAGAACAGTTTGGAAAGGAGTAAATGACTATGGCGAACACGAAACTTGACCGTATCGAAAGGGATATTGAGAAAACGAGGGCAAAAATCCTTGAACAGCAAAAGAAGCTGAAAGACCTTGAAGCGCAGAAAGTCGAGGAAGAAAACGCGCAGATCGTGCAAATGGTAAAGGCGGTACACCTTGACGGGACGCAGCTTGCCGCGTTCCTCTCCGCTTACGCCAGCGGCGAAATCACCTTGCCGCAGCCGGAAGCCACTTACCCCGCCGAACAGGAGGACAACGACAATGAAGAATAAAAAGATAATCCGAAAGTTTACCGTATTGCTTGCCGCACTGGTTATCATGTGCGGCTTTTCTGTTACCGCTTATGCGGGCGGTGGCGATGAAAGCGACGACACGCCTACCCCCGTAACCGAGGAAACCCCCGCGCCGGAAACCGAGCCGGAAGAAACGACGGGCGGCTATGAGCCGCAGCCCCTTACCCCGGACGGGAATATGTCCCTTGTGGACGATATAACGGGTGAAGCGTCCGGCGACAAGCAGTTTATCACCGTCGTTACCAAAAGTGGCAACTATTTTTACATCATCATTGACCGCGCCGAGGACGGGGAAAATACCGTCCATTTCCTTAACCAAGTGGACGAAGCGGATTTAACCGCCCTTATGGAGGACGGGCAGACCGAAGCCCCCGTTTGTAGCTGTACTGAAAAATGCGTTGCCGGAAGCGTCAACACCGATTGTCCCGTTTGCAGCGTCAACATGAGCGAGTGCGCGGGCAAGGAAGCCGAGCCGGAGCCGGAAGAAACCGAGCAGCCGCCGGAAGAAGAAAAAGGCGGCGGCATGGGTATTCTGCTTGTCGTGCTGCTTGTTGCCGCAGCGGGCGGCGGCGCGTTCTACTACTTTAAGATTTTGAAGCCCAAAAAGGACGCGGCGAAAGGCAGCAGCAGCCTTGACGACCTTGATTTTGACGAGGACGACGAGGAAACGGAAGTAGTCGAAACCGAACAGACCGAGCAGGAGGACGATAATCTATGAAACTTGTAATTGCAGAAAAACCGAGCGTCGGGGCGGCGATTGCCGCCGTTATGGGCGCGAATGAAAAGCGCAGCGGATATTTTGAGGGCGGCGGCTACCTTGTGTCGTGGTGTATCGGGCATTTGATTAGCCTTGCAGACGCGGCGACCTACAATGAACAATTCCGTAAATGGAAGTACGACGATCTTCCCATTGTCCCGCAGGAGTGGCAGTTTATTGTTGCCAGCGGCAAGGAGCAGCAGTTTTCCATTCTCAAAGACCTTATGCACCGCAGCGACGTTACCGAGATTATCAATGCTTGCGACAGCGGGCGCGAGGGGGAACTCATTTTCCGCTTTGTCTATGAACAGGCGAATTGCAAAAAGCCCTTTTCCCGCCTTTGGATTAGCAGCATGGAAGCAAGTGCAATCCGCGAGGGCTTTTCAAATCTCAAAGACGGGCGCGGCTATGACAACCTCTATCAATCCGCGCTTTGCAGAGCAAAGGCCGATTGGCTCATTGGCATTAACGCGACCCGCCTTTTCTCTATCCTCTACCATAAAACATTGAATGTCGGCAGAGTGCAAACGCCCACCCTTGCTATGCTGGTAAACCGCGACTATGCAATCAGCAGCTTTAAGAAAGAGAAATATCATGTCGTCCGGCTGGACGTTGGCGGCGTTGCCGCCCTTTCCGAAAGGCAGGACGACGAAGCGGCGGCGCGGCAGATGAAAGCGGCTTGCGAGAAATCGCAGGCCGTTTGTACTTCCCTTAAAAAAGAGAAAAAGACCGCAGCCCCGCCGAAACTGTTTGACCTCACCGCCTTGCAGCGGGAAGCAAACCGTTTGTATGGGTTTACGGCGAAACAGACCCTTGACTATGCGCAAGCCCTTTATGAAAAACGGCTTTTGACCTATCCCCGCACCGACAGCAAATATATCACTTCCGATATGGAGGGCAGCACAAAGGAACTTATCACCGGCCTTTGCGCTGCTCTCCCCTTTATGCAGGGCGTGAAGCTGCAAGCCGACCTTGCGAGGATTTGCGACAACAGCAAAGTAACCGACCATCACGCCATTTTGCCGACAGCGGAGTTTGTGAAAACGGGCTTTTCTTCCCTTGCCGAAAGTGAGAAAAAGCTAATGACCCTTGTGTGCGCAAAACTGCTTTGCGCCGTTGCCGCGCCCTATGAGTATGAAGCGGTTACGGCGGTTTTCACTTGCGGCGGCTATACCTTTACCGCAAAGGGCAGGACGACGCTTTGCGAGGGTTGGCGCGAGATTGAAAGACTATCCCGCGCCGCGTCCGGGGAACAGGACGAGGACGCAGAGCCGGAAGCGGTTTTACCCCCGCTTGCCGAGGGGCAGACCTTTGACAATCCGGCAGCGGAGATCTCCGAACGTTACACGCAGCCCCCAAAGGCATTTACCGAAGATACGTTACTTTCGGCTATGGAGAGTGCGGGAAAGGAGGACACGCCGGAGGACGCGGAGCGCAAAGGGTTAGGCACCACCGCGACGCGGGCGGGTATCATTGAAAAACTCATTAGCGCGGGCTTTGCCGAGCGCAAGGGCAAAAAGCTAATCCCCACAAAGGACGGGTATAACCTTGTCGCTATTCTGCCCGACAGCCTTACGTCCCCGCAGCTTACGGCAGAATGGGAAACGCGCCTTACCGGGATTGCAAAGGGCAGCGACAGCCCCGCCGACTTCATGCGCGGGATTGAGGAAATGACAGCGGGGCTTGTCAAGACCTATTCCGCGATTTCCGAGGATAAAGCGAAGCTGTTTACCCCGCAGCGGGAAGCAATCGGCACTTGCCCCCGTTGCGGCGCGGCGGTTTACGAGGGCAAGAAAAACTTTTACTGCTCCGACAGGGCTTGCAGCTTTGTGATGTGGAAGAATGACCGCTTTTTTGAGCAGCGCAAAAAGGCTTTCACAAAGGCGATTGCCGCCGCCCTTTTGAAAGACGGAAAGGTAAAAATCAAAGGTATGTACTCGACCAAGACGGGAAAGACCTTTGACGGAGTTGTGCTGCTTGCCGACACAGGCGGCAAGTATGTAAACTTCCGCGTCGAGCAGAACCGAAAATGATAAGGCTTGATGAAAAGCAATACCGCGCCGTAAAGAAAATGACCCGCGCCGCTTGTGCAAACAACGATTGCGGGAATTGTCTGCTGCTGGACGACGGGGAAACTTGCGTTTGTGTGCAGAGTATCAGCTATTCGCTGCTATGCCGCTATTTCCGCGAAGCGGTATTACCCGCCGACAGGCAGCTTTGCGAACAGATCACCCGCAGCGGGGAAACCGATTTGAAGCGTTGCGCGGTATGCGGCAGCACGTTTGCGGCGGGCAGCAACCGGGCGAAATACTGCCCCGATTGCGCGGCAAAGATACGCCGCAGACAGAAAGCCCAAAGCGAGAGAAACAGGCGTTTACGGATAAAAACAACTACATAGCAAGCACAGCAAACGAGTACCCGTTTGCGAGAAATGCCCGCGCTTCCCATAGAGAGCGCGGGCATTTTGCTTGTTGGGATAGTCCCAAACCCTTATATGACCGAGAAAGGACGTGATGAAAGAATATGCCGTATTCCTCATACGACCATGACAAATTAGAAGCCGCCGAAACCATGCGGATAGAACGCCGGATATATTTTGAAGCAAAGGACAGGGAGATTGCCCCTTATGCTTCCTTGCCGATTGCGCAGCTACTTTCCATGCGCAGCGAAAGCGCGGCGGCAGAACAGGCGATTTTTGACGACCTTAAAGAACGCGCCGCCGCATGGGAAGAACAGGCGGGAAGAACGCTTTTGCTGGATAAAACACTTGAATATGTGAGAACGCCGCACGTCCAGCACACCGCTAACGAGTGGCAGACCACCGAGCATAACCGCCATATTCGCAGCAACCGGGTATATCAGATGAATTACCACATTTACGAAAACACCCGTTACGACAGGGAGAAGCAGCAAAGCGTCCCTTACTCCTATTCTCTCACATGGGGCGTTTATACCAACAGCCCGAACAGGAACGGGCAAGCGAAGATTGCCGGACAAGATAGAAAGGTTTTCACCGACAAGGCAGCTATGGAAAAGTATCTGAATGGGCGTATCAAAGCGTATGACCGCTTGTTTACGGAAATCTCCCCGCCTATCCCGCAGGAGTACGCCGACTATTTCAAAGTAAACGGTATGCTCATGCCGGACTACACCATAGAGGGCGAAGAACCCCCGCAGCAGCAACAGGCGGCAGCTATCCCCGAAAATACCGGGCAGGAAAAGGAGCGTGAACACATGAGCGAACAGTTTTCTATTATGATAGGCAACCGCAGCCGCTTTGACGCGGGCGACCCCGGCGGCTATTGGTTGGATATGCCCGCCACAAAGGAGCAGTTGCACGAAGCTATGCGGAACGTCGGCATTACCGCCGACAACCCGCAGGATTTTTCCATTCGCGGCTATTCCGACGACCCGGAGAAACATATTGCCTTGCCTTATGAAATGGTATGCGCCGCCGACGTGGACGAACTCAATTTTCTTGCGGCGCGGCTCGAACAGCTTGACCCCGCCGAGGTTGGCAAGCTGAACGCAGCTTTGCAGCAGAAAAACGGGCTTGCAAATATTGGACAGGTAATTGACTTCACCTACAACGTGGATTTTTACGTCCATATCCCCGAAGTACATAACTACCACGATTTGGGCGACTATTACTTAAATCAATCCGGCATGGTACAAATGCCCGAAGAATGGAAAGGCGGCATTGACCTTTCTACTTTTGGCAGGAACGCTGCCGCGCAGGAAAAAGGCGCGTTTACCGAGTACGGCTATATCGTGGAAAGCGGCGACGAGTGGGAACGGCAGTTTGAGGGGCGCGAAGTGCCGGAAGAATACCGCATTATGAGTTACCCGCAGCCGGAGCGCGGCGAACAGGACAAAGCCTATATGGACGCAGCCGAAACGCAGCAAGCAGACGCACAGGCCGCAGAGCCGCAGCAGCCCCGCCCCGTCGTCCCCATTATCCTTACTTCCGAAAAGCCCGCCGAAAAGGTAAAGGAGATCACCGCGCGTTTGGAACAGGGCGTACAGGCGATTTTTGACAGCGACCGCTACAAAGAGTTTCTAACCGCTATGTCAAAGTTCCATGATTATAGTTTGAATAACACTATCCTAATTGCTATGCAGGGCGGCAATTTGGTAATGGGCTTCCGTCAATGGGAAAAGGAGTTTGACCGCCATGTAAAGAAAGGCGAGAAAGGCATTAAAATCTTTGCCCCCGCGCCCTACAAGGTGAAAAAGCTGGTTGATAAAATCGACCCCGAAACGAGAAAGCCCATGCTTGACCGCGAGGGAAAAGTGGTAAAGGAAGAAAAGGAAATCACCGTCCCCGCCTTTAAGGTTATAACCGTCTTTGATATTTCGCAGACCGAGGGCAAGGAGTTTCCCGACCTTTCCGTTAAACCGCTGCTTGCCGATGTGGAGCAGTACGAGGATTTTTTCGCCGCCCTTGAAAAAGCGTCCCCCGTCCCGATTGCATTTGAGCAGATCACAAACGGCGCAAATGGGTATTTCAGTTTGACCGACAAGCGTATTGCAATCAAAGAGGGCGTGAGTGAATTACAGGCGGTAAAGACCGCCATTCACGAAATCGCCCATGCGAAGCTGCACGACGTAGACTTAAACGCCCCGCCGGAGCAGCAAAACCGCGTTGACCGCCATACCTGCGAGGTAGAAGCGGAAAGCGTCGCTTATACGGTTTGCCAGCATTTCGGCCTTGATACTTCCGATTACTCTTTCGGCTATGTGGCTGGTTGGAGCAGCGGCAAGGAAATGACCGAGTTAAAAGCGTCCCTTGAAACAATACAGACCACCGCAAAGGAACTCATTACCGAGATTGAGGGGCATTTTACCGAGTTGCAGCAGCAGCGGCAAGCCGAGCAGGAGCAGGGCGATACCTTTTCCATTTATCAGTTAAAGCGCGGGGACGAAACAAGGGACTTGCGCTTTGAGCCTTATGACCGTCTGCAAGCGGCTGGACTTACCATTGACCGGGTAAATTATGAACTCGTCTATACTGCACCGCTTACAAAGGATATGACGCTGGGCGACATTTGGGAAAGGTTTAATATCGACCACCCCGCCGACTTTAAGGGGCATAGCCTTTCCGTTTCCGACATTGTTGTGCTTCATCAGAACGACGAGGACACCGCCCACTATGTAGACAGTATCGGTTTTCAGCAAGTGCCGGAGTTTTTGCAGGAGCAGCAGACCCCCGTATTTGACAAGCTGCCGCCCGAACAGCAGCAAGCCTTGTCCGACACCGTACAAGACACTTTGCAAATGCTGGTTGACGCAGACAAGCGGATTTATGGCGACGTTACGGGCAAGACCCTTGAAGCAATCGCGGCGCAAGGATATTCCTACAAGGACGGGCAGCTTGAAAAGCAGCAGCCGGAAGCGACCCCCGACAGCCTTTTGACGGGTGAAACCGTTAGAACGCCGAGGGGCAATTTTCATATTACCGATATGAGCCGTGAACAGATCGAAGCGGCGGGCTTTGGTTTTCATCATGCGTCGGAGGACGGGAAGTATCTCATTATGGGAAATGGCACACAGGCTTATGCCATAGCCGCCGAGCAGCCGCAGCGGGATAATCCCTTAAAGCACGTCGAGGACACCATAGAGCAGAACGACAACAATTTTGACGGGCTTATCAATAATACGCCGCAAACGCCCACCGTCGCGGATTTTGAGCAGCGGGCAAAGGCGGGGGAAGCGATTTCCGTTACCGACCTTGCAAAAGCGGTAAAAGCCGAGAAACGGGAACAGCCGCAGAAAAAACCGTCCATTTTGAAGAAGCTGGACGAATACAAGAAACAGGCGGCGCAGCAGCCGAAAGATAAACAGAAAGAGCATAAAAAGGATTTGGAGGTTTGATAGCATGAATACCCGCTTTACCATTGAGGAAGAAAACATTGTTGCGATCTACGCCGAGGACAGCCGGGAAACAACGCTTGAAAATATCCTTGCCGCCATGCCCTACATGGACGAGGATATGCGCCAGCTTGCCGCCGCAGCGGTGAACAAGCTGCAAGCCATGACGGACAGCGAGTTTTCCGAAAGGGAGTTTATCTTGACCGACGAGGAATAGCCCATAGAGAACAGGGGCGCGGTTGCCGATTTCCGGCACCGCGCCCCTGTTCTTTTTTTGTCCTTGCGTGGACAATTAGAAAGCCGTTTTTGCGGGTTTGAATATACTTTATCGTCTATGTCGTTTTCATGCGCTGGAAGCCGCAGAAACACAGGCGTTTTCAGCCCTTAACATTCCACTTGCCACCCCATGTTTTGCGCCTTATCGCTCCTGCTCCCGCGCCCTGCTTTGGGACGGGTAAAGAATACTATCGACGTTCTTTTTGACAACGCCGTATTCCTGCATTTGCTTCTTGGCTTGCCGATAATCTTCATACAATTTGGTTTTCCTGTCGTTTAAGCTTCTATACTCCTTGCGCAGCGCGGCGAGATCGGGCAGCTTCTTTATCTGCATTTCCTTTAATGCCCTTGCCGCAGCTTCAAACAGGATAATTTCGCTTTCATGTCCCCGCAGATACTTTTCCTTGTCCGGCGATTTTCGGTATTCATCGTAAATCGGTTTTAACTGTCGGTATGTGGTGGTGTGCTTGATAAGCAGCGACAAATCAGACATACGCTGTTCCACTTCCTTAACCGCCTTTGCCGCCGCGTCATGGGCGGTCATAATATCCGCGATTTTGCTTTCAAGTTCGCTGTAATACTCAATCTTATTTTCGGTTAGGAAGTTCATGCTTTTAGCAGCCTGTTTCAGATTATGGATTTTCGCCCACCGTTCATAGCCCGCCGACTGTTGGGCTTTGATACTGTTTTCAAGATCAACGACAAGCCGGATTTTTTTATCTTCCCGCAGCGTTTTTGTTTTGGCAACATACACGCCCTTGATACGCTCCTTTATCGCTTCTTCCGTATAGGCCGCGCCGAGCGTCTTTGTGCGGGTAAACCGTTCCTGTCCGGCGGCGCGGAAAGAAATGTATTTGCCCTGTTTGATTTCATATCCCATTTCCTGCAAGCGGCGCAGCAGTTCGTCAAAATCTTTCACTCGGGGAATGAGGTTATCTATCGCCGTTTTCAGCTTGGCTTTATAGCTTGTACCTTGCTTTTCGGCGGTATATTCCGCATAGCTTTTCCCTCTGTCCTGTCCCGGCACGACGACGGATAGCCCATGCTCTTTACATATCCTGTCGCTGGTGCGCCGGATATGGTAATAGCTTTGTTTGTTGGAATGGTACTTTTTGTAGTCAACGAAGCTGACCGAGTTAAAAATCAAGTGATTATGCAGATGGTCTTTATCGACGTGAGTTGTCAAAACAAACTCATACTTGCCGCCTAATACCGCCCCGGCAAGTTCCATGCCGATTTTGTGCGCTTCTTCCGGTGTGGTTTCTCCCACCGCAAAGGATTGTATCAAGTGCCGCCCTAAATGTGTGCCGCGATCTCCGGCAGCTTCCCGCGTCCATGCAAACTCAATATCGGCGGTTTCCAGCCCGCAGCCGAAAGAGGACGCAAGCAGCTTCCCGTCTGTCTTTTCGGGATTTAAGATATAGTCTATCGCAGCCTTTAAGGTTGATTTAATAGGGTGCGTCTTTGTAACCGCCATATCTCGTCCACCGCCTTTTTAATGTCCTCTATATCCTGCCTGTAAACCGTCCCCGTCGCATTGGCGCGTTTTGCAATTTGGTTGATGTTCCGGCTCACCGCTTGCAGTTCCCGGATATATGCTTTTGTGTCGCTTCGGTCAACGACAAGAATATACCCGTCTATCGCCATTTTACGGAAGTATGCCCCATACTGCTTTATGGGAAGCTGCTTCATCTTCTCGTCGATCAGCCGCTTTTCTTCTTCCGTAACGTAAAACTTCATCTGTATATTTCTCTTTCGGTTTTCCATTTCCGCACCGCCTTTCGGTATAAGGGTTTGGGATTATCCCAACAAGCATTTTCCGCAAACGGGTACTCGTTTGCTGTGCTTGCTATCTACTCCATACCCCCACCGAAAGGCGGTATTTGTTGCGCGTTCCTTTGATTTTGGACGCAAAAAAAGATTGCAGCCGCCATGCGCTGCAATCTCCCGATTTCTCATATTGTGAGGTTAATCCTCTGCTTTTTCGACTTCCGTTATCTCCCTTGCTGTTGCGGTTACAATCCGTATGCCTTTATCGCTCATACCGTCCAGCAGCGCGTCAAGCTGCCGCCGCCCGGTGGATTTCTCCGCATTGCTGTTCGGGAAGAAAAATTGATCTACCGAAATATGATACCGGGTTACAAGGTCATAGAATACCTGTAAACTCGGCTGTTGTCCCTTGTTCTCGATATTCGCAAGGTAGCGCGGGGAAATATATAACTCGTCGCTTACCTTTTTGCGGCTCTCGCCGTATTCATTTCTCGCGGCTTTTATAGCTGCCCCGAAAGCCTTAAAGTCGTACAATGGTACGGGTCTTTTTGCCATTTTCATTCACCCTGTTACATTTTACAGTTCACCTTTCTTTTTGGATATGTCCACACAATTCATATCATTAGGTTAAATACTTCCTGTTGTGTATTGACAGTAGACTGATTTTCTGATAAAATAAAATTTATGTAAAAGGAGGCGGCGTTTATGTTGCATAGCATGCGTATTAGATAAGCATTGAAAAAAAGGATTTTCCCATTTTCAACATGGGCTTTTTTGTCATGCTTATTTTGCGGATGCTATACAAAAAACTAACGACGTATAGATATAGTATAGACATAGTGCAAGCTATGCCTTAGTTTTGTTGTACTGCTCTGTGCATTATAAATGCAGGTCAATGCTCATGTTGAGGATTGACCTGCATTTTTTTGTGTAAAAAGGACGAGTGAAATATAATGCTTAAAAAATATTGGATAAAATGTCCGATTTGTAACGGAAAGACGAGAGTTCAAGTATTTCATAATACTGTATTAAAAGATTTTCCTCTTTTCTGCCCTAAATGCAAATTGACGCATATCATTGATGTAGAAAAATTAGAGATTGTAATCAAAAATACAGAAAAACAAACTTTTATTATTTAGAAGAAAGGATATAAAAATGAAACGTTTACCTAAATATACGCCTGCGGAAGTACGGAATGATCCATACGGATTTACTTACAAAGAAATGTCGGAAGTTATTGGCGAGAATGAAGCAAAAGCCTTATATGAAGAATTATATAAGCAATTACCACGCAAAAAAAATCTATCAATGTTGGTAAAAAATATTTGCAAAAGCAGTGATACTGAAAAGTATGTTTACGAACTGAAAGACAACAAATACATTGAAACGGTTTTTATCAAGCGGCGAGATGGTGGAACTGTTTGCGTGAGCACACAAGTCGGTTGTCCTGTTGGTTGTATTTTTTGTGAGTCCGGGCGAAATGGCTTTGTTCGTAATCTAACATCGTCAGAAATCGTACAACAGATTATATTGTTGCGTCGAAAAGTAAACCGTATCGTTTTTATGGGTATGGGAGAGCCTTTATTCAATTATGACAACTTGATAAAAGCAATCCATATTCTCCGAGATAGATATGGGCTCAACTTTCCAACCGACGGCATTACCATATCAACAGTTGGTCCGGTCGATCAATTAAAAAAATTGCGCGAGGAACATCTTAAAATTCAGTTGACAATATCTTTACACGCAGCAACACAATCTGCAAGAAATCGTATTATTCCTCACATGCGCATATATGCTATTGAAGATGTTGTTAAGCAAGCCTTATCCTATTCTGAAAGGCATAATCGCAAAATTGTCTTTGCGTATTTGCTTTTACCGGGTATAAATGACCGGCCCTCAGATGTAAGACAACTTGCAAAATGGTTTCGGGGCAAAAAAGTTATGATTAACGTGTTACAATACAACCCAACAAGCAATTCAAGAATTAAAGCACCACAGAAACGGGAAATAGTTGCATTCAAACATCAATTAGAGCAAGCAGGACTTGAAGTTACTATGAGAGTTTCTCATGGCAGAGAGATTAACGCGGCTTGTGGACAGTTAGCTAACACATATAATAAATTCAAAAAAAAATGATTAAAAGTGCCAGACGCATAGACGCAGAGCCGATAACGCATTAGGTCAAAAAACCTATGTGTTATCGGCTTTTTTATTTAATATTGCGCAAAAGCCGCTGTTCCCTATTATAGAATGGATTGCGGGTAGTGTATTAAAGTCGCCCTTTTTTAAGGATACGGCGGTATCGGGGAGGTATCGCCGTGTCCATTTTTATTTACTGTAACCCGCCTAATGCTTTGCGGTCAAAAAAAGCTATGCTCCGCAAGCGGGATATTCCGGCTATGAATGTGAACTGTCAATACATTTAGCTACTGCTTACATTTCCTTTGCGCCCGTCCGCGTCTTGCGGACGGGCGCATTTTGCTTTTTTCAACTTTTTTCTGAAAAGCGCACTCAAGAGCCATCTCCCGAACGGGTACGGAGCGAAAGGGGCAGAGAGGACAAGCCCTTAACTCCCGTCCTCTACTCCACGCGGGAAGGAGGTGAACTCTATGGAGCTATCTTCTTCCGACAAGGAAAGAATACAACATCAGTACGACGCATTAGCAAAGAAAACTTTGGTCGGCGAAGCGAAAAGCCACCGCCGCACTCTTGCGAAACGCGCAGCACGCGAAGTTACTTTTTCGGATTTGAGCGAAAGCGAACTCGCGCAGCTTTTCACAACGGACGAATACGAAAGCGATTATTTCCGTTTTCAAGTGTCCGGCTTTGATGTACTCGTCAAAAATGAACTGCTTGCCGAAGCCCTTAACGCTTTGCCCGAAAGGAAACGCGACATTATCCTTTTGTCCTACTTCTTGGATATGAGCGACGCGGAAATTGGCGAACTGCTGAATGTTGTACGCACGACGGTTTTCCGGCACAGGAAATCCGCGCTTGCGAAAATCAAACAGTATTTGGAGGGAAAAGCAGATGATGAATACCGTTAGGAAGTCTGAAAATCTGTTGCCGTTCCCTGTCATTTCCGCAGCGGCAAACGGCGACACAACCGCCATGTGCGCGATCTTGAAGCACTACGAGGGTTACATAGCGAAACTTTGTACCCGCACGCTGAAAGACGACGCGGGCAATACCTATTCCTATGTGGACGAGGAAATGCGTAACAGGCTGCAAGTGCGCCTTATTACCCGCACCCTTGCTTTTCATGTAGGATAATCTTTTAGCCCATGCGGGGAGCGTGTCCCCTTTCCACGCTTCCCGTTATGGGCTATTTGTCGTTCCGCAAAAGCATATCCGCTGTTGATGTGCTTTTGCAGGCCGACAAAGCCTATTGTTCTTTGACAAAGAAAGCGGCCTTTGGTGCGCAGCATAACAGGCAAACGGGTACATTCCGTCTGTACCGAGCCAGTCGGCGGGTACGCCATGACAGCTTTTCCCCATAGGGGAAAAGCCGAGCGAGAACTACCGCGCCGTAAAACAGGTTTAGCAGCTTGTGGGCGACGACATACAAGGCGGCACAATGATACTCCCGCGTTGAACACCCTCAAAGTATTGCGCGGCGCACCCATAAGCATGGGCCGGGGTGAAACTCCCGTGAGGTTGCAGCTAACAACCGCCCGTTTTTGCCTTTTGACGAATATAGTTTATCCATACAGGAAAAGGAGGTTTTTCTAATGGATAAAAAACAGACAATTACAACCGAACGCAAAATAGGGAAAATCACCTATCTTGTTCAAGCGTTGCCGAGTGAAAAGGCAACCGATACAATCCATAAAAAGATTGAGAAACTCATTGTAAAGGATTTGCAGAAAAAGCCCGGAAATCCGGGATTTTTAGCGTCCGAGTAGTGCATTAGGCGGCGGGATATGGTATAATGATAGCAACACATTATACCTGTTTATTCGGCTGTCGGAAAGGAGGACTAATGTTACAGTCGAATAAAATCACCGCCCTTTACTGCCGTTTAAGTCAAGAGGATATGCAAGCCGGAGAAAGCGGAAGCATACAGCACCAAAAAATGATACTTCAACGCTATGCGGACGAACACCATTTTTTGAACACAAAGTTTTTTGTGGACGACGGATTTTCCGGCGTGAGTTTTGAGCGCGAGGGGCTGCAAGCGATGTTGCAGGAAGTGGAAGCCGGACGAGTGGCGACGGTCATTACCAAAGACCTTTCCCGTCTTGGCAGAAACTATCTGAAAACGGGCGAACTCATAGAGATTGTATTTCCCGAAAACGGAGTACGCTATATCGCGATCAACGACGGAGTTGACACAGCGCGGGAGGATAACGAGTTTACCCCCTTGCGGAACTGGTTTAACGAGTTTTACGCCCGCGACACAAGCAAGAAAATCCGCGCAGTTAAACAGGCACAGGCGCAAAAAGGCGAGCGCGTCAACGGGGAATATCCATACGGCTATATCCCAGACCCGAACAACCGCCACCACCTTATACCCGACCCGGAAACCGCGCCGATTGTCAAACAGGTTTTCGCTATGTTTGTTAGCGGCGTGCGTATGTGCGAAATCCAAAAATGGCTTGCGGAAAACAAAGTCTTGACGATTGGAGCGTTGCGCTATCAGCGTACAGGACAGGCGCGGTATCAGCGGGCAATGATCGCCCCCTATACTTGGCCGGACAAAACGCTCTATGACATATTAGCAAGGCAGGAATATTTAGGGCATACCATAACCGCGAAAACTCACAAGGTATCCTACAAGTCGAAAAAGACCCGGAAGAACGAAGAAGAACAACGCTATTTCTTCCCAAACACCCATGAGCCGCTTGTTGACGAGGAAACCTTTGAACTTGCGCAAAAGCGGATTGCTACCCGCCACCGCCCGACAAAAGCAGCGGAGATTGATATTTTTTCCGGCTTGCTGTTTTGCGCTGGTTGCAGACATAAGATGTATTACCAACAGGGCGTAAATATCGAGCCGCGCAAGTTTTCCTATTCTTGCGGCGCATGGCGCAACAGGGCAAGGACAGGCAGCGAGTGTACCTCTCATTATATCCGCAAAAACGTACTTCTTGATTTAGTGCTGGAAGATATGCGGCGGGTTTTGCGGTATGTTAAGGAACACGAACAGGACTTTATCTGTAAAGCTACCGAGTACGGCGACATGGAAGCGAGAAAGGCATTAGCGCAGCAGCAAAAGGAACTTTTCAAAGCACAGGCGCGTATGACCGAACTTGACACGCTTTTCCGCAAGCTGTATGAGGACAACGCATTAGGCAGACTGACAGATGAACGGTTTGTGTTTCTAACTTCCGGCTATGAGGACGAAAAGAAATCCCTTGCCGCAAGGATAGACGAGTTACAACAGCAGATCGCAACCGTTACCGAGCGAAAAAGGGATATATCAAGGTTTATTCAGATTGTCGGGAAATACAGCGACATACAGGAATTGACCTATGAAAACGTCCATGAGTTTATCGACCGTATTTTGATACATGAATTAGACCGGGAAACCAACACCCGGAAAATCGAAATCCATTATAGCTTTGTCGGACAGGTTGATACCGAGCAGGAGCCGACGCAAGTTGTCAACCATGACCGCCGCAACATGGTAGATGTAAAAAGTATCGCTATCTAACCCCAGCAAAGTTCGTTCCTGACCAGCCATCATCTGCGTATTCCGCAATCACATTCAACCCGTTTTCAGCGGCATATTGACGGAGCATACTTTTTTGTGTGGTAATGCTGGAGCTTTCCCCCTGTAATTCATCGTCACGGCTAAGCCTTAGATAGAGTGCGGTATTGTAAATTGGTTGTTTCATCATGTCCTCCTTTAAAAGAAACAACCCACGCTTATTACAATACCTTGCCTGTATAGGTAAAGTATACCATAAGCGCGGGCTGTAATCAATGTTGCCGATTAGGTTGGATTTCTGTCCATAGAGTGCCGGATTACATCGGCAATCAGTTCACCAAGGGGCCGCCCCTCCGTTGCGAAATGTTCCGAAACCTTAATACGGCTTTTGCCACAGATGAAATACTGTGTCCCGTTCTCTGTCTGTAAAAGCTGGCCCTGTATGGCGGGGGAATTGGTCTGGCTTTTTTCCATTCAGTTTCCTTTCTCAATCATCAATATTCGGTTGTCAAGGTACAATGGCGGCTATCTCTGCCGCCCGGTCTGTCCCCGCTGTGCAGTCTGTATCTGTCGTTTTAAATCCTCCGGGATAGCGTCCACAATACGGCGGAGTTCCCTAAGTTCACTTTCCAGCTTTCCACGTTCAAGCTGTGTCTTTATCTTCTTTTCGTCTCCCGCTTTGGCCCGCTTTGCAAGGACGGCGTTCTCCTTTTCCAGCCGGGTAAATCCGGTTTTATATTTCTTTAGGACGCTTTCAAAATCCTCCATTTCCGGGAAGAATTTTTCCAACAGGGAAAGGACTTCCTCCCGTTTCTTCGTGGCATTAATAGGATTGATACCCGAAAGCACCATCTCTATTCTCTGCGCCTGTCTGGTAAGGTTTACCGCCTGTTTGAATATCCGGGTGGGGATATGTTTCCGGCCTGTCTCGCGGGCGCTTTCGCCGCGCTCCAAGTCCGGGTATGCCTGTATCATATGGGAATAAAAATCGTCCTGCCAACGGCTCAAATCTGCGCGTCCTCCCAAGATTTCCTTTGCACAAAGGCGGTTGTCTTTTGTCAGTGGCACAAAGGTCAGATGTAGGTGAGGCGTTTTCTCGTCCATATGAACCACGGCGGAAATAATGTTTTCTTTCCCTACCCGTTGGATAAGGAAGTCAGCCGCCCTCTGGAAAAATACCGCTGTTTCCTTAACGCTTTTCCCCTTGAAAAATTCCGGGCTGGCGGTTATGAGCGTATCCACAAACCGGCTACTGTCCTTACGGGTGCGGCACCCGGCCTGTTCAATGCGGCTCTGGATAAAGTGATAGTATTTCCCCTGTGGTTTGACTATGTGAAAATTGTTTTTGCTTTTGGCCGTGTCTATGTCGGGATTGCTGGCGTATTTCTCTTTCTGGCGCTCATGGTGGGCCTCCATCGCCCGGGCCGGAGTACCCTTGTGCTTCTCAAAGCGTAAAATCGCATATTGTGGCATATTGTCCCTCCTGTCTGTTACGGTTAGGAGCCTGTTTTCCGGGGGAAAAGCAGAAACATACCACCACCCCGGAAACAGCGCCCACAAAGCCTTGTAGAATGGGGCTTTCCGCGCCCCTAATTGTCCGCTTTTCCCCTGTGTTTCCTGTTGCTGACGTTCTTCTGCCTGCGGTGTACTCTGCGGGCGCAGGATTTACAATACTTTGCCCGGTTGGAGCGGGGCGCGAAAGTCCCGCCGCAGACAGCGCAACGCTTTACACCCTGTCCCATAACCTCGGCGTATAAAGTCCTGTCCGCCGGAAGTATGGCGTTCAAGAACCATTTACAGATAAGGGTGTAGGAAATGCTCTGTACACAGATACATTCCTCCCCATCGTCAAGGGCGATACAGTTACCGTTGTCATAGTTGCAACACGTAGTCCGTATCAGGGTAATTGCTTTCCGGCGCTGGGCCGGGGTCATTTGTCTTGACATAGTTTGTCCTCCGTTCTGTTCTCTCTGCCGTTCTCCCCGAAAGCCGTTCCTGCCCCCTCCTGGCGGCGTGTCCCCGTATTGGCGCGCTCTACTTCGGGCCAAGTTGACCCGAAGTGACCTCTGGACAAAATGTCCAGAAGCAGTGTCACGGCGGCGCTTCTCCTGCGGGTGGTATCTCTTTCAGACGGTCATTTACTTGTGTTATTCACCGATGAACTAAGGTAAGTGTACACGTTCAAAGTCCCTTTTCCCGTATATCCAAGAGGTTGGAAATCCGGCTGAAAATCAGAAATTTCCACGTTTATGGAAAAGACTGTGATATAATGGGGACGAAGAGCGAACGTGAGGAAAGGAGGGGCGGCGGACATGAATGTAAGTTTGACGATACAGGAGAAATTAAAGGATTTGAGGGTATGCCGGGGACTGAACCTTGAACAGCTTGCGGAGCAGACGGGCATTTCCCGTTCTGCGCTGGGACAGTATGAAACGGAGGATTATAAGGACATCAGCCATACCAGCATTATCACGCTGGCAAAATTTTATGGCGTGTCCACGGATTATCTGCTGGGAATGACGGAAAATAAAAATCACCCAGACACAGACCTTTCCGGCCTGCATTTGAGTGATGGAATGATAGGGTTGTTGAAAAGCAGGAAAATCAATACACGGCTACTTTGTGAAATGGCGGCACACAGGGACTTTGTGAAGCTGATGGCTGACATTGAAATTTATGTGGACGGTATCGCCGCCATGCAGATACAGAGCCTTAACAGCGCGGTTGATCTGGCGCGCGTAGAGATTGTCGGACGATACCGTCCCGGTGAAAATGACAGGATAATTAAGACGCTGGGAGCGGCGCATATCAACGAGGACAGGTATTTCAGTGATATTGTTCATGGAGATATTGACGAGATTATCAAGGATATTCGGGAGGCCCACAAAGGGGACAGCACCAGCGCCCCCGAACTCTCCGTTGCCGCCCAACTAAAAAAGGCACTTGCAGACGCGGAGAATTTCAAAGGGAGTACGCAGGAAAAACAGATTGCCGCGCTCTTAGGACAGTTGGGGATTGACTATAACAGGTTATCGCCGGAAGAAATGCGGGTGCTTATGAAAGCGTTCGGAAAATCCAAACATTTAAAAAGTCCGGGGAGTAAGCGAGGGAAGAATCGAAAGTAACTACAAATTGAATATACAAGCGTCAATATTGACTTATGTGGCTACATAAGTTATAATACTATTGTCGCTACATAAGGAGGTGAAATTATCAGCGAAAAGAAGAAAATGGGGCGTCCCACCGACAGTCCGAAAGATACCATGTTCCGTGTACGGCTTGATGAAGAGTCTGAAAAAAAGCTGAATGTATCAGCCGACAAACTGCAAATAAGTAAATCGGACGTGGTTCGCAAAGGGATAGATTTGGTGTATGACACCCTCGACGAAAAGTGATAGAAACGGCGACCCCCGGCAAGGAAAGTGCGCCGTTTCCACCCGCAGTCACCTACAAGGCAGACCGCATAAATATTATACACTGTGCGGTTCCGTCTTGCAAGGAGTTGTGGAAATAAAACTGAAAGGACGGAATGATTATGAATAAGATTTTAGAAGCATTTGCAGAAGATAACCTGGCTATCAATCCAACAACATACAGGGGAAATCACGAATACACGAAGGCCATCAAGGCTATGTATGAAACAGCCGAAACCCTTGACACGAAGCTGAATGACGAGGAAAAGAAACTGTTTGAACAATTCCGTGACGCACAGTCAGATGGAAACCACATCTACGAAGTAGATAGATTTATCCGTGGGTATCGTGTAGGCGTTCTTATGATGGTTGAGGTATTCATGGGAGCCAGCGGCCTGTTTCTTGATATGGAGGAAGAAACGGCATGATGGGAACAGAACAGAGCGCGTACAAAGATTTTGTAATTGCAAGAACAGAGCTTGCGTTGTTGCGGCTCCGCAATAACCCGGCCTACATAGAGCGGTGCCGCCAGCAGGAAAAGGGCGAGGAAAAAGTTGATAAACTGCTTCACAAGCTGAATAAGCGTGAACGCATTGCCATACGCCGCCATTATGAGGGTGAGACGATAAAACAGAGCTTTGAGCTGGACGAAACCTATTTGCAAGGTATGCGGGATTGTATTCAAATCCTCTCTTTCCTTAACGCTTTAGATACAGAGGTGCAGTTTTATGAATAACATTCTTGAACAGCTTTATAATGGTGAGATTTATCCGTCAGAAAACATAGTCCCCAGCAATCCCCAATATCGTCCATTAACCCGAAAAATCAGTGACGAAAGAGAGGCATTACAGACCAAACTTAATGCGGAGGATAGCGAGCGTTTAGAGGCATTGGGAGAAATGTATGTAGAAACTTCTTCCATGTATGGCTATGAAAATTTCTTATGTGGTTTTAAGCTGGGTGCTTCGCTCATGCTGGAAATTCTGAAAGGCGAGGACGGGCCGGAAGTTTGACTCTCCGCTACCGCTTCACCTATCCAGGCAGTCAAGGGCCGGGTAGTATTTTCTTCGCTATGCTCCGAAAATCTCCACCCTTAAACCCTTGACCGCCCGGATTTTTACCGTACATTGGCCGAGCCGACAACGGGGAACAGGATAAAAACTGTTTCCCGTTTGTCGTCCCGTCCATTATACGGCAAAACCGGTTCCGCTGATTTCTTTCTGCCTGTTGGTTCCTATGGTGGCTCTGCCCCCATACCCCCGACCTTTTCCAAAGAACAGAATACTATATCATAGTTAAAATTGTAGCTTCGGGCCAAGTTGACCTGAAGTCTGATAGGTTTTTTAAAATAAATTATGGGCGGACAAGCGCAGTATGGGATTGTTCGTCTTGTCTACCGCTTTGCAGAATGGGCAGTAATTGTCAAGGCCGGCGGAGCCGTTCATTTTAGCCTTGACGATTGCTGGCTGTTCTGCTATGTTTTAGATTTAGTTACTTCGGGTCAAGTTGGCCCGAAGTTCACAGGATAGGAAAACGACAATCGAAGTATAGCGAATTGATGAACATAACTAAAAATCAGCACTATGAGGAGTTATAATACGGTTAGGCATTTTGTACCTGTAATAATTGGAAATAGACTTGACAGATTATCATTTTAGTATTAAATTAATATTAAAATAATAATTCGGAGGTGCGATATGTCTTTCAATTTGATGACTGTCTTTAAGAATTCTGATTTACAACAGTTTGGTCAAACAGCGGCTAATATTGTTTCTTTGGCATTCAAAACAAATAAAAAGAATGGAGCAAGGATTGCAAGAGCCGTGCTTGATAACGGAACCACATTAATAAAAACCGTCACTGCTTCTGGCGCAGTAATGGAACAGGTTATCAAACTGCCCGAAATTAATTCCATTGCTCAACGGAATAATGTTATTCGCGATTTGGCAAAAAGCAAAATTACCCAAGAGCAGATTGCAGCAATGTTGGATATATCTCAAGCTACAATTTCCAATGTTTTAAGAAAAAAATGATTATATTTAGATTTAAACAGAGGGACTACACAAGAATTGAGGAGGTATATTTTATGGGTGTCCATTATTGTGACATATGCGGAAAAGAAATGGAAAGAACAGCCAAATGTGAGTTCTATTGTGCGGATTGTGATAATACAATATTTGATTTTAGCTTACAATACCAAGATAATGATAAGAAGAAACAGCATACTTCGGATTTCGCTCTTGCAGACTTTTGCCGTGGTGGAGATTTAACCGAAGATTAGATAACTTCTAGCTTGTCAACATCAACCATTTAGGTCACTTCGGGACAAGTTGGCCCGAAGCCGGAAGAATTACGCAAGCCAGAGTTTTCCATATACGCCCTGTCTGCTGATGAAAGCGGGCGGCGATTTTCTCCTTATTAGTCACAAATCCCGCCCGCTTTCCTGCCGCTATAAAATGTCGTTGCCCGCCCCAGCGGCAACGGCATTTTCGCGGCAACGCCGACAGAGCGTATAACACACTACACTTTGCTCCGCAAAGTCGTGTGCAAAAAGGGGCGCTGCCCCCTTTTGATACCCCCACAAGAAACGGCGGTACGCTATCCCCTTAACGGGGCGCATATCGCCGTTTCTTGTTATCAGCCCTCCGGGCTGTATTGCCACAGGCAAGGTAAGCGTGAGTTGTGGTTTCATATCCTTAACTATGGGAAACTCCACGCTCCCACTTGGAGACAGTCTTGTTGCTGATTCGTAAAAGGTCAGCAACCTGCTGCTGCGTCATTCCTTTTTCTTTTCGGAACTGCATAATCAAGCGGCCCACTTTTGCACAATCCATTGTATTTCCTCCATGCCATAAATACTGCATATATATACTGCCCATATCGCACTTTATTGCAGAACACCGCCCGTCACCCGCACACCAGCCACTCATTCCGTGGATAGTCATGGAGAACTTTGGCGCCGTTCACCGTCATAAATATCTGGTCCTCGATTCGGATTCCGAATTTTCCGGGCAGGTAGATGCCCGGTTCCACGGAGAACGCGAGTCCGGGCTCGATCACACTTTTATCGCCGGAAGCCGCGCACGGTTCCTCGTGGGTATCGATTCCGATCCCGTGCCCTGTCCTGTGGGTGAAATACTCCCCGTAGCCGGCTTCAGCGATCACACGTCTCGCCGCGTTGTCAACATCCTCCATCCGTCCGCCCAGGACGGCCGCACCCTGTCCGGCCTCCAGCGCCGCCAGCACGATTCCATACACGGCCTCGAACTCCCGTCTCTTATCGTTCTCTCCACAGCCACCGTAGAAATAAAAGGTCCTCGACATATCTGAGCAGTATCCCCTGTATTTGCCTCCAAAATCCACCAGAAGACACGCATCCGCTGAAATGATGCCATCTTTTCCCGTATAATGAGGCACCGCCGCATGGGCTCCCGCACAGACAAGGGCTCCCGCCTCTGATATCCCCCGCAGTTCCATCTCCCTGCAAAGGGCATCGGCAAACGCTCCCTCCGTTTTACCAATCCAGCCGCTGCCGGCCTTCATAACCGCCTTTAACGCTTCCGTGCATCTGCTGCAGGCTTCCTCCATGAGGCTCTGTTCCTGTTCATTTTTATATCGTCTCATCCAGCCCAGGATCTCACGATGGAGGACAAAGCGTGTTCGGGCAAATGCTTCCTGCAGCGGAACCAGGAATCCAGCCGGCATTGATGCGCCGATACCTATTTTCCCGTAAGGAAGCCTCTTTTTCTCCAGCTGCTCCAGAAGTAAGGAGACCGCATTTTCGCCGTCCTTCCATGTAACCACTTCTGTTTCCGGAATGCCCCATCCGGCCACCTCCTGTCCGTATACGTCGTTGACAAACAGGAAGTCTCTCCCTTCCGCCGGCACCACGTAAACATTCAGACGCTCATCCGACATCATGCATTTTCCCAGCAGATAGACCATATCTGAGGATGGCGTTATGAGGAGCAGGTCAACGCCCTGCTCCTTCATGGCCTCTTTTACTCTCTCATTTACAGATTTCTTCAATTGCCTCCAGCTCCTCCTTTGAAAATTCTGTCCTGTCGATTATTTTTATATTCTCCACAATCTGCTCCGGCCTCGAAGCACCGATTAACACGCTCGTCACGTCACCGTCTCTTAATACCCAGGACAGTGCCATCTGGGCAAGCTTTTGCCCTCTTCCTTCCGCTATTTCATGAAGAGCACGGATCTGGGACAACCGCTTTTCAGTCAGCGCACTCTCCTTTAAAAAACGTCCGTCTCGTCTGATCCGGCTGTCCTCAGGGATTCCATGAAGATACTTCTCAGTCAGCATCCCCTGGGCCAGAGGGCTGAATGCGATAATGCCGCAGCCGTGAGTTTTTGCATACGTCTTTAATCCGTCTGTCTCGATATGGCGGTCGAATATATTGTAGCTGCTCTGATTGATGATAAACGGACACTTTAAATCTGCCAGTATCGCCATTGCCTCTTTCGTATGCTCCTGATCGTAATTGGAAATGCCTGCATACAGAGCTTTTCCGCTCCTGACGATCTGATCCAGCGCCATCATGGTTTCCACGAGAGGCGTATCCGGGTCCATGCGGTGATGGTAGAAAATGTCCACATAGTCCAGCTTCATCCGTTTCAGGCTGGCATCCAGGCTGGAGATCAGGTATTTTCTGCTTCCTCCATCCCCATACGGCCCCGGCCACATATCGTACCCGGCTTTTGTGCTGATTACCAGCTCATCCCGGTACGGATGCAGCTCCTGCTCCATAATTCTGCCGAAATTTTCTTCCGCGCTTCCATACACGGGACCGTAATTATTAGCCAGATCAAAATGAGTGATTCCATGGTCAAATGCAGTGTAACACATTGCCTTCATATTGTCAAAATTATCCCTGCTTCCAAAATTATGCCACAATCCCAGTGATACGGCCGGAAGCTTAAGCCCACTGTTCCCGCAGTGAAAATACTTCATCTGTCCGTAACGATTTTCGTTTGCCTGATACATCAGATGCACCTCCTTGCTGTCTCCAGCACCCATTTGATATGTTCCGGATCGATATCGTCCGGCAGGCTGCAGTCCGGCCCTAATATAAACCCTTTTTTGCCGCCCAGCGCGATGATCCGTCTGGTCTCTTCCTCTATCGCCTCTTTGTCTCCCCTGTAGAGCACTCCGCATCTGCGGTTGTCAAAACCGCCCCACGCTGCTCTCCCTCCGAAGAATTCCCGGATCTGCACCGGATCCAGGTGGTCTACATACATGGCCCAGCTGACCGCAGCCGACTCATAATCCTTCCATACCTCCATCCGGTTGGTGGTTCCCGCCTCATCCGCGTCCCAGCCACAGCAGTGGAGAATCGTATAATGCCCTGGCGTATTGGCCTGCGCCAGTACTTTTTTGTCGCTTGGCGTTACCCAGCTGCGGTACTCATCGTAGGTGAATCTGGTGATCTCTGCGTTCTGAACACTATAGAATACTCCGTCGCATCCGGCCTCCTCCAGTAATCCCTCCACCAGGCTGCATACATCCTCCGCTATGACATCACAGGCGTAGCGGACCGCGTCCGGATCTTCCCTCATACATTCCATCATTTTATCCCAGCCCACTTCCAGCCGCAGATAAGACAGAGGACAGAACATGGTGTAAAAAATACAGCATTCTCCCTTTAATTCCCTGACAATGGCTTTCGCCCGCTCCACCTGTTCCCGGATAAAGGGGTGATCCTTTCCGATCGGCTTCATCCCGTAAAGCTGTCTGGCGCTCTCCAGGTTTATAAGCGTCTTTTCCGGCCAGCCAAAATATCCGTCACAGGATATTTTTAAGAAATCCAGATCCATATCTCTGTAAAATTTGATCTGCTCTCTGATAAAAATCTCTCCATGGCTCTGTTCCGGCGGGAAATGCCGCCAAAAACAGCCCGGAACATAGTCCACTTCCTCGTTATTCAGTGCCGCTAATACACGTTCTCTCTTATTCATCACAATTCCTCCTGATTATCCCCAAACCAATGCATGGGGGTTCTTTAATCCAGTGCAAGCAGGGTGGCAATATAAATGACAACAGCCTCCAAAAGCTGGGAAAAGTCAAGAGACTCATCAGGCTGGTGACAGTCGCCCGAAGCGCCCGGTCTTTTCGGATCCTGATAGATTCTCTTCGTTTCCAATGACATGCCATACGATACGGCGTTTGGCAGTTTTCTGGCATAGGTTCCCCCACTCATGGTAAACGGCCTGCTGTCCTTTCCAGTTACTGTGTGGTAAGCGCTCATCACCGTTTTCACCGTATCGCTCTCCGGGTCCAGATAATAAGGCTTCTCATCCTTTTTAATGACAGCCTTACAGCCGTAAAGTCCGGCCAGATGCACCAGCCGCTCTCCAAGCTCTGCCCCCACAGCCCCGGTGATCGGATAACGGTGATCCGACTGCATCCATACGTACTTTTTCGATCCGTCCTCTTGATACCGCGCTATGTTCAGCGCTCCGCAAAGCGCTCCTGAAAGCTCATCCTCACACGCAATTCCAGCACCGTTTCCATAGAAATCACCGTTCATCCTGCACAGGAACTGAAACAGCCTTCGGTCTTCTTCCTGAAAGAATTCCAGATCCTGCAGCGCTTCCGTCAGGACATACAGCGCATGGATGCTTCCTTCCGGAAATCCGACATGGCCACCGATTCCAAGCGCCTTCACCTTCAGACTCTCCGGTTCTTCCTCCACGGTAATCCTATTCTTTTCCAAATGCTGCAGGGCTTCCATAAGCCCGGGAACCTTTTTGAGCCGGATGTGCGCTTCACCCGGAATAGAATTCACACTGCTCCCGGCGGACAGCCCCAGAATCAGGCTGTCCGGCTCCAGCTGTTTTTCATAAGTAAGATTTAAAATCCCCTTTTCCCCATGTCCCAGCGGAAAGGCACAGTCTGCCACCAGCTGAAAGCCATCCATTTTGTAATGGCTCATAAAGTACTCCATATCCTCCATGCCCCGCTCTTCGCTGCAGCCTGTAAAGAGTACAAAATTATGACGGAGTCCCAGCCGCTCCTCTTCTTCCTTCAGATACCGCAGCGCGTACAGTGCGCCGGCGGCCGGTCCCTTATTGTCCTGGATTCCTCTTCCGATCAGAAAACCGTCCTTTTCGCTCATCTCATAAGCCGGAAAGGTCCAGCCGTCTCCCGCCGCCACTACGTCCAGATGGTTCCAGACAGAGATCGCATTCTCCCCATAGACGTAAGGGCGCAGTCCCATTCCGGCAAAGTGATATTCATAGTTGGTCGCTGTTAGGCCGTATGAGGCAGCGATCGCCATCATTTCCTCCAAAACCTTCTTGCATTCCTTCCCATACGGTTTCTCACCGCTGTCCGGTTCGGAGACGCTTGGGACAGCCACCAGCCGTCTTAAATCTTCTTTTAATTCCTCTTTATGGCCGTATACCCATTCTCTGATCTTCTCTAATTCCTGTTGATTGAACTTACTCTCCATCGCTCCGCTCCTTAACATGTCTTCTTCGCTACCCCTTCAGTCCAGCCGTAGACACGCCTTCCACAAATGTCTTCTGCGCAATGGCAAACAGGATCAGACACGGAAGAATCGCCACGACCGACATGGCCATGATCTGATCCCAGGCATTCTTTCCGGCACTGTCCAGCATCAGCCGCAGTCCCAGGGAAATCGGAAACTTCTTCGTACTGTTGATGTAAATAAGGGGATTGAAATAATCGTTCCAGCTCCATAGTGACTGGAAAATCACGCAGGATACCAGCGCCGGCTTTGCCAGCGGCACGATTAAATAGATCAGGATTCGCAAAGAACCGCAGCCATCCAGCTTTGCCGACTCATCCAGTTCCGTTGGAATTCCCCGTATAAACTGCAGTACCATATAGATCAAAAAAGCCGAGCTTCCCAGGGCAGCGGGTACGATAAAAGGCAGGTAGGTATTGAGCCAGCCCATCTTATTGAAAATAAGATATTTGGGAATCATGGTCACAGTACCGGGAAGCATCAGGGTCGACAGCATCATGGCGAATAAAAATCCCTTGAACGGGAAATCAAATCTGGCAAATCCATATCCTACCAGAGTGCTGGATATAACGGTCAGCAGCACGCTGGGGACCACCAGCAGGAACGTATTTTTCATAAAATGTCCCATGCTGTATACGCCTCCGCCCGACTTCCAGCCCTCGATATAGGCATTCAGACTTATATGGGTAGGCAGAAGGGCGGAAGAGCCAAAGATTTCAGCGTTCGTTTTAAATGTGGCAAAGAACATCCATACCAGCGGATAAATGAGGACGATTCCCACGGTTATAAGAAACACGTACATCACGCCCCGCCTTATTTTCTTTTTCATCTGGCGCCACCTCCATCGTTGTAAAATACCCATAAGTTGGATGATTTGAAAATCACCAGGGTAACTGTGATCATGATCACAAACAGAATCCATGATAAGGCACAGGCATACCCCATTTTGTAATACTTAAAGGCTTCATCATACACCTTCAAAATATAAAGATATGTGGACTTCATGGGGCCGCCGTTAGTGATGACAAACGCTCCCGTAAACTCCTGAAATGCGGAGACCAGCTGCATAACCAGATTAAAAAGGATCGTAGGGGTAATCAGAGGAATCGTGACAGACCAGAAGCACCTGACGCTGCCTGCTCCGTCCACTCTGGCCGATTCATAAAGCTCGGCAGGCACATTTTTAAGGGCGGATAAGAATACCACCATAGAAGACCCGAACTGCCAGACTGCCAGAAGACTCAGCGTAAACAGGGCGATCCTGGGGTTACTGAGCCAGCCCACCGGTTTGATGCCGAACCAGGAAAGCATGGTGTTGATGGTACCGTTTCCCGAGAACAGGAAGCGCCACAGTACAGCGATTGCCACACTGCCTCCCAGGATCGACGGCAGATAATATACCGTACGGAAGATGCCGATTCCCTTTACCCGCAAATTCAGCAGCATGGCGATAAACAGTGCAAACGCCAGCTTTAGCGGAACTGCTATGGCAACGTAAATGAGTGTAATCTTTAGAGAATGCCAGATTTCTCTGTCCTTCTTAAAAATAGTTATAAAGTTCTCCAATCCGACCCAATTGGGGGTCCCCACCATGGCATAATCCGTGAAGGAATAGTATAGTGATGCCAGGAACGGATAGAGCTGAAGCGCCAGAAAGCCTATGAGCCATGGCGATATGTAAATAAGCCCCTCAATACGGCTTAAGCTTTTTATTTTTTTGCCCATTGCAATTCTCCTTTCGCCGGTAAAGCCGCTGCCGCACGGTTTGCGTTCTTCCGTGCGGCAGCTTCTTCTTTACTTTTTAATTCTCTGCAGAACCTCTTCCAGAGCAGTAAAAGTCGACTCTACCGCTTCTTCCGGAGTCGCCATCCCATAAGCAACCTTGGAGAATTCGTCGGTAAGGGTATCTCTTAACTCACTGTTTTGTGACGGACCGTTGTCCCTGGCCTGGACATTGCCATAAGCTTCATCCAGAGCATCGATAACCGGCTGTCTCAGCACTCCATTTTCCACAGCTGCCTTTTGCTGGGCCTCCGTGGTCGGGACTGCACGGACAGACCCTAGAATCTTAGCCGCTTCCGGATCATTGAGCTGCCAGTTTAAATACGTCAGCGCAGTATCCGGTACCTTAGAAGAATTGCTCAATCCGACCAGATAGGTGGGACGAATCTGGGAAGACCCCTGCTTTGCCCCTTCGCCTATGGTTGGCCAGAGAATCATAGTCGCCTCATCCTTTCCCTCCAGCAAATCATCGACCTTGGTAAACTCACTGTTCCACACCAGGCAGGCAATCTCCTCCCCATTGATCCACTTGGGGTTAGGTGTGGAAGAACCGTAATAGAGATCCGCCTCCCCCATAGGCTCGAAAACACCCGATTCATAGGCCTGTTTGATAAGATTATACACATACAGTAAATCTTCTTTGGTAAATGCAATCGTAAAGTCATCATTGATCACCTGACCGCCGGTCCGCTGCTTTATCATCGCCAGCAAAGCATTCAGCACATGTCCATGGTCTGCGGAAAAGAAATAGGCGTCAGGATCCTTCTCATGAAGCTCTTTTCCCAGTTCAATGATCTCTTCCCATGTCAGCTGATGATCGATCTTTAATCCGTATTTTTCAGCAGCCACCGTATTCAGCAGCATACCGGAACACTGAACCCCCATGGGAACAGCCAGCAGCTTGCCGTCAAAAACACAGTACTGGTCCAGGAGTTCTTTTCCGATGCTGCTGTAATCCAGAATATCCTGCTGGTAAAGGTCTGTAAAGTAATCTCCTCTTCCAACCCACTCCATCATCCAGGGCGCATCGATATGGAATAAATCCGCCACCGTGCCGCCGGCTAACTGGGTAACTACCTTCTCCTGGTATCCGTCAAAGGCGGAATACTCCGGCTCGATCGTAACCTCCGGATGGAGCTCCTTATAAGCTGCCTGAAGATTCGTATAGGCCTCATGGGTAGCGCTGCCTCCCCACCACTCATACCGGAAAGACACCTCCTGCCCTGCTGCGTCCGTGGTTTCAGCCGCCCCCTTCTCTGTGGCTGGCGCTGCCGTATCCCCCGTTGTCGCCGCCGTCGTCGTATCTGCGGCCTTTTCCGGCTGTGCCGCGCTGCATCCGGTAAGCATCACCATTCCTGCTGTCAGACATAACGCTGTAACCCTTTTCCCCCATCGTTTCATTCCTTTTCCTCCTTTTCATTAGTGTTTCTTCTTGGAAATGTTCATAAGAAAAGTATAGATAAATCTCTTTTTTTATGCAACCTATCCAATTCGAGATAACTACATCATCGATTGACTAATTTAAAGAGAACGTATCATTCTTTGCTGTTTCTACCTCATTTTTTGACATTGGTATCACCAGCATAACCACAGTTCCTTCGCCCTTTCTGCTGGTAATCTTCATCTGACAGCTTTCTCCATATGCAAGCTGCAGCCTTTTATTCGTATTGAATATTCCGATATGGCTGTCACCCAGCCGGCCCTCTTCCAGCCCGTTTCGCAGACGGGTAAGTTTTTCTTTCTCTATACCGGCTCCATTGTCCACCACATGAATATGCAGTTTTTCCTCCTTTACAAATATCTTTATCCGTATTCTGCCTGTTCCGCCTTCTTTTTCCCGGATCCCATGATTCACCGCATTCTCTAAAAGCGGCTGAAGGACAAACTTAACGACAGGAATTGCAAGCACCTCCTCTTCATAGCTCCATTCCACCAGAAATAATTCGCCATACCGCTCCTTTAAGATCTTGATATAGCATTCCGTTACGTGAATCTCCTGCTCCATGGTGGCCTGCTCTCTTTCATCCAGCGAATAAACCAGAATCTCGGACAGATCTTCCAGCATATCATTGGCCGCCGTGCGCTTCCCCGTCTGTTCCATGATCTTCCAGTTGACGGTTTCCAGCGTATTATACAGAAAATGAGGATTCATCTGTGACTGCATCGCCAGCAGCTCCGTAGCGCGGAGCTTATATTTCCGTTCCGATAACTGGACCTTTAAGAAATCCTGCTCGATAAAATTCTGTATCATCTGTCTGGTGATATATGCGAAATAGTCAGAGGACTCTTTTACTTCATATTCGTGAATATCCTTGCCTTCTCTGGCCGCCTCCATCAGTTCCTGAAGCGTCTCAAAATTACGATAACTGAGGCGGGTGGCCGCATAAGCCAGAAGAATGCCTAAAAATGTAACCAGCAAAATACATACAAAGGTGTATCTGACAATCAGAAGCGGAAGCCTGTAAAATTCAATCTTGGGAATGGCCGACTGGTAAGACCACTGATACCGTTCTGAATCCATGCTATAGACAACAGAATCCTTTCCATGCGCTTCCTCCAGACTGACGGGGCCTGTCTGAAGGAGGACATCTCCGTTCTGGCTGCAGATAAAGACAGACTGGTTGGAAAATACCTTTGCGGAATCCAGCAGTTCTTTCATATACCGTGCATCCAGATTGAGAATGACCACGCCATCGTAATCCATCATCTGGTACACGGTAATTAAATCTCGGCCTGTGGTTCCCAACCTGCGGCGTTCACTCCAGGTCTTATCTTTATCCTTATGCACCTGATAGCTTTCAAGCCAGCCCTCGTCTATCCCGATTCCCAGCATTCCCCCTCTGTTGTTAGACCGAATAAACCGGTTATAGGGGTTGGGATAATAGATATAAATACTGTCTATATACTGCCTGGCATTAACCGGAGCATTGATAAACGTTTCTATGGTAGTTAAATCCTGATGCTCCCGATAGCCGAGGGACTCTGTATTCAATACGTGATAGCATTTATTGATAATCCCCGGGTTAATATCAAAGGCCAGCATCAGGGAATCCAGTTCACTTAACATCAGCTCCGTACTGTACAGGGTAGACTGCAGAAGCTTCTGGTTCGTCTGATCCAGCTCGGCTTTTAAATAAGAATATCCCACAGCCGTTCCCACTCCGCCGACCACCGTGATGGAAAGGAGAACCGGGAGAAGGAATTTGATCAGCATATTGTAAAAGTATTTATGCTTATAAAATCTCTGCCTCATGATTTTTTCCTCCATTCGCCTGACTGCCGGCCTGACTGTCGCGGTACTCTCTGGGACTCATTTGACAGAACAGATGGAACGCGCGGGCAAAGTTTTTTTCATTGGTATATCCAACCATCTCGCTGACCTCTCTGATCCGATAACGGGAGTCCTTGAGAAGCCGCTGGGATTCCTTCATCTTCACCTCCATGACGTAATCGGAGAAGTTCTGTCCGCTTTTTTTCTTATACAGCCTGCTTAAATATTGGGCATTCATATTGACGTAATCCGCGGCATCCTCTAAGCTGGCAGTGCGGACATGGGACTCCACATACTTCTTTACCAGGGAGATCACGTCCTTTCCCATATTCTCTTCCCGGATCTCTTCACGATTCCGCTTTTCATCCAGCTTTTCCCTGACATGCCCGAACACTTCCCTGATATCACCAAATTTGGTTGGTTTTAAAATATAATCCAGAACCCCGTACTGCAGCCCTTTCTTCGCATACTCAAAATCTCTGTGTGCGCTTAAAAATACACATTCCATGTCATACCCCAGCTCCCGGACCCTTGCGACCAGCTCTATGCCATCCATCACCGGCATACGGATATCGGATAAAAGCACGTCCACCGTATGATTCTCCAGATATGCAAGAGCAGCCTTTCCATTGGCTGCGCTTCCCTCCACGATGAACCCCATTTGATCCCATGGAATATAATTGCAAAGTCCATTCAGGGTTGCCCGTTCATCATCTACGATTAATAAACGATACATTTGATATCATACCTCCTCCAATTTTTTCTGTTTCCCCCTACTACACCATCATAAACGTTTCTCAGAAAATTCTCAACCTCAAACTCCCGGGCCGGAGATTCCGGGTAAAACAAAAGAGACCCCGCAGTTTAGGGTCTCTTCCAAACAACAACCGGCTCTTATACCAGTTCTTTTATTTCCAGATCTTGACAGCCTTCTCATCCGCCTCCAGGCATTCCTCCCGGAGCAGCTCCAGTTCCTCCGTATGGTCCTCGCATGGGTCTTCATACTTCAGCACCTTAATCACTGACTGCTCAAAGCCTTCCTCCCCATACTCCTTCCACAGCTCCTGCAGATGCCGGTTCGGATGGGAAGAGCCCGATAATCTGGCGCAGACGCTGTTGAAGGCGGTTCTCGTATCTCCCGATATTCCCAGAAATGCTTCGCCGGTAGCCCTGCATTTCAAAGAAATCACGCCCATCTCCGGATGGCGGTTTTTGTATTCCATAATAAGCTGTTTTTTGCGTTCTGTATTCATGTTTATCACCTCGTATTCCATTGTACCCCATAAAGCCTGCGGGGACAATCTACGCTCCGTAGACTTTGCGTCATTCGTCAGACGGACTCGCAGGCGCCCCCGCCTGATTCGTTGCTGGGATAAACTGGCCCGGACTGTCGAAAATCCGGTCGATGGCGACGATTGCCGCTCCCGTCAGGATCGGGTCGCCCTGATAGGTGCTGATCGACAGTGTCAGCCCCTCCCACACGTCGGCCAGAATGCCTTCCCGCACGGTTTCACGGATCACGGCTTCCATTCGCTCCGGATCCGGTCTCGCCATATCGTCCCCGATGATGATGATATCCGGATTGATGACATTGACAATATTGATAATTCCGATTCCAAGGCTCTCGCAGGCGCGCTGGTAGCAGTCCATACAGAACTGATCGCCTTCGCGGATCCGCCGTTCCACATCTTCAAAATTACATCCTGCCCGGCCCGCCTGATCGCCGTATACCGCCTTCACTAATTCCAGGGAAGAGGCATACCGCTCCAGACAGCCCTTATTGCCGCAGGCGCACGGCTTTCCGTTCCGGTCGATGGTCATGTGACCAATCTCCCCCGAGGTTCCCAGAGCACCCTTATAAATCTTTCCGTCCATCACAATTCCCGCGCCGATTCCCTGACCGGCCGCGATATAGACCAGAATATCATCGCGGTAGGCATCCTTTAAGTCCCACATATGGGCATAGGCGCCGGCGTTGGCATTGTGCTCTAAAAACACGGGGATGTCCAGTTCTCTGTCAAAGAATTTCTTTAAATCAACATCCTTCCAGATATCGGCTCCCGTGATCAGAGCAATTCGGTTTTTCTTCGCTATAAACGGCCCTGGCACCGCCATGCCTGCCGCCAGTATGGTATCTTTTCCGTATTTTTTCATCAGAATGCGCATCTCGGCTGCGATCTGGTTCAGAATATCTTCCGCATCCGGCTGCTCTTCCGGTTTAAAATCCACTCGTTTCTTCGTTATCTGCGTCCCTGTCAAATCAAACAGGCCGACGCTGTAATGCTTTCTCGCAAGGCGCACACCGATGACACGGTAACGGTCCGGGTTAATGGATACGCCGATGGAACGGCGGCCCTTGCTTCCATTCAGAAAGCCCACCTCCGTGACGATTCCCCAGTTTAAGAAATCCTTCATAATATTGGTCACGGTCGCCTGCTTCAGCCCTGTCAGGGAAGCCAGATATGCCCTGGAACACATGCCTTCTCTTCTTAGATTTTTTAAAAGGAGAGAACGGTTCATCTCCTGTGTCACGTCCTGGTTAATTCCCCTGTTTTGGACCATGTTGTCTTACCTCGCACCTCTTGTATGATTGGCCGGACAGTCTCCGGCCGGGGCCAGTTTTGCTGCTAACTGTCCGTAGTACCAGCACTAGTATATCATGGTCCTGCCGGATCCGTCAAATGAGAAAACTTTGAGGAAACGATAAGAAAACCCGCTCAAATATTTGATCCCGCCCCCTTTACAGCGGCGTTCCGCTCGCGTATAATATGTCTATTACATTTGTAAGAACAGGGAGGTTATCATGAGCAGGCTGCCGCAGATATCAGAAGCCGAATATGAAGTTATGAAAGTCATCTGGAGCAAAGCCCCCATAAGCACCAACGAGGTGACCGACTGCCTTTCAGAGGCTACGGAGTGGAGCCCCAAGACGATCCAGACGCTTCTTAAGCGCCTCGTGCAGAAGGGGGCCATTACATACGAAAAGAAAATCAGGGTCTTTGTATATACCCCGCTGGTAGCAAAGGAAGACTATTTAAGCCAGGAGAGTGAGCATTTTCTTAATCGGTTCTACAATGGAAATCTGACCTCACTGGTGGCAAATTATATGAAGGACGAACGGATCTCCCAGGAGGAACTGGAAGAGCTTCGCGGCCTCCTATCGCATGGCGGGGAAGGAGAATAGCAGATGGCAGAATCTCTGCTTCTTTATCTGCTGCAAAGCAGTGCCGCCATTGCAGTTTCCGGCGGCATCATTATGTTCATACGAAAAGCGTTTGACCGGTACTTGACAGCGGAAACCCGTTACCGCCTGTGGTTTCTTCTCCTGATCCTTGCGGCCGCGCCGTTCCTGGCTGAAGCATTTCCATGGCTGGGCAGGCTGACTTCCCGCCTTGCCGATCTGCGGAGGGCCCCGGCCGGGGAATCGTGGCTGGGCGGGGGGCCGGAGGCTGCCGGTAATATTTTTACAGCCACGGGACTGCTCCATGATTTTTCCGTTTCGGTGAGCCGGGAAATGCCTGGTTATCTGGCATTCGCCCTTCTCTCCCTCTGGATTGGAGGAGCGGTCTTACTTGCAGTCCTCACCCTTATTTCCGCGGTCCGAGTCAATTTTTTAAAGAAGACTGCCCTTCCCGTCCGGGATGCAATCCTGCGGGACATATTTGAGGACTGTAAGAGGCAGCTTGGAATCCGGAGGGACATTCCCCTTCGTTTCTCCTCCCGGCTGCGCTCGCCGGTTACGGCGGGAATCGCCGCGCCTTGTGTGCTGCTTCCGGCGTCCCGGCTCTCCGGACTATCGGAAGGCGAGATCCGCTGCATTCTGCTGCACGAGCTTTTGCATTACAAGCATAAGGATATCATAAGCGGCGTTCTTTTCCGCCTCCTCCTGATTTTTTACTGGTTCCATCCTCTGGTCTGGCTGGCCTTAAAGGAGATGGACAGCGACCGGGAAATTGCCTGCGATACAGCGGTATTGGCCCTTCTTGGTGAAAAAGCGTCCTGTGATTATGGAAATGCCCTGCTTCATTTTGCAGCCAGTCTCTCCCATCTGACCTTTGGGCAGACAGCCGGCATCGGCGGAAGCCGCAAAGAGATCCGGAAGCGGATTCTGTACATTGCCTCCTACCGCCGGGAAACCGGCAACAGACGGTTAAAGAGCCGGCTGCTGTATCTTTTGACCGCAGCGCTGGTGATCTGTACCACGCCGTCCGCCTCCGCTCTCGCATTTTCCTCAGACCACTATCGTGCGGCTCTGCCCCAGGCGTCTTTAGAAGATTTGAGCAGCTATTTCGAAGACTTTGACGGCAGCTTCGTCCTGTATGACAGTTCCGAAAAACGTTATCTGATATCCAATGAGGACGACGCCCGCACAAGGATTTCGCCAAACTCCACCTACAAGATTTACAGCGCCCTGATAGCCCTCGACGCGGGTATCATCACTGCGAAGGATTCTGCCATGGCCTGGAACGGAGAAGCCTGTCCCTTCGATTCCTGGAACAGGGACCAGAACCTGAACACCGCCATGACGAACTCCGTCAACTGGTATTTTATGAATCTGGACCGCCAGAGCGGCCTGGACTCGATCAAGCGGGAGCTTACCGCCCTCTCCTATGGAAATCTGGACTTTTCAGGAGGCCTCTCCCGGTTCTGGCTGGAATCCTCCTTGAAAATATCTCCTCTGGAACAGGTGAAGCTGCTGGCTGCGTTATCCGGCCACACGCTGCCATACTCGGAGCGTGACATGGAGACCGTTAAGGACGCGCTTTTCCTCTCCTCCGACGGCACATCGTCACTGTACGGAAAAACCGGCACCGGCACAGTCGATGAAAAAAACACCAACGGCTGGTTTATCGGCTTCATAGAATCTGAAAACGGCTCCTGTTCCTTTGCGGTCCATATTAAAGGAGACGACGGGGCAACCGGTACAAAGGCGGGAGAGATCGCACTGCGTATCCTGAAAGAGAAGCAGCTTTATGGGTAATAAAAATGTCATCAGACGAAACCACTGCGTTCCCGTCAGATGACATTTTTATTGCTTAAAAACGGCTTAAAACCGCTTATTCGATCGTAACCTTAAACCGACACTTTTCAGCTCCGCTCAAAACCGTTTCGATTATCTCCACCTCTATGTGCTTTTCCGGCATCATATTTTCCAAAACGTATATCATACTCTGTCTGGAACATTCGCAGAAGGAAGCGTCTTTTCCTCCCGCCAGTGCTTCCTCACATACGCATTTGGGATAACCCATTTCATAAATATGGCCCTTTTCGATTTCTTTTGCAAAGGAATGCTCTGTATCTCCATATTTCTGACAATATGTATCCATATTGAAGCCGCAGTCCTGAAACCACTGCATCTGAACAGGTAATACGGTATCCTTTACACATTTTATTGCTTTTGTCCTGTAATCCATGATTCTCTCCTCAAATCGAATTTGTAAAATGCATATATCCACTACAGATAAATACGCGCTATGCCTTCACAATTCTACTATATCCGTGTGTATCTGTCAAATACAGTGGTACATCATTACAAGGAAATTTCTACCATGGATCCGGTAAGTTCACTACTGCACCGGCGGAATATAAGAATCCAACACGGCCTTCGCCTTTCTCACTACCAGCCCGCTTCCTCCTGCATTCTTGACATCCTCCACCATACTGACCATGAGTATTGGCGTGCGGTCCGGGCCGTCGGCCGTATAGACTGCAAACCAGCCCAGCTCCGTTCCGGAGGTGTCTCCTTTCGATGCTTTTATCTCGGCCGTTCCCGTCTTGCCTGCCAGCGTAATATCCCCCCGCATCGCGGCGTGGCCGGTTCCGTGTTCCGAGCTGATTACCTTTTTCAGCGCGGTATCGATTGTTTCCGCAATCTCAGGAGTACAGGCACCCTTCAGCCATACTTCCGATGCCGGCTCCTTCCTGTACGTAATGTATGGCTTTATGACATCGCCCCGGTTGGGGAACATGGTATAAAGGGCCGCCAGGTGAATCGGATTCATCAGCACCTGTCCCTGACCGTATCCGCTGTCCGCCAGCTGGATTTCCGTCTCGATCCGTTCCGTGTTGGAATATTGGGACTGGGATACGGAAATCTCGAAGGGCAGGTCCTGATTAAAGCCCAGGCGGTCGAGCCCGGCCATAAAGTCGTCATACCCGATCTTCAGCGCGGCCTTTGCAAAGTATATATTATCAGAGTAAATATAGGCATTTTCCAGGTTGACCGGGTTGTAGTCGTGGAGCGTCGTCACCTGATACTTTCCCCAGCTGGCATCCTTCTGCCAGCTAAGTCCCGCGCGGTCCGTGCCAAAGCTTTCGCCCGGCGTCAGCGCTCCCGTGGAAAGCCCGATGACTCCCGTTATCGGCTTAAACGAGGAGCCGGGCGCAAAGCGCTGACGGAAACGGTTAAACATCGGCTTTCTCTCGTCTTCATTTAGCGAGGCCCATTTCTCCTCTGACATGCCGAGTATGAAATCATTGTCGTCATACGACGGCGTATTCACCAGTGCCAGGACCTCCCCCGTGTAGGGATTCATGGCAACCGTGCAGCTCTTGACGTCTTTGAACTTCTCGTAGATGGTCCTCTGAAGGCTGCTGTCTATGGTCAGCGTGATATTGCTGCCGTCTACCCGCGGTATGGCGGCCAGAACCAGCTTTTCCGCGCCCTCGGAGGTGACGATCGAAATCTTTTCTCCGTTCTGTCCCTTCAGCTCTTTTTCATACAGAGTTTCGATTCCGCTTCTCCCTATGACGCTGTCCGATAAGTATCCCTCGCCCGGATGCTTCTCCAAATCCTCAGCCGTCACATTCTGGACATATCCCACCAGATGGGCTGCCGCCTCTCCCAGCGGATAGTTTCTCACCGGTGTATCGGTAATCATCACGCCCGGTATGGCCAGAAGCGCGTCCTGGAGCGCCTTATTCTCCACATTATCCTCTCTTGGACTCGCTGACTGGAGATCAAACTCATCTACCTTTTTCAGCGTCTTGACCGGAACCAGGGAGTCTTCCTTCACCCATTTTGCCGCCAGCTTCTTCTCTATACTCTCCACGGAGACACCGAGAAGCCCAGAAAGCCGCTCCAGATCAGGGCTCGTGCCGGAAGTCTCTCCCTCCGTTCCCGCAGTATAACCGGCCATTTTTCCGGGCACAAGGCCCACCAGAGAAGCGTTCCCTTTTCCGGCAAGCAGGCCGCCGTCCCGGTCCAGAACCTCCCCTCTCACAGACCGGTCGGTGGAAACACGCACTTTATCGGTGCGGCCCAGATTCGGGAAAATAACCTGATCATTCCAGATCATCCGATAGCCGCCCGCCGCCTTTTTCTTCTTCGTTCCCTGGTCCTCCGCCGCCTGCTCCCAGATAAAATCAACCTGGTTCAGGAAATTGATCTCGCCGGCGGAGCTGTTGAGCGAAGTCTGGTAGCTGACCGTCTTCAAACCTTCCGTCCGTTCCTCCACACTCTGGATCTCCACGCGAATATCGGCGGCGCCGATTCCCTCATAGATGTTTTTATTTCTCGCTGTAAAGTCCTCCAGACCGATATTCTTCCGGCTCTGTTCGTTCAGCATTCCATACATCGCCTCGTAGTTACCGGTCCTGATATAATCCGTGTACTCCATCAGGAGCTCTTCCGGGGTCTTCTCCCTCTCCGTCTCCCCTCCTCTCCGAAACCAGAAAATCCCTGCCACAATCACCGCAGCAATCAGGATCCCTGCAGCTATACCACCGATCATCAGTCCACGTTTGCTTTTTCTACGTCTCATAATATGGTTCCTCTCTTTACAGCTTCGTTCTCATACCTGCTCCCGCAGACTTCGCATTCTGCACCGAGTTTTTATAAATTATTACATATGTAAGATTTAAAGTCAATATATCATTTCTATTGTTAAGAAAAATGTAACATCTCTTTTCCTGTATTATGTCCGGTAAGCGGGGTATTCAATCATTTGGAGATCTGCCAATAAGCCCGCGCTCCCGTCCGCACAAAAAATTCAAAAAAACTGCGCCTCCATCACTTGACATATCTCCAAAACCGGAATATAATGAACATTGTTCATTTAAGGAGGTATTCACATGAAAATCAAAAAAAATTATTTACTGCTGCTTGCAGGCATTGTCTGGCTCGCAGCCGGCTTTAATATTCTGCGTATCGGGATCATTTCCTATAAAAGCTATGTGACACTGATCAATCTGGCCCTTTCCGCAGCAGTATTTTTCCTTTTCTGGTTCATGGTGTTTGGCAAACTGGTACGCAGGCACACCGACCGGATTGTACGCTATGAGGAAGAGATGCAGTTCATTCTGAAGTTCTTTGACCGCAAGTCCTTCTGCATCATGGCTTTTATGATGACCTTTGGGATCGGCCTGCGCACCTCCGGCCTCTGCCCTGATATCTTTATCGCAGTCTTTTACTCAGGGCTGGGAACCGCGCTTGTTCTGGCGGGCCTCGCCTTTACCGGCAACTATATCACACAGGCGGTCAGGAATCGTTAGCCGCTGAACAAATTCCCACGGCAGCCGCTGGAATTAAGCATAAAAAGGCTGTACCGTCTCCCGATTCCCGGGTGAGCGGTACAGCCTTTCTTTCTATCTCTTCTTTCGATTATTCCCTTTACTACGGTCTCCCAGACGCTCTTTCAGCAAACGGTCGAATTCCTCTTCCGTCACGCCTTCTTCCCGAAGCCGCCTGCGCCTCTGCTCCCTGCGGAGCGCGCGCTGCTGTTCCTCCTTCTTCCGGGAGTATGACAGATACGCTCCACCGCCGGCAGCGGCGGCAATCACCACCAGTGCGATAATCAGAAAGGGATTGATGGAAAACTTCTTCACGTCCTCTTTCTTGTCATCCGCTTCCGGCTTTGTCTCTTCCTGAGTTGCCGGCTCCGTGACCGGTTCCTGCACTTCTTTCTGCGTCAAATAGGCGCCGCCCACCTTCCGTCCGTCGTATGTATACTGGATAAACGCCACGCTTCTCTCCGGATGCTCGTCCGGAAAATCGGTTGTCAGCGTGTGCTCCGTATCCGCAAATACCGCGCCCTCCGGGAGTGTCACCGCTCCGGACGGATCGATCTTAAGATCCGCCGGCAGATAGCTTTTTCCAGCCACCTCCACGGCTGACTCGCCTTCGGTATAGGCAGTTTCGTTTTCCGCTACATTAAAATTGGTAAAATGCGCAAATCCATATTCCAAAAGCGCCTTGCTATCCAGATAATACTGTCCGGGACTCCCCTTCAGAATTACGGAAATCATACGCTTTCCGTCCTTCTCCGCATAGGTAACCAGCGTGTTGCCGGCTTTTAAGAGGTATCCCGTCTTGCCGCCCTTCACCGGCGGATAATAGTACTGGCTTGAAGAGTCATTCGTATTCAGGATCAGCTTATTCTCCGCATAAATCGTCAGGCCATCCGGATTGTTGATCGTAGGCGGAAACGTATGTGTCAGCGCCGCGCTGATTCTGATAATATCCGGCTCTGCAAATGCCGCTCTGGAGATCGCGGCCATGTCTCTGGCCGTCACGTACTGTGTATCTCCGTTGAGGCCGGAGGGATTATCGAAATGGCTGTCCTTGCATCCCAGCGCCGCGGCCTTGTCGTTCATCATCTTCACGAACGCTTCCTGAGACCCGGCCACATGCTCTGCCAGCGCGTTAGCCGCCTGATTACAGGAATGAACCAGCAAGGAATAGAGACAGTCCTCCACGGACAGCTTGTCTCCTTCTGCCACATTCAGTTTATTACCGCTGTCGGACTCCACGTTATTGACCGCGCTGCTTGAAAATGTCACCACATCGTCGAGTTTGCTGTGCTCCATCACCAGAAGAGCCGTAAGAAGCTTCGTAATACTGGCCGGCGGGTACGGCGTATCATACGCTTTTCCGCCTAAAATGGCGCCGGAATCCATGTCGATGACGACTCCTGCCTCCGCCTGTATATCTGGTCCGGCCGGCCATGCCGGAGCAGCGTAGGCAGTCATGAGAAAACAGTTGCTGATCAGTGTCCAGCAGAGTAATTTCTTCAAAAAACGTTTCATGCTTTGTTCCCCTCAATTATGTATACACGCCCTGTTATTACATTCGTAAGAGCATTTTTTAATTATACACTGGATTATCCGGTGTGTAAACAGACTTCGTAAATTTTAGAATGAACCGGAAAATCCGGGGCTCACCGTGATCCGCAGTCCAGATAATCAGCGTATTCTCATCCATCTGAAGTTCCCGCAGCTTCTCGATCACGCTTTCCACAGCCTCGTAAGCTGGCACAGGATTTTCCTCCTATGCCAGCTTTCCATACTATTCGATTGGATTATCGATCAAAGATGCCACCTGAAACTCATGAACATGTCCATCTGCGGAAGTCGTATACGCCTTGGCAAAATGAATATGCTTGCCGCCTCCAACCGGTATCGCGGCAGAAGACGTCCCGCAGAACTCGTGGTAATGGCCGTCATAAGAATCTGTACGGAACTTTATATTGTGAACATGGCTGCCCATGTAAGGAATCGCCTCATCAGAAACCGTTGCAAATCGATGGTTATGAGGATCCTTGCAGTACTCTGCGATAAACGTACTCCCTACGATCTCGTGTACATGCTCTAACCTGCAATTGCAGGAATTATTTTCATTCATTTTAAACTTCTCCTTTCCTAATATACTACAATATATGGACAAGGAGACTGGTATGTTCCAAAACAGAGTTTCGGCCAGCTTCATCAGTTAGCACACACCGATCAGCAAGATCTAAGGCCGTATCAAATTACCGGTTATCGTAGCTGTCATTTTTCTCATCACGAGCCCCGGATACGGACACTGTAACATTCTGGAACTCGATATCCTTCGTGTGATTGATCACCCCAAACTCCCGGCACGCCAGCGATACATTCTTAAATACTACATGCTCAATGGACTGATCCTCAAAGCCTTCCATGTGGAACGCCCGGCTGATGCCGTCATACTCCGGTTCATTCCATGCCGTTACATTCTCAATTGTAAGATCACTGACCTTTGTCTTCGGAACGGAAGCTGGAATAGCTTCCAGAAGCTTTTCCCAGTGGACCGGCATCTCTCCCTCATAGCCCAATGGAAGCTCGCAGTAGCTGTATACCGGATTCCAGTTTAAGAAGAAATGGAACGGATATTTCACATTAATCATGGAAAAGCCGTCCACCCTCACGTCACGGATATAACCGTGTCTCGCCACTGAGGATTTAATGCCATAAATAAAGCCATTCAGGACAAGATCAGGCTTTAAAAGGCTCTTCTTATCTTGAATGGCATTTCATACGTTATTTCTAATTACCCAATACTCAAAAAGGTGTTTTAAAACTATTTACCTTGTTTTATAAAGCCCCTCACAAATCCACATGAAATAAAGATCTGCAAATATCTCTTAAAATCGTGTTACTCCTCTTTAACGGAACACTAGAACCACTTGCATGGAATGCTCAAAAAAATATCTTTATTCACGTTGAACCCAATTTTTTCATAGAAAGCCTCTGCTGATTCTGTTTGCACCAACCATTCCGAATCCGGAAATTTTTCTCTGCATTTATAGACCAACTCTGTTCCAATTCCTTGATTTTGAAACTCAGGGTGTACCGCTAAATCATATATAACGGAATGAAACATTTGGTCACTAAGCACTCTTATACAACCTACCAATTTTCCATTTACCCATGCCGAAAAAACAAGCGTTGAATTAATAAAACCTATATTAAAATTTTCCAGCATAACAGGCGTTATTTCTCCATCAGACCAACCTACTGCAAAAAACAAATCGTGTAACGCTTTACATGGCAAATCTTTTCGTGTATCGTACATTACATCATACATTTTCAACCACCTCCAATTTTCAATTACGCCTATTTTCTTGCCAAATCGCCTCATAACTTGTCAAAATCTCTTGGTAGCAGGATTACGAGAAAATGACGATATAAAAACCACGAAATTACAGGTATATTATATTCGGGAAAGTTCGATAAATCGGACTTTCTACTCCATGTGTATATACAAAGGGAAAGTTTAGAGAAGTACAGGTATTGTTACCTTACTTCCTATCTACTGACCACTGTAACAGGGATGTATGCTCCATCTCCGGCAGTCTAAATATCCGTTCATAGACCAGCGTCCAATGGACGCATAGCCGCCCCATCAGATTAGTCAAACCGTATGAGTGCGCCCACTCATACACTGCTTGCCACTATTGAATCATCCATATTCGTATCTGTGCCTTATGCTCATCAGCTTTATGTTGTGCAACTTTTTGAATCAATAAATAATCGTGCAACTTCAATGTATCTTTCAAAATTGACCTTACTAAAATCAGTTGTATCAATTTTTATGACTTTTCCACCAACATCAAATTTATCGAGATTATGGCACCACGCATCGAACTCAGTATAGGATGGTTCAAACCCCATTTTATTTACCTGTCCACGCTCAGGTAGTCTTTCACGTTCAATAAAACGTCTGTGTAAGATTTTTGTATCACCTGAAAATTTGAAAACAAGCGATTTGCAGGAGTATTTGTTTATTATTCCTCTTATAATCTTGGACTCGTCTATTCTTTTTACGCCTTCAGGCACAAAATTCCCCTCAATAATAACTGGATACCCAACTTCAAATAATCTTTCTATTGCATACATCATTGCATCAAAAGTAACTGCAGAAAAACGACTACTTTCATTCCTATCATTCACTGATATATTTTCACACAGTGCAATTTTAAATGTATCTTTAATAAAATACGGTATTTTCAATGATTCTGATAATTTTAATGCGAATGTGGATTTTCCAGAAGCAAGATAACCCTCGACAATAATTATTTTATTGTTCATAAATACCTCCAGTATAAATAATCTCCAGCATGCCTTATGTGCCTAATAGAAACTCTCCACATAGTCTAATTGTTGCTCAGAAATTTGTCAAACTCAGTCTACTTTCTTATAAATTCACTTTGGCTCTTATTGCTTTTAATTTCATATTCTATCTCACCTATCCAACCTACTAATCTTCCTCTATTCGCTACGTCCCGGAAAAGCCGGTACCACGACTGCGTCTGCGCCCGCCGCCGGTTCCTGCTGGGGAACTGCCTGCTGCTGCGCCGTTTCCTGCTGTCCTGCGTTTCCACCTGCTGCATCTCCGCCGCCACTCGTCTGGCCTGCGTTTCCCTGCCCGGCACTTTCCTCCCCGGCATTTCCCTGCCCTGCACTCTCCTGCGTCTGTCCGCCGGCCGCGCTCTCGTTTGCTCCCGCCTCCGCCGAAGACTCACCGGTTTCTGCCGCGTTCTCGTTCTTTTGAATTACCGATGCCTTTCCGCGGTATGTCGTATTGTGAAGCGGAGTCTCTTCCAAGACATTGCCGTCTTTGGTCACTACACGGAAGGTCTTCCAGACTCCGCCTTTCTGCCCCTGATCCACAACCTTCTCCGTACCTGCCGGAAGCCCGTCATTGGCCTCGTACACCGGAGCCGGTGGTTCTACGTCCCTTACCTTTTCGGAACGCATGGTCACCTTCACGCCATCTTCCAGAATTGGAAGACCCACTATGGATATCTTCAGTGTGTTATCCTTCAGAGAGGCACGGACTGCCACCGTTGTCGGCTCTGAATTTACAAACTTAAGGTCCGGCCCGGCATAGCCGTCAAAGCTTACCATGGCATCCTCTCCCGGCTGTATGTAACTCGGAGTAAAGCTGTGGGAATGGCGTTCCGTCGCCGAAAGCCCCGAACTCACAATGGCATTATAAAGCGTGGTAGATACCTGGCACACACCGCCGCCCGGTTCTTCAATCAGCACGCCGTTCCGGTATGCGCCGGCAGGCTGGTATCCCTTCTCCTTCGTCCTGTTTCCAGTGGCGAGATTAAAGGAAAATTCCTCACCCGGCTTCAGAATCCTGCCGTCGATCGCTTCCACCGCCAGACGAATATTCTCATTCCGGTTTTTATTGCTTGTCGTCTTCGTCGTAAAGCTTCCGATAACCTGATACTGCTCCTTTGCCTGCGCCGCGCTGCGTTTCGGGGAGCTCTCCGAAAATTCCGGTTCTACCGCAGCATAATTTCCAGCTTTTACCGCCTCCATCAGGCCCTGTACCAGCGCATCTTCATTCAGCGTTCTTCCAGCTTTCGCCTCCGAATAGGTATAGACGCCTGTTTCCTTATCAAAGGAGACAAGCTGGGAATCGGCCGCCGCACGGTTCCATTTACCGGCAAGCTCCTTAGCCAGCGCACGGAAGGACTCCTCCAGAGAATCCATATCGAAACCGAATGTTCCAGTTTTCATCTGCCCGTTTCCGTAAATCTCATCCAGAATTCTCCTGACTGCTCCGCCGGTTTCCTCCTCCGCCGTCACGGTCTCATCCTGCCAGACCACAGACAGCCCCTTCGTCTTCTCCAAAAGAAGCTTCTCGGTGTCGCTCCGGCTCTTTCCGGTAATATCAATCCCTTCGACGACTGTGCCTTCGTAAGCCGTTACCGTCCCTGCCAGATGTTCCGCCACAGAGGCCGTACTGCTCTCTTCCACTGCGGATTCCGGCCTTCTGCCGCCGGATCTCCGTCCAAAAGCCAGACCTGCCGTTCCAAGAACCGCAGCCAGTAAAATGACCGTTCCACCGTACATCACCAGCCTGGCCTGACGGCGGCGTCTCCTCGATCTTCCCCTCTTCATCTTTATCACTCCATTTCACACACTTTACTGCATTTCGCAGCAAACTGTAACTTTTATCATTTCAGTTTACACTGTAACAATAACAGATACAGTTAATTCTGTCAAGAGTGTTTTCGATAAAGCAGAGACAAACCGGCCCAGCTCCACGCCGTTCTTCCATCTCCCCGTCATTCCCTCCGTTATTCCCTCCGTCATTCTATCCGTCATTCTCCCCGGAGCAGACGGTACAGTTCACGGTAATATTCGGAGTAAATGCTGTCTTTTCTCCATATAAAAGTGAAATCGTGGCTGAGCTCAAAGTCTTCCAGCACCACGCGTCTCAACCGGCCATCTTCCAGTTCCTTCTTCACAGCGGCCTCATATAAAAATGTGATTCCCCGTCCATCTGCCACCAGACTCTTGATAGCGCCAATGTTGCTGATCTCCATCAGGTCCTCAAAATCGTGAATCAGAAGGTTCTTGCCTTCCAGATACCGCTCGAACACATATCTTGTACCGGATCCCGGCTCCCGGATAAAGAACCGTTCCTGCGTCAGATCCTCGATCACCTTACCCTCGCTGTGAAACTGATATTCCGGCGAAGCCACGATCACAAATTTCCCTCTGTCGTAGACGAGAAAATCGTATTCCTTTTTTTGAAAAAAGCCCTCTACCACTGCAAATTCGATCTCCCCCTCGTCAAGGCTCCGCAGCAGATCCTGGGTGTCGGCCACCACCATTTTCACAGAAATATCCGGCTGGGCGTCCATAAGCCGCATCAGCGCTTCCGGGAGAACGTACTCTCCCACAGTCATAGTCGCCCCGAACACGAGACGCCGCCCGCCGCCATCCGACATCTTGAGCGCCTGCTTTAAATGAAGCTCATCGTGCTGCATCGTCGTTGCCGCCGACAAAAGCATCTTCCCCGCCTCCGTAAGTCCGATCTTTTTACCGCTGTACTCAAACAGCTTTACCTGATAGTGTTCCTCCAGATAGTGAATATGGTGCGACACAGCAGGCTGTGTAATGTTCAATTCCTCCGCCGCCTTTGTAAAATTCATGCATCTGCATACGGCGAGAAATGTATCCATCCGAAAATCCAGCATCTGAACTTTCCTCCTTTTGTAAAATACGTTCCTTTTTCTATATCATAACATATATCTGTCTCTTATACACATCTCCGAGCCCACGAGACACTCGCTAATCTC
>OWIW01000169.1_pt1 | contig 52884 bp, 48 predicted proteins | sample 2433821 | NCBI WGS metagenome assembly OWIW01 (sample SAMN05065751, study PRJEB22554) | human gut metagenome | biome: ENVO:2100002; feature: ENVO:00000062; material: ENVO:00002003 | host: Homo sapiens | place: USA | reverse complement strand
AGCTCAACTAAGCTCCCAAGTCGACAACCGAAGAAGCCGCTGACCAGCCCGAGACACCTGCGTTCCAAAACAGCGATGTCTTTGGCAGCGAGGCCGAGGACGATCAGTCCGACGAGCCCGCCGATCAAGGCGCTACCGAGTCGGCGCCGGAGCCCGAGACGCCGCAGCCCGCCATCTCGCTCACGGTCGTCTATGACCCCGAGAACGCAAACGCCGGCATCACCACCATGGCATCCACGCCCATCGAGGCAAAGTCGAGCGTCGAGAACGAGAACGCGACGCAGGTTGAGGTTGAAACCGCAGTTGCAGACGCGCCCGTCACCGTGAAGCCCGCAGATTCCACAACCAAGCCGAAGACGACGCTGGAGCCCGCAGATTCCACGATCAAGCCGGAAGCGACGCCGGAGCCCGCACCCGTCATCGAATCCGTGCCCGCCGCTGTTTGCGACCAAATTCCCGCACCGGCACCGTCTCCGGCCCCCGCTGCAGCACCGGCCCCCGCACCCGCAGCACCGACCATCCCCAAGGACTTCCCCATCGATTTCGCAACCGAGGTCTTCTGCCCCGGCCCGCTTCTGCACCAGTTGTCGACCTATCTCCCCTACGGCGCCGACACGCTCGGCATCGTCGGCGAGTACTACTGGATCGCCCGCGAACGCGGCACCATCGAGGCCGCGCGAAACCGCGCAATCTTCCCCCTCCGCTACACGCAGGCCGGCGAGCGCCGCGAGGTTGCCGTGCGCATCCGCCGCAACACCACCGGCGGTCTCGGAGCCACCTGGGCCATCGACAAAGTCGAAGAACCCGAGCAGTAACGACAAACGGCTCAAATCCAAACCCGGATTTGAGCCGTTTTTATTAGCATTCATCGATGTTCCGTGACCAACAGCGAGCGGGCCGCAAGTGCCCCAGGTTGCCGTGAAAGAGGAGCGACGCGTACTTCGGTACGCGAGCGACGGTTTGAACGGCAAGATGGGGTGCTTGCGGCCCGCGCAGCGTCGAGCAGTTACGCGGTTTGGTAAAACCGCGTAACAAATTAGTCACGCGTCAACTTGCGGTGGATACGATGAGGCTGGGCTGCGTCCTCGCCCAGGCGCTCGATACGGTTGGCCTGATAGGCCTCGAAGTTGCCCTCGAACCAATACCAGTTGCCCGGATTCTCGTCGGTGCCCTCCCACGCCAGAATGTGCGTGGCGACGCGGTCCAGGAACATACGATCGTGGCTAATGACCACCGAGCAGCCCGGGAACTCGAGCAGCGCCGCTTCGAGCGAGGACAGCGTCTCGACGTCGAGGTCGTTCGTGGGCTCGTCGAGAAGCAGCAGGTTGCCGCCCTGCTTGAGCGTAAGCGCCAAGTTCAGACGGTTGCGCTCGCCGCCGGAGAGTACGCCAGCGCGCTTCTGCTGGTCCTGGCCCTTAAAGCCAAAGCTCGCCACATAAGCGCGGCTCGGAACCTCGGTCTCGCCGACCATCATGTGGTCCAGGCCGTCCGAGACGACCTCCCACAGGTTCTTATCGGGATCGATGCCGGAACGGTTCTGGTCGACGTAAGAAATCTTGACGGTCTCGCCCACCTCGAGCTCGCCCGAAGTCAGCGGCTCCAGACCCACAATCGTCTTGAACAGCGTGGTCTTACCGACACCGTTGGGGCCGATGACGCCCACGATGCCGTTGCGCGGCAGGGTGAACGAAAGGTCATCGATGAGCACGCGGCCATCGAACTCCTTGTGCAGATGATGGGCCTCGAGAACCTTGTTGCCCAGACGCGGCCCGACGGGAATGCGGATATCGGTCCAGTCGAGCTTCTGGCTTGCGCGCGCCTCGGCCTCCATCTCCTCATAGCGAGCCAGACGGGCCTTGTTCTTGGCCTGGCGAGCCTTGGGCGAGCTGCGTACCCACTCGAGCTCAGCCTCCATGCGCTTGGCGAGCTTGGCGTCGCGGTTGCCCTGCGCCTCGATACGGGCGGCCTTGGTCTCCAGATACGTGGAGTAGTTGCCCTTGTAGGGATAAAGGTGACCGCGGTCGACCTCGCAGATCCACTCGGCAACGTTATCCAGGAAGTAGCGATCGTGTGTGACGGCAAGCACCGCGCCCTGGTAGTTGTGCAGGAAGTGCTCGAGCCACAGGATCGACTCGGCGTCCAGGTGGTTCGTGGGCTCGTCGAGCAGCAGTAGGTCAGGAGCCTCAAGTAGCAGCTTGCACAGGGCCACGCGACGGCGCTCGCCGCCGGAAAGCACGTTGACCGGCATGTCGGAATCGGGCAGCTGCAGGGCGTCCATGGCCTGGCCGAGCTTGGAATCGATATCCCAGCCGTCGGCGGCGTCGATCTCGTCCTGAAGCTTTCCCATCTCGGCCATGAGAGCGTCCATGTCGCAATCCGGGTCGCACATCTCCTCGCCGATCTTGTTGAAGCGATCGACCTTGGCGATCATGTCGCCAAATGCCATGCGCACGTTCTCGATGACGGTCTTGTCGTCGTCGAGCGGCGGCTCCTGCTGCAGAATACCCACGGTGTAGCCGGGGGTGAGTCTGGCATCGCCGTTGGAGACTTCCTCGATGCCGGCCATGATCTTGAGCAGGGTCGACTTACCCATGCCGTTGGGACCCACAACGCCGATCTTGGCGCCGGGGTAGAAGCTCAGGGTCACGTCGTCAAGGATCACCTTGTCGCCATGGGCCTTGCGAGCCTGATACATCTGGTAGATGAACTCTGCCATTTGCCTGTTTTATCCTTTCTACCTGCTGTTTCCCTATTCTTGATTCGCTTTAGTGGAAACGAAATGAGGAAACCAGCTCTGAAACTTAACGAAAAAAGGGGCATGGTTGCCCATACCCCCTAATACTACCTGGGAAAAGTCACCCGGAACATACTATGAACTGCGTACGCTAGTTTTCCGCAACCTTAACGAGCGGCTCGCTGCGATTTGCGCCACAGCAGATACGAGTAGACGTAGACGGCTCCGACCGAACCAAACGCCAGAACCGCAATCACCGCGGCGACGACTTCACTCGAAAGCACGCTGCCCGCCACGCCCATCGCAATCAGGCCAACACCCAGCACCATAAAGCAGGCACCGCCAAAGCGCTGCGTACGGCGCCAGTTCTCGGGATCGGCAAGCGCCCAGGGCGTCTTGATACCGAGTGTATAGTTCCGCTTCACACGCGGCAAGTAGTTGCCTACGCCGATGAACAGCAGACCGACAGCACCGGAAATCAGCACGTTGACCGAACCGACCGCCGGCACCACGCCCCAGACCGTAAGCTCACCCAACCAGCTTATGGCGCACATAAACAAGGTGAAGGCGATTACGAAGCCCTGATAGAACTTGCCCGAGGTTCGATATGCCTCACCTTTGGGGTCGATGCGCGGCACCACGCAGAACATTGCGAGAAGCGCCAGAGGCAGCACGCCGAGCGCGGAGGCCATCCAGCTAGGACCCCAACCGTCGACAGCGCCGTTCGCGCCCCAGTGCGTGGGAATCTGCGCAGGCAAGCTCGGCATCACCATGAGGTGCGCTACGACATTGGCGACGCACAGAGCGACCAGCGCAATCCACACACGCCGCGATACCCCCGTGGCGTGAATACCCTTGTTTTCGTTATTCATCCTTATCACCTTCCGTGTTTGTAAAGCCCATAAACCAACCGATCAAGTCCTGCATGACGGTGGTGTTTAAGCTGTATACGATGTTTTGGCCATGGCGCTCGTCGGTCACCAACCCGGCGTTTTTGAGCGTCGCCAAGTGATGGCTCAGCGACGGCTTACTGATATCGAAATGCTCGGCAAGCTCCCCCGCCGTGCAATTGCCCTCGCGCAGCAGTTCCAAAATGCGCCGCCGCGTAGGATCGGCCAGCGCCTTAAAACCCTCTCCCGGCATAAGACCTCCTCTCAGCGCCCCTCATGACGCGCACACTATACTGGATATTTAGATGTTTGTCTAACTGTCAAATACAGTAACATCTATAGAACATTCGTTCGTGTTTAGTTACAATGGAAGTTGAAGCAGATGGGCCAGCTCCCTCTACCCAAGAAGGAGATGGACTATGAGTATTGACGATGTCCTGACGTTGTTATTGCTTGTAATCGCGGCTGTGGAGCTCGGCATCCACATTGGAGGTCGAATGAAATAGCCGCCCCCGCGTAATGCGAAGACGGCCACTTCTCACGCCATAAACGTGTTTCGGAGTTGGCCAACCCGCTGCAACGGGTGCCATCTGCTTCAATCTTATGCGAATCCCGATCCCATTTCAACAAACCCCAAGGGCTCAAATGAAATCGCGATAATACCTATAATGACGATAGCTTAAACACGATTCGCTTCCCCATCGGAGGATGTCTATGACCGAAAACGCTACTGCTCTCGTCGAGACGCGCGATACCAAGCTCGAAATCATCATGGGCCGCGAGGCACTCGACAAGCTCGCCGATGCTACGGTACTGGTGCTCGGCTGCGGAGGCGTGGGCTCCAACTGCTGCGAGGCACTCGCCCGCGGCGGCATCGGACATTTCGTCATTCTGGATAAGGACATCATCGCGCCCAGCAATATCAATCGCCAGGCCATCGCCTTTCACAGCACCGTCGGCAAGCGCAAGGTTGACGTGATGGAGGCCATGATCCACGATATCAATCCTGCCGCCACCGTCATCAAGCGAACTGAATACCTGTTGAGCGATAACATCGACGAGTTCTTTGCGAGCGTTTTAGAGCAGACGGACGGCAAGTTCGACTACGTCGTCGACGCCATCGACACCATCTCGGCCAAGCTCACCATTGCCAAATATGCTCAGGACCACGACATCCGTTTGGTTAGCTCCATGGGCGGGGCCAACAAGCTCCATCCCGAGTGCCTCCGCTTTGCCGACATCTTCGATACGGTACGTGACCCCATGAGCCGCATCATGCGCAAAGAATGCAAGAAGCGCGGAATCAAGAGCCTGCACGTGCTGTTTAGCTGCGAGGAATCGGTTAAGACCCAACCCCGCGACCCGTCCAATATCCACGAGCGTACCGAGTTGGGCACCGCCAGCTTTATGCCGCCCATCATGGGCCAGATGATCGCCGGCGAGGTTATCCGCCAGATCAGTGGGCGTGGTACCGAACGCGTGCGCGCCGATGGCCAGCGCCTAGACTAGTGGAGCGCGCCGAGATGGGGCCCCAGTTAATTGATGCACACTGCCATCTTGATTTAATGGCTCACCCGGACGCCGTTGCCGATGAGGCGACGGCACTGGGCTTGGGTCTATTTGATTGCGGCGTCGATCCACGCGACTTTTCGGCCGCAAACGAGCGTGCCCGTCGCCAACCAGGCATCATCGCCGGCATTGGGCTTCACCCCTGGTGGCTCGCCGACGGCCGCTGTGGTTCTACCGAAGTCGATCTGCTTTGCGAAGTTGCCGCCCAAGAGCGCCACATCGGCGAAGTCGGACTCGACTTTTCCGAGCGCTTTGCCGGAAGCGAGTCGCTGCAAATACAGGCACTTGACCGGCTCTGCGATGTGCTCGTGCAGCGTCCTCTTGCCGAGCGCGTGATATCAATTCACGCCGTTCGTTCGGCAGGAACTGCGCTGGACGCCCTAGAATCGCACGGGCTACTCATCCCAAACCCCGACTCCCCCGCTATCATCTTCCACTGGTTTAGCGGCACCTCAGACGAGCTCGTCCGCGCGCGTAATGCGGGCTGCTATTTTTCTGTCAACGAACGCATGCTCGCGTCCAAACGAGGACGCGAATACGCACGACAGATTCCACTCGACCGTTTACTGCTCGAGACCGATGCGCCGACCGAGCCAAACACAGAAACAAGCGCGCAGTCGCTCATCAGATCGCTTGCATGGACCTCAGAACGCATCGCCTCACTCAAAAACTGTGACGCAAAGCATATTGAGTCAGCGGTTTTAGCAAATGCACGCTCTGTTTTTAGCCTTCGCTGACCCCTGTGGTCAAAAAACGTCAAATATGAGTACTGCTAGCGAAATGGATACATTACTTTGAGCTTTCCGGCCACCAGATTAATCTACGATTGTCCATTAACTAACACTTTCACAGTCACTCATCCTGCATTTTCGCAATCTTAAACCCCTCCAAACGCTCAAATCACGTCTGAAGGGGTCGATTTTGCTGCGACTAAATTAGTCACAGTACTCATATTTGGCTTTTTTTGACCACCGAGTCACGGGAAGGCACCAATACAGCTCCCCGAGACTGCTCACCTATTCGGAAATTGGCGCTCCATGGCCCCAGGAGCCTTCCATACCGCATACGGTCGAAGCAAACCCCGCCGCAAAGTCGAGTGCGCGCTCGACGGCCTCGGCACCATCCTCGCCACGCTTGGCGGAATCGAGATAGCACATCAGAAACGAAGTCAGGAACGAGTCACCCGCACCCATGGTGTCCTTCATATCTGTCACTGGCTTGGCATGCTGCCGATAGTAACGCTCGCCGTCATAGGCAGTACAGCCCTCAGCGCCAGCCGTGGCCGATACAAAACGCGGACCCAAGCTCTTCACCCATGCCAGACGCTTGCGAATCTCGTCCTCGCTCGCGGCGTCTGCCGCGCTAAAGAACGCGAAGTCAACGTAGGGAGCAATCTGCTCGTAGTACTCGTCGGTCGAATCGTCCGAGAAGTCAAACGAAACGGTAATACCCGCTGCCTTCAACTTAGGCAGCTCGCGCTCGGTAAAGCAATAGTTGCCCGAATGAACCACATCGAACTGCTTCATGTACGAAAGATCAAAACGATCGAGGACATAGCGCGCATCGCCACGGATACCGCCTTCGTTGGAGCCAAGGAAGACACGGTCACCATCGACCACAGTAACGCGTGCCGCACCATTCTCGCCGATGAGCTGCTTGCATTTGGCTAGTTCAACGCCCTCATCCTCAAGACTCGCAATCACATGCTCGGCAGCAGCGTCATTACCAAAGATGCCCATATACGCGGAGCGCGCGGCACCGCACTTCTTGGCATACACGGCAAAGTTCACCGCATTGCCACCCGGATACATTGTGTTGATATGCTCGTAGCGGTCGACGACGTTGTCGCCAAACCCAAGAGCGTTAACGTTGAATGTCATAGCGCCGTCCCTTTCTCGTCCTAACGAGATCGCCGTAATGGCCGCCGTGCCGCCCTGGCCCTACGCAAGCTTCAGCAAATCGGGCAGCTGGTCGATAATCTTGTCCGCGGCATCTTGGCTAAATCCAAAGCGCTCCTCGCGCTTGGCAATGACTGTCAGGCCGGCTCGCTTGCCGGCAGTGATGCCAGGCACCGAATCCTCAACGCAGCAGCAGCGATTCGCGGGCAGCCCCAGCAGGTCCAGCGCATGCAGGTAGATGTCGGGCTCGGGCTTGCTCTCCTTAAACTGCTCGCCGCTCACCACATACTCAAAGGCATCCGACAGCCCGCATGCATTGAGCACTTCCTCGATGCTAACCATGGGAGACGAGCTGGCAAGCGCCACGCGAACGCCGCGGCGCGGCAGCTCTCGAATCGTATCCACGGCGCCCGGGTTAATCAAAGCCTGATAGTCGCGCGGACGCTTATGCGCCCATTCGTCCCAACGGGCCAACGTTTCCTCGCCAGTAAAATGCCCCTTACCGGCACGCTCAAACCAATCGACCAGCATATGCAGGAAGAACTGATGCGAGGTACCGACCTGCCCATTCAACTCCTCTTGAGTCAGATTAAGCCCAAGCTCCTTGGCAAACGCGGCAGTCTCGCCCAGGTAGTAATACTCGGTATCGACAATCACGCCGTCCATGTCAAAGATAACGGCGTCGAACGGAAATGCGGACACGGCACCCTCCCTAACAAAAGGGCGCCTGTAAGCAGGCGCCCGAACCATGCATTATCGGCGATTCTAACCCAGCAGCTTATCCAGCGCCACCGCAATACCGTCTTCGTTGTTATTGGCGGTCACCATCTGGGCCACAGCCTTGACCTCGTCGACGGCGTTACCCATGGCAACACCGGTACCCGCCCACTCAATCATGGACTTGTCGTTCTGGCCGTCGCCAAACGATACGACCTCGCTGGCATCGATGCCGAGCTTGGGCAGGGCACCCTCGAGCGCACGGGCCTTGTCGATACCGGGCGCCGTAAACTCAAAGTACCAGTCGGCCGTAAACATACCAGAAAGCGTCTGAGTAAAGGGCGCGTACATCTCCTCGTGATGCGCTTGCAGATAGGCCGGGTCGCCCGCAGTGAGTAGCTTGTCCACGGGATAAGCATCAGCGACCTCATGCAGGCTCTCCACCTCGCGAATCTTAAGATCGCACGCGTCGCGCTCATACTTGACGATATTCTTCTGCGAGCCGTCAGGCAGCGTGATCATGCAATGGTACGAGTCCTCGACGTGCAGATTACGACCGAGCGAAATCATAGGGATCACGTCAAAATTACGCAGGTGATCAATCAGGCGATGCAATTCGTCGGCAGGCATAGCTTGATCGAACAGCACCTCGTCGGTCTGGGCATCGACGACGTGAGCGCCGTTAAAGGCCACCAGCAGACCGTCATGGTTTTGAAGGTCGAGCTCCTGTGCCAAGGCGTGCAGCCCCCATGCGGGACGGCCCGAAGCCAAAATGAGCTTAATGCCCGACTCCTGCGCCGCGAGCAGCTTCTCGCGCGTACGCGGGCTAATCACTTTCTGATCGTTGGTGAGCGTACCGTCGATATCCATCGCGATGGCTTTGATTGCCATATATGCCTCCCTGCATCGCTTTTATCACGCTTCATCATATCCGAGGCGGGCGTCCCTCACACGGATTAATTGAGGACGAATGCAAAACACACCGAACGATTGCGGACAAATGGCAAATTGCAAAGGGCCAGTATCCCAACAGATACGGGCCCTTTCTTCGATGAGCTAGCTCAGCAGACAAAGACTACTTGCGGTGAGCGCGATAGAACTCGATGAGTGCCTGGGTCGAAGCGTCCTGCTCGGCCTTGGCAGCGTCGTCGTGGAAGGCAGGCGTGATCTGCTTGGCAAGCTGCTTGCCCAGTTCGACACCCCACTGGTCGTAGGAGTCGATACCCCAAACCGTACCCTCGACAAACACGATGTGCTCGTACAGGGCGATGAGCTCACCAAGCGCGAACGGGGTCAGCGTGTCGCCGAAGATCGAGGTCGTCGGGCGGTTGCCCTCAAAGCAGCGAGCCGGGACGATTTGCTCGGGCGTGCCCTCGGCACGGACCTCGTCAGCCGTCTTACCAAAGGCAAGCGCCTTGGTCTGAGCGAGGAAGTTGCCCAGGAACAGCTCATGGACGTCCTGGCCACCGTCGGTCGCCGGGTTAGCAGTGTTGGCGAAGGCGATAAAGTCGGCCGGAACCACCACGGTGCCCTGATGCAGCAGCTGATAGAACGCGTGCTGGCCGTTGGTGCCGGGCTCGCCCCAGTAGATCTCACCGGTATCGGAGGTCACGGCGCTGCCGTCCCAACGGACATGCTTGCCGTTTGACTCCATGGTGAGCTGCTGCAGGTAAGCCGGGAAGCGATGCAGGTACTGGCAGTACGGCAGCACGGCATGGCTCTTGGAGCCAAAGAAGTTGACGTACCAGACATTGAGCAGGCCCATCAGCGCAACGGCGTTCTGCTCGAGCGGAGTGTTGCAGAAGTACTCGTCGATGGCGTGGAAGCCCTCGAGGAACTGCTGGAAGCGCTCGGGACCGAGCACGACGATCAGGGACAGGCCCACGGCGGAGTCAACGGAGTAACGGCCGCCGACCCAGTTCCAGAAGCCAAAGGCGTTGGCCGGGTCGATACCGAAGGCCTCGACCTTGTCGAGTGCGGTAGAGACGGCGACAAAGTGCTTAGCCACAGCCTCGGCGTTCTGCTCATCGGAGCCGTCGATGGCGCCCTGGGCCTTGAGCTGCTCGAGCATCCAAGTCTTGACCTCGCGAGCGTTGGTAAGCGTCTCGAGCGTGGTAAAGGTCTTGGAGACGATGATCACGAGCGTGGTCTCGGGATCCAGGCCCTTGAGCTTCTCGGCCTGGTCGTTGGGATCGATGTTGGAAATGTAGCGGCAGTCGATGCCGGCGTCGGCGTAGGGACGCAGGGCCTCGTAGGCCATGACCGGGCCCAGATCGGAGCCGCCGATGCCGATGGACACCAGGTGCTCGATCTTCTTGCCGGTAACGCCCTTCCACTCACCGGAGCGCACGCGCTCGGCAAAGGCATACATACGGTCGAGGACCTCGTACACGTCGGCGACAACATCCTGGCCGTCAACGATGAGCTGGCCCTTCTCGCTCGCCGGGCGGCGCAGCGCGGTGTGCAGCACGGCGCGGTCCTCGGTAGTGTTGATGTGCTCGCCGGAGAACATGGCTTCGCGGCGCTCCTCGAGCTTAACCTCGCGGGCCAAATCGCACAGCAGCTTAACGGTCTCGTCGGTCACCAGGTTCTTGGATAGATCGAAATGCAGGTCACCGGCGTCAAAGCTCAGCTTGTTCACGCGCTCGGGATCGGCGGCGAACCAGGCCTTGAGGTCGATGCCCTCGGCCTCGAGCTTCTCCTGATGAGCCTCGAGCGCCTTCCAAGCGGCGGTCGACGTGGCGTCGATAGGTGCGGCAACAGTTGCCATAAAGTCCTCCTCAGCATACGGGCGCGTGTCCCCCATGCGCCCGGACATTCAGATGCCACTATTCTAGCTCAGGTCAAGACCGTAATCAGCGAGCGTTATCAATCCGCCCCCAAACGGCGACCGACCAAAAAGGGACAGGTTTATTTTGGCAGGTCAAACGCTTTACCTATCAAAACTATGCGGTGGCGCACACACTGGCGAGCAACTCGCGCAAGGGAGAGCCAATGCCATCCAGGAGCTCAGGCGCGATAATGGCAAAGACGGGCACTTCGCCTCTACCCACAGCCGCAGGCACCTTTCCCTCCGAGACAATGCAGCCATGGGGAACAAAACCGTCCTCGCCAGAATCGAGCACCGCCATACGACGGGCAACCTCGCGCGCAAATCCAGCCGTGTCGGCATCCCCAATCGCAAGCACAAAGTCGACGCCTTCGTCGATGGCCAAGGCAACAGCCTCATCGACCAGCTCGTCTCCCCCCTCGCCCTCAACCGAGCCACAACGGAACAGCGCGCGCTCCAACAATGCCCGGTCAAGCGACCCAAGCGCCGCCGCAACGAGCTCGTCGCGCGTATGCTTGTCGCCGCCCAGCACTACCAGTGCCTTGGTGCCGCCGTAATGGGCGACCAGGCGCCCGCACCAACGTGCCACGTCGCCATCCGCGACAAGGCGCGTTGGCATACCAAACCCATAGTTGACCATCTACCCCACAACCCTTCCATGCTTTTGAGGTGAAACAGATCGTTAGGCTCATGCTACGAAGCAAGGTTTTCCGAGCTGTTTCGTGCTCTTAAGGGCTGCGTTAAAACCCGAATCAATCAAAACGGGACGCACAGATGGCTATGCCGCGATAAACGGAGGCACCAGGCGCACAAATAAGATGAGCCAAGCTAGCGCCAGGCAAAATCCACCCAGTACATCAGAAGCGTAGTGCACCCCCAGATAAATGCGACTGACACCAACAGCGAGAATGACGCACGCAAGCGCCATCGCGGCAAACACGTTAGACGAAAGGCCGCCGGCTCCTCCCTGCACGAGCCATATGCCATATCCGTAAAACGCCATAGCAGCCATCGAATGGCCCGTGGGAAAACTGAGTCCCGGAGCCTCCACAAGCCGATATCCTTGGGGGCGAGGGCGGCGCACCAACACCTTAAGGAGCTGATCGATGGCACTGATGACGCCGACATTGACAGCGGCGCACATAACCTGAATCCGACAGGGCGCCCATATAAACGTGGCGACCAGCACGCCCACGACAACCGGTAGCGATGCCATGTTCGAAACGGCTTTCATCGCAACCGTCAACGCCGGCGAACGAAGCTTCTCAACGAAAAGCGCGTAGCCCAACCTGTCGATTCTCATGGCCTGTCGCTTAAGCACCTTAACCAGCAGGCAAGCAAAGACTGCAAGACACAGCACGGCCAGTACCAAAAGCGCAAGATCACCCATATCGGCGGTCATCCATATCCCTTCAGCGTATCCATCACATCAAGGTTAACGACCTAGCGTAAGCGCCCCGTAAACCTACCAAAAAGGACGGGTTTCTTTTAGATAGGCCAAGCGATTTACCGACCAAAATAAACCTGTCCCTTTTTGGCAGGTCTGGTATTATCGAACAAGTATTCGATAGGAACATGTGTTTGATGAGGAGGACCCGGTGGAGTACGGTCGGCGTACGTACATCTGTATCGACCTTAAGACGTTTTACGCCAGCGTCGAGTGTGTCGACCGTGGGCTCGATCCGCTTACCACCAACTTGGTCGTGGCCGACGAGTCTCGCGGCCGCACGACGATCTGCTTGGCCATCACACAGGCGATGAAGGACCTCGGTATCCATAACCGCTGCCGCTTGTTCGAAATTCCCAACGGCATCGACTACATCAAAGCCGTACCGCGCATGCAGCACTATATGGAGGTATCGGCGCAGATCTACGGTATCTACCTGGAGTACGTAAGCCCGCAAGACGTCCACGTCTATTCAATCGACGAGTGCTTTATCGACGTCACGCCCTATTTGGACCTCTATCACACCGATGACGAAGGCTTTGCCTGCATGCTGCGCGACGAAGTTTTGCGCCGTACCGGCATCACCGCAACGGTCGGTATCGGACCCAACCTATTCCAAGCAAAAGTGGCGCTCGACATCACCGCCAAACACGCGCCCAGCCGTATCGGGAAACTTGACGACGAGACCTTTCGCAAGGAGATCTGGCCGCATCGCCCCATCACCGACATCTGGGGTATTGGCCCCGGCGTGGCGGCGCGTCTCGAAAAGTACGGCGTCTACGACCTGATGGGCGTCGCGGCCCTCGACGAGAACCTGCTCTATGACGAGCTCGGCGTCAATGCCGAGTACCTGATCGACCACGCTTTTGGGCGCGAACCGACAACCATCGCCGACATCCAGGCCTATCGCCCCCAGGCAACCTCGACCACGACCGGACAGGTGCTCTCGAAGGGCTATGCCTACGAACAGGCCTATACGGTGTTGCGCGAGATGGTTGATGCAGCCGTACTGGACCTGGTCGACAAGCACGTGGTCTGCGACAGCATCTCGCTGTTTGTGGGCTATGCAAGCGAGCGTGCTGATATCCGCCGGCTCGATGCCAGCGGCACAGCGCAATACATCGACGGCTGCGGGCACCTACGCTCAAGCACCTCAGGTGTCGAGCCGACCGCAAGCGATGGCCCCGAACTTGCACCCCGCGCGCCCAAGCCCGTCCAGCGCGACGATGAGCGCCGTCGCATGGTTCGCGAGGCACAGGCGATTGACGGCATCTTCGTGGGCGAGCACGGCGGTAAGCCGCGTGGCGGTTATGCCGCGCTCTTTGCCCATTCCAACGCGTCTCGAAAGCTACCCGAACGAACCAATTCGTTTAAGAAGATCATGGGCTACTTCGATGACCTGTGGGCGCAGACCGTCGATCCAAAACGACCTGTCAAACGTATTAACCTGGGCTTCGGAAACCTTATGCCCGAAGAATTTGCCACCATCGATCTGTTTAGCGACGTCGAGGCCGATGAGCGCGAGCGTGACCTGGCACGCGCCGTGCTGGCTGTAAAAGGCAAATACGGCAAGAACGCGCTGGTTAAGGGACTAAGCTTTACCGCCGGTGCCACCGCGCGCGAACGCAACGACCAGGTAGGGGGACATCGTGCCTAAATCCAAACAACAGCCAATGCGCCCGCCGACTCCCTTCGAACGTCTAGCAGACCCCGAGGGAAGGCGTCGCACCGCCGACCCCAAACTCACCGCCAACGGCGCCGTTCGCGCCAACCGCGCCGCACAGTTTATGCCATTCGCCGCTCTCACGGGATACTACGAGCTCGTACGCAAGCAAGAGATTACCGTTGAGCCCAAATGTGAACTGACGGAAGAAAAAGCCCTCGAGCTTTCGAATAAGCTCGAGGGGCTCAAGCGCGGCGACCTGGTGCGCGTCACCTATTACGATACGTATGGCTATCGTGCCCGCACCGGCATTCTCGACGAGGTGCTTCCCGCGTTCAAGCTGCTCAAACTCCGCGACATCGCCATCAAATTCGACGACATCCAAGACATCGAGCTGCGCGGCCGTGCCTAGGCGCAAGCGATACGTCCGACCCTATAGCTTCATGACGTAATAGCCTGCGCCCTTCACGGCGCCCTCGAGCGCCTCGCGATCGATTGGGTTTTTAGAGCGCACGTTCGCCGTGTGATCGGCATACGTCACCGTGGCCCAAATGCCATCCAGCATATTCAAAGCATTCGCAACGTTTTGAGCACAGCCGTCGCAGCTCATACCTCCGATGAGCAGCTCCTCGCTATAGGGGTAGTGAGACTCATCGGTATCGGTCACCACAGCTCTCTTGGCCTTCTTACCGCACGCACCATCGCTGCAGCAGCTTTTGCCGTGCGTCGACGCGACAATACGTCGCAATCCAAAAAACATGCCGACGGCAATTACGGCAAGCACGATAAGATTTGCAGGGTTAAGCAGGTCTTCCATGTGCTCCTCTTCCTATAAAGTTCTAGCCAAATACCCCCATGGGGTGTCACCCATCTTACTCCAATCTCGTGTCAGTTCAGTCAAATAGTTTCCCTTTTCAAACTTTATAGTTGACCAAGGCTTACTTTCGTGTATAAGTTTTCCTAGGCTAACAGATGAGGGACTGAAAGGAGCACCGTGACTCGAACCATCGACATTCCAACGTTTCAAACGACCGTCGTGCGCAACTGCTCCCCCACGCTCGCGGGTATCAAACCCGCTTCACTCTTTACCTATCCCGGTCCCTACGCAAACCAAAACGAACAGCCCGGCAACCCTCATATCGAAGCGCGTCGCACGCGTCTGCTTGCCGTCATAGCCCAATGCAACCGCGAGCTCGAGCCACTCGGCATCCACATGAGCGTCCTGGTCTGGCGTCCCTGCGGAGCGCTGATCTACGTGTACTGCCCCGCCGCCCTCATGCGCTACTTATCCGACCCTCGAGCCGCAGCAGCTCTTGCCACCGAAGGCTACGACGTTGGCAACCTGTCCGCATCCCTTGTGCATCTAGCCGCACGCATTACGCTGGCGAGCAGCAACGTTGCGGAAAGCGCCTGCGACAGCGGACCTTGCGTTCTCGCTCAGAACGAAGCGTGCGATAAGAGCTGCGCATGCGAGTTTCCTCACGAAATTGGGTATTTTTTGGGCTACCCCTACGAAGACGTGCATCAGTTTATTGCCCAGCACGGCCAAAACTACAAGGTTTTTGGTGCTTGGAAGGTGTATTCAAACGTCGAGGCGGCGCTTGCGACCTTTGACGCTTATCGCGCATGCACGCAATACCTTACCTACATCTATCAGCAGGGCTGTACCCTTGAACAGCTTGTTCAGGCAGCCCGATAGAACATACAAAACGCGGCCGCGTGCCGCACAACCGAAAGGACTCAACATGAGCAAGATCGCCGTCGTCTACTGGAGCGGAACGGGCAATACCGAGGCCATGGCAAACTTCGTCGCCGAGGGCGCGGTGTCCGCCGGCGCCGAGGCCGAGGTCATCCCCTGTGCCGACTTCTCTGCCGACAAGACCGCCGGCTACGACGCCATCGCCTTCGGCTGCCCCGCCATGGGCTCCGAGGAACTCGAGTACGACGAGTTCCAGCCGATGTGGGATGAGGTCAAGGAGAACCTGGGCGACAAGAAGGTCGTCCTGTTTGGCTCCTATTCGTGGGCCGAGGGCGAGTGGATGGACAATTGGAAGGCCGACGCCGATGAGGCCGGCGTCAATGTCGTCGATTCCGTCATCTGCTTCGACGCGCCTGACGACGAGGCCGAAGCCGCCTGTAAGGCCCTGGGCGCCGAGCTGGCTTAAAACTACCCATCGCCACGCCAACCGCAACGTAAACGGGCCCCAGGTCGCCAAGACCCGGGGCCCGTTCATCTATTAAGCCGCGCACAGGCGGCATAGTCGCGCCCGCGCGTCAAACGGCGGGCGCAATGCGCATTGAATTGCTACGCGTTCTTACGAGAACGCACGAACCACGCGCCAATGACCGCAAGGCACACGATGCCAGCGACGACACCGGCAACGGCAACAGGATTCACGCCGCTCTGCCCAGCCGAGGCATCCTTGCGCGATGCGGCGGCAGTAGCGGTCTTCGCCTTCGAACCAGAAGATTTGTCAGAGCTAGACTCCTTGCCGGATTCGCTCTTGGCGGAATCCGCGTGCTCCGCCGTCTCCGGCTTCGCGCCATCCTGCGAAGTGGTAGCGCCCTGCTTTCCACCGGTGCCGTTGCCATCCTGCGAGGCGGGCGGCACAACCGCAGGTGTCGGGTACTTCGTCGGAACCGTAGGTACGGGAACCTCGGGCGTCACAGGCTCTTTAGGATCACTCGGCTTGACGGTGCCGGCCTTCACATTGCCGATCTTGGTCCAACTCACGCCGGCACCCGCGAACTTATAGGCCGAAAGGGCCCGCAAGACCTGCACGGTGGCAAGCGCGTTGGCATTGCCGGGTTTGCCGTCTGATCCCATGGTGTGAGCGTATCCCTTGCCGTCAGCAACTTCATAGGCGGCAATCGCGGTAATCAGACTATTTGCGCCCGTCGCAAAACCGTTCTTGGAATTTGCGGGGTCCTTGCCGAGCGCCACAAGAGCAAGCAGCACCTGGGCATTCGACTCAACAGACCCAAAATCGCAAAGACCGTTCATCCGCCCCTTAAGGAAGCCGAGCGCTTTGTCGACAGCGGACGCAACAGAGAGCTGACCATTCGAAGCCAGGGCAGCGGCACATGCGTCGCCGTCAACATAGGGCGCAAGCGCCTGCAGCGCCATGGTGGTCATATCGACGTTGCTTGCACCAGCCGTATCAATGGTAAAGCCGCCATCCGAGTTTTGGAACGTGAGCAGCGTGCAAACAAGCTGAGCACGTGTCCAGGACGAGCCGAATGCAGACAGCGCTTCATCCGAAACGCGCGCCTCGTCAAGGGCGATCAACGCATAGACCAAGTTATTCGCCGAAGCCGCAAGGTCGCCGTGCGAGCATATGACGGCAGCAAGGTTAACGCCATCAAAAGACGTAATGTTCTCGCCAAGTGCAGCCAACGTAAGCGCAACGCGCTCGCAATCCGTTACCTTGGCGGTGCTACCGGCCCACTCGGCCTTATGGTCGGCAAGAGACTTCTTGTAATTCTTGATAAGCGCGTCGTCGATCTTGCGCCCCGATTTTGCGAAGGCGTAGATTTCCCATTCCTGGCCATAGGTGTACACATCGGTCGTGCGGTTGGCGTCAAAGTACTTGGCGGCAGAGAGGGCACCCTTATCGGCCTGCGCCTCGTTATCCGGCGAGGCGGCGATACCGTCAACCGTAATCTCAAAGGAGACGGCCTTGGCGCCGGCAGTCTGGTCGACCGGAGTACCCGTCACCGTATAGGTACCGGCCTTGTTGGCCGTTAGAACATAGGTTCCGCTCGCTACAAACAGCCCGTCGTCGGGAGCACCGTCAACGTGCTTCCAGTCACCCAGAGCACGACGGTCGATGCTCACAGCATCCGACGCATCCTGGCCATCTGCGCCCGTCACGGTCCATATCATGCCGGGCTCGGAGACACTCCAGCCCTCGGCATCGTTCTCGCCCACATAGCTCAGGTCGAGCCCGACCGTCTTGCCGGCCTTAATGGACGCGGGAGCATTTGCGATGGTCACCGATTTCAGCGGGTTTCGGTAAGCGTAGGTAACCTCTCGCTTGCCCGAGGAGATAACGCTGCCGTCCTGGTTTTCGACCGTCGCCTCGAATGTCGTCTTGCCGGCCTTATACGGCGTAAATCCAATATCGCCGCTTGTAGTGTACTCGGCGACTGCACTATCGCTCGAGGTGGCCGTGTAGTTTGCACGGTCACTCGCATACTCCGGGCCCACAACCGGTGCAGCCTTGTCGGTCAGGAAAGCACCCTTGGCAAGCGGATTACGGCCATGCAGATAAACAGTCTTGCCGTCCTCGTTGTAGCCAAGCGAAATGCTCGTCGCCGGCACATAGGTCGAGGTAACCTTTACGCTCTTATCGGCAAGGTCGACGTTCGTTCGCGAGGAGACCGAAATCGTGGCCTCGCCCGCCTGCTTAAAGTAGAAGCATGCCGATCCGGGATTGGAATAGAGCACGTTCGAAGGCGTACCCGCAAAGCGAAAACGCGTATAGGAAACAGGGGTGTACTCGCCCTCAGCGGCGTCGGCGTAATGAACACGGATCTCGAGGTTCTTGACCTCGGAGCCCGTAACCGCAATAGTGCCGCCCGTCACGTTTTCGCCGTTGTACCAAATCTGGAAGTCATCAATAGGCTTGGAGATCGCCTTCACCACGACGGTCGCAACGTTCTCGGTGGTGCCGTCATCCTTATGAAGCGTAGCGGTCACCGTACCCACGGCATCGTTGTATACGTGCAGCAGGCCCGTTTCCTCGTTAACGGCGATATCTCCTCTGTTAGCGTCCGGAGTGCCCCAAGTCACCTTAGCACCCTTAGACAAACCCTTGAGCGCAAGCGTGCCCGAGACGCAGGCGGCACCGTTCTCGCCCACCACGACATCGTCGGGAGACGGGTAGAGCATGCCATCGGCGGCAGTCACGGTCCTGCCGGTGCGCGCAGATGTAAACGTCACCTCGTATTTATTGTTTGCGGCAGGGCTCTCGGGCGATTCGTAGTCCTGGTCCTCACCAAAATACGGCAAGCCATCGGCTCCCATGCCCCATGCGCTACCGTTTTCGCCACGGTTGACGTTAAGGTTTTCGACAAAGGTCGCCGTCTTCATGTCGTCGGCATCGACAGCATAGGAGTTGACGAGCGCCGTCGCGGGGAACTGAGCCTTGTTGGTAAGGCCTTCCTGCCAGTACGTATTGACGAGCTGACCGGAGCCATAACTCGCAAAGAGCACGCCGCCGGTCGCTGCAGCGGTAGACACGCAGTTAGAAATTACGCCGCCTTCGAGCGTACGGCCAAAGCCCACAACGCCCTTGCCCGTAACAGACGTGGAGCAGTTGAGAACGGCGCCCCTAATCTGGTTGCCGAGCGGACCGAACGATTTGCCGTCGACCGCTTTCTTAAGCTCGCCGGCAAAAGAGACGTTTTGGACAACGCCGATGGAGCCGACGCTCGCGAAGAGCGACTTGACGCCACCGCCATTGTTGAAGGTAATGGTGTGGCCCTGGCCGTCAAACGTGCAGTTGAGCTCACCCGAAGGACCAAAGAAATACTCATCATCAATCACGATATCGTTGTCGAGCACATAGTAGTTGTTCGCGTCCTTGACGTTCATAGAAATGAAGTCGTCCTGCGATTTAATGTGCTTGACGCTCTCGGGCTGGGCGACGGGGGCCGTCGGCTTCTTCTTCTCGAGGGCATCCTTAGCCGCATTGAGTGCCTTGACCGCCGCATTTACATCGGACTGGGAGGCATCGGCATTGTCGTTTACGGCCTTTGCGTCCGCAAGGGCAGAGGCTAGGGCAGACCACGAATCGGATGTATAGTCGGACTCCTTGAGCGCCTCGACAGACTCGATGGCAGCGGCGAGCGCATCCTTGTTAACGACAACGGGAGCAGATCCACTCGTCAAGATCGGCAGGCCGCCGTTGGACGTCCAGGTAAACCCGGTCGCCGGCGCATTGGCATTGAGCACGGTAAGAGATTCGGCAGACGAAAGGTAAAGGTCAGAGGCTTTCGCAGCATTACCCTTATCAAAGCCCCTATAGTTCATCTCGGCAGGCGAAAAACCTACGGTATAGAGGCAATTCGAAAGCGAGCCAGCCCGGGCCTCGCCCACCAGCCCGCCATTCATCTCGACGCCCGAACCGGCAAAATAGGAATTGACGATCTTGCCGGACGCCATGCCGCCGACCAGGCCGCCGGCATAGCCCATCCAACCGCTCAGGTTCACGCTCGCCGTGGACCAGCACATCTGAACGGTACCGGAAAGCGTCATGGCGATGGAGCCCACATTATCGCTATTCGAGACGGAGCCCGTCACGCCTAGGTTCTGGATAGTTCCCGTTACGTTGTTCGCGACGGCCTTGCCGCTAATGGTGACGGTATGACCCTGACCGTCCAACACGCCGGCAACGGTCTCAATCTGCTGGTCGGCACCCATCGAAATGTTCGCACCGAGTTTTACGGTAGCGCCGGCTTCGATGGTCGAAGGCATATCGACCGCGTCGTTGACGACAACCGTCTCGCCCGAGCGCGCTATCCCAGTAGAAGCTCCGACCACTTCGGCCTGCGCGGCCGAATTCTCCCCGTTGGACACAACGGACTGCACGGCAGTATCGGAGCCTTCTTGCTCCTGTGCGCTGTCGCCGTCATCGGACACGCCGATTTCAGCATCGGCAGAAGGTTCATCTTCGCTCGATGCACCCTGCTCAGCATCGGTCGCCGCGGCAACCTGATCAGCCATCACGGCTACGCCCGCACCCACCTCCTCGGCAAATGCAGTCATTCCGGTGCTCGAGCTGGCAAAGATAAACGCCATGAACACCACGAGGAATTTCCTCGCAACAGTTCGGATGTTTTTGAGCATCCCACTCCCCCTTGATTTGGAAGATCATTACCTCAACAAGAATCGAGGCCGATCATGTAAAGGGAAACGAGACACAGCGGGGCGCCCGCACCTGACAGCACACAACAATGGCCCGCACAACAGGCGGGACGCATAGGAGCAATATATGATGTCATCTCTTGTTCACCGGAATCCAGCGGCTTCCAAAAGACCCTCGACACGAGAAGACGGTGGGCAAGTAATCTGACTCGCGAAGACAACATCCCCGCACACAGTAACCGCCTTGTCTGGGATTCCCACCCAGTTCCCTTTTATGCGCCAAGCGCACCCACGGTCCGGCTTCTTTTCAAACAACATGCAATTGTATGAAAGGCCGCATGGTTGACACGCGCCCCGTACCGCGTCCACAGAATTCACCAAACATGCGTCTTAAGCGTCCACTGGGGGTAACGGCTGACTTTTACCAAAATACAAAACGGGCCGCGGCAGCAACGCCTTGGCCCGTCAACTCAAACTATGCTCAAATATCAATGCAATCTAGGAAATGTTGCCCAAGAACGCCTTGGTGCGCTCGCTCTTGGGATGGTCAAAGACCTCGCTCGGCGAGCCCTCCTCCACGATAACGCCGCCGTCCATAAAGACCACGCGGTCGGCGACGTCGCGGGCAAAGCCCATCTCGTGCGTCACGACGATCATGGTCATACCGTCACGTGCCAGGTCGCGCATGACGCCAAGAACGTCGCGGACAAGCTCGGGGTCAAGCGCTGACGTGGCCTCGTCAAAGAGCATCACGTGCGGATTCATCGACAGGGCGCGGGCGATGGCCACGCGCTGCTGCTGGCCGCCCGAAAGCTGACTCGGCATAAAGTCGATGCGCTCGGCCAGGCCGACCTTGGTCAGCTCCTCGATGGCGATCTTCTCGGCCTCTTCTTTGCTGCGCTTGAGTACCTTTTGCTGCGCAAGCATGACATTCTTTTTGACTGACAGGTGCGGGAACAGGTTGAACTGCTGGAACACCATGCCCAGATGCGTACGTACCTTGTTGAGGTCGACGCCCTTGGCGCACACGTCCACGCCCTCAACGACAATCGAGCCGCTCGTGGGATGCTCCAGACGATTGATGCAGCGGAGCATCGTCGACTTGCCCGAGCCAGAAGGACCCAGGACTACGACGACCTCGCCCTTGTGCACATCCAGATCGATATCGCGCAGGACCACGTTATCGCCAAAAGCCTTCTGAAGGTTCTTGATGCTGACGACGACCTCGTTCGAGTTATTGGTTTCGCTCATGATAGAACCTCCTTACAGACCGGCAATATGATCGGCGGGCGTCGCGACGACCTGTCCGGCGCTCTTGGTGGGACGCTTCTTTTTGGTTTCGACCGTCCCCAGCAGTCTCGCCTCAAGACCACTCACCAAGCGCGCAAGCGGCAGGGTGATGACCAGGTAGAACAGGGCGGCAACCACATACGGCGTGATGGACCCCGTCGTGGCAACGATGGTGCGGGCGTTCATGACGATCTCGACCACGCCAACGGCGGCGAGCAGCGACGTATCCTTGTAGAGCAGGATAAACTCGCTGGTCAACGTAGGCAGGACATTGCGGAACGTCTGCGGAATCATAACGTAGAGCAGCGTCTGAAAGGCATTCATGCCCAGCGAGCGCGCGGCCTCGTTCTGGCCCTTGGGGATCGACTGAATACCGGCGCGGAAAATCTCGCACAGGTACGCAGACGAGTTCATGGCCATGACGATAACGCCCAAGACGTAGTCGTCAACCTTGACGCCGGCCAGCGGCAGACCAAAGAACGCGATGTAGATCTGCAGGAACGCCGGCGTACCGCGGATGATATTCACATAGATGCCGGCAAGACAACGAAGGATGCGCGACTTGGAAATGCGCATGAGAGACAAGGCAAAGCCAAAGGGAATTGCCAGCGGAAACGCCACAAGCACGATCGAGAGCGACATGAGGAAGCCCTTAAAGACGATCGGCAGGCTTTGGACCAAAATGACCGGGTTTAAGAACAGGCGCAGGAACATATTGGAGTTCCAGGCCTCGACCCACGGCTGCTCCTTAAGATCGGCCAGGAAATTATCGAATGCCGTCACGCCCTTGATCTCGACGGAAGGAATCTTGGAAATCTTCTTGGTCGAACCGTCGGCGAGCGTATAGGTACCGCTGAAGGCCTCATCGCCTCCCTCGACGGGAAACGTCACGCCGTAAACCTCGACACGGAAAAAGCCGCCGGCAGGCGCCGTCTCGCCAAAGTCGATCTTGAGCGTCTGGCCGTCAGCCTTGCACGTGGGCTTCATGGGCGTACGATCCATGAGGTCCTCGCCCGAGAGCATCGTCAATCGCGTGTCATCGGTACCAAACGTCGTGCCGTCGACAAACGTCAGCGAAAGACCGCTCAGCTCCTCGTCGGCGTCGGCCTGAACTTCCCAGGTAATGCGCGTCTCGGTGCCGCCGACCACAGCGCTGCCCGAACCGGTGTTGGGTCGGGCGGTAATCTTTGCGGTCTCAAGCGCCTGGGCGGTCGTGGGCGCATATGCCCCCGCGCACACCAGCGCGAGCGCCACGGCCATGACACAGGCTAGCTTTTGGAGCAAGGCGGGCAGTGGAAAACGCTGCTCCGCGGCCCCTTTGTTCAGTCGAGACAAGGTGGCTCCTATCGTAGAAGTTGCCGGCAAAACGAGACGGAAATGCTCTCCGTCAAGAGAAGCGCAAAGGCCCTCTCCGCCAAAACGGAAAGGGCCCGCGCACAATCAAGTAGATATTTTACTTGATATTGTACTTAGCCATGAGGGCGTCAACGGTACCGTCGTCGGTCAGGTCCTTGATGGCCTGGTTGATGTCGTCCTTGAGCTTGGTGTTGCCCTGGTTGATGGCGATGGCGTACTCCTCGCCGGTGCTGATCTGCTTGATGGTCTGGCAGGTGTTGAACTGCTCGGCGGTCAGCTGGCTGGCAACGGAGCGGTTGGTGACTACGGCGTCGCCCTTATCGGACTGCAGAGCGCTGAAGCACTCGGTAGCGTCCTTGTAGGGGACGATCTTGGCCTTGGGGAAGTTCTCCTGGGCAAAGGCCTCGGCGGTCGAGCCAGACTGGACGATGATGGTAGCGTCGGCGCTGTTGAGCTTCTCGCTGTAGTTGTCGGCCGTGATGTCGGTGTTATCGACCTTGGTCACGATAGCCTGATCGTCCATGTAGTAGGAATCGGAGAAAGTGACTTCCTTCTCTCGCTCGGGCGTGTCAGTGATAGCCGCGATGGCGACGTCGTACTTGGCGCCCGAAGCGACGCCGGGGACGAGCGTGTCAAAGTCATTGTTGACGTACTCGACATCCAGGCCCAGCTTGTCGCCGATAGCCTTGATAAGCTCAAGGTCAAAGCCCTGATAATCGCCGTTGTCATCCTTGTACTCAAACGGAGCGTACTCGGCAGAGGTGCCGACGGTCAGCGTACCGTCCTTGACGAGCGCGTACTCCTTGGAGCCGTCGACCTTCTCGACCTTAGCGTCGTCAGAGCTGCTGGAACCGGCATCGGAACCAGAGGTGGCGTTGGACGAGCCACAGCCCGTCAGTGCGAGGGCGAGCGCCATGGCGCCCGTGGCGGCAAATGCGCCAAGCTTCTTGAGCTTCATAATCAGTCTCCTTCCGGTGACCCCGTTTGATTCAGAGGTCTGCAAAAACTGTTGGCTATTATGCACCCGTAATTGCAAATCTGCAATTAGAAAACTGATTGAAACAAACCTATAACGTGAATGAAGCACTCTACTTTGCGACAGTCATTACTGCTCCAATGAGCGTAACAGGGTAATTTCTGCTGCATACCCTGCAAGTTCATTCGGCGTCTCCAAAATGAATGGCAATGCGCGCAGGTGGCTATTCGATACAATATTCTGCATAACCTGCATACCGCCGCCGAGATCTTCGCTACCAAGGTAGCCCTTGCCAATGCACTCGTGGCGGTCCTTATGGGCGCCGGTTGGGTTTTTGGAATCGTTGATGTGCACCGCACGCAGACGCTCGATACCCACCACGCGATCGAACTCGTCGAGCACGCCGTCAAGATCGTGAATGATGTCGTAGCCGCCATCGCTCACATGGCAGGTATCAAGACAGACGCCCAGCTTATCCGTCAGCTCGGGACGCCTTGCGACTACGCCCTCGATAATGCGTGCCAGCTCTTCAAAACTGCGGCCCACCTCGGTGCCTTTACCAGCCATGGTCTCGAGCAGCACGCATGTCTGCTGCCCCTCAAACATCACCTGGCAAAGCGTGTCGACAATCATCTGAATACCGACATCGACACCCTGCCCCACATGTGCACCGGGGTGAAAGTTGTAGTAGTTGCCGGGAAGCGCTTCCATGCGCCGCAGGTCCTCCGCCATGGCCTCCAGGGCAAACTCGCGCGCCCGCTCTTTGGCCGAGCAGGGGTTATAGGTATACGGGGCATGAGCCACGAGCGGGCCAAAGTCGTTTTGCTCCATAAGCTCGCGCAGGGCCGCCACGTCATCCATGTCAAGATCTTTCGCCTTGCCGCCGCGCGGGTTGCGCGTAAAGAATGCAAAGGTATTGGCGCCAATGGATAGCGCCGTCTCCCCCATCGCCCGATAGCCCTTCGTCGTCGAAAGATGACACCCAATCGTCAGCATCTCCAGCTCCCCCTCATCAGTTGCGGTGAAATACGGTCTATTGGTGCCTTATTTTGGCGCAAACAGACCGTATTCCACCGCAAGTTATAAAAGGGTCATCAGAGATGCGGGCCACCAAGCACTACGGCTACGGGCGCCGGCGTCATGATCCCCTACGCGTCAGTGCCAAGTCCTAGCGGGCTAGACGGATTCCATCGATAATGCGCGCGCGGCGCTGTGTGGCGGCAAGGGGCATGACGGGACTCTCGAGCTTCCCCGCCCGGATGAGCTGGGTCGCATGCTGGATTTCGCCGTAGAAATCATCAACCTCAAACGGGGCATTTATTTCGAGCATTCGCCCGTCGGAGTACTTCACATGGGCGAGCTCGGGGCGATGGAGGCGCTCGATTTCCAACGAGCCCCGCTCGCAGACAATCGTTAAGCGGCTTTCATATGCTGCTTTGCCATCGCACACCATATGAATGGGTATGCCGCCGACGCTCATACGGTTTTCATCGGCCCAATCGACGCGGCCGCCTGATACGTCACGCCAGCGAACTTCACGGGACGAAACCTCACACGCGCCCGCAAGCAGATCCTCAAACCACCCGACCGCATAGCAGCCCATGTCGTATAGACAGCCGCCCTGCAACGGATCAAGCAGATAGCCCGAAGGAGACTCGCCGTAATCGAGCTTTTGCACGCTTTCAATCGAGACAATACGGCCAAGCTCACCCGACGCAAGCAAGTCCTTCACGCGAGTGCGCATCGGGCAAAACCGATTCTTCATCGCCTCCATAAACAGCACGCCGTGCTCGCGAGAGGTGGAGGCAATCGAGAGAGCCTCTTCTTCATTCAAAACGGCCGGCTTTTCACACAGCACGGCCTTTCCGGCGCGCAGCGCGCGACAGGCCCAACGCGTATGCATGCCATGCGGAAGAGCCAAGTAGATTGCGTCGGCATCGGGGTCGGCAATCAGCGCATCATAAGCCGCATCGCCGCTATCGTCAGCCGTGGCATAACTGTGCGCGGCATCAATCGAAAACGCCCTGCAAAACTCCTCAACATGCGAAGGAGTGCGACCGGCGGCAGCCACAAGCCGTGCCCCGTCCACCTCCTTGAGCGACGATGCAAATCGATGCGAAATGCGCCCAGCGCCCAAAACGCCCCAACGAACCTCACGTAAATCATCACATGAATCCCGATGGCCCACGACAGCCCCCTTCAGTTGCGGTGGAATAGTTCCTGTTTGGCCCCTATTCTGCCGCAAACAGGAACTATTCCACCGCAAGTTATAAAAGGGGCATCAGGAGCGCGTTTTGCAAAAGGCTTTAAGCGCGGCCGTTACGAGGCCAGGCTGGAAACGTCGGCGCACATCGTCGAGACGCTCGGGAATATCAATGTGCTGCGGACAGTGACGTGCGCATTTGCCACACTTGACGCAATTGCTCACCAGCTTGGGCTCGTTCGTCCGCACCGCGCTCGCCGTAAAGTATTGAGACAGCCCCGTAAACCAACTATGTGCGTAGCTCGCGTTGTAGGCGCCAAAGCAACCGGGAATATTGATGCCCTTGGGGCACGGCATGCAGTAGCTGCATCCCGTGCAGGGCACGCGATTCGATTTTTCAAACTCTCCCAGCACACGCGCGATGGTATCGAGCTGCTCTGTCGTCATCGAATCCGGCAGCGCGCAATCCGCCAATGCCGCGTTCTCGTCCACCTGCGCGGTATCGGTCATGCCCGAAAGCAGCATCGTGACTTGAGGATGGTTCCACACCCACGAAAGGCCCCAAGCAGCCGGCGTCTTCAGGTACGGATCGCGTACGTCATCGAGCACGGCGCGGGCCCGCGGAGGCAGTTTGCCCGCCAGGCGTCCACCCAAAAGCGGTTCCATCACAAACACCGCGAGCCCGCGCTCGGCGGCTGCCATGAGTCCCGCCGTTCCCGCTTGGTATCGCTCTCCAGCGTAGTTGTACTGGATCTGGCAAAAGTCCCAGTCATACGCGTCAAGCATCGTGAGGAAGTCCGCCGCACTGCCGTGGTACGAAAAACCTATCTGGCGAATACGCCCCGCAGCCTTTTGGTGCGCAATCCAGTCCTCGATACCCAACGCTACCACGCGCTCCCACTGCGCGGGCGAGGTGATGTTGTGCATAAGGTAATAGTCGATATGGTCAGTCCGCAAACGGCGCAGCTGCTCGTCGAAGAACCGATCGAAATCCTCTGCGCACTTGCACGAAGCGTGCGGCAACTTAGTCGCCAGCAACACCCGGTCACGCAGCCCCAAGCGCTCAAGTGAGGCGCCCACGCACACCTCGTTACCGGGATAAAGATACGCGGTATCCAGATAATTAATCCCCTGCTCTACCGCACGGGAGATGATGGCATCGGCCGTCTTCGCATCGGGGTGTCCCGGCGCACCGGGAAACCTCATGCAGCCCAGACCCAGAGCGGATATTCGGTTACCACTTTTGGGGTCAACACGGTATTGCACGGCCCCTCCCTTCGCCATCAGCGCCCCGGCAAGGCGAAACACAATGGTCACGCAGCCGAAACATCGTGGAATCGCAATCGAGAATGTATCGTAACGTAGCAGAAATCGAGCCGTCACGACACCGCTTTAACATCAGCAAAAAGCCCGATGAAAGGAGGCGACCGTGACCACACACGAGAATGCCTACCCCTACCCCGGCGAGCAGTACATCCTCTCGGTCGACCGCTATCAGATCGAGGTCATGGACCATCTGGACGAGCTTCCCGCCACAGGCGCCGTCATCTTCTGCACCTTCCCCAAGGTGCGCGATGGCGTTGGATATCCCGCACGCGTTTTCGCGGTCTGCCCCGCAGCGTAAGCTCCACGCGTCCATTCATTTAAAAATCGCCACCCTGCATGCACAAGGTGCGCTGGCGGCATACAATCCATCAGGCGCCCCTTACGCGGGCGCCTTTTATATGAGGAGATGATTCGCATGCAGATCAACAAGGTCGCCTTTATCGGCAAGGGCGGCGTCGGCCTGCTCTACGGCAGCATGATCGCCAGGGCGCTCGGCAACGACGCCGTCGAATACGTCATGGATGATGCTCGTTTCGAGCGTCACGCGAACGACGCACTCACCGTCAACGGCGAACCCTGTGTGCTCAAGTCCGTCCGCGCCAGCGAGGCAACGCCCGCCGATCTGGTCATTCTCACGGTCAAGACGACTGGACTCAACCAAGCACTCAAGACTATGGAGCGCGTCGTGGGACCCAATACGCTCATCGCCTCGCTGTGTAACGGCATTACGAGCGAGCAGAAGATTGCCGAGCGCTTTGGCTGGGAGCATACCGTTCTTGGTATTTGCCAGGGCATGGACGCCGTGTTCCTCAACGGAGAGCTCACCTTTACCAATGCGGGCGAAATCCGCTTTGGCGCGGCGGCCGGCACCGAGCTCGCAACCGTCACCGCCATCGACGAGCTCTACACGCGCTGCGGCATCGCCCATACCGTCGAGAGCGACGTTGCGCACCGCATGTGGGCCAAACTCATGCTCAACGACGGCATCAACCAGACGTGCATGGCCTACGGCGGGACCTACGGAAGCGCCACGGAGCCGGACTCCGAGCAGCGTCGCTGCTTTGTTTCCGCCATGCGCGAAACGCTTGCGGTCGCCAACGCCGAGGGCATTGAGCTGACCGAGGCAGACCTGACGCAGATGGTGCACCTCATCGAGGGAATCGACCCCACCGGTATGCCCTCGATGGCGCAGGACCGCATCGCGCAACGAAAAACCGAAGTCGAGGAGTTCGCGGGCACCATTTGCCGCCTGGCCGTCAAACACGATATCCAAGTGCCGCAAAACGATTGGCTCTATCAACGCATCCGCGATATCGAGAAAAGCTGGTAGCGCCCGGCTCACCACGTCAACAGGCTCAACAGCAAAGCCGCCGCAAGGGAACCTTTCCCCTGCGGCGGCTTTCATCTTCGTCTATGACCGGCGGCAACCTCACAACAGTTAGCGTTGCGACTCAGGCACCTCGTCCTCGCCATCGCGGCAAAGAACTACACCCGCACTTCCCAGCAGCGCAGCCGCGATCAACGCACCGACCACGATAGAGGCAGCCCCACAAGACCCCTGCATACCCGCGACGAGCGCGGCCGTAGGACCAAGGCAACCAAGCGTCAATGCAACGGCGGCAACGGCGATATCTCGAGCGTTCACAAGACCACTTCCTCCACGAGAAAGACTTTGTTTCTCGTGACTTAGTGTGCCCCGCGCCCATATGCGCGGCGTACTGCCACGGTAAGCGCTCTGTTAACTCAAGCACGCACAAAAAACGGGCGCCCTTACGTTGCCCAAAGGCTCGGTAAAGACGCCCGCCCGTCATGTCCTATCGGCTTATGGCAGATTACCAACCGGTATAGTAGTCGGTGGTTCCGGCTGCGCAGCCGGAGTCATAGACCTTGCACTCGCCCTTGGAACCGGTAAACGTGGAGCCCTGAGCCTTATCGCCCGCGGCCACGACATAGTAACCATCGGAATCGCGCCAAAAGCCCTCGGAATCCTGAGTCCACTCGCCCGTGCGGTGGTGATACAACACGTTGCTGCTGTAATAAGTCTCGCGGCGGCCGTTATAGTTATTGACGCCGCTCGAGCGCGTCAGGCCCGAGCCGTTCGCGTAATACGCAGCTGCCGTATAGGACGGGACGTAGCCTGCGTTGCCATATGACGCCTGGGCGGCCTCGGCAGCTTCTGCCTCGGCGGCCGCAGCCTCGAGCGCCTCGCGCTTAGCATCCTCGAGCGTGGAGCGAAGCTCGTCGAGCTCGGCCGACTTCGCGTCGACCTCCTCCATCGTCAAAAGACTGCCCGCACCGTCGATACAACCCTGCAGTACAGCGCGCTCGTCATCGGTGGCATAGTCACCGTACATGTTCATGATGATCTGGGCGCGAACCTCTAGGGAATCGCGCTTGGCCCCCATAGAGGCGTTCCACTCCTGCATGGAGCCAAAGCCGTCGCCGCGATAGTCGACGGGCTGCATCAGCGTCGCCTCGGACGGCGTGGATCCGACCGTGTCGGACAGTGTTGCCGCGTGGGCATCGGTTGCGCCGGCGCCCGCCAAAAGCGCCACGGTCAGAGCGGCGGAAAGGGCGGCGGCTTTCGGTTTTCGTGAATCAATCCTCATGTAGCTGGAAACCTCCGTAGTGCGTTTTTGCTGTGTTTGAGCTGCGTGTGATTCGATCGCGCTGCATAGTACCCCGAGCAAATCGCGACCTGCGGTTTTTCTCAAAAGGTGCACGTCATTTGCGTAAAACTCACATCCTCTCAACAGGAGTTTTCCACATCTCGATTGCATAAAGCATGCCAAAAACCCTGTAATAGCGCCCTGCCTATGCAAAAAAGGCGCCTGCGCAAACATTGTTCGCACAGGCGCCTTGAACAGGCATTTTATGCAGCTATACCTATCGAGTCGCAAGGGGTCCTTGCACAAGTCGCCTTACTCGTCCAGCGCGGCGAAGGCCTGCTTCAGATCCCAAATGATGTCCTCGGCGTTCTCGGTACCGATGGAAAGACGGATCGTGGAGGGCGTAATGTTCTGCTCTGCGAGCTCCTCGGCAGAGAGCTGGGAGTGCGTAGTCGTAGCCGGGTGCACGACAAGCGACTTGACGTCGGCCACGTTGGCGAGCAGCGAGAACACCTGCAGATGATCGATGAACTTCCAAGCAGCTTCCTGGCCACCCTTAATCTCAAAGGTAAAGATCGAGGCACCGCCGTTGGGGAAGTACTTCTGATAGAGCTCGTGATCGGGATGCTCAGGCAGGCTCGGGTGGTTCACCTTGGCGACGTGGCTGTCACCAGCCAGGAACTCAACGACCTTCTTGGTGTTCTCGACATGACGGTCAACGCGCAGCGACAGAGTCTCGGTGCCCTGGAGCAGGACCCAGGCGTTGAACGGGCTGATGCAGGCGCCCTCGTCACGCAGCAGGATAGCGCGGACATAGGTTGCGAAGGCGGCGGGACCGGCAGCCTCGGCAAACGAGACACCATGGTAGGAGGGGTTGGGCTCAGCGATCTGGGCGTACTTGCCACTCGCCTTCCAATCGAAGTTGCCGCCATCGACAATCACGCCGCCCAGCGAGGTACCGTGGCCGCCAATGAACTTAGTTGCGGAGTGAACGACGATGTTGGCACCGTGCTCCAACGGACGGAACAGATACGGGGTGCCGAAGGTGTTATCGACGACGACCGGAAGACCATGCTTCTTGGCGACCTCGGAGATGGCGTCGATGTTGGGGATATCGGAGTTGGGGTTACCGAGCGTCTCGAGGTAAATGACCGTGGTGTTGTCCTTGATGGCACCCTCGACCTCGTCCAGGTTGTGGGCATCGACAAACGTGGTCTCGACGCCAAACTGGGAGAGCGTATGCTCCAGCAGGTTGTAGGAGCCACCGTAGATGGTCTTCTGGGCAACCACATGGTCACCGGCCTGGGCAAGTGCCTGCAGGGTATAGGTGATGGCGGCGGCACCGGAGGCGACGGCAAGACCGGCTACGCCACCCTCGAGCGCGGCGATACGGTCCTCGAAGACGCCCTGGGTGGAGTTGGTCAAACGGCCGTAGATGTTACCGGCGTCGGCAAGACCAAAGCGGTCGGCGGCGTGCTGGGAGTTGCGGAACACATAGCTCGTGGTCTGGTAGATAGGCACGGCGCGGGAGTCGGATGCAGGATCGGCGCTCTCCTGGCCAACGTGCAGCTGCAGGGTATCGAAACCAAAGGTGTGCTCGGGGTTGTTGATGAACTGGCTCATGATGATCTCCTTGATCGAACAAAAGTAAATAAAAAAAGAGAAGTAAGTCGCTGTCTCCTGATCACGCCGACGGGCGCAAACAGGAGCCCGGCATTCGTCTTGGTAAGCAATTCATATGCGGGCCTCCTTTCGCATCCCGGTTCCGTGGTTGGCTTAATTACCTACCGCCTTTGTGTGTTTTGAATAGTACGAGCATTGTTTCCCTCGGTCAATCACTTAAAAGCGCTAGCCTGTTATCGGTTTTATAGATAACTATCGAAAGGACGGGCGCCGATGACCCTCCAGCAGCTTCGCTTTTTGATCGCCGTGGCAGAGTCCGGTTCAATCAACGCCGCAGCTCAGCGCCTCTATACCGCACAGTCCAATATCTCCAACGCCGTCAAAAGCCTGGAACAGGAACTTCATATCGAAATCTTTACGCGCTCTAGCCGCGGTGTTGCACTCACCAACGACGGCACCGAGCTTTTGGGTTATGCACGCCAGGTCGTAGAGCAGGCCGACATGCTCGAGGCCCGCTACGAGGACGGCGGTACACCTCAGGCCCGCCTTGCCGTCTCGGCCCAACACTACGCGTTTTCGGTCGAGGCCTTTGTCAACGTAGTCGAGCGCTGCCGCGACAGCAAGTTCGAGTTCATCATGCGCGAGACCACCACATCGCAGATCATTGATGACGTCCGTGCGTTTCGCAGCGATATCGGCATTCTGTATCTGGATGACTTTAACGCCCGCGTTCTGCAGAAGGCCTTCGCCGATGCCCGTGCAAGCTTCCATCCCCTATTCGACGCGACGGTCCACGTCTTCGTTAGCGAGCGCCACCCGCTCGCCCGCCGCCCTCAGCTGTCCCTTGCCGATCTCACGCCCTATACGCGCTACAGCTTTGAGCAGGGAACCTCAAACTCCTTCTATTACGCCGAGGAACCTTTTAGCTATATCCCTTGCGACCGCAACATACGAATCTCGGACCGCGGAACACTTACCAACTTACTTATCACGTCGAACGGTTACACCCTGTCGACCGGAGTCCTCTCCAACGAAATGCAATGGGGTATGGCATCGATCCCGTTAGCAGACGCCCCAACGATGCACGTAGGCTATATCATGCACGACGAGCTCAAGCCCTCTCCCCTCTTGCAGCAATACCTCGATGAGCTCAACCGCATCATCCATGCCAACTAACTGTCGGAAGACGGGGTAGAAATCGCAGATTGCTAGCCCCCGGCTGGCATGGCGCTACAATGGTCACTCGCACGAAACATACCCAACGAAAGGAACCATGTGAAGGTCATCATCTATACCGACGGCTCGGCCCGATCAAATCCGGGACGCGGCGGCTACGGCGCCGTGCTCAAATACACCAACCCCGCCGGCAAGACCTTCACCTCCGAGCTTTCGCGCGGCTACGCCAAGACCACCAACAACCGCATGGAGCTCATGGCCGTTATCGTGGCGCTCGAGGCGCTCAACCGCCCCTGCGACGTCGAAGTCCATTCCGATTCGCAGTACGTCGTCAACGCCTTTAACAAGCACTGGATCGACGGCTGGAAAAAGCGCGGATGGAAAACCGCCAACAAGCAGCCCGTCAAGAACCGCGATCTGTGGGAGCGCCTGCTCACCGCAAAGAGCAAGCACAAAGTGGAGTTCATCTGGGTTAAGGGCCACGCCGGTCATGAGCTCAACGAGCGCTGCGACGAGCTTGCCACCACGGCGGCCGACGGCAGCAACCTCGATATCGACGCCGGCTTTAACGAGAGCGACCTGTAACGGCGTTTTCGCACGCTATTTCCTGCCCCCTCGCGCTACACTCATCCTGTAAACCGAACAGCACGAGGGGGATACATGTTGCGTATAGCGACCATCGGCACATCCATGATTACCGACGACTTTATCCAGGTCGTCAACGCCAACGACCAAGCCGCGTTCGTGGGCACGCTCTCGCGCGATGCAGATCGCGGCGCCGCCTTTACCGCCGAGCGCGGTGGCGAGCGAAACTTTACTTCACTCGATGAGCTCGCGGCAGCCGCCGACGTCGACGCCGTCTATATCGGCAGCCCCAATGCGCTTCACTACGAGCAGGCCCTTGCCTGCATCGCCGGTGGCAAGCACGTCATCGTCGAGAAGCCCTTCTGCGCCACCGAGGCGCAGGCGCTGGAAGTCTTCCGCGCTGCCGAGGCAGCAGGTGTCGTGGCCCTCGAGGCCATGCGTCCCCTCCACGATCCCGCCTTCCACGCCATCGAGGACGCCCTGGGCGAGATCGTCCCCATCCGCCGCGCCTCATTGCGCTTTGGCAAATATTCCTCGCGCTACAACGAGATTCTCGCGGGACGCGCCACCAATATCTTCGACTGCAATATGGCCTCGGGTTCCCTCATGGATATTGGCGTCTACACCGTCGAGCCCATGGTCGAGATTTTCGGCATGCCCTCCGGCCTTACGAGCATGGCTACTCTGCTCGACCCCACCACGCGACAGCTCACGCACGGCCCCATCGATGGCTGCGGTTCCATCCTCGCCAGCTACGGCGGTGGCCGTATCTCCGTCGAGCTCGCGCACTCCAAAATTACGAATGACCTACTGCCCTCGCAGATCGAAGGCGAGCGTGGCACTATCCAGATTGACCATCTGTCCACGCCCCGCAACGTCCGCATCGACTATCGCGGCGACGTCGTACGTGGCTCGGCGACCGAGGCGCCGCGCGAACAGAGCGACAACGGCCGCGTGCTCGACCTGCCCAAATCGAGCAACACCATGGAATACGAACTCGCAGACTTTATCACCGCCATCGGCGGCATCGATAACGTCAAGGAAGAGATTTGGGAGACCCCGGCGGGACGTCACGAGCTTGGCCACTACCGCGATGTCACGCTCGTCTCACTGCGCATCATGGATGCCGTGCGCCAGCAGGCCGGCATAACCTTCCCGGCCGACGCAGGCAAGCAGGCATAGCGATGGGCCTCTTCGATACGTTCTTCTCCAGCGTCACCGGCGGCAGTCGAGAGCCTCAAAAACCGTCAAACGTCGAGCTCGAGCTGCGCCGTAGGCTTACCGTGCTCGCAAGCGACGAGGCCACTCAAGACACTCCCCTGCGCTACTTCCTGCGCTGGGCGGGGCAAGTCCAGGGCGTTGGTTTTCGCTTTACCAACGCCAACCTCGCGCAGGCACGCGCGCTCACCGGCTGGGTGCGTAACATGGAAGACGGCTCAGTCGAGATGGAGATACAGGGAGCTCCGGCAAACATCCTGTCTCATCTCGAGGCGCTTCATACCTCCTACGAGCGCATGGGGACGCGTTTTCGCCTCGTAGACGCCAAAACTCGCACCCCGCTTGCCAACGAGGATGGTTTTAGTCCTTACTATTAGTATTGTGTTCTAAATAAGGTATCATTTGCTTCATACCGTTTACAGAAAAGAGGCGAGGCGCATGGCGGTGCAAAGAAGGAATACCAAGCAGCGAAAGCTGGTTCTTGACGCCGTGCGCCAAAGCTATAACCATCCCACCGCCGACGAAATCTACAACGCCGTACGCGAACAGGATGACAAGATCAGCCGCGGTACGGTCTACCGCAATCTCAATCTCTTGGCCGACGCCGGCGAGATCCTCTCCATCAAGACGCCGGGCGGCAGCCGCTTCGATCGCACCATCGAGCCGCACGCACATATCATCTGCACCTCGTGCAGCCGCGTCATCGACGTACCGCTCCCCTTCGATGCCCAGCTCGACGCCAAGGCGTCCGAGCAAATCGGCTGGCACGTCACGTCGCACTACACCATCTTCGAGGGTCTCTGCCCCGACTGCCGGTAGCCCTTAGTGGCATGCCCGCAAATCTACTTGCCCATCCGCTACAGCAAAAAGTAGATTTCTAGGTATGTCCCGAAAACCTACTCGGCGAGCAGACGGCGCAGTTCCTCTTCGACCGTGCGCACGTAACGGACGCGGTCGTTGATGCCTCGCATGGTGGGGTTGCAGCTCTCCATCAGATAGGGATGGCCCACGACGTTGAGCATGTCGCGATCGTTCTCATTGTCGCCAAACGCCATCATCTCATCGGGCGAAATCCCCAGGGCACGACCGTAATCGGCAAGCGCGGAGCCCTTGCCCGAACCGAAACCGATAAAGTCCGTCCATTCGGTTCCCGACGTCATCACGTCGACACGGTCGCTAAAGAGGCGCTCGAAATACTCCAGGGCCGCCGGCTGATCCACCTCGGGCGTCTGGAAGGCAATCTTAATGACGTCCTCGTCGATGTCCTCGGGACGGTCGACCACCGCCACATCGCAGTGGACCTCATAGCACAAATGGTCGACGAACGCATCGTTGCCGCTCATGGTGTAGAGGTGTCCCTCACACGAAAGGGTCACGTCGGCATGGGGATACGCAACCACGGCATTCGCGATATCCATAGCAAGGCTACGCTCCATGGAACGCTTGACGACGGCACGCCCCTCGCTCATCACCAGGGCTCCGTTTTCGCATACATAGGCGAGCTCATCGGCCACCGGGGCAAACAGGTAGCGCAAGCTCGCATATTGACGGCCGCTCGCCGGCATAAACACGATACCGCGACGATGCAGCTCATCGATAAGCTCAAAGGCCTCGGAACGCGGCTCGCGCTCCCCCGGGTGCAGCAACGTGCCGTCCAAATCGCAGGCGATCAGCTTGATTCCCTCAAGACCCATACGCTTCCCCCAAAGCCTCCTATCAACAGCAAGACGGACCTTGATTGGTCGCCCCTCAAAGCCCGTCTTGCGCATACGCGCGCTTAGCCGCGCGTCTTTTTTACGATGGTAAAGTCGGGAGCCATGCTCACGACGACCTCCGCCGCACTCGACGCAAAGCGCCGGCTGGCATCGAGCTCACGTGTGACCACCGAGAGCCGAACACCCTCGACACCCCGGAGCATGCGGCCCAAAACAGGCTGCACCGGCGTATACATGCGCACGATATGCTCGTCCGAGTCGCCCCGGAAGAGCGGCGCATGCATGTTGCCGATCTCCCAGCACGCATGCGCGAGCGCAATCTGATCCATGCGGTCGACTTCGACCAAATAAACCTCGGCGCTGCGCAGGCGCACGACAACCGCCACGGGCACCACGCCCGAACGGTCAATGGCGAGCACGTCGCCGTCGGCAAGACGACCGCCGTCGGCAGTATCCAGCCGAACATCGACCGTGCGCCCCAGCTCCGTCGCGCCCACAAACGCACATACATCGGCCTGGTCCCAATCGAGCAGTAGCTCATCGGCCTCAAAGACACCGCCCAACTCCCGGCGAAGCAGGAGTTCATAGGACGGATCGTTGAGATTTCCCAAACATGTCGTCGAAACCAAGCGTTCAGGCATACTCTAACCCTCGACCTCGACGAGCTCGATATCAAAGTTGAGGTCCTTGCCGGCCAGCTCGTGGTTGGCGTCGAGCGTCACGGCCTCGGGCGTCACGTCAATGACGACGGCGGGGACAGGCATGCCACTCGGCGTGGACAGGAAGAGCTTCATGCCCTTCTCGATCTGCTCGATGTTGGGAACCTGCTCGGCCGGGAAGGTAATAACCATCTCAGGATTGTGCTCGCCGTAGGCATCGGCAGCCGGGATGTGCACGGTCTTCTTCTCGCCCACCTGCATGTCGACAACAGCGGCGTCGAAGCCCTTGATCATCTGACCGGCGCCGCAGGTGAACTCCAGCGGCTCGCCGCGATCGTAGGAGCTATCGAACTGCGTGCCGTCGTCGAGCGTGCCGCGATAATGGGTCTTGACCTTCTTGCCCTGGTTGGACATGGTAACCTCCGTGATAAGGGCGGCGCACAACGCAGGCCGCCGTGAACATATGGCGCTAACTATACCCTAGTCATACAATTCAATGACAGTTTGCAAAGAAACGCTGCAACCGGAGGAACCATGGCATATCCCGTATTTGACCTACACTGCGACACCGCCGACCGAATCGGCTGGGCCACGCTCGATCTCGACCTGCGCTTTACCGCCGGCACCGACGGTTATTTCCCCGGCGACGAAACGCATCCGCAAGATTTCGACCTCATCGAGGGCAACGCCTGCGCCATCTCGCTCGCAAAGATCGGCAACACGCCGTGGGCACAGTGCTTCGCCACGTTTGTCCCCGACGAGATTCCCACCGCCCACGCCGCGCGCTTCCAGGCGCAAATCATGGCGCATATGAGCGGCCAGGCAATGCTCAACCACGACCGCATGGTCAACGTACGCAGCGCCGCAGACATTCGCCCCGCGCTCAAGGACGGTAAGGTCGCTTGCATCCACACCATCGAAAACGCCACGTTCTTTGCCGAGGACCCCGCACTGATCGAGGTGCTCAAGAGCTTGGGCGTGCTTATGTCGTCACTCAGTTGGAACGCGCAGGGACCGCTCGCGAGCGGACACGATACCCACGCCGGCCTCACCGCCGCCGGCATCGAGGCACTTACGCAGATGGAGCACGCCGGAATGGTACTCGACGTCTCCCACCTCAACGATGAGTGCTTTGACGAGGTTGTCGCCCACGCCACGCGCCCCTTCGTCGCCAGCCACTCCAACTCCCGTGCGGTTTGCGGCGTCAAGCGCAACCTCACCGACGACCAGTTCCGCACCATTCGCGACATGGGCGGCATCGTCGGCCTCAACTACTGCAGCGAGTTCCTATCCAACGACGCAACCGACAAGACCGCCGCAGACGTCACCTTCGACCAGCTGGCGGCACATATCGAGCACTGGCTCGACCTGGGCGGCGAGGACGTCATCGCGCTCGGCGGCGACTGGGACGGTGCCACGGTGCCCGCTTTCCTCTCCGATGCCAGCATGATGCCCGAGTTCCAGAACATGCTTTCCAAGCATTTTGGCAAGACCGTGATGCAGAAGCTCTGTAGCGACAACGCGCTTGCCTTCTTTGAGCGTTATTAATTTCACATCCCTTGAGCGGGCCGGCATGCCGAACGGTCGACATGCCGGCCCGTCCCCAATCTGAAGGACCGCTTTTGACGCAGCAATTTACGATTTCCATATCCCGACCGGATGGGACGCCCATCTCCGTCGTCGTTACCAAAAAGCGCGTCAAAAACTTCAACCTACGCGTCACATCAAGCGGTGAGGTCCACGCCAGCGCACCGCTCGGCGCCAGCCGCGAGCGCATCGAGGCATTTGTGAAGCGCAACAGCACCTGGATTGTCAGCCGACTTGCCAAGCGCGAGCAACATCAGGCGACGGCGCGAGAGCCGCTCAGCACCTCGTCCGTCATTGCACTTTGGGGCAAGCCCATCACGGTACAGGATGCACTCGATCACAACTTTGCATCACCCGCGCCGCGGCCCAAGCAGGCCACCTTCGCAAGCTTTATGGGTACCGACGAATCGGACGAAGGCCCACAGGCCAAGCGGCGCGTAATCCTCGACGGCCTAACGTCCGACGAGCTCCAAGCCCACATCAGCCAGCTTTATACGACCGAGGTCACCGCAGCGCTACGCGACATCGTGCACGCATACGAAATTGCAATGAGTGTCGCCGTTTCCCGCATCTCCGTGCGCAGCATGAAAACGCGCTGGGGATCATGCACGCCCAAGACCGGAGCCATTCGCATCGCACGCGAACTTGCCGCTTATCCCATCGAGTGTCTCGACATGGTTGTCGCCCACGAGCTCGTCCACTTGCTCGAGCCAAGCCACAATCAGCGGTTTCACGCCCTGCTCGACAGGTACTGCCCCAACAATAGAGCGCTGTCGCAGCGGCTCAAAAAACCGCCCGCCAACGAGCTTTAGCGTCAGCTAGCGCACGCGCTCGATCTCGACGCCACAGCTTGCCAGGGGAAGACCGACGGGCGCCCAAGGCTTATCGAGCTTAACACGCACGCCAAGCAGCAAGGGGTAACGACGCAGCAGCATCTGGGCCACACCCTCGGCTGCCGCCTCGATGAGTTTAAACGTATGCTCGCGCAGATAGCCATCGACATCGTGGCACACCGAGCCGTAGTCAATCGAAGCGTCCAGGTTATCGTGCTCCCCCGCTGCACGCAGGTCGGCATAGAGCACCAAGGACACGATGAACTTCTGGCCCAGCGCGTTCTCTTCGGGATACACGCCGTGGTTGGCAAAGACCTCGAGACCGTCGATAGCAATACGGTCGGCATGGCGCAGATCGTCATAGCTCACGTGGGGAACCGCCGTTGCGGTGGATATTTCGCCCCTTCCACGGCGGGCGAGCTCGGCGCCTTCAGTCTTGGTTGCATTCTCGGGCAGTTTCTTGTTGCTCATCGCGATCGTCTCCTTCGTTTAGAACCCCGACCGCGCAAACTAACTACACGCGAATCGACAGGTTCTTTTTATCATCGCTCCAGTTGCAAGCATTGCGCGCGGGGCATGCAAAGCAGGCGCGCGACGCTTTGTCGGCTGCATAGAGCAAACGCTCAAGCGGTTGGCTGTTCACGCGCAGCTTTCGATGGCCCAGAATGGCCGTCTTAATGGCTGCGGCATCGGCCGGCTCAAACGCCACGTCATCAGGCATGCCGCCGAGAATTGCATCAGCGACGCGTTCGCTTGCAACATCATGGGATATACCCGATTCATACTGTTCATCTTTGCCGATATCGTGAAGAAGTGCCGTGGCGTAGATGACCTCGCGGTCAAACTCGAGATCTTCCTCGAGATTCTTAATCCACATAATGCGAGCGACATCGAGCAGATGGTCGATACCGTGGCGGCAGAAGATGCGCCCCGATTCCAGCTGAGCAATGTTGCCCAGGTGGCGCCGGAACAGGCCGTTGGCACAGATGTAATCGATACGAGGCATGACGCCAAAAGGCGCCAGGCCCGAAGCCATAAAACCGCGACGCGGCGTTCCCTCGTCAGTATTCGATGTAAAGTCGTTGACGACTCTCATAGTTAGCGTCCCAGCATCCTAAAGAAACGCTCTTCGAGCGCGGGGTCGGTCTCAAAGACGCCGCGGCGAGCGAGCGTCACGGTCTTGGTGCCGGGCTTTTGCACGCCGCGCATGGTCATGCACATATGCTCAGCGTCCATGAGCACAATCGCTCCCTGGGGAGCGAGATAATCCATGAGGGCGTCGGCAACCTGCGCACACAGCTGCTCCTGCAGCTGCAGACGGCGGGCATAAACCTCAACCGTGCGAGCAAGCTTAGAGAGCCCTGCGACACGACCGTTGGGGATATAGCCAATGGTAGCCTTGCCATAAAACGGCAGCAGATGATGTTCGCACAGCGAGTGGAACGTGATGTCGCGCTCGATAACCAAATCGTTCGAAGCGACGGCAAACGTTTTGGACAGGTGCTCCTCGGCACTCTGGTCCATACCGCCGGCGATTTCGCCATACATACGGGCAACGCGCGCCGGCGTCTCCAGCAGGCCCTCCCGAGTTGGGTCCTCGCCTATGCCCTCAAGCAACAGCTTAATGGCGGCCTCGACTTTTTCCTGATCGACCATCTGGGCCTCACTTTTCCGATTTTGCGTTCGCGCTATGGTACCACGCCCTCCGGCATCGGCCACAAGCTACATAGTATGGGTCGAATAGACCGGATCATCACGCCAAAGTTCAACCGCATCACAAAGCGCAACGCCCTCGCGCTCAGCGCGGGCGCGCGTAGCGTTCATATCAATCACGCGCTGGTTGCTCGAGCCCCTAAAACGCAACGAGATATCGTACAGGTCTTGAACGAACGGACCGTCCACCAACATGTCGAGGCAGGCTAGGATGCGGTCCGTCACCTCGGTATGATGACGACCGCCCGGCATAAGCTCCTCGAGTACGTCGCCAGTAAAGCACCAAATGGTCTTCCCCGATCCCACTGGATAGGCCGCACGCACGCGTTCGATAAAGTCAACAAGCCCCGCCTGATTCTCGGGCTCCATAGGCTCGCCACCCAGAATCGTCAGGCCATCGATAAAGGGATGGTCGAGGCTCTCGATAATCTTATCCTCGACGGCGCGATCGAACGGCTCGCCCGCAGCAAAGTCCCACGCGACAGAGTTAAAGCAATTCTTGCACCCACGACGGCACCCACTCACAAACAGAGAAGTACGAACACCTTCCCCATCAGCAATGTCGAAATACTTAATGTTCGCGTAGTTCATAGGTAACTCTCCCGGGAGGCCGGGACATATCATCCCGTCCTCAAACATTCTCGGCCTGCGGCCTGCGAAACTGCGGGCGGGACGATATGTCCCGGCCTCATGCAAAGGGTAACTCAATGAACGAAGCGAACATCGAGTATAGGGTTCGAGGTCCAATAAAAACTTTGTTGCAGCCCAACCGTCATCGCAAGCAAAACGTTGTTGCAAGTCAACTCATTTCCGCTAAGAACTTCGAGAAGTGAGCAGACCGCATGCTGCATCTCAACTACGTCAACTTGGCTGAACCGAGAGGGCCGCTTGGGCTTTTGCTCGATATGAGTTCCGCACGCAAAGAAGGCCACTTAATGTGGCCTTCGTCTTGCGCAGGACTGTCCGAAATAGCGAGCAAATGCCCAAGCGGCCCTCTCGGTTCAGCCCCGGAGCGGTATTAGAGATGCAGCACGCGGTCGCGGATCTCCTCGGTTCGACCCTGGTTCCAGAACTGGGTACCGATGTAGCCGCACGTACGACGAGCGACGTTCATCTTCTCCTGGTCGCGGTTGCCGCAGTTGGGGCACTCCCACACCAGCTTGCCGTCATCCTCGACAATCTTAATCTCGCCGTCGTAGCCGCACACCTGGCAGTAGTCGCTCTTGGTGTTGAGCTCGGCGTACATGATGTTGTCGTAGATGTACTGCATCACGCGAATGACAGCCTTGAGGTTGTCCTGCATGTTGGGAACCTCAACGTAGGAGATGGCACCGCCCGGCGAAAGCTGCTGGAACATGCCCTCAAACTTAAGCTTGTCGAAGGCGTCGATCTCCTCGGACACATGGACGTGGTAGCTGTTGGTAATGTAGCCCTTGTCCGTCACGCCCGGGATAATGCCAAAACGGCGCTGCAGGCACTTGGCAAACTTGTAGGTCGTCGACTCAAGCGGGGTGCCGTACAGCGAGAAGTCGATATCGCTTTCGGCCTTCCACTCGGCGCACTTGTCGTTCATGCGCTGCATGACGGCCATGGCAAACGGCGTGCCCTCCTTCTCGGTGTGGCTGTGGCCCGTCATGTACTTGACGCACTCATACAGGCCGGCATAACCCAGGCTGATGGTGGAGTAACCGCCCACGAGCAGCTTATCGATCGTCTCGCCCTTCTTCAGACGCGCCAGGGCACCGTACTGCCAAAGAATCGGCGCGGCATCCGAAAGCGTGCCCATCAGGCGCTCATGACGGCACAGCAGGGCACGATGGCACAGCTCAAGGCGCTCGTCGAAGATCTTCCAGAACTTGTCCATATCCTGGTGCGAGCTCAGTGCGACATCGGGCAGGTTGATGGTCACAACACCCTGGTTAAAGCGGCCATAGTACTTAGGTTTGGTCGGGTCATAGTTCAGCGCGTTGGCAACATTGTTAAAGCCGTTGCCCGAACGGTCGGGCGTCAGGAAGCTGCGGCAACCCATGCAGGTGTAGCAATCGCCATTGCCGGCGGTCTCACCCTTAGACAGCTTGAGCTCACGCATCTTCTTCTCAGAGATGTAGTCGGGCACCATGCGCTTGGCGGTGCACTTGGCAGCCAGCTGGGTCAGGTAGAAGTACGGGGAATTCTCGTGAACGTTATCGTCCTCGAGCACGTAGATAAGCTTGGGGAATGCCGGGGTAATCCACACGCCAGCCTCGTTCTTAACGCCCTCGTAGCGCTGGCGAAGCGTCTCCTCCACGATCATGGCAAGGTCGTGCTTCTCCTGAGGCGTACGGGCCTCGTTGAGATACATAAAGACCGTCACGAACGGCGCCTGGCCATTCGTGGTCATAAGGGTCACGACCTGATACTGAATCGTCTGGACGCCGCGACGGATCTCGTCACGCAGACGGTCCTCAACGACCTCACGGACCTTCTCGGCAGACGCAGAGACGCCAAGCTCCTCGAGCTCGCGGGCAACCTCGCCGCGAATCTTCTGACGGCTCACCTCGACAAACGGAGCCAGGTGGGTCAGCGAAATCGACTGGCCGCCATACTGGGAAGAGGCGACCTGGGCGATAATCTGCGTCGCGATATTGCAAGCAGTCGAGAAGCTGTGCGGCTTCTCGATCAGCGTGCCCGAGATAACGGTGCCGTTCTGGAGCATATCCTCCAGGTTCACCAGGTCACAGTTATGCATGTGCTGGGCAAAGTAGTCCGAATCGTGGAAGTGAATCAGGCCCTCGTTGTGGGCATCCACGATCTCCTGGGGCAGCAGCACGCGCTGCGTCAGGTCCTTGGAAATCTCGCCGGCCATGTAGTCGCGCTGGACGGAGTTGACGGTCGGGTTCTTGTTGGAGTTCTCCTGCTTGACCTCTTCGTTATTGCACTCAATCAGCGACAGGATCTTGTCATCGGTCGTGTTCTTTTGGCGCTTCAGGCTCTGAACATAGCGGTAGATGATGTAGTGGCGAGCGACCTCGTAGCAGTCGAGACGCATAATCTCGTCCTCGACCAGATCCTGGATCTCCTCGACCGATACGGTGTGGCCGGCCTTCTCACATGCCTCGGCGACGTTTTGTGCCGCATAGATCACCTGGCGGTCGGTAAGGCGAGAGCCTTCCTCGACCTCCAAGTTTGCGGCGCGGATCGCATTGACGATCTTATCGATGTCAAAGGTAACCTCGGTGCCGCTGCGCTTGATGATCTTCATCCTCTTGCCTCTTTCGCATCGTAGCCTCATTGCGCTTCAGGGCCAAACGATGCCCGGCAGGGCTTGCCCCTGTCTTGCGGCGCCGTCGCGCAATCTGTGTTCTCGATAACCATAGGCCCTCATGCGGACAATCCTCGCAGCCATTCAAGGGGCCCAAAGATCTATCCAAATGGGGCGAATAAGGTTCTCGTTCTCTGTCCGCCATCTATCATACGACAAAGAGGCATCTATATCCTGTATTCTTTTTTTAGGTCAAACACAACATATAGTGTTTCAGCAGGTCAAAGCAATTGGTCAATTTGCAGACGCATTATAAATGAAAGCCTCTTGGCAGACTGCTAAAACGTTATCAACCCAACTACCTGCACAGCAGTTTTGAAACCCCCTCAACCGTGCCGCCGCCAAATAGCACCAAAACCAAGCCGCTCACGCCAAAAGAATCCAAAAGATTATGCTTGACCAACATGTTGCGGTCATGATGGGCCAGGACACATGCAATCTGCCGGCACCCCTACGGGATGCGAAGACCATCGCGTAGGGACCTTGGATCAATATTTGATGACTTATTTGGCGGCGCGCTTGGTGGCAAAAAACAAAACAGCCCAGAGGACATAGCCTCTGAGCTGCGAACATTTGGTGGGCGTTAGAAGATTTGAACTTCTGACCTCTTCCGTGTCAGGGAAGCGCTCTCCCCCTGAGCTAAACGCCCGATCAAGGGTGCGCGAGTGCGCAGGGAATAATATAAAGGAGCTCCCGCCCAGTGGCAAGAACTATTTTTTAAAAAGCGGCGATTTGCGACCCTATCCGCCCCGATGTAGCGCGAACAGCACGCGGAAAGTCGCGTTTGTACCCCCGACGAACAGCACATTCGCGTAGAATAACTCCATTATGGGCAAATGGTGTCCAGGCAGTTTACAACACGGCATCTGGGGGAGGGGCATGTCGGACGCGCGCTCGCTGCGAAAACAGTTCAATCGCATGCTCGCCACGTTGCTGGTGGCCCTTGCTGCTGCCGGAGCCGTAACGTATGCCTGGTACATCTACAATGCCAACCGCCATATCACCGACGTCAAGATGGCCGCGGGCACGGGCGTTACCTTCCTTATCTCCAACGAGTACGATGGCGAGTACAAGACCAACGCCGGTCTGAGCTTTGCGGGCCTGCTCGATCCTGTCTCGACCGACAACGTGCTCAACGGCTTTCAAAAGGTAATGGGCTTTACCGGCGGAACCACGCAGGATTCGCTGTTTGCCAGCATGTTTGGCGCGGCCGAGCATTCCGACTACTACAAGACCTCCCTGTACCTGGCCACTAACTCGGCCGCAACCGACGTGTACCTGTCGGGCATCGACTTTACCGAGCAAGATCCGGCAAACCCCATCTCCACCGCCCTGCGCGTGGGGCTGGTCGCCTATGCTCCAGGGCAGGGCGATACCGTTACGGGCCAGTACGTCTTTGAGGTCTCGGGCGAGCACAATCCCCAGGCGCGCTACAACACGCTCGATGGCAAGGACGCCGGCGAAAACGAGCAGAACCACCTGGTGCTCGACAGCAGCCGCTCCGACGGCGCCACGGTCCATTTTGACCAGCTGACCAGTGCAAACTTCTGCGACTACAACGAAGACACCGGCGTCGTGAGCCTCAAGGAGGCCACGACCAAGATCTGCAGCCTGCCCGCTGCCGCCAAGGGCGCCAACCGCAGCATGCCCGTGCGCGTGGATGTGTACGTGTGGCTGGAAGGCTGCGACCCCGACTGCACCAACAACCTGGCCGCCACCAGCCTGCAATCGCTGGCGCTGCGTTTTGCTGGCAAGCGTTCGTAAGGGGGCCGGGGATGAGTACATCGAACATCAAAGACATCCTAAGCTCGCGCCGCCGCATGGTTGCTGCGGCCGCATGGATGCTGGTGCTGGTAGCTGCCCTGAGCGCCGCCACCTACGCCTGGTTTAGCAACTCGCGCTACACCAACGTGACGCCCGTGGCGCATACGGTAAGCGACGAGAGCTCCGATCTGCAGATTGGCCTTTCGGCCAACGGGCCCTGGGACACGACGGCCACACTTGCCGCCGCCGACAAGACGCTCTATCCCATCTCGACGTCGGACCTTTCCCGCTTTTGGCGCGGCACGTTCCAAAACGCCGCGGGCATCACGACCGACTACGCCGACTGCACCGCGCAGCTGGACGACTATGCCCTTTCGGGCACGCTGTACCTTAAGGGCGGCGACAGCGCGCTCAACGTGTACCTGTATCCGGGCCAGATGAGCGTGACGAGCGACCCGCAGCTGCTGGCCGCGCTGCGCCTGGGTCTGGTAATTACGACCCAGTCGGGTACGCAAACGCATATCTTTACCTGCGACGACCTGGGCAGCACCGCGGGTGCCACCAGCAGGCGCACCACCGCGCAAGACGGCGTGGTTGTGGCAGCGGGCGCCTCGGGCTGGACCTACACCGCCGACCCTGCGCGCTCCATAAGCGCCTACAGCATGGACGGCACCGGCGACACGCCCACGGCGCGCGCGGGTGCTACGCCCATCTGCATGCTGGCCGCCAACGAGGTGGCAAACGTTCGCTACGTTGTGTACATGGAAGGCTGCGACGCCAATTGCATCGACGAGGCCCAGGCCCGCGATGTGGTGCTGCAGCTTGCCTTTGCCGCGGCCAAGGCGTAAGGGGGCGAGCGACATGGAAGATCAGAAGCACATGCCAGCAGATAGCCGCGAGGCCAAAACCCAGAGTGAGAGCCCCGCGGCCCCCTCCAGCGCAGCTGCCGAGTGTTCACACCTCGAGGGCGTCGTCACCCGCCGCCACGCCCGCCGCGCGCGTGCCTACATCGCGCTCGTTATGGTGGCGCTCGCCGCCACTTTGGGCGTCGCGACCTACGCCTGGTTTACCAACAACATGAAGGTCAACACCAACTCGGTGAGCGTGCACAGCGACACGTCCAAGCTGGTGCTGGAGCTGGGTGACGCCGACCGCGGCAGCTGGTCGCAGCAGGGCGACGTTTCCCTAACTTCCACCGCGAACGGCGCCGTGACGCTCTACCCGGTCTCGACCTTTGACCTCAACGGCTTTGCTGCCTGTGCGCAAAACAACTCTGCCGGCGATGCCACAGTGTTTGAGCAGGCAAAAGACAACGGCTCCGCGTTCTACCACGGCTGGATCGACCTGCGCCCCACCATTACCGGAACGGGCGCCAGCAAAGTAGCGGGTAAGGTCAACCTGTATCTGGCCGAATCGCTGGCCCCGCAGGGTGCCGATGCCGAGCTGCTGCGCGCAGCCCGCGTGGGCATAAAGATTTCGAGCGGCAGCCAGGTGCTTGCCAGCAACATCTTTGAGCTCGACAGCTCCGACAGCGGCCATCGCGACGAGCATCCCGCGACCGCGCCTGCGGGCCTGGCGGGCTACACCGAGGGCATGCTCCTGGGTTGGCAAAACGGCCAGCTCGCTTGTGGCGCCAACGTGACGCAGGACCCGGCCGCCTTTACGCTGGACACGAGCGAGACGGCCACGCGCCCGCAAAACACGCTTGCCACGCTGGGGCTTGGCCAGACCTATCGTCTGGATATCTATTACTACATCGAGGGCACCGACCCCGATAGCGCCGACTATCTCTATCAAGATCCGGGCACCTTGCACCTGGCGCTCTTTGCGACGCTGGATGGTGAGGCGTAATGGCACGCATCATGCCCGACGACCGTCGGCCCATCGCCAACGGCGCCCAGACACAAGCCGCCGCGCCCACCGACACCGACCTTCGCCGCAAGCTCACCACCACCATGGTGCTGGGGCTGTTTGCGCTGGTGGCGATAGCCATGGCAACGTTCGCCTGGTTCTCCATCGCCGATAGTGCCAAGACCCGCATGCTCATGATCGACGCTAACGCCGACGGTTCGCTGCGCTTTGACTTGGACGAGCACGCCACGTTCGACGAATACGTCCACAGCCTGGGCTTCGACCAGATCTCGGCGCGCATCGCCAGCGAAAAGGGCGTGGACATTGACGCATCCAAGCTCAAGCCCGTAACCACGAGCGACTACCAGACCTTCACCTTCGAAGACGGTTCCACCGCCGATCCCGCCACCGGCGCCTACCTGGAGTTCACGCTGCACTTCATGAGCAGCACGGACTTGCGCGTTCGCCTGACCGGGCAGGATGGTAATGGCGGCGTGTCCGGCACGCGGTTTAGCTCCGAGACGCAGGGCATGGCCAGCGCCATGCGCATGAGCTTTACCGCCGACGGCCACACTTGGGTCTACGACCCCAACGGGGCCGGGGGCTCATCCGGCGCGGCCACCGTCTTTGGACTCGGCTCGGGCGAGGCGACCGCGACCAGCGATATGTTCGACCTGATAAAAGATACGGATAAGCCGGTAACCGTTCGCATATGGCTCGAGGGAACGGACCCAAATTGCACTAATATGCTAAAGGGAGCTAACTATTCAGTATCGATGCGCTTTGAGGGCATCGAGGAACAGTAGATATGCACGGCGGCCGCCGGGCCGCGCACGACCTAGACAGACACGGTAGTAAGGGACATCATGCAATCTGTTAAAAAAGTCGCATCCATCGCGCTGAGCGTCGTCATGTGGATCATCATCCTGGTGGCGGCCCTGTATGCGTTTACCACGCTCGCCACGCACGAGGACGGCAGCGTCTCCGACATCGCCGGCTTCACCCCGCTCGCCGTGCAGTCCGACTCCATGGCGCCCACATTTAACAAGGGCGACCTCATCATCATCCAAAAGTGCGACACCTCCAAGCTCGAGGTGGGCGACATCGTGACGTTCCATACCATCATCGACAACGAGTACGCGCTCAACACTCACCGCATCGCCGCCATCGACGAGGTCAACGGCATGCGCAGCTTTACCACCAAGGGCGACAACAACGACGTGGCCGATACGCACATCATCAGCGACGGCGACATCGTTGGTAAGTACCTGTTCGCGTTGCCGCAGATGGGCAAGGTCATGGACTTCCTGTCCAGCTCTATGGGCTTCCTCATTGTGATCGTGCTGCCCATGCTGCTGTTCTTTATCTACCAGGTGTATCACCTCATCGTGGTGGGCATGAACCTCAAGCGCGCTATGGCCGAGGAGGACCGCCTGGCCGCCGCGGCTGCCATCGTGGACGCCGAGGGCAAGGGCGATACCACCATCACGGCCGATAACGCCGCCGAGCAGCTCGCCCAGGCCGAGGCCAAGCTCGAGGAAGCCCGCCGTCTGAAGGCCGAGGCCGAGGCGGCGATGAGCGCGACCAAGCAGGAGGGTACCGACGGTGAGTGAGTTTCTGGGATTTGCCTGGGAGCTGCTGGCAAAGGTCGTCTACAACGTCGTTGCCGTCGTGAGCTCCATCCTTAATCTGCTGGTGTTTGGCTGGGTTGAGTACTTCAGCATCTTTATGACCTACTTCACCACGTTTGACCTGGTGGGCAAGATCGGCGCGGTCATTCTGTTTGCCATGCTCATCGCGGTCCCCGTGCTGATCGTGGCCATTCTGGTTCACCGCTACCGCATCAACCGTCGCCTGCATCGCGACGACACGTCCAACAAAGCGCTCTATCGCGAGATCGGCCGCCTGAACAAGCAGGTGCTCGACCTTATGGACGAGAAAAACAAGCTGCTGGCGCTCAAGGTCAATGCCATGGGCGGCACCAAGCAGATTCCGTACGTGGGCGCCTCGGCCCTGGCCGACGATCACCTGCCCACGGTGGGCAACGTGGTGGGCGCCGCTACGGGCGCCGGTGCGCCTGCGGGCGAGGGCGCCACGGCCGCCGTGGTGTCGGGCAACGCGTCGCTCGCGCTCGATGGCGATGGCGTCAAGGATGCCGCGGCCGCCATGGCCAAGGCCACCGTCGAGGCCAAGACCCTTGCCGAGGAAAAAGAGATCGCCCAGGCCAACCGCTTCCCCAAGCTGTCCCTTGTGGACCTTAAGTACCGCGACTGGGAGCCCCCGGTCTACGACGATGCCATCTCGCTGGAGGACTTTGTCGACAGCTTCCGCGCGTTCGCCTGCAGCCAGATGAAGCTCTACTACACGCCCGAGGTCATCCGCCGCTTTGTGGCCGGCATGGCCGCCTCCAAGCTGCTGATTCTGGAGGGCATTTCGGGTACCGGTAAGACGTCGCTGCCATACAGCTTTAGCCGCTATCTGGACAACCCCGCAACCATCGTGTCGGTGCAGCCGAGTTTTCGCGATCGCACCGAGGTGCTGGGCTACTTCAACGAGTTTTCCAAGCGCTTTAACGAGACAGAGTTCCTCCGTGCCGTGTACGAGGCGGGGCTGCGCCAGGACCCGTCCATGATCGTGCTCGACGAGATGAACCTCGCCCGCGTGGAGTACTACTTTGCCGAGATCCTGTCGGTGCTCGAGATGCCCAGCCACGACGAGTGGGTGCTCGACCTGGTGCCTACCCAGTGGGCCGCCGACCCCAAGGGTCTGCACGACGGAAAGCTCACCATTCCCGACAGCCTGTGGTTTATCGGCACGGCCAACAACGATGACTCCACCTTTACCATCACGGACAAGGTGTACGACCGTGCGATTCCCATCGAGCTCAACGAGCGCGCCGACGCGTTTGAGTGCGAGCCGCACGAGCGCGTGCACGTGACGGCCGACCACCTGCAGTATCTGTTCCAGAAGGCCAAGGTCGAGCACGTGATCGATGACGATCTGCTCGAGAAGATGCACAAGCTGGACCAGTACCTGCAGACCCGCTTTAAGCTGGCCTTTGGCAACCGTATCATCAAGCAGATGTACGACTTTATCCCCGTGTACGTGGCGTGCGGCGGCACCGAGTTGGGCGGCATGGACTACATCATCGCCCGCAAGGTGCTCAAGAAGTTTGAGTCCATGAACGTGAGCTTTGTGCGCGACGAGATGAAGGGCCTGATCGAGTACATCGAGAAGACCTTTGGCGAGGGCGGCCTGTCCGATTCCGTCATGTATCTGCAGCGGATCCAGAACTTCTACTAATGCCGTAAGCGCGGGGCGTGGGGCAAGGCAATCAGTAGCGTTTGCCCAGTGTGGTGTCGTCACGCCCCTTTCCGATCGATCCAACCTATGGAGTAACCCATGTCCGAGACCATTCAGGACCTCTATACCAGCTTCTCCGAGCAGATGGAGCCTATCCAGGAGGACAGCCGCTACTTCCGCTATCTGTTTGAGATGGCGCAGGCCTCGGGCACCACGATCGAGCAGCAGCGCGAGGAGCTCGTCAAGGTGGTGGACGAGGAGTGGATCAGCATGATCGAGGACTCGCTCGACGCCATCAACACCATCATCGAAAATCCGCGCCGCTTCATCACCACCGAGGAAGAGGTGGTGCCGGTCTCGCTCGCCAAAAAGATCAGCGCCGACAGCGTCCGTCATCTGAGCCAGAACACGCAGTTCCTGGCGCCGAGCGACGATGGCGGCGTCCACCCCACGCGCATCCTCAACGTCAGTACCGTCGAGACGTACGACCTGTACGAGAACCGCTTTATCTACCACCTGATTCAGCGCCTGCTGACGTTTGTAGACAAGCGCACCGACGTGATCTTTTGGTCGACGGGCAACGAGATCCGCAACCGCTTTAAGATGCACAGCAAGATCGACGATGCGTACGAGGAGATCGAGTACAACGTCGAGATGACGGTCAAGAATCGCCAGAGCTTTGCCGAGAACGACGCCGACAACATGGACGTCTTTATGCGCATCGACCGCGTGCGCCGTCTGGTCATGGCACTGCGCGGCGCGTCGTTCTGCCAGATCATGAACGGATGCAGCGCGGTTCGCAGCCCCATTCAGCGCACCAACCTCATCATGAAGGACCCCAACTACCGCAAGTGCTACCAGCTGTGGCAGTTTATGGAGCGCTACGACAAGGTGGGCTACAACATCGACGTGCAGCAGCAAGCGCTGGCGTTCGATGACGAGTACATGGTGCAGATGTACACCAACCTCATCAACAACTACACCGTCTTTAAGAGCCTGACCGACGACGAGCGCAACCTGCAGGAGCTCGAGAGCGTGCATCCCGAGCCGGTGGCGCCCAAGTTTATTAAGGAGATTAAGGAGGTGCAGGTCGATAGCCCCGACCTGCCCGATGTCGAGGTCCGTCGCTGTCTCTTATACACATCTCCGAGCCCACGAGACACTCGCTAATCTCGTA
>OWIW01000160.1_pt1 | contig 54081 bp, 52 predicted proteins | sample 2433821 | NCBI WGS metagenome assembly OWIW01 (sample SAMN05065751, study PRJEB22554) | human gut metagenome | biome: ENVO:2100002; feature: ENVO:00000062; material: ENVO:00002003 | host: Homo sapiens | place: USA | reverse complement strand
CAAAGGAAAGCACTTAATGTGCTTTCCGTCTTGCGCAGGACTGTAGAGCAGGAAAGTTCATATGCGCCGCCCGGCTCCCGCCGCTCTCGGGGGCATCTCTCAAGCAAAAACTGTCGTTGGGTAAAGTCCGAGGTCAGTGGCGTTTTATACCGAGAAATTCAAAAAAGTTGAAAATTCATTACATATTTGCGTTGACTTTAGGTAACTAAAGTTTCATACTCCTTTTCAACCACTGGGGGATGTGAACACGCACGGATCGTTCACATCATGATTGAAGAGGATTTCTTAGACATGTTCACGCATCAGCTAGACATTATCAGCGTAGTAATTATCTGATGCGGGTTAGCACATACAGCTAGCCCGTACGATAACGGGCGGCTGATGAAGATGAGGGCCGTCGAGCGCAACCGACGGCCCTCATTTTTTATGTCTGAGTAGTTCTTTTTAGAGGAGGAAATGTAATGAACGGAGTTTTGCTCATGGTTGTGGCCGCGGCGGTGCTCGCCTGCGGCTATCTGGGCTATGGCCGATGGCTGGCCAACAAGTGGGGCGTTGACAAAGAGGCCCTCACGCCGGCCAAGCGCATGAAGGACGGCAAGAGCTTCTCGCCTGTCTCCGCCTTCACCGCGTTCTCGCACCAGTTCAGCTCGATCTGCGGTGCCGGTCCTGTCACGGGTACGATCGTCGCCATGGCCTTTGGCTGGCTGCCCGTCGTGCTCTGGGTCCTCGTCGGCGGCATCTTCTTTGGCGCCGTCCACGACTTTGGTGCCCTGTACGCCTCGATGAAGAACAACGGCAAGTCGCTCGCTCAGCTCATCGAGAAGTACATCGGCAAGACCGGCCGTCGCCTGTTCCTGCTGTTCTGCTGGCTGTTCTGCATCATCGTCATCGCCGCCTTCACCGACATGGTCTGCAAGACGTTCATGTTTACCCCGGCCGTTGACGCTTCTGGCGCTGCTACCGGTGCCGTCGACTTCACCAAGTCCTATGCCGCCGGCTGCGCTGGTACCATCTCCATCCTGTTCACTTTCGTCGCTATCGCCTTTGGTTGGGCCCAGAAGAAGTTCAACCTCACCGGCGCTGCCGAGTTCGTCACCGGCGTGGTCCTCATGGTTCTCATGTTCGCCGTCGGTATGCAGTTCCCGGTCTACCTGGATAAGTTCCAGTGGTTCGCCGTCGTCATGGTCTACCTGGTCTTCGCTGGCGCTATGCCCATCCAGATGCTCAAGACCCCGCGTGACTACCTCACTTCCATCATGATGATCGTCATGATCGCCTGCGCTGTCCTCGGCATCGTCGTCCTGGGTGTTCACGGCCAGGCTACGATGACCGCTCCGGTCTTCACTGGCTTCTCTGGTGCCTCCGGCATGATGTTCCCGGTCCTGTTCGTTTCCGTTGCTTGCGGCGCTCTCTCCGGTTTCCACAGCCTCGTTTCTTCCGGTACTTCCTCTAAGCAGGTCGAGAAGGAGCAGGACGCCGTCAAGGTCGGTTACGGCGCTATGGTCGTCGAGTCCTTCGTTGGCATCCTTGCCATCATCGTTGCCGGCATCATGTTCTCTGACATGAACACCGCCGGTACCGGCGCCCTTAACGCCGGCGTCGCTTCCACCCCGTTCCAGATCTTTGCCGCTGGCATCTCCCGCGGTATGCAGGCCTTCGGTGTTGACGGCACGCTCGCAACCGTCTTCATGACCATGAACGTCTCCGCTCTGGCCCTGACCTCGCTCGACGCCGTCGCCCGCATCGCCCGCACCTCGTTCTCCGAGTTCTTTGCCCAGACCAACGACGCCCTGGCCATCGAGTCCAAGGCCGGCTACATGAAGGTCCTCGGCAACCCCTGGTTCGCCACGGTTGTCACCCTGCTTCCTGGTCTCGCCCTTGCTTTTGGTGGCTATGCCAACATCTGGCCGCTCTTTGGTGCTTCCAACCAGCTGCTCGGCGGTATGACCATGATCACCCTCGCCGTGTTCTGCAAGTGCACCGGCCGCAAGGGCTGGATGCTCTACGTGCCCGTCGCCTTCCTGCTCTGCTGCACCTTCACCTCGCTGGTCCAGAGCGCCATGGGCTGCATGACCGCTGTCCAGGCTTACGGCTTCTTCGGTACCATCCCGGCCACCGCTACCACGGCTGCCGTCTCCGTCGCCGCCACCAAGGGCCTGCAGCTCGTCTTCGCCGTCCTGCTGATGGTCCTGGGCCTCATCGTTGCCGTCAACTGCCTCAAGGAGTTCTTCGGCAAGGAGGCCGGCTCCATGCCCGACGAGGAGCCCGAGTGGTCCGAGATGGGCAAGGCCGAGTATGGTCGCGCCGCTGCTGCTGAGGCTCCTGCCGACGCTGAGGCCGCCAAGGCCTAGCCGATCGGACGGATTGAATCCTCCATCTCTATGACTCGGAAAGACCGGGTCCGCAACAATGCGGACTCGGTCTTTTTCTTGCGAGAACGGGTGATGCAAGGGCGTCCTCGCAGATGTTTTGCGTGTATAGGCGCACGCGTTGTACCATATAGACGTATATGTGTGCATATGAAAGGGACCCCGTGGCTAAGACGGTATATTCCGATAACCAACAAAATGTCGATGCTCTGGCTGAGCGTCTGAGCGGACAAACGTCGCTTTCTGCCGAGCGGGCAAAGCTGGTTGCCTACGACCTGCTCTGCCGCAAGGCGCTCAAGATCAAGTCGAGCGCGCTGGCGCAAATCTTCCGCTCCGTGGATAAGGAGTGCGATACCAAGGCGATGCGCGATGAGCTTATCGCGGCAAAGATTGTGACCAAGATCGAGGGCAGCGGCATTAACGGCCGCCCGGCGTTCTATACCATCAATGCCGAGATTCATGATGTCCAGGAGCAGCCTGTCGAGGATTCCGTTGAGGTGCCTGCTGCGGAAGAAGTTGCCCCGCGTGAGCATATCGATACTGACGAGCTGCTCGATGAGCATGTCGTGCGTGCCTTTACCGCCAAGGCGGGCCGAGGCGGCTTTGGCGGAGGCGGAAAGCGTGATGCGCAGCGCCGTGCCCAGCAGGAACGCTTCCGTCGTGCTGTGGCTCAAAAGGATGAGCTTGATACCGAGGCTGTTGAGACTGAGGTTGCTGCCGAGTCGCAGAAGCCCGCGAAGGAGCAAAAGCCCGTGGAGGCCCAAGAGCCCAAGCGTCGTCGCGGTGCTCACTTTAAGGCTGCGCAGCAGGACGTTGTGCGCGATGCCGAAGAGGCTGCCGAGGTTTCGGACGATTCCGAGAAAACGGCCAAGAAGGCCTCAGACTCGTGCCGTCCCGGTCGCGGCTTTGCAGGCCGCGCGTACCCCGTAAAGCGTCAGGAGAAGGTTAATCAGGTTCCGGAGGCGCTGGCCGAGAAGGCCGTGAAGCCTGTCGAGTCGGAAGTTCGTGAACAGAAGCCTGTTGATGAGCAGACTGCGTCTGATACGGAGACTCAGGGCCAGCAACCTGCGGTTGAACAGACGGGGGAGGGTACTTCGAGCAAGCATCGCCGTCGTCGTCATCGTGGCGGTCGCAGCTCTAACGCTCAGGATGCCGCCGAGAATGTGGCACCGCGCGACGGAGACGCGAAGGTGGATGCTCCGATGGAACAGCCCAAGCGTCAGCCGGCGAAGGAGGGCAAGCCCGAGCGTTCGCAGAAGCAGACGTCTGCTTCGAAACGTGAGCGCAATGTCCAGGGAGATTCTAAGCGCAAGTCTCAGAAGAAGCCCGAGTCTGCCGCAGCAGATACGGCTGTCCAGCAGACTGAGTCGACTACCCATGGCGAGGTTTCGGCGTTTGCCCTGGCCCGCGTTCTGGGCAGGCAGCTGCTCAAAGTCGTCCCCACGCCCACGGCGCTCTCCAAAATTAAGGAACAGCAGACCCAGATCGTTAAGGTCGAGGGCAAGGACGGCAAGAAAGCTCCACAGCGCGCCCAGCACAACGAGATGTCCAATCGCAAGATTGCCGAGGAAATCGCAATCATCCAGGCTTGGGTCGAGCAAAACCGCGGTGCCGATACTCCGGTTGCCTCGCGCCGCCAGCGCGCCTACCAGATCTTCAATGACGAAAAAGCTTTTGACGGCAAGCATGGCGAGCGCCTGATCAGGCGTATGACCGAAAAGGGCATCAGCATGCAGGCGATCAAGGTCGCTCCCAACCGTCCGGTGCACTTTACGGGCTTCTTTACGCTGGGCGCCGACAAGCCGTTCATTATGGTCGAGAACCTGGATACCTACGACGAAATCGTCAAGCTTCTGCGTGGCCGCAAACATGCCAGGCTTTTTGGCACTAAGGTGGGCGGCGTGATCTTTGGCGGCGGCTGCAAGGCGAGCGTCTCACACGCACTGGATGATTATCTGGCCGAGATCGGCTATCGCTTTAGCTATGTCTACTACGTGGGCGATATCGATCGAGAGGGTGCACGCATCGTCGAGCAGGCCCGCAACGCCAACGTTGTTGAGATTCGCCTGCATGCCGGCATGTATCGCGCCATGCTTGCCGAGCATAAGCGCCGCGTGAAGGCCGGCGGCGCGTGCGAGCCCGCGGCTGCCAACCAGGGCGTGCCGCAGAATCTGGCCGCCACGATCAAGGACCTGCCCATGGTCACGCGCGTGCAATTCCGCAACGTGCTGCGCGAAGGAGGGCGTATTCCGCAGGAGATTCTGATGACCGCCGACTATCGGGATGGCGACTCGGGAAGCTTCGACCGCATGCTGAACAACTAGATTCCGCCGGCCCCGGGAGAGCGGGGACACCGGCTTAGGTTTCCTGCTCTACAGTCCTGCTCACGACGGAGGCCACATTAAGTGGCCTCCTGTTCGTGCGGAACTCGCGATAAACCTAAGCCGGTGTCCCCGCTCTCCCGGGGCCTGTGGTTACTTGGTTGTTGCATGCGGCTCGCTTTTCGGAACAGGGCTGATAATTCTAGATGCAAGGCGCTCTTGGTCGTTATGGGCCTGGGGCGTCTGTCTTATATAGGTAGATTCCTTGCGGGTTCGAATCCCTCCGCTTGGCGGCGTTGGCTCGATTTTCTTAACGCGAGGAGCTCTCGGTCGATGTGGGACGGAGGGATTCCGCGTCCGCCTGCCGGCGGCCGCGTGCCGCTGCGTCGCTTCGCTCCTTGCGTGCTGCGCTGGAAAACGCTTCGCGTTTCCTCAGCTCCGCACCCTTGCGGGTTCGAATCCCTCCGCGTGCCCACAAGAAAGCGCCCCGGGCTGATGAAAGCCTGGGGCGCTCAGTTACCTTGGCTGGCTCATGGCGTCGTCGAAGCTGGCCGCCACGGAGGTGGCCGCGCCGCCGGCCGCAACGATGGGCACGGTGAGCCCCAGCGTCATGGAGCTGCCCAGCTCGGTGATGCCCTCGCCGAGCGCCTTGGTGGCGGAGCCGCCCTTCTTCAGGCCCTCCCAGTTGAGCTTGCCGTCCCTGCCCTTGATCTCCTCCATGGAGACCTTGATCTTCTTCAGGCCGGAGACCACGCCCTGGTCGTCCAGGCGCGCGAGGACCGAGACGGCGTTGGACGCGCTACCCATCGGCCCTCACCGCCCGCTCCGCTGCGGCGAACTCGGCGGCGAACGCGGACGCCATGGCGCCGTTGGCCGCGTCCATGCGGCCGGCCTCGGTGCGGTCGGCGTGCAGCGCGAAGTGCGCCGCTCGGGCGCGGAACGCCTCCACGTATTCCTTATTGTTTTTGTTCTCCCTCGGGCACTCGGCCGTGCGGTAGTAGATCGCCTGCTGCAGCGGCGTCTCGCCGGACTCCATCAGGCCGGCCACGAGGTCGAGGAACGCGCCGTAGCTCATGCTGCCGGCCACGGCGTCCCAGTCGAGGCCGTACGCCTGCAGCAGCGAGGCGCGGATGCGCCCGGCGTCCTCGTCCCAGTCGAACACGGGCTCCTCGGCACCGGCGGCGCCCCTCGTGCCGTACAGGTCCACGCCCATGGAGTCCCACAGCACGGAGTCCACCATGTCCCAGAAGCCGTCGCGCCCGGCCGTCTCGATGGCGGCGGGCGGGTCGGCGAACAGCATGGCGGGGAGCAGCTGCTGCTTGTCCTCCTCGCTCAGCTCGGTGTCGGCGAACAGCTCGTTCACCAGCATGGCGTTGAGGGCGGAGTCGCACACGTCGTACTCCGCCCCCTCGTATTCGTAAGTTGTGCAGAACCGTCCGTTAACGGTCCCGCTTCTCGTCGTCAGGCTTCTGCGCATCTGCCACCACGTCCTGTAGGTAGTGCGCTGCCTTGCTCTGCTTCACGTCGTTCAGGCGGTCGAAGATCGCCTGGCACACGGTGGCGAATACCTGGACCATGACGAGGTTGCACTGCGCCGGCTTCAGCTTCACGCCGTCGCCGCACGCCGTGAGGATGGCGTCGTAGGACTCCTCGCCGATGCCCTCGACGATGATGGGGCCGATGATGGCGGCCATGTCCTCGGACAGCTTGTTCAGCTTCTTGCGGTCGAACGTCTTCTCCTTCAGCGTGTCGAGCGCGAGCGCCTGCTGGCGCGCCTTGATGCACTTGGCCGCCAAGGCGTTGACGGTGCCGTCGGTGCAGTCGATGGTGCACTCCACCGTCTCGTCGCCGACCTCGACCTCGAAGCGCTCGAACGACTTCCTTACCTTCAGTGTCTTCATGGTTGCGCTGCCTTCCCATCGTGCGCTGCGTCTAAAGAGAAAGGAGGCCGGGGCTGCAGCGCGTAGCCCCGGCCTCCTCGGCAGATGTTCCCCCGGCTGTCGCCCCGCGCCTAGGACGGGGAGACGGTCACGTCCACGACGGCGGAGACGGACGGCTTGGCCGCGCACTTGACGGCCAGGCGGGTCTTGCCGGCCTTGATGCCGGTCACGGTGCCGTCGGCGGCCACGCGGGCGATGGAGGTGTCCTCGATGGCGAACAGGCAGCGCGTGGACGCGCCCTCGGGCAGCACGGACGGCTTGACGGTGACCGCGGACTTGTTGACGCCCACGGTCACCTCCTGCGCCACGTTGACGGACTCGGGCAGCAGGGTGCCGGCGGCGGGGGTCACGACGGTGGCCACGCCGGAGCGGGACAGCGAGCACTTGAAGCTCGTCTTCTCGTTGGCGGCGCCGTTGGGGCCGTTGGCCGCGATGTCGAGGACGGTGCAGGGCGCCTCGATGCACTTGCCGGTCGGGTCGGTGACGCGGTAGGTCGTCTCGCGCTCGGCGCCGATGCCGTCCTCGATGGAGGCCACGTAGTCCTGGAACGGGTCGCCGATCAGGCGGTGGCCCTCGACGCTGTACTTGGCGCTCACGCCGGTGACGTCGGTCTTGGTGTTGCCGCCGCCGTTGTAGTAGGCGTCCTCGCTCGTGCTCTCGCTGTTGTCCTTGCCGATGTTGGAGATGCCGGGGCCGACCCATGCCCAGTGGCGCTTGTCGCCGTCCGGGGTGGTGTCGACCTCGACCACGTGCTGGTAGTTCAGCGCGAAACCGATATCCATCTTCTAAAACTCCTTGATCTCGATGTGCGCGGTGGCCTCGACCACCCACACGTTGCGGCCGCTCTCGTCCCACTGGACCGGGCGCGGCTTCACTGTCTCGATGCGTATCATGCGGTAGCTGCCGTTGGCGCTGTCGAGCGGCACGGTCCGCAGCGTGCGCTCCGCCAGCAGCGCGTCGGCCATGGCGTCCAGCTCGACGCGGCGCGCGAAGAACAGGCTCAGGCGCACCGCCGTGTCGAAGGCGAGGTCGAAGTAGCCGTCCTCGCCGCCGGGCACGCCCGTGCGGATGGCGCAGAACTCGGCGTGGCGCCGGGTGTCCGGCAGGTAGGTGAACACGTCGCGGACGCCGGCCGCCTCCAGGCGGCCCTTCACCACGTCCACGAGGTCCAGTGTGCCGTTCTCTTCCATGTGCGTGCCTCCTAGTAGTCCATGTATAGCCGGCGCGCGAACTCGCGCAGGTCGTCGCCGTCCTCCCGCTGGCACTTCTCGTCCCAGTGGTCGGTCGTCGACGGGTCGGTGTGGTTCATCGGCTCGTAGTACTGCCGCGCCGCGTAGGGCGTGTTCCACGTGAGCACGCCCGCGCCGTAGTCGGAGTTGACCGGCTCGCTGGAGCGCAGGATGGTCTCCAGCACGGGCACGTACTTGCGCATGGTGAACGCGCAGCGCCGGGCGTACAGCGCCTGGCGCCTCTTGCACTCGGCCGACGCGGTCGCCAGGTCGATGCCGGCGGTGACGACGTCCACGGCGATGCTCACTTCAGCTCGACCTCCCAGTGGTGCACGTGGCCGCGCTCGTCGACGTAGCGGGTGCACGACGCGACGCAGCACTCGGTGGCGCCGTCGACGGAGACGAGGCTGCCCGCCGGCAGCTCCATGGCCCCCGCCGTGTTCACGGCGTCGATGAACAGCAGGCCGGTCGTGGCGTCCTGCAGCTTGTAGTCCGTGGCGCGCACGGACGCCCTCTGCTCGTAGCGCACGCCCAGCAGGAGCCTCTTGTCGGAGAAGCCCTGGCGGCCGTCCTCCTCCTCGGGCACGCGCACCTCGGCGCGGCTGGGCAGCAGGCGCTTGGGTATGGGCACCATGCAGATCACCCCAGCCCCTGGTACAGGAGGCCGGAGCCGGACAGCGCGCGGCGCACCGCCCGGTCCATCGCGGCGTCGTAGCCGCCGCCCTGCCCCTGCTCGATGGTGAGCGAGCCGAGGCGGACGGAGCCGGACGCCTCGATGCCGCCGGAGAAGCCGTAGGCCGCGTCCACGTCCAGCGCGGCGCACACGGCGGCCTTGTACGCGGCCACCTGCTCCTCGCCCTCGGGGACGTTGAAGCCGATCGCCTCGCGCACGGCGGCCACGGCGGCGCCCAGGTGCGGGCGCACGTCGTCCCACGTGTTCGCGCCGTGGTAGTCGGCGCTCTCGACCTCCGGCAGCATGGCTACTCCGCCTCCGCTGCCTTGGCCGCGGCCTTCTTGCGCGGCTTGCGGGCCGGCTTCTCTGCCGGCTCCTCGGGCTCCGGTGCCGGCTCGGGCTCCGGCTCGGGAACCTGCTCCTGGCTGGCCTCCGCCGGCTTCTCTGCCGGCTCCTCGGGGAAGGTCAGCCCCACGATGGTGGCCATTAGGCGGTCTCCGCGACGTGGGCGTAGATGAGGCCCTTCTTCTTCAGGCACACGATCAGGTCGTGGTACAGGCGGTACTGCCACTTGTGGGCGTCGTCGTCCTGGTTCACGTCGGGGGAGAAGTAGCGCAGCTTCTCGTGCTTGGAGATGGCGGCGGCGGCCTCGGGGGCCATGACGATGAAGTTCAGCGCCTTGCCGTCCTCGGCCTTCTCGTAGCCGCCCTTCTCCTCGCCGGAGGTGGTGCCGTCCAGCAGCTTGATGGCGGAGTAGAAGCGGTCGCCGGCCACGCCGATCATCTTCATCTCGTCGTAGGTGCCGAAGGTGCTGTTCGGTGCCTCGCCGGCGGACAGCTGGTACTTGTTGGACAGGCGCAGCAGCTTCTTGGTGGCGGCGGAGTGGTAGAACAGGCACTGGGACAGCTTCACGCCGTGGTCCTCCATGCACTGCTCGGCCTCCAGCACGGCGGCCACGGTCTCGTCGGCGCCGGACAGGTCCTTCTTGACGGTGGTGCCGGCGTTCTGGGTGAGCTTGGCGAAGCGGATGGCGTCCACCTCGGGCACCACCTTGGTGCGGGTGAACTCGCCCATGGCGTTGGCGGAGACGAGCTTGGCGCGCTCGTCGTCGTCGAGCACGTCGATGTTGAACTCGCGGTCGCGCTCGTACTGCAGCTGGTGGGGCTGCCAGGTGACGGAGATGCCGCCCTTGGTGAAGCCCTGGCCGCGCTTGTGGGTGGCCAGGCCGTCCATGTCGATGCTGGCGATCTCGATTTTGCCGTTGCCGCTCATCTCGCCCACGAGGTCCTGGTTCATGTTCAGGTCGCCGGTGACGGTCTCCTGCGCGATGACCTTGTCCAGTCGGTTGGTGAACTTGTCGATGCAGTTGGACAGGTTGTTGGTTGCAGCCATGTGCTGCCCCTCTCTACTTCTTCAGGCCGAAGGCGCGGTCGAGCGCCGCGTCGTCGTCCTTGGCCGCGCCCACGGGCTTCAGTCCCGTGGAGCCGGTCTTCTTGGCTTCCTCGAACAGGTACGGGCAGGCTTCCTTCAGCTTGTCCACGTCGTCCTCGTAGTCGCCCAGCAGCGCCTTGGCCGCCTTGACGTTCTTGCACCCGGCGATCTCCAGGCGGTAGGCCGCCTTCTCGCTCGCCATGGACGCCTTCATCTCGTCGAGCTTCCTCTGCAGCTCCTCGCGCCCCTCCTTGGTCTTGGCCGCCTCGTCGAGCTGCGCGCGCAGCTTCTCGATTTCGTCGTCCTTTGCCTTCAGGTCGCGCTCGTACTTGTGGCGGTTGACGGTCGCGCCGTCACCGCCGCCCTGCGGCTCCGTGGTGCCGCCTGCCGGCTCGTTCGCCGGCTTCTGGGGCTGCTGTGCCTGGGTGCCGCCGTCGGCGCCACCTGTGGGCTCCTGGCCCTCCTGCGGGTCGGTCTGCTGCCCCTGAGTCTGCTGTGCTCCCATGTCCGTACCAGTCCTTTCTTCCGGTGTTTGGTTGCCGCGCTTCTCTGCGCGCTTCGGTACCTGCAGCTGTTGCCGCCGCTGCCGCGCCGCACCCCGTTGCCGCCGGGTGCCCGCGCAGCTTGGATGGTCGGGCACGTGTCGCCCGCCAAAAGGAAGGTCCGCCCCTGCGGACGGCCCTCGCCTCGTTCTGTTCTGTTGTGTGTGTTCGGCTAGTACCAGACGACGGCGCCGCTGTCCCGCACGCTGCCGTCGCGCAGCATGCGGCGGGCCTCTGCGAACATGTGCTCCGCGTAGCGCCCATGCCTATCGTCCGGCGATACGGACAATACGGAGACCGTGCCGGCGCCGCGGTCGATGGCCACGGTGCCCGGCTCTCCCTTGCCCTCGGGATAGTATGCGAACGTCGCGGCGTTGCCGTCGTCCTCGGTTCTCTTATATTCGAGCATCTTTTGGCCACTCCTCCTCGTCCAGCCATGCATCCAATGCGTCCTGGTAATTGTACCGCAGGTTCGCGGCGCCGTGGGCCGCCTGCTGGTCCATTCCCTGCGCCATGTAGCGCGACTCCAGCAGCTCGTGCTTGAACATCATCACGTCGTGCGCGTGCAGCTCCTCGCCATCGAAAAGCCTGCGCATCGTCTCGGCCATCTGGTAGTCGGGGTCGAAGTGCCTGTGCCCGCCGACCAGGTCGTGCTCCTCCACGATCAGGTGCCTGAAGGCCTGCCGCGACTCGGCGGCGCTCATGCCGGTGGCCTCGGCTATCTTGCCAGCGGCCTCCGCCTCGTCCATCCTGCGCACCTTGGCGTAGTACTTTTCCGCCAGCGTCGCGCGTTCCTCGCAGTCGGCAACGCGCGTTCCGCGCACGGCTCCGGCGTTCAGGACACCCTTGAACACCCTGCGCTGCTCGCCGGCCGTGAGCGTCGAGAAGTCGGACGCCTTCATGCCCTGCAGCCTCATCTCCTCGGCCACGGCCCTGGTGACGGCGGTGCGGCTGGCGCCGGCCCTCGCCATCGCCTCCCTGGCCGCCTTCCCGTCCATCAGCTGCGCCAGCGTGCGGCCGCTCGACTTGACCCATGCGCCGCCGGCCATGTCCCCGGCCCACTCTCGCGCGGGGTGGCGGTGGAGCACCGGGTGCCCGGTCAGGCTCTTGGCGTTGGACTCCTTCACCAGGCGGCGCATGGCCTCCTGCCTGCGTGCCAGCAGGTCCTGCGCCCTCACGACCTCCACGCGCGCGGCGTTGGTGGGGGAGACGTCGTAGCACTTGCGGGCGCCGGCCAGCTCGCGCTTGGCCTCGCGGATGGCGCGCTCACCGGCGCGCTGCCTCTGCTCCAGCCTGTAGACCTCCTCGCCCGGCAGGCCGCTGGCGTGCTTGGGGTCGCGCTCGTAGGCGCGCGGCGCGCCCGGCAGGTACGGGCCGAACGAGTGGCGGCAGTTGGCGCCGAGCAGGCCGTCCACCGAGCCGTAGCCCGTGGCCGCCTCCAGCCCCTCGTACGAGCGGCCGTCGATGCTCACGGCGCCGCGCCAGCCATACACCTGCCCCTGCCACGCGGCGTGGCTCGGGCGCGCGTTTGGGTGGCTCGATACCTCGACCAGCTGCACGCCGTACTCGTCCATGGCCCTCGCGGTCATGCGGGCGCCGTCCTGGGCGATCTGGGTGCGCACGTGGCGGCGCACGGCCACGTCCACGCGGTTGCGCACGGTGAGGTTGCCGGCGGCGTCGCGGTACTGCACCACGCTCACGCCGTCGCGCTCCAGCCTGCGCACTGCGGAGTGCAGCGCGCGCTCGGCGGTGGAGGCGCCGGAGTTCACCCGGGCGATGGCCTCGGTGGACGCGGACAGGAACGCGTCCAGGGCGCCCTGCTCCATGTGCAGGTTGTCGCGCTGAAGGATGGCGGCGAGCCCCCGCACGGTGGCGTCCATCTGGCGCGGCCACGCCTTTTCGGTGCCGGGCCTGCCCAGGCGCTCCATGTCGTCGGCGTCGGACGCCCTCATGAACTTCTCGACGGTGGCGCGCAGCTCGGCGTCCACCTCGCCGGCGTGGCGCTCGATGATGCGGCGTAGCTCGTCGGCGTGGGTCTGGCCCAGCAGCGCCGCGGCCGTCACGCTCCTGGACGTGACGCCGGCGCCGGACAGCATGAGGTCCACGAGGTAGTTCAGCATGTCGGCCTCTATGCCGCGGTACACGCGCGCCAGCGCCTCGCCGGCCTCCTCCAGCGCCTCCGGGGACAGCATCAGAAGCCCTCGTCGAGCAGCTGGGCGGAGGGCACGGCCGCGGCCGCCTCCTCCTTGCTGAAGCCGTGCCAGTCGATCAGGTAGAGCTGCTTCAGCTCCGGGACGCCCAGCGCGGCTATCTCGGCCAGCGCCATGTTCTTCTCGGTCTGGGTGTCGGCGATCACGGAGTCGTCGAACTGGACCTTGACGGCGCCGAAGTCCTCCTCGATGGCCGCGCCGCAGTGGATGCGGGCGCAGTTGAGCAGGCTGGTCACCACGCGCTGGACGGCGCCGCGCAGCACGTTCTCGTGCTTGCGCACGTTGCGCATGAGCGCGGAGTTGTCGGCCGCCACCTCGGTGGCCGTCTTCAGGCCGCCGGACCTGTCCAGCGCGAAGTACTGCTGGCCGAAGCCGCACAGGTCGCCCAACTCGGCGAGCGCCATGTCGAAGGCGGAGCGCAGCGGCTCCACGCGTATCTCGGGGCTGTAGATGCTGATCAGGTTCTTGGTCGGGTCCTGGCCGGCCAGGCGGCGGAACAGGCGGCCCTCGATGCGCGGCGAGGGTATGACCTTGCCGTTCTCGCTGCGCACGTCGACCATGCTCTCGTCCACGAACACCTTGGCGGCGGTCAGCTCGACCTCCTGGAACATGGAGTCGTAGGCGAGGTCCACGGCCTTGATGGCGTCGAGCGCGTCGGCGAACACGGACTGGCCGAACGGGGACAGGTCCACCACGGTGTTCTCCAGCGCGGGGCGGATGATGCCGAACGTGGGGCAGCCCTGCATGGTGTCGAAGTCGGCGATCACGCCTGCGGCCTCCGCGTCCTGCTCCTCGCCCTCGCTGAACAGGTAGGTGCTGATGTGGTAGGTGCCGGTCTCCGGGTCCGGCGCGTGCACCTGCAGCTGGTCGACGCGCTTGCCGGCCACGGCGGCGCGGGTGACGAACGCGCACGCGCTCACGCCCTCCTCGTCCCATGACAGCGGCCGCACCATGCGAGCGTCGTAGCGGCGCACCTTCAGCTCGGCGCCGTCGTCGCGCACGTCCAGCCACAGCGCCCACGCGGCAGTGCCCAGCGCGAACGCCTTCTCCACGACCATCTGCCCTGTTGGCCAGAAGTTGGCGCGGTCCAGCCAGTCCTGCAGCCACTTGTTCGCGGCGTCGGCCTCCACGCTCACCTGCGTGTCGTCGGTGATCAGCAGGCTGGCCCACTCGGACGCCACGCGCTTGGCGGGGCGGATGCTCATGCGGTTGCGCGTGCGGCGGCGCCCCTGCAGGTCGGTGTAGCCGTCCCGGTACCAGTCGTCCTTGCCGCTGTACCAGTCGAACCACGACTGGATGTAGGTGTCCATCGAGGTGTCGACGGCGTACCCCAGCTCCTTCAGCTTCTTGGTCACGTGCGCCGGCACGCTGAACTCGTCCACTGCCATGCCCTATACCGCCTTCCTGTATCCGCGCGCCCTGCGCGCCTCGTCCATCGTTGCGTAGCGGGTAGCGTCCACCCAGTGGTCGTTCCCGTCGGGTATCTCGTTGAGCACCTCGCCGTCCGGCGTCTGCGCGTACTCCAGCGCGCGCACCTCCGCGGCCAGCCTCGGGCAGCGCACGGGGTCGATGACCCACGCCGCGAGGCACTGCAGGAAGCGGTAGCTGGCCATGCGGCCCGGCGACCCCTTGCCCGCCGCCCTGGCGTTCGCGCCGTGGTCGCGCTGCACGGCGATGGCCGTGGGGTCGGCGTCGTCGGACAGCACGGGCAGGTGGTGGTACTCGGGCGCGAGGCCCTCCCCGTCGCTCCACGTGAGCAGCGCCTTGACGCGCTCGGCCTGCTCGTCGGGCGGCAGCTTGTTCGCTCCGTCCTCGCAGAACGTCAGCAGCTCGCGCTGTCCGGGCCTCCACTCGCTGCCGGTCACGGCCCACGGGTCGGGGTACCAGCCGAAGTCCTGGCCGAAGCGCAGGCGCTCGAACTGCGCCACCTCGTCGTCCGTGATGGCGCGGAACACCACGTTGTCGAACACCTCGGTGCCGATGCCCACCGGCTCGCCCAGGTACTCGTGGCGGTACGCGCGCTCGTCGGTCCGCCTCAGCTCCTCGGCGTCCTCGATGAACTGCCCGCCCAGCCACTCCGGCGGCACGTCCAGGTAGGTCGAGCGGAACACCGGCAGGCCCGCGGCCTCGCGGCGCTCCATCTCGGCGTTGACCCAGCAGCGCGCCGAGCGCGGCGGGTTGAACGAGTACAGGCGCACGCAGCCCTCGCCGCCTCGCGTGAGGGACTGCGTGACCTTGCGTATCTCGGCCATGCCGGCGAACTGGTCGGCCTCCTCGAACCACTCGCAGCCCACGTAGCCGAACGGCACCTTTATCGACTTGATCTTGTTGGCGTTGTCGCAGCCGCGGAAGATGATCTTCTGCCCGGTCGAGCGCCTGGTGATGCGCAGCGTGGACTCGGGCATGTCGTACCCGTCCTCCAGCCCCAGCGCGCGGATGGCCCAGACGGTCTGGGCGTAGGCCGCGTCGCGCAGGTCCGCCTTGCGCTTCATGAGCACGACGGCGTGCTGGTCGGGGTGCGTCTCGATGTACCTCACGACCTCCAGCGAGCAGAACGAGGACTTGGTGGAGCCTCGGCCGCCGGCCAGCCATATATCGCCGCGGTGGCCGCCGGCGATCATGCGGTGCGGCTCCAGGAACGGCGGGGCCAGCAGCAGCGCGAAGTCGCGCACGAACTCCGCGCCCTCCTCGGGCGCCTCGTCGGGCAGCCACTCCATGAGGCGGTCGGAGGCGTCGGCCAGCGCCTTGACGGCGGGCGCCATCTCCTTGTCGGCCAGCGAGTGCCGCTCCACGGCCTCGCGGCCCTTGCGCAGCAGCAGCCCCTGCGCGTCGATGATCTCGGCGCGCGTGACGGTGGCGGCGCGGGCGGCGGCCTCCTGCAGGGCCCTCAGCCTTGCCGATACCTTGCCGGTGGCCTCCAGGCGGCACGCCGCGCTGTCCACGGCGCTGTCCTTCCACTTCGCGGAGCCGGGGTATGCGGCGCGGTAGGCCGCGCGCTGCGTGGCCCCCTTCGCCCTCTCGCGGGCGTACGCCTCCTGCGCGGGCGTGAGTATGTCGGTCCTGTTGCTTCCCATGGGCGGCAGTGTCGGCCACGTGGCGCCAAAAGCGAAGGGGCCGCCCCGCGATGGGACGGCCCCGTGGAGGAGACCCGCCGGGCCCAGCCCGACCCGGCGTGCCCACAGTATCCGGTTGTTGTCGCCTGCTACCCCGCCAGCGCCGCGGCGAGCGCCATGCACCCGCGCAGCACCATCAGGTCGATGGCGAGCGCCGCCAGCAGCACGAGCAGGCAGCCCCTATTCGGTCCCGCGTCCACCGCGCACCCCCTTGGTCTCGTGCCACTCGAAGTCGGCGAACGCGTGCCCGCACCAGCGGCACTCGTCGCCGGCCCTCGGCAGCCTGTGCCACACCGTGCGCGTCCCGCATTTCGGGCAGCGCACCTCGATGCTGGGCCTGCGCTTCGGCCTCTCCGTACCGTCCATCACTCTTCCCCTTCCTCGATCTCGCCTATCCACAGCGCGCACTCCTCGGCCGCCCTCGTCGCCAGCGTCCGCGCCAGCGAGTCCGGCAGCCCGGCCAGCAGCTCCAGCAGGTTCTCGGCGGCCAGCGCGCACCCGGCGGCCCCGCCGCCCAGCAGCTCGACCTCGCCGCCGTCCGGCTCGATGGCCTGCACCCTCACGTCCCGCGGCATGTTCCAGTCGGCGAAGCCGTCGGAGACGATGAGGTGCTGGCAGTCCCCGGGCCGCAGGCGGTCGCGCCCCAGCGGGCAGGCCTGCCGCGCCTCGTGGAACGCGTACCACCCCTCGTGGACGCGCCCGTCGGCGTCCGTGTACCGCACGCGCGGCACCTGCGGCAGCGGGGAGGTCGCCGGCAGGTCGGTGTCCATGATCGAGATGCCCATCTCACTCGCCGCCCTTTCCCTTGCCGCCGGCCGCGAACCACCCGTGCAGCGAGCGGATGCACGCCGGGCACAGCTCGTGCATTGAGCCGTCCACCCTCACGCTGTCGCGGAGCACCGTCCTGGCGTACCTCAGCGGCTCCATGGTGACGGCCTTCCCGCAGCGCCTGCACTCGTACTCGATCGTCCTCACTGCCCGCTCGCCTCCTCGCTGCGCTCCGCGTCTGCCGGTTCGAGGGCGCGCACCCACTCGTCCAGGCCCATGACCGCGGCGCCGAGCGTGCGCGCCACGGCCGCGGCGAAGGCGGCCGCCCCGTCGGATTGCCATCCGGGGAGCATGCACACGCCGTCGTAGCGCGGGGTGCCGTCGGGGTACTCGTCGGCCAGGTCGCGCACCATCTGCCTGAGCATGCCGGCGTTCGTGCGCCCGAACCACATGAGGCCGCTGAACGAGATGTAGCCGGCGTCCGCCGCCTCGTGCAGGTACTCGCACGCCTCCTTGTACGTGTCGAAGTCGGTCCAGGCCGGCCCCACTACCGCCACGCGTCTGATATCCACGGCGCCGCGTCCCGGCACGTCCACCTTCATCGCCCGGTCACCTCCGCGGCCCCCTCGCTGCGCTTGCCGCCGGCGGCGACCCACCAGCGACCGAAGCTCTCGGCGCACTCCGGGCACAGGTGCCCGCGGCGCCCTATCCTCCAGATGCCGCGGTACGGCATGCGCAGGAGCTCCAGCGCACGTTGCTCCACATACCGACCGCAGCGGTCGCACTCGTATACCTTCATCTCTCGTTCCTCTCGTTCGTTCTTATTTTTCGCCGCTGTCTGCTAGGCGGGGCGTGGCCACTGCGCACGAGTGCGGGCGCGGCTTCAGCCCGCACGCACGTCCCCGTCCTAGCAAACAGCTCGTTGTTTTGTTGTTGCGTTACTCTTATCTCTTTAGAGATAGAACGACGCAACAACAACGGTCCTACCAGCCGGTCATGGCCGCCTCCATCTCGGGGTCGACCAGCACGCCGGCCTTCGTGCCCTTGCCGCCCTCGGCCTTCAGCGGGCACCACTCCTTGCGGAGCCATCCGCGCACGGTGCTGGCCGTTACTGCGCGGTCGTTCACCTCGGGCATGCGCTCCACCACGTTGGCCACGGTGGCGTCCACGCCGTCGTCGGCGCAGGCGGCCATGCCCTCGCGCAGCGCCGCCAGCTTGGCCCCCTGCTTGCGGGCGTCGTTTCGCGCCTTGCGCTCGCGGCCCTGGGCGCGGTAGTCCGCGCGGCCCAGCTCCTCGCCCTCGGGGCTGGCGTCGGCGAGCGCGCCGGTGGCGTCGATGCGGTGCATGGGGTAGTCGAACAGCAGGTTCACCGGCTCGAAGCGCGGGAACTCGCGCAGGGTCCCCTCGACGCGCCACGCGGTCATGGCGCGGGCCGAACGGCGGGCGGCAACCACGCCGTCCAGGAACGCGCCGGCCCACTCCGGCCGGGTGGCCTCGACGCGCGAGCGGCACGCCGAGACCATCGCGTCCCCGCCGGCCGCACGGGCGTCGTCGGGCACGGAGGCGCGCCAGTCGCCGAGCGCCTGCGCGTTGGCGTCCATCCACGCCTCGCACCAGCCGCCCACGCGCCGCGCCTCCAGCTGGGCGCGCAGCTCGTCGGAGACGTGCAGCTCCAGCATGTCGAGCAGCGCGTCGGGGTCGCGTGCGAACACGCCCGAGCCGGACGCGCGGTCCATGGAGCGCTTGCCGCCCTGCGCGCCCTTGGAGTGGTGGTGGCAGTAGATGACCGCGCACCCCAGGCTGTCGGCCACGCGGTCGAACTGGTTGCAGAACGCGGCCATCTGGTCCGCCGAGTTCTCGTCGCCGGTGATCACCTTGTAGATGGGGTCGATGATCACCGCGATGGGGCGCTCCTTGGCCGCGCGGCGTATGAGCGCCGGCGCCAGCTGGTCCATGGGCTTGGAGCGGCCGCGCAGGTTCCAGATGCACACGTTCTCCAGGTTGCGCGGCTCGGCCCCCATGGCGGCGTAGACGTCGCGGAAGCGGTGGAGGCACGATGCGCGGTCCAGCTCCAGGTTCACGTACATGACGCGGCCCTGGGCGCACCTCCAGCCGAACCACGGCAGCCCCTCGGCCAGCGACACGGTGAGCCCGATCAGGGCGAAGCTCTTGCCCGCCTTGGAGGGACCCGCCAGCAGCATCTTGTGCCCCTGGCGCAGCACGCCCTCGATCAGCGGCGGCGCGAGCTCGGGCGGGTCGTCCCACGTGGCGGCCAGCGTCTCGGGGTCGGGCAGGTCGTCGTTCTGCTCCTCCAGCCACTCGCGCCACTCCTTCCAGCTCGCCCTGCCCATGGAGCCCGCCACCATCCACTGCCTGCGCCCCGCGCGCATTGCGCCGGGCATGCGGGACAGGCGCGACGGGTTCTTGTTCTGGGTGTCGAGCTTCAGGCCGTTGTCCGCGCACGTGCGGTACAGGAAGTCGACGCGCTTCCGGTACTCGTCGTAGTCGCGGGCGTCGACGCGCACGATGGCGTGCACGGACTTGTTGCCGCTGTGGACCACGGCGGCGATTGGCAGCTCCAGGGCGCGCATGACGGCCATCTGGCGGCCCGGCGCCATCTCGTCGGACTCCACGAGCGCGTAGCGGAACTCCGCCACGTTGTCGTTTCGCACGCCGCCGCCGTCCAGCGGGTTGAAGCGTATCCACGCGCCGCTCTCGGGGTTCGGCGCGCCGATGGAGCTGGCGAGGTCGTCGCCGTACTTGGCCACGCTCTCGATCAGCTCGCCGGCGGTGCGGGTGTAGATGCCCTTGCCCGCCGGCGTCCACCGGCCGTCGCGCTCGAAGGCCTCGGTGACGTAGCCCACCACGTCCTCGGGGTCGAACAGCGCCGACAGGTAGCGCGTGAGCTGCTCGCCGGGGTGCCAGTCCGCCGCGTCGGGCTCGCGCAGCTCGTCGGACTCCAGCCACGTGGGGTCCACGACGACGTTGGCCGGCTTGGCCGCCGGGGCCGCCTGCGGGCGGGTCGTGCGCCAGTCGCGGGCGCCGGGCTGGCCGGGGCCGTCCCACGGGTCGGCCTCGCACACGTCCCAGTCCAGCGCCACGTCCTCGGCGGCGGGAGGCTCGTAGCCGGCCTCCATGGCCATGTGCACGAGCGTGCCGCCGTTCACGCGGCCGTCGCCGCCGGCGCGGAAGGTGCGGTACTTGCGCTCGCACTCGCCGGCGCGGTAGCGGGCGGGGTCGCGGGCGCTCCACGCGTCCCAGACCTCCCACGGCACGCCCTCGGCCGCCAGCGCCATGCCGACGTCCACCCACCCGCGGTAGTCCAGCCCCGCGGGGTCCACGGCGTCCAGCAGCCCCTGCAGGTCGTCCTCCAGCAGGCTGCCGCCGCCGTATCCGTATTCGTCCATCGCTTACACCCCGTTCCTCGGGTCGTAGGTCGCCGGGTCGACGCCGCGCGGGACGCCGCGCCAGCCCTGCGCCGCTATGCGGCCGATCATGTTGCTGGCCGCCTCGAACGGCCACGTGCCCACGGCGCGGAAGCCGTAGGACTCCAGCCGCCGTATCTGCTTGGGGGTCGCCAGCCCCTCGCGGCGGCGCTGCGCCAGGCGGTCCAGCAGCAGGCTGGCCTTGCCGCGGCACTCCACGGCGTCCGGGAAGATGCCGTAGCGCTCCAGCGCCGCCAGCTGCTTCTCGGTCGGCGGCTCCAGCTCGGCGGGGAACGCGGGCTCCCAGCCGGCCAGGTCCTCCGAGCGGATGCTCATGGCGAACTGCACCGGGTCCACCAGCGCGCGCTTGCGCTTGCGCATGGACGCCAGCTGCTCGGCCAGCGCCTCCTCGCGCTGCCGCACGACGTCCTCGGACGCCTGCCGCTCCACGGCGTCCAGGTCGACCGGCCCGCCGGCGGCCTCGGCGATCTGCGTCATGCGCTCGGCCACCTCGGGCGACTTGGCCACGATGTGCGCCGGGCGGCACAGGTCGTGGCGCTCGGTCATCCACAGGAAGTCGAGCACCAGCAGGTCGGTCTTGCCGGTCGCCGGGCTCAGGCGGGTGCCGCGGCCCACCATCTGCACGTACAGGCTGCGCACCTTGGTGGCCCGCAGCACCACCACGCAGTCCACGCTGGGGCAGTCCCAGCCCTCGGTGAGCAGCATCGAGTTGCACAGCACCGAGCCGGGGCCGGCGGCGTCGAAGCGCGCCAGCGTCTCGGCGCGGTCGGGGCTGTCGCCGTTCACCTCCATGGCGTCGAAGCCGCGCTCCGCGAGCGCCGCCGCGAACTTCCTGGACGTGGCCACGAGCGGCAGGAAGGCCACGGTCTTGCGGCCCATGCACCCCGTCGCGGCCATCTCGTCGGCGATGCGTCCCAGGTACGGGTCCAGCGCCGTGCCCAGGTCGCCGGCGGAGAAGTCGCCGGAGGAGACCTTGACGCCGGCCAGGTCGATGGGCAGCGGCACGGTCTCGGCGCGGATGGGGCACAGGTACCCCTCGCGGATGGCGGTCGGCAGCGTGTACTCGTAGGCCACGCTCTCGAAGTACTGGCCCAGGTCGCGCCTGTCCCCGCGGTCGGCGGTGGCGGTCACGCCCAGGACCTTGGCGCCGGGGAAGTGCCCCAGCACCTGCTGGTATGAGTCGGACAGCGCGTGGTGCGCCTCGTCGACCACGATGGCGTCGAAGTGGTCGGGGGCGAAGCGCGCCAGGCGCTTGGGCCTCATGAGGGTCTGCACGCTGCCGACGGTCACGCGGTACCAGCTGCCCGCGCTCGTCTCCTCGGCGCGCTCGACCGAGCAGCCCAGCCCGGTGGCGGCGCGCAGCTTGTCGGCGGCCTGCTGCAGCAGCTCGCCGCGGTGGGCGAGTATCAGGACGCGGCCGCCCGCGTCCACGACGTCCTTGGCCACGGTGCAGAAGACCACGGTCTTGCCGCACCCCGTGGGGAGGACCAGGAGCGTGCGCGCCCGGCCCCCCTCCCACTCGCGCTCGATGGCCTCGCGCGCGGCCTGCTGGTAGGGTCTCAGCTCCACGGGTGCCGCCTCCCTACTGGATGCCCCAGGCGCCGGGGGTCGCCTGCTGCTGGACGCCCTGTGCGGCCGCCTGCGGGGCGGGTGCGCCCGGCGCGGGCGAGTACTGCGGCGCGGGCGCGAACGCGCCGTTCTGGGGCGCCTGGGACGCCTGCGGGGCGTATCCGGCGGCGTGCTGCTGCGGCGCCGGGGCGGCCTGCGCGGCGGCGGCCCTGCAGGCGGCGTCGTAGGACTTCCACGCCTCCTCCTGCTCCTCGGGCTTCACGAACCACTCGACGTCGTTGGTCTGGCGCTCCTGGCCGTCGCGGCCGGTGTAGGAGCGCACCTTCAGCTTGACGAAGCCGCCCATGCCCTCGATGCCGCCCCAGTCGATGATCACCTTGCCGGCACCGTTGCGGCCGCGCCCCACCGACTCCATGAAGCGCGAGACCTTCCACAGCTGGTTGCGCGTGATGTACAGGCGCTGCTGCACCGTCGTGTCGCGGCCGTCGGCGCCGGTCACGGACAGCGTGAGCTTGGCCATGGGGCACTGCGGCATCTTCTGCGAGCCCTGGTAGCGCTCGCGCTCCATCCTCTCGACGCGGAAGGGGTAGAAGCCCTCGGGCAGCAGCGTCCATCCGCCGTGCTGCCCGTCGTCCGGGTCCGCCTCGCACACGTCCCAGTCGAGCGCCACGTCCTGCATCTCTGCCATCTCTCAATCCTTTCTCTCTCGCCGCCATCGGCGGCCGTCTGCTAGTTGAAGGGCACGTCCTCGGCCGCGCGGTACTCCATGACCTTTGCCTTTACCTGCTCCCACTGCGGGACGATCAGGCCGGCGACGTAGTCGGCCGGGTAGTTGGCCAGCGGCGTGTCGGGCGTGAAGTGGCCCTGCAGCACCGCGAAGCCGCGCACCTCGTCGGGCGTGACGCCGTCGCGCTCCATGAGCTGGACGGCCGGCACCCAGAACGCGGGCAGCCCCTCCGTGCCGGGGATGCTCGCCGGGGCGTCGCCCGCGGGTGCCGCCTGCGGTGCCGGTGCGGGCGCCGTGACGGGCGCGGGCGCCGTGACGGGCGCCTGCTGGGGCTGCTGCGCGGTCGGCTGCACTGGCACCATGGGGGAGGGCACGTGCGGCGCGATGGCCTCGTAGCCCAGCGGCACCTCGTCGGGAAGCCCCCAGCGGTTCTTGGCGTCCCAGGCGGCGTGGTGCGTCGTGAAGATGGTGCGCTTGGCGCCGCGCGCCTTGCCCTTGGCGCTGAAGCCCTCGCCGACCATCTCGACGACGGTCTTGTAGTTGACGAACAGCAGCGCGTCCGCCCACTCCTTCAGCAGGGCGGCGTCCTTCTTGTACATCTTCATGGTCCAGCGGTCGTAGCTCGCCGCCTCGTCGGGCTGGTCGAACTTGCTCACGGTCGCGTGCGCGGTCACCACCACGTTCATGCCGGCGTCTCGCACGTCGGTGAGCAGGTCGAGCAGGCGGCCGAACTCCTCCAGCGCGTACTGCCAGCACTTGCCGTAGTTGAGCGCCTCCATGCTCGGCCACTTGTTCTTGGCGCACAGCTCGGCGCACAGCAGGCGCTCGGCCCAGTCGGCCGTGTCCAGCACCAGCGTGCCGCACGGGCGCTCCGCGGCCACGGCGCGCACGAGGTCCTTCAGCGCCGTCCAGCTCTGCGGCGCCTGGGTGCGGGCCACGTCGTAGCCCTCGGTGCCGCCCTCGGTGTCGATGAACAGCGGGTCGGGGAACTGTGCGGCCAGCGTGGTCTTGCCGACACCCTCAGGGCCATAGATTGTCACCTTCTGCGGGTGGATGGTCGCCCCGCGGCTAATGTTCAGCATTGTTGTTCCTCCTGTTGTTGGCCTGTGTTTTTGCATCTGCCCACCTGCAGTTGTCCGGACAGTAGTCGCCGTTCACGTCTATACGGTCCAAAGTGCAGGCCATATAAGGCGCGTCGGGGTCGTATCCGGCTGATTCCGCCCAGTTGCGAAATGCGCCGAAGTCGTGCAGCCACTCGTTGCATACGCGGACGCCGCGTCCGCCGTAGTTGTGGTAGTCCTTGCGGGACTTGTCGTAGCAGCGTTGTTTCATGGAACGCCATATGCCATACAGCCGCGACCTGCCGCCGCCGTGCGTTGCGCGCGCTCTGTTCCCGGCCGCCACCTGTTCCGAATGGATGCATCCGCAGCTGCGTGTGTTGCCGCGCGTTAGCGAGGAGGACTGTACGGTGATCTCGTTGCCGCAGTCGCACCTGCAAAGCCAGGCGGCGCAACCACGGACGGTGCCGACGCGCTTAATGGCAGTGAGCCGTCCGAACCTACGCCCAGTCAGGTCGATGAAGGCCCCCATTACCTGATCTCCCATCCGGCCGGCGCCACGGGCGCCTCGGCCTTATCCGCGCCGTCGGGCTCGCCGAGCTGCCCGCGGCCGTCCTCGATCACCAGGCTGCACTCGCCGCCGGTGGACACGCGCGTGCCGATCACCTGCAGGCCCTCGGACTCGGCCCACGCGCCGAACTCGGCCAGCGTCTGCAGGTCCATCTGCTCCAGCTTGTCGACCAGCACGAAGCCGCACTCCGGCTTCAGGCGGCGCACGATGGCCGTGGCCACCTTCAGCTGCTCGCTGCCGCTCATGCAGTCCCACGGCTGGCCGCCGTAGGTCAGGCGCGCCTCCTCGTCGACGGACAGGCCCGGCAGCGGCAGGTCGGCGCCGCGCAGCAGGTCCGTGCGCTCGGCGCGGATGCGGCCCATCTCGGCGTCCAGGTCGTCGTACTGGGACTTCAGCTCGTCGGCCTCGGCCATGGCGCGGGCGCGGCGCGCGTTGGTGCGCACCTTCTCGTTCACGGCGTCGGCCGCGGCCAGCTGCGCCTGCAGCTCGTCGGTGGACTCGTCGCGCAGCTGCGCGGCGTCCTTGCTCGCCGTCGCGGCGTCCATGGTGAGCTGCAGCACCTCGGCGGCCTTGGCCTCGATGGCCGCGGCCAGCTGCGACTCCTGCTGCTTCAGCGCCGCCATCTGCTGGCGCGCCGCGGCCAGCTGGCCGTTGATGCGCTCCGCCTCGTTGCGCTTGCGCTGGTTCTCGCCGTTCTTGGCGAGGATGGCGGACTGCGCGGCGATCAGCTCGGCGGCGTCGACCTCCTCGGCCGGGGCGTCGGGCCAGAACTGCATCTCCTCGGCGCTCGCGCGCTTCTGGCGCTCCATCACGCCGATGTCGTGGCGCTGGCTGTAGACGCTGCTCGCCTTGGCGTCCAGCTCGGCGAGGCGGTCGCCCACGCCCAGGATGGACAGCAGCGTCTCGGCCTTGTCCTTGTCGCTCGACTCCATGAAGCGCGGCAGGTCGAGCGCCAGGCGGTCCACCAGCGAGCTCAGCAGCGCCTGCCCGGACTTGCGGCCGGAGGGGTCGGTCACCTTCAGCGAGCCGTTCTTGCCGCGGCGCTCCACCACGATGCCGTTGTCCAGCACCACGCGCAGCGCCGGGGCGCTCGCGGCGCCCTCGCGGGCGGCGTTGGACGGGCGCAGCTTGTCGCCGCCCAGCGCCCAGCCGATGGCGTCGAGCAGGCTGGTCTTGCCCTGCCCGTTGCGGCCGCCGATGACGGTCAGCCCCTCGGCGCGCGGCTCCAGGTAGACCGCCTTCACCCTCTTGACGTTCTCGGCCTCGACCGATGCGATCTTCACCATCTCTACTTCTCCTCCTCGTTCTCGTTCTCGTTCTCGTCGGCCTCGCGCGCGGCCTCCAGCCACGCCTTGGCCTCGCCCGCCAGCTGCATCTGGCCGTCGCCCATGCGCCATCCGTCCCCGACGGCCGCGCCCACGGCCTCCAGCCACGCCTCCAGGGCCTTGACGGCCCACCCCGGGCGGTTGGACGGCCCGGCGGCCACGCAGCTCCACGCGGCGGCGCTGGGCGTGCAGTCGTCCAGCCAGTCGCGCAGCGCGTAGGCGCCGCACATGCCGGTGATCTGCCCGTCGGGGCGCTGCCCGTCGTAGCCCGCGCCGTCGAGGGCGTCGGAGGCCACGGCGTAGGCCGAGTAGCTCTCGGCCGGGTTGCCCAGATACGCGTCGACGGCCTTTGCCATGGAGCTCACGGGGTAGGCGCCGTCCATCAGGCGCCCGGCGAGGTGGGCGAACATGGAGCCGAGCGCCTCGCGGCACGTCCGGTCCATGCGGTCGACGCTCTCGTTCAGCGCCGCCTTGGCCGCCTGCTCCTCGGTGTCGGCGGGCACGTAGCGGTAGGCGTACGGCACGGCCACCGTGGGGATGACGAGCACCCACGCGGCCCCCTCCGGGTCGTCGGCGGCCTTGGCCTCGAACGCCTCGGGGCTGTCGGCGCGGCAGTCGTAGGCGTAGCCGGCCGTGTCGAAGGACTTCTGGCCGTGCAGCTCGACGCCCAGGCGCTCGGCGGCCTCGTCGAAGGCGGCCACGGCGCGCTCGTTCTCGATCTCGCGGTCGCACTCCCTGGCCACGCGCAGCCAGTCGCGCTCGCTCGCGTTCGCCACGCGCACGGCGCGCTGGCCGGAGAACCTCGCCACGGCCAGCAGGTGGTCCAGGCTCATGGTCTCGGCCTCGGCGCCGATCTCGGACGCCACGCGGCGCACGCGGGCCATGCCCTTCTTGCGTACGGCGCGCTCGACCTTCTCGGGCTCCACGCCCAGCAGCAGGCAGCGCTGCGCGCCGCGGCTGCGCTCGGACTCGTCCAGCGGCTTCTTGTCGTCGGTGGCCAGCATCGCCAGCGCGGCGTCGGCGTCGCCCCAGTCCTCGCACACCACGGCGTCGAACTCGGCCGTGCCCGCCTTGCGCATGGCGCGCCAGCGGCGCTCGCCGTCGACGATGCGGTACACGCCGCCGTCCTGCACGAGCAGCGGCGGGGTCATGGGCTCGCCGGGGTGCGCCGGGTTCAGGGCGAAGCTGGCGGCCAGCGCGTCGAGGTCGCCGAAGTCTCGGCGGGGGTTGCCCTCGCTCGGGTAGACGTCCTCGGTCTTTACTCTCTTCAGTTGCATGTTTCCTACTCCTCCTAGCTGGGAAAATGCGTTTGTGTCATTGATTTGAGATTTTTTTAATCATGCGTTCGAGGCGTCGGCGCCTCGCCTTCAGCAGCCTGGTGAGCGTCCTCACCTCCCACCGCTCCAGCGCCTCGCGGTAGGCGTCGCGCGCCCTCGCGGCGCGGTATGGCGTCATGCCCTCGGTTCGGGGAGGCGCGGGCCTCGGGTCCGGTGCGCTCTGCAGCCTCGTCTCGGTGGACGCGTACACGGCGCGGTCGGCCGGCCCCAGGCGCTCCATGGCCTGGGCCGTCTCGGACTCCGCGCGGGCCACCAGCGCCCGCAGCTCGCACGGCCTGCAGGTGCCGCTCGCCCTCAGCCCCGTGCGGGCCATCCCGCACGCCGGGCACGTCTCGGAGCACCTCGGCTCCCAGTGGCGCAGGCTCACGCCCATGCGGGACGCCTTCTGGCGCACGGCCTCGTTGGACCTCCTCAGCGCCCTGGCCACCTCGCGCCTCGGCATGGTGCCGGCGATCTCGGCCAGCCTGCGCTCCTCGGAGGCCGTCCACGGGCGGCACCGCTCACCCCTCCTCATTCGGCGCGCCCTCGCCGGTGTGCAGGTAGTACCAGCCGTGCGCGAAGGCGCTGCGCTCGTGCTCGTTGGTCACGAGCCCCTGCCCCAGGTAGAACTGCCGGCGGTTCATCAGCCAGTCGACGGCCCACGCGGCGTTGCCGCGCGTCTTGGGGTTGAGCACCTGCCTGCTGGTCTGCAGCACGACCTCCTCGCCGGCCCCGTGCAGGCGGCCCAGCAGATGGCCGCACAGCCACGGCGTCTGGTGCGAGCCCTTGGTGCCGGCGAAGCGCCCGTGGTAGGGGACGAAGCCCTCCATCACGACCGCCCCGTGCTCGTGGGTCTCCAGGAACCTCCGCAGCAGCGCCCAGATCTCCTCGCAGCGCGCGTCCAGCAGGCCGTTGTCCGCGCCGCAGCCCTCCCTGAAGGCGAACGTGCGCGAGTCGAGCACGCGGCGGCGCGTCATGTGGACCACGCCGGTGTGGAGCGACCCGGGGTCGATGGCCACGACGGCCTCTACTCCCTCGCCCATTCCGCCACACCCCCCTGGTAGTCGGAGACGGCGGCGGAGTAGCCGCGCTCGTACGCCCGCTCCGTGCCGTACGCACGGCCCTCGCCGTATCCGGCCGCCGTGCCCTGCGTGTAGCCGAGCTGCCACGCCTGCCCCACGGCGAGCGCGGTGAGCAGGGCCACGGCCAGCGCCGTGCGGACCGTGCGCCAGAACTCGGCGCGCCTGTGCGATACTTGCGGGTACCCGCTCACGCGGGCCTCTTCAGGGGACTGGGCGCGCTGTGCTTGGCGGCCTGTGCGCGCTCGGCCCTCCACCTCTCGTACTCCCGCCGGACCTCCGGCAGGGCGAACGCGGACCTTGCGGCAGTCAGCGCCGCCCGACGCTCCGCGGCTGTGGCGCCCATATACGATCACCTCCGCCATCGCTACTCGTCCTCCCCGTCTTCCAGCAGCTGCTCCATGGTCACGCCCAGGACCTCCGCCAGCTTCCTCAGCTTGGGCACGCTGGCCACGGTGCACCCGCGTTCCCAGCTGCTGACCATGGCCACGCTCGACGCCCCCACGGCCACCGCCAGCTGCATCTGGGTCATGCCCAGCGCGCGGCGGCGCTCCTTCATCAGCTTCCCGTTCATCTACTCCTCCTTCTCCTTGTCGTCGTCCCACTCGGGTGCGCGCACGATGGTCTCGAAGTCCGTGGCCCAGCCGACGCCGCGCACGGTGAAGCGGATGCTCGCGCAGGCGTAGTGCGTCTTGCCGCCCAGCTCGAAGGGCTTGCACATGTCGGACTCCATGAGCTTCATGGCGAACATGTCGAAGCCCCACTTCGCGTTGATGCGCGAGGCGATGGAGGCGTGCGTCTCCTCCATGCACCCGTTCTCGCCCGGCGCGAAGGTGATCATCTCCGGCGCCATGGCCTCGTAGCTCGGGCTGTACTTCTCGTCCATTGCTTCTCCTTTCGGTAGGTTGTGTTCGTGTAGTAGTACACGAACTTGTTGCATCTGTAAGATACAAAGAATCCGTGTACTAGTCAACTAATAATTTGCAATTTATAATCGAGGTCATGTAGTAGGTACACAGATAGGCGGTGAGAATCGCATGCTTTACGAGCTAAAAGCGATCAGGAAGCGCTCTAACCTATCGCAAAAAGAAGCCGCCGAGCAGCTGGGCGTTAACCCCGGAACGTATAGAAACTGGGAACAGTGCAAGAACCAGCCGCAGAAAAGCTCCGAAGTGAAGCGTTTGGCCGACTTCTTTGGCGTAACTGTTTCGGAGTTGTACGGGTATGACCTCGCGGCGCCGGGCGTCATTGCCGCCGCCATGGGGATACCGGACGAACCAGAACCAAAACCTGTGCGAGTGATAGACAAGCGCCTGGAGGCCATCGGGGACGCCTACGAGGCGATGAACGAGAACGGCCGGCACGTGCTGCACAGCGTGGCCACGTCGCTGGCGCGGGACCCGGCCAACGCCGGCGGGGAGTAGCCCGGCAGTATTCGATTGAAGTGAGGGGAGGCGCCCGGCCATGGCCACGGCGGCGATCTACGCCCGCTACAGCTCGGCGGGCCAGCGCGAGGAGTCCATCGAGGACCAGGTGAGGGTGTGCCGCGCGGCCATCGAGGCGGCCGGCGACGCCGTGGGGCACGTCTACGAGGACCGCGCCACGACCGGCACGACCACCGACCGCCGCGCCGGGTTCATGCGCATGGTGGCCGACGCCCAGAAGGGGCTGTTCTCGGCCGTGTACGTGTACAAGCTCGACCGCTTCGCGCGCAACAGGTACGACGCGGCCGTGTACCGCCGCCGCCTGAAGCAGGCCGGCGTGCGGCTCGTGAGCGCCACGGAGCGCACCGGGGACGGCCCGGACGGCATCCTGCTGGAGTCGATGCTGGAGGGGCTGGCGGAGTACTACAGCGCGAACCTCTCCGAGAACGTGCGGCGCGGGCTGGCGGGCAACGCCATGAAGTGCCGCCACAACGGCATCCGGGTGTTCGGCTACGACCACGGGCCGGACGGGCGCTACGTGGTCAACGAGGGCGAGGCGGCCGCCGTGCGCCGCGTGTTCGCCATGTACCAGCAGGGCGAGCCGTTCCGCGCCATCATCGAGGCGCTGCCGGCCGTGCGCTCGAAGGGCGGCGGCCCGCTCACGGTGCAGGCGGTCGGCAAGATGCTGCGCAACGACAAGTACTGCGGCGTCTACCGCTACGGCGACACGGTGGTGGAGGGCGGCATGCCCGCGATCATCCCGCGCGACGAGTTCGACGCCGTGCAGCGGCGCCTGGCGCTGCGCACGAGGCGAAGGAGGTCCACGGTGGACTACCTGCTGTCCGGGAAGCTGTTCGACTCGGAGGGCCACCGCTACCAGTCCAGCAGCGGCCACGGGAAGTCGGGCAGGAAGTACACGTACTACCGCTGCCCGGCCACGGGCCACCAGGTGCGCCGCGACGCGCTGGAGGCCGAGGTGGCCCGCATGGTGGCCGACGCCCTGGCCGCCGACGACGGCGCCGTGGATGGCATCGTGGCCGACGTCATGGCCGAGCAGGAGGCGGCGCTGGCCGACGACCTCGCCGCCGTGCGCGCCATGGAGAAAAGGCTGCAGCAGAACGCCCGCGAGCAGTCGCGTATGGTGGACCTGGCCGCGAAGACCGGCGCCGTGGACGCCGTGGCCGAGAAGCTGAACGCGCTGTCCGACGAGCGGGCGGCGCTGGAGGCCGAGATAGCCGACGCGCGCGCCGGCATGGGGGCGCTGGACGCCGACCAGGTGGAGTTCTGGGTGCGGCGCGTCATGGGGCGCTCCGACCCGCTGGAGGCCGTGCGGCTGTTCGTGCGCCGCGTGGTGGTGGACCGCGCCGCCGGCACGCTCACGGCCGAGTTCACGTTCGACAAAAAGGAACCCCCGCCGGACGGTCCCGGCAGGGGTTCGCGTAAGTATCTGGGGGCTGGGACGGAGGGATTCGAACCCCCAACAGCCGGCACCAAAAACCGGAGTTCTACCGTTGAACTACGTCCCAGTATGGGTGTTGCCAAAAGCAACTCGTCTAGTTTACCTAATCTGCGAGGGCATCGCAAACGCCATCGAGCAGGCGTACCGCGAGCGTCTGGGCGTCGCTGGCAGTGAAGGTGCCGTTGTAGCGCGTCATGCCCGTGAGCTCAATGCGGATGCGCGCGGGCTTTTGCTGTGCGGCGACATTGGCGGTGCGGATGCGCTGGGCCAGGTTGTGGCACTCGGCGAGGGCAATCGTGGCGCGCGGAGCGGCGTCGGCGGGCAGCTCGTCGCTTGCGATCTCGAGCACCAGGTCAACGTCGGTCGGAACCTCGGAGTCGCAAAGCATCATGCCGCTGTTGTCGGTCGTCGCCGTGGCGATGTTCCACATGCGCGATGCTACGCTGCGCGCGATAGGGTCCTCGCCGATGACGGCAATCTGGAAACGCTCGAGTACGTTGGCCGCGCGGGCAAAGCCGATGCGCGATTCGGCCTCGGTCACCGAAGGTTTACCCTCCCACACGTGGTGCAGGCGGTTGATATAGGCGTAGGTATCCTGGAAAGCCATACCGTCGGCAAATAGGCCGACATTTTCCTGGAACTGCTGCAGAGCGGCCTCGGTGTGCGGACCAAAATAGCCGTCGTCCTCACCGCAGGCAAAGCCCAAAACATTGAGCGCGCGCTGCAGGGCCTGAACGTCGGCGCCATGGAAATTGGGCATGCGCAGATAGAGCGTGCGGTCGCCCAGTTTATACGAGGCGTCTACCAGGGCGCTCCAGCAGGGGATATCGACGGCACAGCCAGCGGCAAGGCCGCTATCGAGCCTAAATGTGCCAACAGCCTGTTCGGTGGTGGTGCCAAAGCGCTTGTCGGCAACCTCGGTGTCATCGATTGTATAGCCGAGCTGCAGAAGGCGGGACTGGACGTCCTCGACGGCTGCTCCCTGCATGCCCGTTGTAATAGGTTCCATGAACGAACCCCTTTCGGCGTACCATTCGTACTATTTGAGCGTGTGTCGGATAGACAACGCGAGACAATGCATAAACATGCACTCAACAGTGTAGCAACTTGTACCCAAACGCGCTGCCCACAGGTTTTATAACCCCCGCTAGTTAAGGCGCTCCACAAAGAAATCTGCCATGGAGAGGAACAGCTCGCGTGCGTGCGGATCAAGTTCAACGTTCTCGATGGCGGCCTTGGCTTTGGCGGTCAGGTCCAGCGCGTAGGCGTGGGCGTAATCGATAGAGCCGGTCTCTTGGAAGATGTCCACGGCACGCGCGAGCTGCGTGGGGTCCTCGGTGCCCGAGGAGAGGATCGCTTCAATCTCGTCGTGATAGCGCTCATCAGACAGGGCGTGCACGGCAACGAGCGTGCGCTTACCCTCGGTGATGTCGGTGCGGAAGTCCTTGTTGGCGGCTTCCTTAGTGCCGACAAGGTTGAGCAGGTCGTCCTGAATCTGAAAGGCAAGGCCCGTGTGTAGGCCAAAGGCGCGCAGTGCCTCGACCTGCTGTTCGCTGCCGCCGCCGATAATGGCTCCGGCGGCAAGCGGCGTGGCTCCGCTGTAATATGCGGTCTTGTGCGTTGCCATGTCCAGGTAATCGTCGACCGAGATGTCAAAGCGCCCGTCACGGACCCAGCCCAAGTCGAGCGCCTGGCCCTCGATGGTGCGGACGATCATCTCGGTAAGCTCGTGGAGCACGCGCAGCTTCACGTCGGACTCCAGCGTGGGGTCGTCGAGAACCGTCTTGGTGACCATGGTGAGCGCCAGGTCGCCACAATTGATAGCAAGGCCCGTGCCCTCGGTGAGGTGCATGCAGGGCTTGCCGCGGCGCAGCTGTCCGTTGTCGGCGATATCGTCGTGGATGAGCGCGCCCGACTGGAAATGCTCGATAGCTGCCGCGGCGCTGCGGGCGCTCTCAAAGCTACCGCCCACTGCGGTTGCGGCGAGCATGCAGATAAGCGGGCGGTGGCGCTTGCCGGCGTTGGCGGTAAATGCCGAAAGCGGGGCGTACAGGTAGCGCTCGATATCGGCAGAGGTCGCCTGTCCGTCAAAGAACGTGGCCAGATAGTCGTTAATCTGGTCAAAGTGCTGGGCTAAAAAGCTGATAAACGGACTGGACACAGGCTCTCGCATTCTTTCTTAGGTTGCATCGTTGCGGTGTGCAGATACCATATTGCCACATTGGAGTTGCCGGCGCGTCTGTTTTGGCGATTTGGGGAAACGGGACGCGTGCGCGTGCCGGCTGCTTATATAAGCCTAAAGTGCTCGAGCGCCTTGACGACGCCATCTTTGTCGACCGAGTCGGTGATGTAGTCGGCGCGCTTTTTAAGATAGTCCGGCGCATTGCCCATGGCGATACCGACATCGACGGCGTTCATCAGCGAGACGTCATTGCTGGCGTCGCCGATGCCGTATACGGTTCCGTGGTGGGGATCGAGGGCGTCGAGTACAGACTGGATGCCCCCGCGCTTCGTGCATTCGCGGGGCGAGATTTCGGTTACCTCGAGTTCGAGCTCGTTAAAGCACAGCAGCGGCTCAAGTGCCTTATCTTGAGCGATGTGGTTGGCGAGCGATGTAGACATCAAGATCTTGTAGGCACTGTAATGTTGCAGCTGCGTGACTGCGTCGCCCAGGGTGCGCGCGTATCCGGGGGCATCGGGGGCATCGGCACTCATGCGCACGACGCCGTTGAGGCCCTCAAAGCGGATGACCTCGCCCGACTGCTCAAGATAGGGGGCAAGGCGCTGCAGCATGCCGGGCGTCATCGACAGATCGCGAATTGCGTGTCCGTTGATCTCGGCGTAACCGCCCGCAAGACAGACGATGCCGGTCCAGGGCAGCTCAAGAAGTTTGGGGTGGATGCAGCTGAAGGTGCGCCCTGTGCAGATAAACGCCATATTGCCCTTGGCAACAAAATCACGGATGGCTTGCGAGACCGCTTCATTGGGATAGGGGGAGAGGTCTCGCTCGCTCTCGGGAAGCTCTTGTGCCACTCGAGGGTCTTGCCACGCGAGCGTGCCGTCAATGTCGAAGAAGCAGATATCGCCGTGCTTGTGGGTTGGGCTGGCGACAGGGGAGGCCGAGGCGGTGGGCACAAATCCCGGCTCGAGGCCCATGATCTGGTCAAAATGCTCTTTAACGCGGGGAACGGAGATGCCGATGATCACCTGGGCGGTCTTGCCCGTAATGATGAGGCCCTTGGCGCCCACCGCGACAAACGACGCGTTATCTGCAACGATGGAAGGGTCTGCGACCTCGACGCGCAGGCGCGTGGCACAGTTGGTTGCGCCCACAATATTGCCAACACCACCTAAAAGCTGAATTACCCGCTCAGCGAGGATGTGATCTTGATCGGATCGACTATTGACCTCGTCATTGGGAGATTGCTCTTTGGCAAAGCCGCTTTCCGTTAAACGATCGATTGCCGCGCGATTGGCGACATGATCCTCGCGGCCCGGCGTCTTAAGGTCATAGATCAAGATGAGTGCTCGAAAACTAACAAAAAAGATGAGGCTAAAGGCAAGGCCGATACCGAGCGCCAAAAGATAGGCGCCGGCATGCGTGCGCATGAGCGGAATAAAGTTGAAGGCTGCCATCTCCATGAGGCCGCCCGAGAAGATGCCGACGATGCCAAAGAGATTCATGGTTGTGGCAAGGCAAGACGATAAGACGGCGTAGAGAAAAAAGAGCCCGGGGTGGGTGAACATAAAGAGAAACTCGAGTGGCTCGGTAACGCCGCAAACCACCGAGGCGATGATGGCGGGAACAAGGATGACCCTGAGGCCGGCGCGGCGTTCTGGTTTTGCGGTGGAGTAGAACGCAGCCGCGATGGCAGGAAGGCCAAAGAGCTTGACCCAGCCGGTGGCGGTAAAACCGGCCCACGGCGCAAGTTCATTAAGGGGGCGCGTGCTATGGGAGAGGATAGGGAGCAAGCTGCTCCACGTGGCGTAGATGCCGTCGTTAATGACCAGGTTGTCGTAGTAGATCGGCATGTAGAGCAGGTGGTGCAGCCCCATGGGCTCGAGCGCTCGCTCCAAAAACACAAAGATGCCCACGCCAAAGGGGCCGACGCTCGTAAGTGCATGGCGCAGCGTTTCGGTCATTGCGTATACGGAGGGCACGATGGCGGCCGAGATAGCGGCAAGGGCAAACACGGCAAAAAAGCTGATGAGGTAGACCAGCGATGAGCCCGAGAAGGTGCCGACCCAATCGGGAACCTTGGCATCGTAGAAGCGGTCATGGATGGCGACGACGGTTGCCGATACCGCTAGCGGGCCGATAATGCCGGTGTCGAGCGTCTTAATGCCGTCGATGATGGTGATGCCACTAGCGGAGGTCAAAGACGACGGGTACTTAAGTCCAAGGTTGTCTCCGCTCAGCTTGATGATCTCGCTCAAAAAGAAGCAATAGGCAAAATAGGCCACGAGTGCCTCGAGGCAGCAACGTGCCGGCTGCTTTTGGGCAAGGCCGATGGGCAGCGCTACGGCAAAAAGGAGCGGAAGGCGCTTAAAGACCGTCCACGAGCCACGCTGGATGATAGCCCAGAAAACGTACCAAGGGGTTCCGTATACGGCGAGATCGCCGACGATATCCGCAGACGTTGCGAGGGCGGAGATGCCGACCATAAGGCCTGATATAGAAAAAAGCATGGCGGGCGCGAACATTGCCCCGCCAAAGCGTTGGATTTTTTGCAGCATAATATGCCTTCCGGATGCAACATGCTGTGCAAGCAAGAACGTTTAAACAATGAACTCATTGTAGAGGACTGGCTGCTTGCCGCATTAACGGTTTTGATTCGGTCCGATTTGGGTGTCGGGGGAACCGTCGACGGTAAATAATCCGTGCTTTGCCGATAGACGGTTTAAACAACCCCAAGAAATGCTATCGTGCCTAGCCATACATATTCATTAGAGGTGAAGTCATGCCAAAAGCGATATACGAAGGAATCTACCGAGAAATACGCTCGCGCATCATTAATGGGACCTATGCGTTTCAGGAGATGCTGCCAACTGAAGCCGAGCTGACCGCGGAATTTGGCTGCACGCGCAATACTGTCCGCCGCGCTTTGAGCATGCTGGCCGACGGGATGTTTGTGCAGCCCATACACGGCAAGGGCGTGCGCGTTATTTGGCTTAAGGGCGAAACCGACATGTTGGGCGCACTCGAAGAGGTTGAGTCGTTTGGCGAGTTCGCAAAACGCAACAATGCCGTCGCATCGACCGAGGTCAAGTCTTTTGAACATTTGATTTGCACTGAGCAACTCTCTCGTCGCCTGGGCTTTAAGGTGGGCGAGGAGTTGATTCGCGTGGTGCGTGTCCGAAGCCTTAACGGCAATGCACGCCAAGTAGACCATGGTTACTTTTTGGAGTCAATCGCCAAGGGCCTGACGCCCGAGATCGCCGCAAAGTCAATTTACGACTATCTGGAGCACAAACGCGGCGTCAAGGTGATGGCGAGTCGCCGTACAGTGAGCGTCGAGCTTGCCAACGATGAGGACTGCAGCTATCTTGACCTCGGCAAATACAACTGCGTTGCCGTCATGGAGAGCCAGTCGTACACCTCGGATGGCATCTTGTTCGAGGTCACGCATGCCCGCACGCATCCCGAGATCTTCCACTACCGCGTCAACTCCAAGCGATAGCCGGCTAGCTCGCAGCCTGACGAGACTCATGCCCTCAAAGCGAAAGCGCCCGGTCAAACCGACGATGCATCGGTTTGACCGGGCGCTTTCGCTGCATTTGATAACAAATAATTGTTTATACAAAACTTGTCAAGTATCAAGTTGAAATTACCGTTCACCGAAGTTTTTCTACCGCTCTAGTAATACTTGTTCAAACAACTAGCCAAATAGCGTATCGTTCAAATCAGCAAAAGGGGCAAAGTCCCCGAGCCAATCTCCGAAGGCGGCGGCAAAGGGTGCCGCCACGGTGTGAAAGGGTGGATTGTAATGAAGAACGAAATGAGCAGAAGGCAGTTCCTGGGCTTTGCTGGTTCCGCGGCTGCGGTTCTTGGTCTGGGTCTCGTGGGCTGCGGTGGCTCCGCCGGCTCCGGCTCCTCTGCTTCTGGTGACGCTGCCGAGGTCTACTTCCTCCAATTCAAGCCCGAGGTCGACAAGGAGTGGAAGGAGATCGCCAAGGCCTATAAGAAGGAGAAGGGCGTCGAGGTCAAGATCGTGACCGCCGCCTCCAACACCTACGAGGAGAAGCTCAAGTCCGAGATGTCCAAGAGCTCCGCTCCGACCCTGTTCCAGGTCAACGGCCCCACCGGTCTTAAGAACTGGAAGGATTACTGCGCCGACCTGTCCGATACCAAGCTCCGCGGTGAGCTCATTGACGACTCCCTGGCTCTGCAGTCCGACGGCAAGGATCTGGGTATCGACTGGGTCCAGGAGAGCTACGGCATTATCTACAACAAGCAGCTGCTCGAGAAGGCTGGCTACAAGGCCGAGGACATCAACTCCTTCGACAAGCTGAAGGCTTGTGCCGACGACATCCAGGCCCGCAAGGACGAGCTTGGTGTTGAGGGTGCCTTCACTTCCGCCGGCATGGATGACTCCTCCAGCTGGCGCTACACCACCCACCTTGCCAACCTCCCGCTCTACTACGAGTTCGAGAAGGAGCACAACCAGGAGGACGACGAGATCAAGGGCGAGTATCTCGACAACTTCAAGCAGATTTTCGACCTGTACATCACCGACTCCACCTGCGATCCTTCGCAGCTTGCCTCCAAGACCGGCGACGACGCCACCAACGAGTTCGCAACCGGCAAGGCCGTCTTCTATCAGAACGGTTCTTGGGCCTACGCTGACCTCACCAAGGCCGGCATGACCGACGATCAGATTGGCATGATGCCCATCTACATTGGTGTCGACGGCGAGGAGAACCAGGGCCTGTGCTCCGGCGGCGAGAACTACTGGTGCGTCAGCTCCCAGGCTTCCGAGGATGCCCAGAAGGCAACCGAGGACTTCATGTATTGGTGCGTTACTTCTGACACCGCCACCAGCATCATCGCTGACAAGATGGGTCTGACTGCCCCGTTCAAGAGCGCTAAGGAGACCACCAACGTCTTCTCGCAGCAGGCCGTTGCCATGGCCAAGGACGGCAAGAAGACCGTCGCTTGGGACTTCGTCTACATCCCCTCTGAGGAGTGGAAGAAGAACCTCAAGCAGGCTCTGATTGCCTATGCTGCCGACAACAGCAAGTGGGACGGCGTCAAGAACGCCTTCGTCGATGGCTGGAAGACCGAGAAGGCTGCTTCCGAGTAAGCAGTTGCTGCCCAAGCTATCTGATTAGCGACAGGGGGCGGGCAGACGTTGGTTTGCCCGCCCCCTGCATATTGAAAGGACCCTTCTATGGGCAAAGCACTCAAGCGCTGGTGGCCGCTCTTTATGCTGCCCACGTGTCTGGCGTTTATGATCGGGTTCGTGATCCCCTTTATCCAGGGTTTCTATCTCTCGTTCTGCCAGTTTATTACCATCAACAACACGCACTTTGTCGGTATCGAGAACTACGTGCGCGCACTGTCCGATCCGCAGTTTGCCACGTCGTTCTTCTTTACCGTGGCGTTTGCCTTCCTGTCGACGGTGCTCATCAACGTGATCGCCCTCGCCATCGCGCAGGCGCTCACCCGCAAAGCGCTCAAGGGCACCAACATCTTCCGTACGATCTTCTTTATGCCTAACCTGATCGGCGGCATCGTGCTGGGCTACATCTGGCAGATTCTGATCAACTGCCTGCTCTCCAACGTGGGCGCCCAGCTCATCGCTCTTAACTCTGCTGCTGGCTTCTGGGGCCTTATCATCCTGACCCTGTGGCAGCAGGTCGGCTACATGATGATCATCTACATCGCTGGTCTGCAGTCCATTCCGTCCGACTACATCGAGGCCGCCAAGGTCGACGGCGCTACGGCATGGCAGACGTTTTGGAAGGTTAAGATCCCTAACCTGATGCCGACCATCACCATCTGCCTGTTCCTGTCCATCACCAACGGCTTTAAGCTGTTCGACCAGAACCTCGCCCTTACCGGCGGCGCCCCCGCGCACTCCACCGAGATGCTCGCCCTGAACATCTACAACACGTTCTATTCGCGTGCCGGTATCGCATGGCAGGGCATTGGTCAGGCCAAGGCGGTTATCTTCTGCATCCTGGTCGTGGCCATCTCCATGATCCAGCTTAAGGCCACGAGGTCCAAGGAGGTGCAGCAGTAATGAAACGCGATAAGGTTATCAACCGCGCGCTCTCGATTTTCTTTACGATCCTGTCGCTCGCGTGGATCTACCCCGTGTTCATGATTGCGCTTAATTCTTTTAAGAAAGCGACCGCAATCAGCACCACCACGGCATTCGATCTGCTCACGCCCGAGACGTTCAACGGCCTCGCAAACTACATGCACGCCCTTAACGAGCAGGGCTTTGCCTCGGCATTTATGTACTCGCTCATCATCACGGTCACGTCGGTCGTGCTGATCTTGGTGTGCTGCTCCATGTGCGCTTGGTACGTGGTTCGTGTCAACAACAAGATCTCGAACTTCTTCTATTACCTGTTCGTGTTCTCGATGGTCGTGCCGTTCCAGATGCTCATGTTCACGCTGTCCAATTTGGCGGACCGCATCGGCTTTAACACGCCGTTCAACATCTGCTTTATCTATCTGGGCTTTGGCGCGGGCCTGGCGGTCTTTATGTTCGCCGGTTTTGTAAAGAACATCCCGCTCGAGATCGAGGAGGCGGCCATGATTGATGGCTGCAACCCGGTCCAGGTGTTCTTTAAGATCGTCCTTCCCATCATGAAGCCCACCTATCTTTCGGTCGGCATCCTCGAGACCATGTGGGTCTGGAACGACTATCTGCTGCCCTACCTTACGCTCGACTCCACCAAGTACAAGACCATTCCTATCTTGATCCAGTACTTCCGCGGCGGCTACGGCCACGTCGAGCTCGGTCCCATGATGGCCTGCATCATGATGGTCGTTATCCCCATCGTTATCATGTACATCCTCTGTCAGAAGTACATCATCGACGGCGTGGTGGCAGGTGCCGTCAAGGGCTGATGCCGTAACTGTTTTGCAAGTTTCTGCGGCGCCCCTCAGCGCGGCGCCGCACATCGAAAGGTAAAGACATGGCCGAGATCGTTCTCAAACATGTTCAGAAGGTGTATCCCAACACCGAGTCCAAAAAGAAGGGCTTCTTTGGCAAAAAGAAGAAGACCGAGGAGAAGAAGCATAACCTTAAGGTTACCGAGGATGGCGTGCTCGCTGTAGAGGACTTCAACCTCACCGTTCACGACCAGGAGTTCGTCGTTCTCGTTGGTCCCTCTGGCTGCGGTAAGTCCACGACGATGCGCATGGTTGCCGGCCTGGAGGACATTACCTCGGGCGATGTGCTCATCGACGGCAAGCGCGTCAACGACGTGGCGCCCAAGGACCGCGACATCGCCATGGTGTTCCAGAGCTACGCTCTGTACCCCAACATGACGGTGTACGAGAACATGGCGTTTACGCTTGAGCTCAAGAAGGTCCCCAAAGACGAGATCGACCGCAAGGTTCGCTCCGCTGCCGAGATCTTGGGTATCACCGAGTACCTCGACCGCAAGCCTAAGGCGCTCTCGGGCGGCCAGCGCCAGCGCGTGGCCATCGGCCGCGCCATCGTGCGTGACCCCAAGGTCTTCCTGATGGACGAGCCGCTGTCCAACCTGGATGCCAAGCTTCGTAACCAGATGCGTGCCGAGCTCATCAAGCTGCGCCACGAGATCAAGGGTACGTTCATCTATGTTACTCACGACCAGACCGAGGCCATGACTCTCGGCGACCGCATCGTGGTCATGAAGGACGGCGTCGTCCAGCAGATCGCCACCCCGCAGGAGGTCTTCAACCACCCCGCGAACATCTTCGTCGCCGGCTTTATCGGCGTGCCGCAGATGAACTTCTTCGATGCCCAGCTGGTGCGCTCGGGCGACGGCTTTACCGTCAAGACCGAGGATATGAACGTGGCGCTCGCTCCCGAGACCTGCGCTCAGCTTGCCCTCAACTGGGACGGCGGCGACGTGAAGGAGATCACGGCCGGCGTGCGCCCCGAGCAGATTCTGCTTGCCGACAAGGACGAGGAGGGTGCACTCCAGGGCACCGTCGAGGTGACCGAGCTCATGGGCTCGACCGAGCATGTCCACGTGACCGCTCCCGATGGCCAGTTTGTCCTGATCATTCCCGTTGTCGACCTTGAGGCCAAGGGTGCGCTCAAGGCGGGCGACACCATCTGGTTCAAGTTTGAGAAGAACGCGACCCATCTCTTCGATAAGGTGTCTGGCAAGAACCTTATCTAGGCCCGATCCAATCAGGCCCTCCTTTTGGGCGACTGCGGCTTTGCCATCCTTTTGCCGTGGTCACATATAAGGCTCCCCTTCCGTCCACTAGGCGAGAGGGGAGCCTTTCTTTATGACGGGGTTGTCTGGTCGGTCGTTTGTCTTGATCTGTAACAGGAGGAGGGCCAAATTGGGTCTAGATGTTACAGATTGAGACAGCATCGAGCTGCCTATCCTTTCATCTCGATCTGTAACACGGGAGGCTGATTTCGGCAGCTACCTGTTACAGAACGAGATTGTATTAGCCGGCTTATCCTTTTGTCTCGATCTGTAACAGTAAGGGCGGATTTCAGACGTTAGATGTTACAGATTGAGATAAACCCTAGGGAAAGGACCGGTTTGTCTTGATCTGTAACAGGTAGGGCCGTTTTGGCCGAGTAGGTGTTACAGATTGAGACGATTTGGTCGAGGCGGGCCACGGGCAACACGCGGGCAAAAAAACGGAGCCGCGTTGCCGCGACTCCGCTTTCAAGAGGATGGGTAAAGGAAACGAAATTAGCTCAGGTGCCAAATCTCGTCGTTGTACTGGGAGATCGTGCGGTCAGACGAGAAGGCGCCGGCGTTGGCGATGTTGATCAGCGCCTTGCGCATCCAGGCGTCCTGGTCCTCGTAGTCGGCTAGCACGCGCTCCTTGGTCTGGATGTACTCCTCAATGTCGAGCAGGGCCATAAACCAGTCCTTGCCCTTGATGTCGTCGTGCAGGCGCTGCAGACGCTCGGCGTTGCCGGTCGCCATAAAGGCAGGATTGGTGATAAAGTCCACCAGCAGCTTGATACCGGGCTTGCGGTAGAGTGCGCCGGCGTTATAGCTGCCGTCGGCGTAGAGCTGCTCGACCTGCTTGGAAGAGGCACCAAAGGTGTAGATGTTCTCGTCGCCCACGAGCTCGGCAATCTCCACGTTGGCACCGTCAAGCGTGCACAGGGTCAAAGCGCCGTTGAGCATGAACTTCATGTTGGAGGTGCCGCTCGCCTCCTTGGAGGCCAAGCTGATCTGCTCGGAGATATCGGCGGCGGGGATCACACGCTCAGCAGCGGTGACGTTGTAGTTCTCGATCATGACAACCTGCAGGTAGGGGGCCACGTCGGGGTCGTTGGCGATCCACTGCGACAGTGTCAGGATCAAATGGATGATGTCCTGGGCGATGGTGTAGGCAGGTGCCGCCTTGCCGCCGAAGATGATGGTGATGGGGTGCTCGGGTTTATTGCCGTTCTTGATGTCGAGATACTTCCAGATGATGTAGAGCGCGAGCATCTGCTGGCGCTTGTACTCGTGGATACGCTTGACCTGAACATCGATGATGGCGTTGGAAGGAATGGTCACACCCTGCTCGAGCGCCATGAACTGGCGCATGATGGTCTTGGCCTCGGCCTTGGTGGCGGCCAGGCGCTCAAGAACATCCTTGTCGTTAGCGAATTCGGCGAGCTTGCTCAGGTCGCCGGTGCTGCGCCAATCGGTGCCGATCACATCGTCGAGCAGGTTGGCGAGCGCGGGGTTGGCGCCATGGATCCAACGACGGAAGGTGATGCCGTTGGTTTTGTTGGAGAACTTCTCGGGATAGATCTCGTAGAACGGGTGAAGCTCGGTGTCCTCCAGAATCTTGGTGTGGAGTGCGGCGACGCCATTGATGGAGAAGCCAAAGTGAATGTCCACGTGGGCCATGTGGACGGTGTCGTGCTCGTCGATGATGGCGACGCGCGGGTCGTCGTGCTCGGCCTTGGCAACCTCGTCGAGCTTGACGATGATGTCGGCGATGGCGGGCGAGACCTTCTGCAGGCTGGCGAGCGACCACTTCTCGAGCGCCTCGGCAAGGATCGTGTGGTTGGTGTAGGCGACCATGGAGCGCACGATGGCAACGGCCTCGTCAAACTCGATGTCGTGCTCGGTGGTGAGCAGGCGGATGAGCTCGGGAATGACCATGGTGGGGTGCGTGTCGTTGATCTGGACCACGGCGTAGTCGGCCAGATCGTGCAGGTTGCTGCCGCGCTCGACGGCCTCGTCGATCAGGAGCTGGGCGGCGTTGCTCACCATGAAGTACTCCTGGTAGATGCGAAGCAGGCGGCCCTGCTCATCGGAATCATCCGGATAGAGGAACAAGGTGAGGTTCTTGGCGATCTTCGTCTTATCGAAGTCGATGGAGCTGCCGGGGACCAGGCCGTCGTCGACACTTGCCAGGTCGAACAGACGCAGGCGGTTCTTGGTGGGCTGGCCGTAACCGGGCACATCGATGTTGACGAGCTTGGAGGTGACGGCAAAATCGCCAAACTCGACGGTGTAGGAACGGTCGTCATCGATCAGGATGTCCTGCTCGCCAAGCCACTCGTCGGGGACGGCCTTCTGCTGATTGTCGACAAAACGCTGACGGAACAGGCCGTAATGGTAATTGAGGCCCACACCGTCGCCGGTAAGGCCCAGCGTGGCAATGGAGTCCAGGAAGCACGCGGCCAGACGGCCCAGGCCGCCGTTGCCCAGCGACGGTTCGACCTCAAACTCCTCAATCTTGTTGAGGTCGTGGCCGGCAGCGATGAGCTGGTCTTTAACCTCGGCATAGATGCCAAGGTCGATCATGTTGTTGATCAGCAGTTTGCCAATCAAAAACTCAGCAGAGATGTAATAGAGCTTTTTCTTGCCATTGTTGAGCGGGCAGGCGGCAGAGCGCTCCTGCACGAGTTTGACCAGCAGTTTGTAAATGCGGCGGTCATCGAGTTGCTCGAGCGAAGTTCCAAAGGACTGCTCGGCAAGATCCGCAAGATCGATACGGGGCATGTTTCCTCCTGTGGTGAGTTGTCTACATGTCAATAATTCAAAAGAAGCCCGCGCGAGGGGATTGGGGTGGCCTCGCGCGGGAAAAACGGTCGCGTCCACACGGTGGGGTGGGATCGGGCGCGGTAGCTCCTATTGGGGAAGCTCGATTTCGGCTTCTGACGGGATGCGGAAGTAGGTCTCGGTCCAGTCGGTGAGTTTGTGCTCGAGCTCGCGGGTGATGGCGCCATCGAGCATACGCCAGGTCCAGTTTCCGCCCAGGGTGGCGGGAGTGTTGATGCGCGCCTCGTTGCCCAGATTGAGCAGGTCCTGCATGGTGTAGATGCAGGTATCGCTCACGCTGGCGGCGATGGTGCGGTTGAGCGCGTCGGCCATGGACTCGCCTGCCTGCTGGTGGGTATACAGGGCCGCCTGCTCGCGCTGACGCGGGGTGGCCGTTCCCTCAAACCAGCCGCGTGCCGTCTCGTTGTCGTGGGTGCCCACGTAGGCGACGGTGTTGGCAATGTAGTTGTGTGGCAGGTAGTACGAGTTGGTGCCCTCAAAGGCAAACTGCAGGATCTTCATGCCAGGGAAGCCCGTGATGTCGCGCATGTCGATGACGCCGGGGGTAAGAAAGCCCAGGTCTTCGGCAATGATGGGAAGCGTGCCGAGCTTTTCCTCGAGCGCCTTGAAGAACTTGAGGCCGGGTCCCTGCGTCCACGAACCATATGACGAATCGGGAGAGGAGAACGGCACCTCCCAAAATGCCTCGAAACCGCGGAAGTGGTCCAGACGGATGATGTCGTACATGTCGAGGGCGGCTCGGATGCGGCCTTCCCACCAGGAGAAACCGTCTGCTTCCATGGCATCCCAGTCATAGATGGGGTTGCCCCAGTACTGGCCGGTGGCCGAGAACTGATCGGGCGGCGTTCCCGCGACGCTGACGGGATTGCCGGCGGCGTCGATCTTAAAGAGCTCGGGCGTGGCCCACATCTCGACGGAGTCGCGCGAGACGTAGATGGGCAGGTCGCCGATGATCAGGATGTCGCGCTCGTTGGCATAGGCCTTGAGGCGGCTCCACTGGCGATCGAAGAAGTACTGCGTCATCTGGTGGTAGAGCATGCGCTCGGGATGGGCGGCGCAGACCTTGCTGGATGCCTCGCCGCGGCGGCGGAGCTCCTCGGGCCACTCCCAAAAGGCCTTGAGCCCGCACTCCTCCTTCACGGTCATGAACTCACAATAGGGAATGAGCCAGTCCTCGTTTGCCTGGATAAAGTCGTCGAAATCGGCCGGCTTGTCGGCAGCAAAGCGCTCAGCGGCGCGGTCGAGAATCTGACGGCGGCCGCCAAAGATAGCGCCGTAGTCGACATTGCTGGGGTCGGATCCCAGATACACGCCATCGATATCGCGCTGCTCCAGATACCCTGCCTCGATAAGCTCGGCAAAGTCGATAAAGTTGGGGTTGCCCGCGCGGGCCGAGAACGACTGATAGGGCGAATCGCCATAGCTGGTCGTCGTAAGGGGCAGAATCTGCCAGTAATGTTGTTTGCACGAGGCGAGAAAATCGACGAAGTCGTAGGCATTCCAGCCAAAGCCGCCGATTCCGTATGGTCCGGGCAGAGATGAGACGGGCATGAGGACGCCGCTTGCACGCTCCATGAATGCGCTCACCAACCTTCTTGTTGTGGGGTCGGCCTGCCGATGGATGTGCAGTCCGCCCCCGATGTTCTGATTCGATATGCCTATTGTAAAACATGTTGTTTAAACATGTACAGGCAAGATAAAAAAGTTGGTCGATTTTCGGCGAATGGTTACATGCCATGAAAAGGCCCCGACCTCACAACGTGAGATCGGGGCAAGAGCGGTATGTAGGTTTTTGCTACTCGGCGTCGGCGAAGCCGTTGGGGTTGTGGCTCTGCCAGTTCCAGCTATCGCGGCACATATCCGCGATGTTGTACTGAGCCTTCCAGCCCATCATGCGCTCGGCCTTTGAGGCATCGCACCAGTTGGCGGCGATATCGCCGGCGCGGCGCTCGCGAATCACATAGGGCAGCTCCTTGCCGCAGGCCTTGGAGAAGGCGGCGACGACCTCGAGCACCGAGGTACCGGTGCCGGTGCCCAGGTTAAAGATCTCGACGCCGGTCTTGCCGTTCATCCAGTTGAGGGCGGCAACGTGGCCCGAGGCCAGGTCGCAAACGTGGATATAGTCGCGCACGCCGGTGCCGTCGGGAGTGGGGTAGTCATTGCCAAAGACCTGAACGGCCTCGAGCTTGCCCACGGCAACCTGCGCGACATAGGGCACCAGGTTGTTGGGGATGCCCTTGGGGTCCTCGCCGATCAGGCCCGACGGATGGGCGCCGATGGGGTTGAAGTAGCGGAGCAGCACAACGTCCCACTCGGGGTCGGCGGTGTGAACGTCCATAAGGATCTGCTCGATCATCCACTTGGTCCAGCCATAGGGGTTGGTTGCGGGCTTCTTGGGGTCTTCCTCGGTGACGGGCGGGTTGTCCGGGTCGCCGTAGACGGTCGAGGAGCTCGAGAAGATGATGGACTTGCAGCCATGGTTGCGCATGACGTCGATGAGCACCAGGGTGTTTTCGATGTTGTTGTGGTAGTACTCGACGGGCTTGCTCACCGACTCGCCGACGGCCTTAAAGCCGGCGAAGTGGATGACGCGGTCGATCTGATGGGTGTCGAAGATCTTGTTCATGGCCTCGCGGTCGAGCACGTTGGCCTCGTAGAAGGTGAGGTTCTTGGCAGCCTCTTCGCCCACGATGGTCTTGACGCGGTCGATGGCGACGGCGCTGGAGTTGGAGAGGTCGTCGACGATGACGACCTGGTAGCCGCCCTCGAGCAGCTGAACGACGGTGTGCGAGCCGATAAAGCCGGCGCCACCGGTTACGAGGACGCAGGTGTCTTTGGGGTCGAGTGCTTTGGACATGTAGTCTCCTATCGAGTCAGGAACACTTCTTCAGGGGAGTATAGCGCAGGCAGGGGCACCCAAAACGTGCAGGGCAGGAAAAGCAGATGAACATGCTAACGTACTCATGGAAATGTTTGGCGTGGGCATACCCTCGATCTTGACGTTTGCATACGAGCCGCCGACCATACGGTTTGCTGCCGTTCGTGGAAATCGTTGGGATGCGCCGGATATACGCTAATATGTATGAGTTGAGCGACATATAAATAAACATGTAACGGAGTAGATATGTCACCAAACAGCGATTCCATCCTTTCCCAGGAGCTTTCGCGTCGCACTGCCCTCAAGGCCCTGTTCGGCGCAGCTTCTGCAGCCGTTCTTTTTGGTCTGCCCGCTCGCGCCCATGCTGCGGAGGCCACCAAGGAAACCACCGACAAGCTCAATGCGGCCCAGGCTCAGCTTGACGAGGTCCAGGCCCAGCTCGACAGCATCGCAAATGAATACGCGGCGCTGGCCAACAAGAACGCCCAGACCCTCAACGATATCGAGGGCGTACAGGGCCAGATTGACAGCACGCAGGCGCAGATTGACGAAAAGAAGGCCGAGCTCAAAAAGAAGCGCGGCGATCTTTCCGATCGCGTTTCCGCCAGCTATAAGTCGGGCGGCACCAACATTCTGTCGCTGCTGCTCGCCTCGGGCTCGTTTGAGGAGCTCGTCGCCAATGCGCACTATGTTGAGAAGATCAACAAGAGCGACCGCGACGCCATCGAGGACATTCAGACCATCCAGGAAGAGCTCGATGCGCAAAAGACCGAGCTTGAGTCGCAGAAGGCCGACTTGGAGAAGCTCAAGGATCAGCAGACTGCCCAGATGCAGGACATGCAGGCCAAGCAGCAAGAAGTCCAGACCGTGCTGAGCGGTCTTTCCGACGACGTCAAGGAGCTCATGGCTCAGCGTGATTCCGAGATTCTCGCTGCCGCCCAGGCCGAGGAGGCTGCCAGGAAGGCCGCCGCTGCTGCCGCGGCCGCCGCGAACAAGAACAATTCCTACTCGGGTGGTTCGAGCTCGGGTGGTGGATCGTATGCGCCCGGAACTCCGCAGCAGAATGCCGGCTCGGGCAAGCAGCAGGCCGTCGTCAACGCGTGCTACTCCACGCCTTCGCCGGGTCAGAACTGGTGCGCGGCGTGGGTTACCAATGTCTTCCGTAACGCCGGCGTTGGCTACTTTGGCGGTAACGCGTGCGATATGTTTAACGCCTGGTGCTATAGCTCCGACCGCTCGGCGCTGCAGGTGGGTATGATTGTTGCCGACTCATCGCATAGCGGCACCGGCATACCGGGCCTGATCTATGGCCACGTGGGCATCTACGTTGGCGGCGGCATCGTTATGAGTAACGAGGGCGCCATCACGTCGAGGTCGCTTGACTCGTTCATTGGGTTCTACGGCACTGGCTCTGGCGTGCGCTGGGGCTGGCTTGGCGGTATTGCGCTGTCGTAACTGCGGCTTGAAGCTGGTTGGTCCGGGACTGCGGGCGAGGCATAAGGTTGCCTGCTCTACAGTCCTGCGCAAGACGAAGGCCACATTAAGTGGCCTTCTTTGCGTGCGGAACTCGCGACCAACCTTATGCCTCGCCCGCAGTCCCGGACCTTCCGGGTTCAAAGCGCGATACACCGGACTGGTTGTCTGATATAAAGATGGCGAAGGCCCCTTTCGGGGCCTTCTTTGTTAAAGGAATTCGCCTACTCCGTGGACTTCGGTTTTGGAATTTGGAGCCGACGGCTCATCAAAGTGGAAAATGAAATATAACCTAGCTGCAATAATCGCCTTGTTGCGAACTCGAACTGATCATGTAGATCTAAAATAGTCGCAATATACAATTGTCGTGTGGTGCGTTGGGTCGGAGCTGCTGCGGGTCCTAGATGGATTGCGGTCTTGCGCCCCGATGTTCAAACAGGTTTCTCTCTAGACGGGAAGTTGCTCATGGACACCATATATGACGGAGACGACTGGGTCGATCATTATAGTTGGCGACTAGTCGGCTCGGATGACAATGGGGATGTGGTGTTTGACGGACTATGTCCAAAGCATCTCCATCCTTTTGTCTCGTCGTTAATTGAGAGTTCCGCTCGTGTTGCCCCCTACAGCTCGGCGTCGCTTCATGATACGGACGTTTTGAAGACCATAAAGGAATCAATTGACGAGGGCACGATGAGTAGCTTGCTGTTTTCTCGCCTTGTGGGGCTAGATGAGATTGGCTCGAAACGACTGCTTGCGGGCGAAAAGGTGGAACTCACCTATCGGTCGATGATTTCAATCCTGCGGATGGCCGATGTTCTTCGCAAATAAATGAAAACGGGACAAGTGAGCTACGTCACTTGTCCCGTTATTAATTAAAGTGGACCGCGGCGAGCGGGCTATAAAAATTCGCCGACTCGGTGGACTTCGGGTTGTAGGTCTACGCCGAATTGGTCTTTTACTTTGGCCTGGATGTGGCGGATGAGTTCGTCGACGTCGGCGGCGGTGGCGTGGTCGGCGTTGACGATGAAGCCGCAGTGCTTTTCGCTCACCTGCGCGCCGCCGATGGCGTGGCCGCGCAGGCCGGCGTCCATGATGAGCTTGCCGGCAAAGTAGCCCTCGGGGCGCTTGAAGGTGGAGCCGGCGCTCGGCATGTCGAGCGGTTGCTTGTCTTCGCGGCGCTGACGGTAGTCGTCCATGTCGGCCTTAATCATCGCGGCGTTGCCCGGGGCAAGGTTGAAGGTGGCCGAGAGTACGATAAAGCCGTCGTCGGCAATGCGGCTCTTGCGATAACCCAGGTTGAGCTCGTCGACATCGAATTCGATGATGTTGCCGCTGCCTCGCGTGCCGTCGTCGAGCTGACGAGCGGGCTTGTAGACGCGCACGGACTCTAGCACATCGGCCATGCAGGCACCGTAGGCTCCGGCGTTCATGTAGCAGGCGCCGCCGACCGATCCGGGGATGCCCGAGATGGGCTCCATGCCGGTGAGACCTACCTCGGCTGCCGCGGCCGCTACGTCCGAGAGCAGCGCGCCCGCTGCTGCCGTGACGTGCGTGCCGTCGACGGTAATGTCGGAGAGGCCCTCGCCCAGCGCCACGACGACGCCGCGGATGCCCTTGTCGCCGACGAGTAGGTCGGAGCCGTTGCCCACGATGGTGAGCGGTAGGTTGCAGCGATAGCAGGTGTCGAGTGTGGCGACGAGGCCCTGCTCGGTATCGGGCGTGACAAAGACATCGGCCGGGCCGCCGATCTTAAACGTGGTGTGCTCGCGCATGGGCTCGCTCATCAACACGTTGTCCTCGCCGGCAACGCCAGCGAGTGCGCAGAGCAGGTCCTCGTTAAAAAAGTCGTTCTCATGCATGCGAATATCCGCCTTTTGGTGGTCGTTTTCATCAATCGAATGCAATATACCCCACCCGGATGGATTTGGTGCAAAGGGGTCAGGTTGCTTTGCACCAATCGCGGCGATAAAACAGCCGTCTACCGGATTGGTAAAGTGTTTATCACCGAGGTAGATGGGCAGTCGCTATACTTTCAAGAGATTGCGCGTAAACCCGGAAGGAGCGAGATGGCCAACAAGGTAACCCTGAAGCAGATCGCCCAGGAGGTGGGGCTTTCCCCCTCGTCGGTCTCGCTTGTTCTCAATAATCGGCCCTGCCGCATCTCGGAAGAAAACCGCAAGCTCATCAAGGAGGTCGCGGCGCGCAACCACTATGTCCCTAACCAGATCGCGCGCAGCCTGGTCATGCGCGAGTCACGCACGCTGGGCCTTATCGTTCCCAATATCGAGAGCCGCTTTTTTGCCTCGCTCGCCGGCAGCTTGGAAAAGCGCTGCCGCGAGGATGGCTATGCGCTCTTTATTACCAGCTCGGGTGGAAGTGCCGACGACGATCTTGAGCTGCTGCGCCAGCTGGTGACGCGCGGCGTCGACGGCGTCTTTCTGGTAGTGGGTGACGAGTTCTCCGACGACCGCGCCCTGCGCGAAGAAGTCAGCCATCTGCCCATTCCGGCGGTAATGGTCGACCGTGCCATTGAGGGGCTCGAGTGCGACAAGGTGATGTTCGACCACGAGATGGGTGGCTACATGGCTACCCGCTATCTGATCGAGCAGGGTCACCGTCGCATTGCCTGCTTGGTTAATGCTCGCCGTTCCAATACGGGTCGTAAACGTCTTGCCGGCTACGAGCGTGCGCTGCGCGAGGTTGGCCTGCCGATCGACGCACGTTTGGAGTTTGAGAGCGAGTACTACATTCCGAGCGCATACGAGGCGTCGGAGGCGGTGCTCGCAACTGACGCCACCGCCGTGTTCGCAAGCTCGGATAACATTGCCCTCGGTCTGCTCAAGCGCTTGCACGAGATGGGTAAGAGCATCCCGGGCGATATCTCGGTCGTAAGCTATGACAACTCGGCGGCCGACGTTCTCTTTGAGCCGGCGCTGACCGCGATCGAGCAGGATCCTGGTGTTCTTGCGGAGCATGCTTTTGGCTGCATGTCCAAGCGTCTTGCCGGTAGGGGCGGTAGGCGTGCCGAAGAGGTCGTTTTGGAGCCGGCGCTTATCGTTAAGGGCAGCGTGCTCGAGCTTACTAAACACAACTAAACACGTTTATCAATTCATGCAGATTGGATGTGGAGTACCTGTGACAGACAATGCCGCAGGTGAATGTCGCGTTTTGTAGATCGATGCGATTGATAAGGGTGATAAAACGTTTTTTCACCATGATAAAACGTTTTAGCAAATATACTAGTCCCAACGAAAGGCTGCCGTATCGGAGGGCGACCGCACAGCGAAGGGACAAATACAATGGCTAAAACACTGGGGACGCCGTGGCAAAAGCTGGGCCACGAGGTGCCGGCTTCCGAGCTCGAGGGCGTTGACCTGTATTGGCGTGCATCGAACTATCTGTCCGTCGGTCAGATCTACCTTCGCTCTAACCCGTTGATGCGCAGCGACTTTGTCGACGAGAAAACCGGTGAGGTGCGCGACTTTGGTCGCCCGGACGTTAAGCACCGCCTGGTCGGTCACTGGGGCACCACGCCCGGCATCAACTTCCTGTTCGGCCACGTCAACCGCCTTATTGCCGACCACAACCAGAACGCCATTTTCTTGATGGGCCCGGGCCACGGTGGCCCCGCCGGCACCGCCCAGTCGCTGCTCGATGGCACCTACCGTGAGATCCGCCCCGACATCACCAATGACGAGGCCGGCCTGCAGAAGTTCTTCCGCCAGTTCTCCTACCCCGGTGGCATCCCGAGCCACTTTGCGCCCGAGACGCCTGGCTCCATCCACGAGGGCGGCGAGCTCGGCTACACGCTCAGCCACGCCTACGGTGCCGTCATGGACAACCCGAGCCTGCTGGCCGTGGCCGTGGTGGGCGACGGCGAGTCCGAGACCGGTCCGCTTGCGACTTCTTGGCAGTCCAACAAGCTCGTGAACCCGGCAACCGACGGTATCGTCCTGCCGATCCTGCACCTCAACGGCTACAAGATCGCCAACCCCACCATCTTTGCCCGCGTGTCCGACGAAGAGCTCACCAAGTTCTTTGAGGGAATGGGCTATAAGCCGCACTTCTTTGTCGCCGGCTTTGACGACGAGAGCCACGCAAGCATTCACGCGCGTTTTGCCGCGCTGTTCGAGCAGGTCTTCGATGAGATCTGCGACATCAAGGCCACCGCGCAGGCCCAGGCCGCCGCGGGTGAGACCGTGGTCCGTCCGGCCTACCCCATGATTGTGTTTCGTACGCCCAAGGGTTGGACCTGCCCCAAGCAGATCGATGGCAAGAAGACCGAGGGCTCCTGGCGCGCCCATCAGGTGCCGCTGGCGAGTGCCAAGGACACCCACGAGCACTTCCGCGTGCTGCGCGAGTGGCTGCGCTCCTACAAGCCCGAGGAACTCTTTACGCCCGAGGGCCAGGTGCGCCCCGAGGTAACGGCCTTTATGCCGACCGGCGAGCTGCGCATCGGCGCCAACCCCAATGCGAACGGCGGCAAGGTGCGCCGTGAGCTCGAACTCCCCGATATTCATGCCCACGAGATTCCCGTTGCAAGCAAGGGCCACGGCTGGGGCTCCACCGAGGCCGCCCGCGTCTTTGGTGAGTACACCGCCGACGTTCTGGCCAAGAACATGGACGATTTCCGTATCTTCGGTCCCGATGAGACCGCGTCCAACCGCCTGCAGGCTGCCTACAAGGTGACCAAGAAGCAGTGGGATGCTGGCTTTTACGAGGACGATGCCAACGACGAGCTGCTGGCCGGTTCCGGTAAGGTCGTCGAGCAGCTGTCTGAGCACCAGTGCGAGGGCTTCCTCGAGGCCTACGTGCTCACCGGCCGCTCGGGTGTGTGGAGTTCCTACGAGAGCTTTGTCCACGTGGTCGATTCTATGGTCAACCAGCACTGCAAATGGCTCGAGGCCACCAAGCGCGAGATTCCGTGGCGTGCCCCCATTAGTGGTCTCAACATTTTGCTGTCGAGCCATGTCTGGCGCCAGGACCACAACGGCTTCTCGCACCAGGACCCCGGCTTTATCGACCTGCTGCTCAACAAGGCCAACGACACGCATATCGTGAATGCCTACTATCCGGCCGACGCCAACATGGCGCTTGCCGTTGCCGAGCGCGTCTACCAGTCCACCGACTGCGTCAACGCCATCTTCTGTGGCAAGCAACCCGCCCCCACCTTCCAGACGGTCGACGAGGCCAAGTCCGAGCTCGCCGAGGGCGTCGCGACCTGGGAGTGGGCATCGACTGCCGACTCGCTCGCCGAGGCCGACGTCGTGGTCGCCACGTGCGGCGACGTGCCGACGCTCGAGGCTCTGGCTGCAACCGACATGCTGCGCGAGCTGGGCATTAAGGTGTGGTTCGTCAACGTGGTCGACTTGCTCAAGATCCAGAACGTCTGCGAGAACGACCAAGCCATCAGCGATGAGCGCTGGGCCGAGCTGTTTGGCTGCGGTGAGAAGCCCGTGCTCTTTGCATTCCACGCTTATGCCGGCACGATTCGCCGCCTGATTTGGAACCGCCCCGGCCACGACGCCTTCCGCGTCCACGGCTACGAGGAGAAGGGCTCCACGACCACACCGTTCGACATGCTGCGCCTGAATAACATGGACCGCTGGGCCCTGGCCGCCGACGTGCTGCGCATGGTCGACGCCGATAAGTTTGCCGAGCAGATTGATGAGTGGGAGGCTTTCCGCACCGAGGCCTTTGAGTTCGCGTGCGACGAGGGCTTCGATCACCCGGCCTTTACCGACTGGGTCTGGCCCGACGCCGCAGCCGCAACTGCTGCCGACGGCGCGCTCTCCGCAACGCAGATGACCGCTGGCGACAACGAATAGCATCCGGGACGGTCTCGCGCTGGGGCCTGCTCCGGGCGGGTTGCCTTGCTCCGGGAAGTGGGCTTCGCGAACTTCCCGGACTGTCTCTTATACACATCTCCGAGCCCACGAGAC
>OWIW01000137.1_pt1 | contig 58323 bp, 39 predicted proteins | sample 2433821 | NCBI WGS metagenome assembly OWIW01 (sample SAMN05065751, study PRJEB22554) | human gut metagenome | biome: ENVO:2100002; feature: ENVO:00000062; material: ENVO:00002003 | host: Homo sapiens | place: USA | reverse complement strand
TTCAAGGGCGCGACCAGAAGGTCAGCGCCCTTTCATTTCACGTCACCTTGCTCGCTTAGGGGCGTTTTCGCTGTCCGTCCTCTGCCTGCGGCGTTGCCATGGTGGTCATTGGGGCGGCACTTGGGGAGGTTCCTTTTCTGCCGGTAGTTGGGGACACTCCTTTGGTGCAGGGGGCGGCTAAAAGAGTCCCGTCCCACATTAGCTACCCGTGGGAGGGATGAGCGGTTACTCGCCCAGTACCAGCGCCGTGAGCTCTGCCTGGTTGTCCACCACGTAGTCGGCGCCGGCGGCCTCCAGCTCTGCGCGGCCGCGGAAGCCCCAGCTGACGCCCGCGCTCTTAAGACCGGCGTTGTGGCCGGTCAGGATATCGACATTGGAATCGCCCACATAGAGCGTGGTTGCCGGATTGGCGCCCAGCTCCTCCATCACATGCAGCGTGACGGGTGCTTCGGGCTTGGGCGGAAACGCATCGGCACGGCCCTGTACCAGCGCAAAGCGCTCGGAACCAAAATACTTTTCGATAAGCGGAGCCGCCGAGACGTGGTCCTTGTTAGTGAGCACGGCAAGCTGCACACCCGCGGCGCGCAGGCGGTCGAGCATCTCGATTGTGCCGGCATAGGGGGCGGTGTGGTCCTCCTTGTGCTCGCCGTAGTAAGCCCTAAACTCGGCAAGCGTCTGCTCAAACATACGGCTGTCGCCCGCATACTCGGCAGGCATAAAACGCTCAACCAGCTTGAGCATGCCGTTTCCCACCTTGTAGCGGTACTCGTCGACGGCAAACGTGGGCCAGCCGTGCGTCTTGCAGGTATGGTTGCCGGCGGCCGCCAGGTCCTCGAGCGTGTTGAGGATGGTGCCGTCCAGGTCAAAGATCACATGGGAAAAAGCTGCTGCCATGAAAGCTCCCGTCATTGGATTTAAAACGCACCTCATAATACTGGGCTTCCGCGTTGGGCGTGCTTGGAATCTGAACATCTCCAGGGATACCAAGCCGCATCGCGCCGACCGTGCGGTTCCGCCCTAGCAAATTCTCGGCAGCTGCTCTCCCACGAGCATGTCGAGGATACGGGTCGAGTCCCAGCCGGTGCGCACGCGCACAGCGGGACGGGCACCCTCGGCAAGCGGCAGCACGCGACCGATGATGGCGGCATTCTCGCCGTAGCGGGCGGCGCGCATGGCGCTCAGCGCGGCATCGGCTTGCTCGGCCGGCACCACGGCGACCATCTTGCCCTCGTTTGCCACCTGCAGCACATCGTAGCCGAGCATCTCGCAGGCGGCCTGCACGTCGGGACGCACGGGCACGGCATCCTCGTCAACCTCCATGGCAACACCGCTTGCCTGGGCAAACTCGTTGAGTGTGGACGCCAGGCCACCGCGCGTGGGGTCGCGAAAGCAACGCGTGCCGGGCGCTGCGGCCAGAACGTCGGCAATCAGGTGGTTGAGCGGCGCGGCGTCGCTTTCTATCGTGCTCGAAAACGCCAGGCCCTCGCGCTGGCTCATGATGGCGATGCCGTGGTCGCCCAACGTACCCGACACCAGGATGACATCGCCGGGCTGGCAGTTGGCGCCGCTGAGCGCCACGCCCGTGGGAACCTCGCCCACGCCGGCGGTATTGATGTAGACGCCGTCGGCCCCGCCGCGCTCGACCACCTTGGTGTCGCCCGTGATTATGGACACGCCCGCCTCGCGCGCCGTCTCGGCCATCGTCTGCACAATCTGGCGGAGCTTATCCATGGGATAGCCCTCTTCGAGGATAAAGCCGCACGACAGGTAGCGCACGTTGGCGCCCGAGGTCGCGACGTCGTTGACGGTTCCGCACACGGCAAGGCGGCCGATGTTGCCACCGGGGAAGAACTGCGGCGAGACTACAAAGCTGTCGGTCGACATGGCGATGCGCCCGCTCGCGGGCAGCGCGGCGACGCCGGCGTCGTTGCCCTCGAGCAGCTCGGGCGACCCAAAGGCATCCAAAAAGACCTCATCGATGATGCGTTTCATCATCTGACCGCCAGAGCCGTGGCCCAACAGGACGGTGCTATCGGTGGTGCTATGGGACATATCCAAAACTCCAATCGTGGGTGGTGCCGGCGTGCGGGTGCGTCCGGGCTAGTCGCGATAACGGTAGTGTGCCGCGCAGCTGCCCTCGGAGCTCACCATGCACGGGCCGACGGGGTGCTCGGGCGTGCAGGTGCGGCCAAAGAGCGGGCAGCTGTACGGCGTAATGGCCCCGCGCAGCACGTCGCCGCAGCGGCATCCACGCGGCTCGACCGTCGCCTCAACGGGCACGTCAAAGCGAGCGCGGGCATCAAAGCGCGAGAACTCGGGGCGGATAGAAAGGCCCGAGTTGGCAATCGGCCCCAGCCCGCGCCACGTGGTGCCGCATGGCTCAAACACCTGCTCGACCAGCTGGCGCGCCACGGGGTTGCCGTCTGCGTTGACGCCACGGCGGTAGGCGTTGTCGATCGCGGGCCTGCCCTCGACAACCATCTGGACCAGCATGCAGATGCCCTGCAGGATATCGACCGGTTCAAATCCCGTGACCACGCCCGGGGTATTGAACTCGTCGACCAAAAAGCTAAAGGGCGCCAAGCCCGTGATGGTGGCGACATGGCCCGGCAGGATAAAGCCGTCGATGGCGGTCTCGGGGTCGTTGGCGATGGCGCGCAACGCCGGCGGCGTGGTCTTGTGGGCGCAATAGACCGAAAAGTTCAAAAGCCCGCGTGCCTCGGCCTCCAAGATGGCGGCGGCGATGGTGGGCGTCGTAGTCTCAAAGCCCACGCCCATAAAAATGACCGGACGATCGGGGCTTTGCTCGGCGATGTCGAGCGCGTCGAGCGGGGAATAGACGATGCGGATGTCGCGCCCTGCCGCCTTTTGCGCAGCGAGCGAGGTGGACGATCCGGGCACGCGCATCATGTCGCCAAAGGTGGTGATGATGGCGCCGTCTATGTTGGCGAGCGCGATCGCGTGGTCGATGTCGCAGTTGGCGGTTACGCAGACGGGGCAGCCCGGTCCGCTCAGCAGCTTGAGCCCGGCCGGCATAATGGAGCGAAAGCCATAGCGGCCGATGCTCACGGTGTGCGTGCCGCAGACTTCCATAAGGTTGATGGTGCGGTCGCCGACGAGTTCATGGATGCGTTCGATGAGCTCGCGGGCCAGCTTGGAATCGCGAAATGCCGAAAAGTCGATACCGGAGCGAGGCGGCTGTCCGGCCGCCACTAGTATGCCTCGGCCGGGTTGCTGGCCAGTTGGTCTTCTTCGGCCAGTTCGGTCATGGTGTTGACCAGGTCGAGCGTCTCCTGCGCTTCCTGCTCGTCGACGATCTGGATGCCAAAGCCGGCGTGTACGAGAATATAGTCGCCAACCCGCGCCGTCGGCACGAGTCGTAGCGACACGGGGCGCTCGATGCCCATCATGTCGACGGTGGCCTTGAGGTCGTCGTCGCGTTTGACTACTTTACCGGGAACGGCAAGGCACATATTGTTCCCCTTTTAGACGCTTTGCGCTGGATAGGCGCTCAATAATCCATCAGTTGATGGTAGCGCTCGCGGGGTTTGCGGGCAAACGCGTTACGCCTGTGAGACGGCTGGGCACAGCGGCGTGTGAGGGCGAGCTACTGCGATGCAATCTGCGCAAGACGAGCGCTTGCGACCGCCGCCTGACCGTAGGCGATGCAGCCGTCATTGACGGGTGCGGTGTGGGGGACCAAGACAGCAAGGCCCGCGTATTTGAGCTCGCGGGTGAGGAGCTGGAGCAGAAGTCGGTTCATGAACACGCCGCCCGAGAGCGCGACGGTGCCAATGCCCTCTCGTGCGCAGATTTCGGTGGCGATGCGCGACGAGGAGCGCGCGACGGCGACATGGAAGTCGAGTGCGAGCCTGTCGGCGGGCGCTCCGGCTTCAATTCCCTCCAAAAGTGCCTCAAAGAGTGCTTTCTGGTCCAGAACATAAGGGCCGTCCAACCACGATGGGCCAGATGCGAAATAGCCGGCGCTGTCGTCGGGAAAATGGGCGATTTCGTCGTCTAGCGCATGCCAGGCGGCGGCTTCGAGCTCGATGGCGGGTTCGCCCTCGTAGGTTGCCTGGCCGCAAATGCCCAAAATCGCGGCTGCGGCATCAAACAGGCGACCCATACTGCTGGTGCGCGGACTGTTGATGCCGCGCTCGATCATCGTTGCCGTTATGCTGCGCGTTTGCTCGTCAAGGCTGTTCAAGAGCCCCACGGCTCCCGGGTGCTCGAGCAGGTCGAGCTCGCTGAGCAGGGCAAAGGCGTTGCGGCGGGCATCGTGTACGGATGCGGCGCCACCGGGAAGCGCCCAGGTGCGCAGATGCGCGACGCGCTCAAAATCGGCGAGATGGGCGACAAGAAACTCACCGCCCCATATGGTGCCGTCGGTGCCGGCACCCGTGCCGTCGAAGGCGATGCCGAGGACGCGTGCATCGGGCGCAAGCCGGCCTGCGGCAATCGCCTCTGCCATGACGCTCGCGATGTGCGCATGATGGTGCTGGACTTCGATAAGCGGCAGATTGTGCTCCCGTGCCTGCTCGCGCGCCCATTGGCTCGACAGATAACTGGGATGCATGTCGCATGCCAAGGCGGCAGGCGCCAGGTCAAAGAGGCTTTCCAGACGCGTGCGTGCGGCGCTCCAAGCATCGAAAGTCGCGCCGTTTTCGACATCGCCGATATGCTGCGACACAAAACAGGCCGCATGGCCGTCGGCGTCCTCGCGCGTGAGTGCGATCGTGGCTTTTTGCTGCGGCCCGCAGGCGAGCACACAGGGCGTGGCGTTGTCGAGCGCCGGCAACGACAGCGGCTGCGGCGCATATCCGCGTGCGCGGCGCACGGGCATGACGACCCCGTCGACTACGCGTACCACGGAGTCGTCGTAGCGCGACAGAATCGCGCGGTCGTTACCGAGCAGCGCATCGGCGATGCCGGCGGCAACAAGGTGCTCCCATGCAAGGGCATCGTCGGTCTCGATGGGCTCTTCGCTCAGATTTCCGCTGGTCATGACGAGTGCTCGCATACCGTGCGCTGCGGCTGCGGCGAGCAGCAAATGTTGAAGCGGGGTGTAGGGGAGCATGACGCCAAGCTCGGGCAAGTCGTGCGCGACGGATGGCGCGAGTTCGAGGGCGTTGGGCGAGCTGTGGACGTCGTTGCCGGCTGCGCGGCGACGCAGCAGCACAATGGGACGAACACTGCCGGCCAGCAGGTTGCGCTCAACGCCATCGACGTGACATAGGCACTCGGCGTCGGCAAGACTGCGCACCATAACGGCAAGCGGCTTGTTGCTGCGACGCTTGCGACGGCGCAACTCGCACACTGCCTGTTCGTTGGCGGCGTCGCAGGCTAGGTGGAACCCACCGAGACCCTTGACGGCGACGATGCCGCCGCCTGCCAGCAGCTCGACGCAGCGTTCGATGATGGCATCGCTGGCCTCGCGCCACGTAATATGCGGTCCGCAATCAAAGCAGGCATCGGGCTGCGCGTGAAACCGCCGATCGAGCGGGTCGGCATACTCTGCGGCGCAGGTGGGGCACATGGGAAAGCGATCCATCGAGGTTGCCGCTCGGTCATAGGGCAGCGAGCGAATGATGGTAAAGCGCGGTCCACAATTGGTGCAGTTGATAAAGGGATAATGAAAGCGTCGGTCGGCGGGGTCGAACAGCTCGCGCAGACAGTCGTCGCACGTGGCGATGTCGGGCGAGATGAGCGTCGTGTGGGCGGTTTGATCCTGCGACGCCACAATGCGAAAGCCCTGTTCGTTGGCGGCGTCCCAGTTGCCGGGTGCTAGGTCCACAACCTCGACATGCTCCACGCGAGACGCCGCAGGCGCATGCACGGAAAGCGCGGCGACAAATTTGTCGAGCGACTCGCTTGGAGCGTGCGCTTCGATATGCACGCCATCGCCCGCGTTAAGCACCCAGCCGCAAATGCCGTGCGCCATGGCCTCGCGATACACAAACGGTCGCATGCCGACACCCTGCACAATGCCCGTTACATGGATATGCGCATGTCGCATGCGACCCTCCTTCGTTGAAATGTGTGCTGTTACAGCCCCAGGCTCTGCTCGGTGGCGGCGCAGGTGAGCTCGCCGTGTTTAACGCCGCGCAGGCCCAGCAGACGGTCAGCCAGCTCGTAGACACGCTCGCCGCGACCCTTAAGTGCCAGAATCTCCAAACAGTTGTGGTGATCCAGATGCACGTGCATGGTCGATACGATCTCGTCGGTGTAGTCGTGTTGCACCTCGTCCAGGCGGCGCGTCAGGTCGCCGGTGTGATGGTCGTAAATCATGGTGAGCGACCCGATGACCTGCTCGTCGGGCGTTCGCATCTGCTCCTTGGCAATCGAGGCGCGAATCAGGTCGCGCACGGCCTCGGAGCGGTTGGCCACGTCACCGCGGCGTGCGATCTGCTCGTCAAAGCGGCGCAGCAGGTCGTCGGGCGCGGTGACCGAAAAACGGACCAGCTCGGAGGCGGAGCCGCTGCAACGGCAGCCCGCGTCGCCGGTCGGCCCGTGCGAATGCTCGTGCCCGCAGGTGTGCTCGTGCTCGGCCACGCTACACCAGCTTTACGGAGCCAACGGAGTTGTGGTCGGCCTCGATGGCCTCCTCGTAGCCCTCGAGTGCGTCGTGCGCCTCGTGGAGCGCCGCCATGGCGGCCTCGAGCTTGGCACCAATGCGCTCCATATCAAAGTTCTCGGTTGCATGCAGCAGCTGATGGCTCCACTCGTGGGCGAGCTCGATCGTGTCGTCGACCTGCTTGACGCTCATGGCAAGCTGGCTCATGTTCATTCCGACGTCATGCATGGGAAATCTCCTTTTGTACGGGTCTATTCAGTGGTTCAGATTCTACTACGCCCGCTTTGCGCATCGCCGCATAAGAAAACGGGTGCGAGTCCGTCTGACCCGCACCCGTTCACTGGGGGCTGTTTGTGATTACCATACTATCCGTGGTCGCGGGCGCAGCACCCGGCTCTCCGGTGAGCGGCGCAAAACCGCTCATGGACGGCAGCACATGACCGGCGTATTACAGGTGCTTCTCAAGCAGCGCCTGCAGCCTGGCCTTGGGCAGCGCGCCAACGGAGCGGTCGATTTCCTCGCCGTTCTTAAAGACAACCAGCGTGGGGATGCTCATAACGCCAAACTTCATGGCCAGGTCCTGATTGTCGTCGACGTTGCATTTGGCGACGGCGAGTTTGCCGGCCAGCTCGTCGGCCACTTCGTCAACAATGGGCGAGAGCGAGCGGCAGGGACCGCACCACGGTGCCCAAAAATCAACCAGCACGGGAAGGCTGCCGTTAACGACGGAATCGAAGTTCTCGGGGGTAATCTGCTTAATGTCAGCCATGGTGACCTCCATAGTGCGACGCGGCTCGGCCGCGTAAAACTCAGTACGACCGTGCTTATACCCAACGGCCCGTAATGCAACCACTCGCAGGCGGCTCTTTTATATAATGGTGGGCACGCAAACGATTGGAGAGCGCATGCCCACGTCACAAAGCCAGAAAAAAGAAGCCATCGCCCAGGCGACCGAGCAGGAGCTCGCATCGCTCGCGGGCCGCGGCGTGCGTATCGCAGGAAATGCGTGCTCGCCGATTGTGCTGGTAAAAGGTGATTTAGACGATGCCGAACGTGCGGGCGGCGAGCTGGCTGCCGGTCCGGACGGTGCTGCGCTGCGCAAAGCGCTCGGCGCCATCGGCTACGCGCCAGAGGATTTTTGCGTGCTGGCAAGTGTTGCCGGCGCGGGCGATGGGGCGGTTGCGACAGGCGAGGGCCTGCCGTGCGAGCTGTTCCGCGAGGCGCTCGAGGCCTTGGACCCCGAGGCGGTCCTGCTGTTGGACGATCGCGCGGCCGATACCATGCGCGAGACCTATGCCGACATGCTCGTGGCAATCGACGACTTCGATACCGCCATGCTCAAGCCCGGCTTGGTCGCCCATGTGCAGGGTCGTCGCGTGCTCGCGCTCGACGGTTTTGAGGCGGCGCTCACTGACAAAGCCGCCAAGCAGCGCATGTGGGCATACATCAAGCAGCTGACCCCGGCAGCCGCGCCGCTGTAGCGGACCGGAGCCGGCAAGGCGGCCCCAACGGGTTGAACGCGGCTGCCAGCCTGCGCGTCCCTACATCACGGCGCGCAGCTCAAACCGGTCGCCGTTGATGCGAAACTGGCAGTTGCCGTTCATGCGTTCGACGGCAAGCTTAATGCTCTTGGTTCCAAAGCCGTGTCCGGTGTGCCCGGCTACGGGCATGCCGTCGACCATGCGCGGCGGGCGCCCAAACGTGTTAGAGACCAAAAGTAGCAGTTGCCCGTCCTCGCAACGCAGGTCCAGATCGACAAATCGCTTGCCCTGGGGAGCGGCGCTTGCGGCGACGATGGCGTTGTCCAGGGCGTTTGAGAGCACGCTAAACAGATCGACGTCGGCTACATGGACGCTCTCGGGCACGGCGGCGCGCAAATCGGCGGTGATGCCGTTTCGGTTGATATCGGAGCTAAATGACGAAAGCACGATATTGACCGTGTCGTTGGCGCAGTAGCGGCGCACGGCGGTGCGGTCGTTCGTCTCGCAGAGCTCATCGATGCGCTCGAGCGCCTCATCGATGTGGCCCTCTTCGATCAAAGCCGCAAGGCCGCGCAGGAAGTGCCGCATGTCATGGCGGAGGACCGAAAGCTCACGTCCAGATTGGCGCCAAGCCTCGAGCTCCTTGATGGCCGCGCTGTCGCGGGTCGCGAGCATCCAGCGCTCGCGCTCGGCGATTTCCTTCGCCTCGTATTCGCGCAGATACACAGCAAGAAACATAAGGTAGAACGCGCAAAGCGCAAACGCCAAAAACTCAACCGTCACCACGGAGCCCGAGTGGAAGAGCGTGGTGTAGACATTGGTGGCGTAGTCAAAGATGTAATAGACGAGCGGCAGGATGAGCAGAATCTCGAGCTCGGTAGGGCTTTTGACCGCCAGGCGCGGACCGATGTCGCTGGCCCAATGCAGCAGGATCGCAAAGACGACTGCCGTGGTGATAATGCGTGCCACGTAGTACGCGATTTGCGAGTTGGTGGCGGCGAGTGCGGCGATGCCCATCCAGTTGCTGAACTGGCAGCTCAGATAAGCACTGGTGACGCCCAACATAACGAGCAGCGGGCTCAGGCGATAGCGCGCGCACAGATAGATGACGAGCGGCAGATGCACGACGAGTGGATATGCCTGACGGGCAAAAAGCTCGCCGCCGACGGCATTGGCGAGGCCGAATGCGCATCCGGTTACGGCGCTGACCATCACGAGCTCAAGTGCATGACGCCGGTTGATCTCGATACCGCAGAGCGCCGCCGAGGCAAAAACGCCAAAAAGCAGGGTCGTTGCGTGGTGAATTGCCCAAAGCATCATCTCGGCCGTGGGGAGCATCAGCGCCTCCCGCTCTCGAACCGTGCCGCAAAGTAGGCATCCTGGAAACCCTGCTTGCAGCTGCGCGCCAGCGGGATGCAAGCGCCCGAGCGCATGACGATATCCGTGCGGTTGAAGTGGTCGATATTGCGCAGGTTGACCTGGTAGCTACGGTGACATTTAAAGAAGCTTGCGTTTTTGGCCAGCTGGTCCTCGATGTTGCGGAACGGCTCGAGCGCCTCGATGTCGCGCCCGTCGCGCAGGTGGAATACCACGTGCTTGTTGCGGGCCTCGGCATATTCGATATCGGACAGGCGCAGGGCATGGTAGCCAAAGGACGTTTTGGTCACGAGCTCATCGGTCACGGCGGGTCGCATGCTCGAAAGCTCGTCGAGCAGTTGCGCCAGGCGTTCGTACGTTACGGGCTTGAGCAGGTAGTCGAAGGCGCGGACCTCATAGGACTCCAGCGCGAACTCGGGCGATGAGGTGAGGAACACCAGGCGCACGGCGGTGTCGGATTGGCGCAGCTCCCGCGCGGTATCCATGCCGTTGACGAGCGGCATGATCATGTCGAGCAGAATGATGTCGGCACGCGATGCGGCATGGCGGGCCAGCAGGTCCTCGCCGCGCGTGACGAGCGCAACGTCGACTGCCGTGCCCGTCTCGGTCGACCAGCGGTCGATCATCCGGTGCAGTCTATCTAGAAAAGCGACGTCGTCGTCGCAGGCGATAATCTTGAGCATTCGAGCCCCCTTAGTAGTTCGATTTTGCCACATTGGGTGCGCGCCGCCCGCGGAGGCGTGTCCCATTTGCGCCCCAAGGCGTGCAACTCGCGCCAAGCGGCAGGGCGTCAGTTTTGACGACCGCACAATACTCCATGGATACACACGTCAATCGATGCCGGCGGTCGGACGGGGAATCATGCCGGCCGCCGGCGCCAGGCGATAACGAACATTGCGAAAGCATAGGGGTAAGGGGAGCTATGATGAGGGAGAAGAAGATGAGGATGCGCAGACTTGCTGCTTGCGTGCTGGCTGCAGCGCTGGCGCTTGGGGGTGCGGTGACGACGCTCGCCACGCCTACGGTAGCGGAGGCGTATCCGTCCGCCGCGATCAAACCGAAACACCTGAAAAGCGAGCTTTCGTATGGCGAAAGTGATGTAATCCAACTTTCCGGCGGCAAAGACTATCGGTTTGCCGGCACGGTTGATATCGACCACTATGAGGTCGAGGGCGGCACCAAGGAGAATCCGACCCGCCTATATTTCACCGACAGCTCGTCTCTGGGCGGTCCGCTGACCGTCAAGCGCGACCTTACGTATTCGCAGCACCCCCTCTTTGTGCTTAAGGGCGGTTATGTCGAGTTCATCGGTGATTCGGGCGCCTTGACCGAGGTCCGCTGCGATGGAAAAACGTTTTTGAGCGATAGCAACGATTACGAAGCGCGTGGAGGTGTCGATAAGCCGAATACGGGCAAGAGCCTCAACCTTTCCGTGAAAAACCTCAAGCTTGTTTCAAGGACCGATAACAAAGATACCGTTCGGGCAATCACGCTCTATGGAACCATGGGTGCGGGGGAGACGGCCAGCTTCACGAACGTGAATGTCAGCGGTTGGAAATGCTGCAAGAACAACGCATTCAAGGTTGACCAGGGTAATGAAATTTACGAAGCCTCGCCGGCGCCTGTGACTATCAGAGGCAGCCAGGTCGCGGTGGATGCAACGTTTGTCAACTGCACGTTTAAGAATAATAGCGATGATTGCGTCGGCGCCTTGAGCGTGGTCGGGCGGTCGAAGACTCCAAAAGTTACGTTGAACGGCTGCACGTTCGAAAACAACAGTCAGGGAATGATTGCATGCGACGAGATGAAGGTTGAGAGCGGTCATGTGCATGCGGGCAATATCGGCGTCAAAAATGCCATAGTTGCTCTGAATAACTGCAGCATTCGTTCAACAAATAACACGTCATGGAATGGACCCTGCTCTTATATGTTCAAGGTGTGGGATATTCAATATCAGATGCACATGACGAGTGCCATTGCGGTGGCAAAGGATGCGTCGTGCACCATAAACGGTACGGTTATCGACGATTCGTTCGTGTTCCCCTCTGATTATTTCAACGGTCGTGACATAAGCGGTCAGGACGAGAAACGCTGCGCGGTTTACGCTCTTGGTTCTGTGACGCTCGCCGGCAACACCAAGGTCACTACGGTCAAGGCGAAGGGTGTCGACGCATCCGAAATCGGCAGCTACGGTAAGGTTCATGTCGATAAGTCTTTTACGGGCGAAGCTGCCCTGTCTGTCGACGATTCCAAGTTCGATTCCGAATCCAATAAGCAGCACTACTACTATGAATATGTGAACCTCGGCACGAGCGATCTTTCGCAGGAGGATCTCGCGAGCAGGCTCAAGCTTGCCAACGCCGACCTTGCATACGACGTTGCCGGTGGCGAGGTCAAGGTCATCCATCGCAAGCACGAGCACGAGTGGACCTATTCCGCCAACAAGGATGGGTACAGCATCGCGGCTACGTGCAACGGACAGTATGAGGCCTCACACTGTGTCTACTCCAGGGACGGCGAGACGATCTCGCTGATGTCGTCCAAGAGCGGCGACCTGAGCTTTACCTACAACGGCAAACAGCGCGACGCCGTGCTTGCTACGACTAAGCCGTCTCAAAAGGACAACGCTGTGGCCCAGGGCAAGGTAAAGATTGTGAGCGCACGCTTTTACCGTTGCGCTGATGAGAATGACACCGTGGGCATCGAGATGGAAGGGTCGCAGCCGTGCGATGCGGGCATCTATCGCGTGGTGGCGACGGTTGCCGTCGAGGGGCAGAACGATGTTACGCTCGAGCGCGTGTTCAAGATCAACCCTGCCTCGCTTGCGGAGAAGGACTCCAACCGCAAGGATCTTTGCAAGGTCGAAATCATTGGCTACGACAAGCTGAAGGATAACGTCAGGTTCAGCAACGGTGACGTGCTCAACGACGTTCCGTCTTATAAGTGGACGGGTGAGGAGATAACGCCTCGCATTAAGGTGACGTATAAGCTTGGTGACGAATGGATTGAGCTTAAAGAGGGCGTCGATTTCGAACGCCTCGCTTGGGGCGAATCGGTTTCGGAGAAAGATCCCGGTGCGTATAGGAGCCAGGCTTGGGGTCTGGGAAACTTTGCATACGGCAAGTTTTTCTACTGGAGCATCTACGGCACGCAGTTCGAGAATGTTCAGGCCAAGGGCTTTGACGGCACCTATGATGGCAAGGCTCACTCGCCGTCGGTGACGGTCGACAACGCCCCCGAGGGCATGCAGATCGAATATAGCGTCGATGGTGGCTTGCTGTACGAAGACCGAATCCCCTCCTATACCAATGTCACGCGCGATATCTATGACAACGTGTGTGCCGAGACAATTAAGTACCGTATTACCGCACCCGACTACGTGCCGGTGCAGGGCAAGCTTAAGATCAAGATCGCCCCCGCCGATCAGGCCGCTCCCAAGGACGTCAAGACGACGGCCGCGACCGGGCATGCCTTGGCGGACGGCAGCATCGACGGGATTGATAACACCTACGAGTGGAAAGCCGAGGTTGCCAGCGACTATCAGCGGATTGCCGAAGGCGAGACGTCGGTTAAGGGCCTCGCCGCTGGCAAATACAGCGTTCGTCTTAAGGCCGACCGTAACCACAACGCCTCCGAGGCCCTGACGGTTGAGGTCAAGGACGGCCCTAAGAAGGCCGACGGTAGCGGTTGGAAACACGACGACGCCGAACACTGGAACACCTGCACCTGTGGCAAGGAGGACGTTGACCGCGCAAAGCATGACTTTGAGTGGGTCGTCGACCAGGCCGCTACGGCTGATAAGCCCGGTTCCAAGCATGAGCGCTGCAAGACGTGCGGCTACGAGCGCGAGCCTGTCGAGATCCCCGCCTTCGGCATCAAGGGCTACTCGGGCACCTACGATGGCGAGTGGCACAGCGTGACGGTTGACACCAATACCATCGCATCTATCCAGTACCGCATGAAGGGCGATACGCTGTGGCTCGAAACGACTCCGAGCATCCGCGATGCCGGCACCAAGACCTTCGAGTTTAAGGCAAAGCTCGTGTCTGGTGAGTCCTGCAAGGGCGAAGTCGAGCTTAAGGTCGATCCCTGTCCGGTGACGGTGAAGCCCAAGGATGCTTCAAAGGTGTACGGTTATGACGATCCGAACTTTAAACTCGAGGCTGTTGAGGGCACGATCCCCAATGGCGAGTCGCTCTCTTGGCTCAAGATTCACCGTGAGCCCGGCGAGAACGTGGGCACCTATAAGCTGACGATTGAGCAGCGCGAGCCCCTCAACACGGTGGACAAGATCAGGCAGGGTAACTATGAACTGACGCTTCTCCAGACCGGCACGTTCGAGATCACCAAGCGCCAGATTGGTGTTGGCTGGACGGTCGGAACGTATACCTATAACGGCAAGCCTCAGGGCCCCAAGGTCACGGTCAGCAATGTTGCCGAGGGTGACGAGGGCAAGGTCTCCTATGAGGTCGAGAACGCGACGGGCATCGATGCCGGTAGCTATCCGGCAAAGGTGACGGGCCTCGCCGGTGACCCCGAGGTCATCAAGAACTATGCCCTTCCTACCGAAAACCTTGAGTATACCTACACGATTTATAAGGCCGAGCAGGAGAAGCCTCAGGGCCTGAAGGCTACCGCCGAAACCATCCGTGGCAAGTGCGACGGCAAGATCGAAGGCGCGCGCGGCGGCGTCGCCTACCGCCTGTTCCGCACCGAAGCCGGGGACGCCGATGGCGAGACCATGGTTTCCGAAGACAGTAAGATTGAGAATCTTGCCGCTGGCGACTACCAGGTCTGGTATGCCGAGACCAATAATTACATGCCGTCCACGCCTGTGGAAGTGCATGTCGGCAAGGGCAAGTACCTGAACGTCACCCTGTCCGAGAAAAATGACGCGTACTCGATAGTGTGGCATAGCCCGAACAGACTGCAGTGGCACGAAAGCGTGGAGTTCTCGGTAAAGATCTCCGATGGCTACTACGCGGGCGACGACTTTGCTGTCAAGGCAAACGGCGTGCTTCTCGAGAAGAACGAGGACGGAAGGTTCGTCCTGAGCGATGTCGAGGAGAATACCGCCATCACGGTTGAGGGTGTGCACAAGCACGAGGCCGTGAACGATAAGTGGCTCTCCGACGATAACGCGCACTGGCACGAGTGCACCTGCGGCGAGAAGATCGACGAGGCTGCGCACACCTTTGAGTGGGTTGTCGACAAGGCGCCCACGGCAACCGAGGCTGGCTCCAAGCATCAGCAGTGCACGGTCTGTGGACATGCGTTGCCTGCAGTTGAGATTCCGGCTGCCGCTATCGCTGGCTACTCCGACGAGTACGACGGTGCGTATCATACGGTCGATGCGACGAGACTGCCCGAGGGCGCGACGGCCCAGTACAGCACCGACGGCAAGAACTGGTCCTCCGAGGCCCCCAAGATCCGCGACGTTGGCACACTGACTGTTTCCTATAAGGTGACGATCGACGGTACGACCGCCGAGGGCGAGGTCACGCTCGAGGTCAAGCCGTGCCCGATCACGGTTGCGGCCGACGATGCCTCCAAGACCTATGGCGAGGCCGACCCCGTGTTTACGTGGACGATCACATCCGGCGAGCTTGTCGCGGGCGAAACGCTTCAGGGCCTCGAGATCGAGCGCGAAGATGACGACAACGTGCGCGAGGGCGGCTATGCTCTGCAGCTGACGCAGCCCGAGGGTGCAAACCCCAACTACAGCATCACGTTCGTCGACGGCATGTTCACCATCAACCAGCGTCTGCTCACTGTGACGTGGGGCACCACCGAGTTCACCTATGACGGCAAGGAGCACTGCCCTGTGGCCACGCTCGGCAATGTTATCGGCAATGATGACCTCGGCGCGACCGTCGAGGGCTCCCAGACCGAGGCCGGCACTTCTTACACGGCGACCCTCGGTGCGCTGACGGGCAAGGCCGCTGGCAACTACGCGCTGCCGACTGAGGGCCTGACGTGCGAGTTCTCCATCAAGAATGCCGCGCAGGACGCGCCGGTGGTCCAGGCCGAGGCGGAGACCGTGAGCGGCAAGAAGGATGGCAAGATAACGGGCGTCGACGGCACCATGGAGTGGCGCGCTCAGGGCGCCGCCGAGTACCAGGCCGTGGGCGAGGGCGTGACCGAGCTCAAAGACCTCGCCGCCGGCATGTACGAGGTGCGCTACCAGTCCAAGACCAACTACGACGCCTCTGCCGTTACCGAGGTTACCGTGAAGGCGGGCCGCAAGCTCGTCGTGACGCTGCCGGACAACCAGGTGGGATACACGCTCACCTCGACGGCAACCGAGCTCGACTGGCACGGTTCCGCAAAGCTCGCCATCAGCATCGACGGTGCGTACTTTACGAGCAAGGACTACGCCGTAAAGGTTGACGGTAAGGCCGTTAAGCTCTCCGACGCCGGCACCTTTGAGCTTAAGGACGTCGAGCACGACGTGAATGTGACGGTCGAGGGCGTGCTTAAGCACGAGCCCGACGGCTCCGGCTGGGCACACGACGCCAAGAACCACTGGCATGTCTGCCGCTGCGGCGAAGTCCTCGACAAGGCCGAGCATACCTTTGAGTGGGTCGTCGATACGCCGGCGACCGTTGAGGCCAAGGGCGAGAAGCATCAAGAGTGCACCGTCTGCGGCGAGAAGGGCAAGACCGAGGAGATCGCGATTCTGAAGCCCGAGATCATCGACGGTAAGGGTCAGGCGATTACGGTCGACACCGCCAAGAACCTGAGCTTCCGCTCGAACGCGCCGATCAGGTACTTCCAGAAGGTGCTGGTCGACGATAGGGAAGTCGCCGCCGAGAACTACGTGCTCACCGAGGGCTCTACGATCGTGACGCTCAAGGCGAGCTTCCTAAAGACGCTCGGCGTGGGCGAACACAAGCTGAGCGTGGTTTCGGCTACGGGCACTGCCGAGACGACCTTCACCGTTGCCGAGGCCGCCAAGCCCGCTCCTGGCCAGACCACTACGACTACTACTACGACCACGACTACGACTTCCAAGCCTAAGAAGAAGGCCGGTAAGGAGACGTTGCCCGAGTCCGGCGACAGCACGTATGCCATGGCTGGTGCCGGACTCGCAGCCGGTGTGGCAGCTCTGCTGCTGGCGTGGGCCATGAAGCGCCGCGCTTAACCGCATGCCAGTCCCCAGCGGGTCTGGATCGAGCAATCCAGACCCGCTTTATGCCTACCGCTTCTCGGGCCAAGACAAAACGGGCTGCTCGAACCGTGCGGCAGGTCCATTTTCGACTATCCTCAGCTTGCCAGTTCGAAAATGGACCTGTCGCATGATTGAATCTTTATTTCAACTTTACACCTAGGTTTACAGCTGTCTTGTCAGCTGTAAACCTAGGTGTCATACTAAAGCCCCAAGATTCGCCAAAAGAGAGGGGCCTTGATGGCACAGAGCGCGAACATGGATGCGTCGGAGCTTGCACGCGATATCGCGGCCGGCCTAGCATCGGCAACGACGGCAACGGAGCGCGCGGCACTGGTGCCCGCAGAGCTCGTCGAGGCCATTCAGCAACTAAAAACCCAACGTGACGCGGTGATCCTGGCGCACTACTATGTGGCGCCCGAGGTCCAAGCCGTTGCCGATTACGTCGGCGACAGCTTCTACCTGGCAAAGCTCGCCAAGAGCCTGCCGCAGCAGACCATCGTGCTGTGCGGCGTGGAGTTTATGGGCGAGAGCGCCAAGCTGCTCAACCCCACCAAGACCGTGCTGCTGCCCGAGCCGGGTGCGGATTGCCCCATGGCGCACATGGTCAAGCGCGAGACGGTCGACGCGGCGCGCGCCGAGTACGGCGACGACCTTGCCGTGGTCTGCTACGTCAACTCGACGGTCGAGATCAAGAGCTGGAGCGACGTGTGCGTCACCAGCTCCAACGCCGTCAAGATCGTGTCCGAGCTGCCGCAGCAACACGTCCTGTTCATCCCCGATCAAAACCTGGGCCGCTTCGTAGCCGAGCAGGTGCCGCAAAAGCACGTCATCCTCAACAATGGCTATTGCCCGCGCCATCACATCATCACCGTCGAGCAGATCGTCGATGCGCAGGAGGCGCATCCCGACGCGCTTGTGCTAGCGCACCCCGAGTGCAAGGCCGACGTCCTTGCCGAGGCCGACTACATCGGCTCCACCGCCGGCATCATCAAGTACGCCGAGGAGTCGGACGCGAGTGAGTTCATCATCGTGACGGTCCGCGGCGTGCTCTACGAGCTCGAGCGCCGCTGCGAGGGCACCGGCAAAAAGTTCTATTTTCCCGCGGTGCAGCCCACCTGCGTCAACATGGATCTCATCACACTCGAAAAGCTCGTGCGATGCCTGGAGACGGGCGAGGGCGAGGTACAGATCGGCGTGTCGGACGAGGCGGCCGACCAGGCCAAAATTACGCTCGACCGCATGCTCGAGTACGCGGCGCGCTAGAACGATGTGACATGAGGGGCAGTCCCTTATGTCACATTACAAGGGAGAGGATTCCTGTGGAAACCAAACAATACCCCGATATGGAGTGCGACGTTGTCATTGCCGGTTGCGGCGTGGCGGGCCTGTACGCGGCCCTCAATCTGCCGACGAGCACGCGCGTGATCATGCTCTCCAAGGGCACTGTCGACGAGTGCGACTCGATGCTTGCGCAGGGCGGAATCTGCGTGCTGCCCGAAGGCTCGGATTACGATGCCTTCTTTGAGGACACCATGCACGCCGGCCACTACGAGAACCGCCGCGAGAGCGTCGACATCATGATTCGCTCGAGCCGCTCGGTCATCAACGACCTGCTGGCGATAGGCGTGGATTTTGAGCGCAAGGCCGACGGCAGCCTCGACTTTACCCGCGAGGGCGCGCACAGCCGTCCGCGTATTGCCTTCCATGCCGACATTACGGGCAAGGAGATCACGACCAAGCTGCTCCAGGCCGTTCACAAGCTGGATAACGTGCAGATTTTGGAGCACGTGGCCATGACCGACATCCTGACGGGCGAGCGTGACGGCGCCACGGTGTGCACCGGCGCCGTCGCCGTTCCCGTGGACGAGGACAGCTCTGTTCGTCCCGCCGACGAGCTGGCAAATGCCACCGAGGGCGTGCATGCCGGCGAGCCGTTTAAGATCCATGCCCGCCACACGCTGTGGGCTACGGGCGGTATCGGCGGCGTATACGACCATTCGACCAACTACCCGCAGCTCACGGGCGATGCCTGCTACATTGCTCAAGAGCATGGCATTAAGATGGAGCACCTGGACTACGTGCAGATTCACCCCACGGGGCTGTTCTCGCCGCAACCGGGCCGCACCTTCCTGATCAGCGAGAGCTGCCGCGGCGAGGGCGCGATTTTGCTCAACGCCGCCGGCGAGCGCTTTACCGATGAGCTTCAGCCGCGCGATGTGGTCGCCGCCGCCATTCGCGAGCAGATGAAGCAGGACGGTACCGAGCACGAGTGGCTGAGCTTTGCCCCCGTCGAGCGCGACGTGGTGACCGGGCACTTCGCCAACATCCGCGCACGCTGCCTGGAGGACGGCCGCGACATCCTGGACGAGCCCATTCCCGTCACACCCACGCAGCATTACTTTATGGGCGGCGTGTGGGTCGACAAGGACGGCCGCACCTCGATGCCCGAGCTCTACGCCGCGGGCGAGACAGCCTGCAACGGCGTTCACGGCAAGAACCGCCTTGCATCAAACAGCCTGCTCGAAGCGCTGGTCTGGGGTCGTCGCGCCGCTTGGCGTATGCGCACCGGCGAGTCGCTTGCCGTGGAGCAGACGGGCGAGCCCGCGCTCGATGGGCACCATCGCGCCCTGAGTTCCGATAACCTTGCAATCGATGATCTGGCCCGTGCCGCCGGCACGCAGGCCGTGGAGGAGTAGACCATGAATCCCATTACCATGAAGCTCGTCGTCGATGATTTGATTCTGCAGGCTCTGCGCGAGGACATTACCTTTGAGGACGTGAGCACGGCGAGCGTGTGCCCCACGGCGCGTCCCGCCACGGTGGAGCTTATCGCCAAGGCCGATGGCATTATCGCGGGCCTGGATGTGTTCGCTCGCACCTTTGAGCTGCTGGATTCGCAGAGCTCGGTGCTGTTTGATGTTGCCGATGGTGACGAGGTGCACGCCGGCGACCACGTGGGCCAGGTGCGCGGCGATGCGCGCGTACTGCTTTCGGGCGAGCGCGTGGCGCTCAACTACCTGCAGCGCATGAGCGGCATCGCTACTTACACGCATCGGATGGCAGCTGCGCTCGAGGGCACCAAGACCGTGCTTGTCGACACGCGCAAGACCACGCCGGGCATGCGTGTCTTCGAGAAGGCTGCAGTCGAGATCGGCGGTGGCAGCAACCACCGCTATAACCTGTCGACGGCTGTCATGCTCAAGGACAACCACATCGACGCCGCCGGTGGCGTGGCACGCGCGATTGAGATGGCGCGCGCCCATGCGTCGTTTACCGCGACGGTCGAGATTGAGTGCGAGAACCTGGATATGGTGCGCGAGGCAGTTGAGGCCGGTGCCGATATCATCATGCTCGACAACATGACCCACGACGACATGGCTGCCGCGATTGAGCTTATCGCCGGTCGCGCCAAGACCGAGTGCTCGGGCAATGTGGATGCCAGCAATATCCGCGCCCTCGCCGACCTGGGCGTTGACTTTATCAGCTCGGGGGCGCTGACGCACTCTGCGCCGATTCTCGACCTCTCGCTTAAGCACCTTCGTCTGCTGGACGGTAAATAATGGACGCCCGCGAGCGTCGCCGTGCCATCATGGGCGTGCTCGAGGGAGCCAAAGACCCTGTCTCGGGCAGTGCGCTTGCTCGTGAGGTGGGTGTGAGCCGCCAGATTGTCGTGCAAGACATCGCCCTGCTGCGTGCCGATGGGCACGATATCGTGGCGACCAACCGTGGTTATGTGCTGCAGGAGGCCCCCAGCAGCCCCGCCGTGCCCACGCGCCTGGTCAAGGTGCACCATGGCGTGGAGCAGGCAGGTGACGAGCTCACGAGCATCGTCGACGCGGGTGGTGCCGTGCTCAATGTAATCGTCAACCATCGCGTGTATGGCAAGATCACAGCCGATCTGGACATTCGCAATCGTCGCGATATCGAGCGCTATCTGGAAGGTATTGCCAGCGGCAAGAGTTTTCCGCTGCTGACGGTGACGAGCGGCTACCACTTCCATCGCATTGCGGCAGAGGATGAGCAGACCCTCGACGAGATCGAGACCATACTCAAGGAGAAAGGCTACTTGGCAGACCTGATGCCCTACGAGGACGATCTATCGTAGCCGACGCTGCAAACGCCCCATTTGGGCAATCTGGCCTTCAATCGTCGGTCGCGTACCAAAGTACGCTTCCCTCCTCTTTCAGGCCACCTTGCCTCAAATGGGGTGTTTTCGCTGGCGTATGCTCAACCTGCGGCGTTGCTATAGTGGCTACCCGCGCCACATAAGCAAAAGGAGGCCTCCGCGGCGATGCGGAGGCCTCCTTTTTGTGCACGGTGTACTTTTGAGTGTGCAAGTGGGGAGTTGTTACTCCTCGACGATCTCGGTGATCGCGCCAGCGGGGCAAGCGTCCTGGCAAGCGCCACAGGCGACGCAGGAGTCCTCGTCAGCGACGGTGGCGACGTCCTGGAGCTCCAGAACGCCAGCGGGGCAGGTGTCGACGCAAACGCCACAAGCGATGCACTCGTCGGCATCAATTACGGGATGAGCCATGGTAGTTTCCTCTCTGTTGACCGACGCTACAGACGATGCGCGCCGGTTTGATTCGGGCAAAAACATACCACGGGAGCGACCGTTTGCAATACCCTCTGGCCGGCATCTTCATACCGTTCGCCGAGTATGCCAAGGTTTACTAAAAAACGTGCAGGTGGGGCCGTTGAGCTGCGCAAATGTTAGCTAAAGGTGACTTGAAATATTGAGCTATTGAGCGAGCTTTTGGAAAGCGCATCCCGTTATTTAGCCGTGAAACGGGTCGCGCTTTCCCCCGGGGTCGCCTCAAGCCACCCCATGCGGCCTCGGGCCCAAACCTCAGCCATCTCTACATAGATCTCGATAGATTTGCCGAGAACTCAAACAGTGCGTCTACCTGCGCATTTAAGAACCTAAACTCTCAGCAATAAGAAATCTTATATGAATTGACTTAGATTTTGTATATTCCGGCCCATAAGGGGATACACTACATCCTGAAAGACAAGCCGAAGCGCCGCGCGACAGATCGTCGAGGCGGCGCGAACGCAAAAGAGAGAGGGAATTTCTAATGAGTAAGATTCTTGGTATCGACCTTGGTACTACTAACTCCGCTATGGCCGTCCTCGAGGGCGGTTCTCCGACCATTATCGTGAACGCCGAGGGCGACCGCACCACCCCGTCCGTCGTGGGCTTCCGTGCCGACGGCGACCGCGTCGTTGGTAAGGCCGCTAAGAACCAGGCTGTCACCAACCCCAAGAACACCGTGTTCTCCATCAAGCGCTTCATGGGCCGCAAGTACTCCGAGTGCACCTCCGAGATCAAGACCGTGCCGTATGAGGTCAAGGAGGGCCAGGGTGGCCGTGCCGTCGTCGACATCGAGGGCAAGGATTACACCGCCGAGCAGGTGAGCGCCATGACGCTCGCGAAGATGAAGGCCGACGCCGAGAAGTATCTGGGCGAGACCGTCACCGACGCCGTCATCACCGTCCCGGCCTACTTCAACGACGCCCAGCGTCAGGCCACCAAGGACGCCGGCAAGATCGCTGGCCTCAACGTCAAGCGTATCGTCAACGAGCCGACCGCTGCTGCTCTTGCCTATGGCCTGGACAAGCAGGGCACCGACCAGCGCATCCTGGTCTTCGACCTGGGCGGCGGCACCTTCGACGTCTCCATCCTCGACCTCGCCGACGGCGTGTTTGAGGTTCTGTCCACCTCGGGCGACAACCACCTGGGCGGCGACGACTGGGATCAGCGCGTCATCGATTGGATGGCCGATAAGTTCCAGCAGGAGAACGGTGTCGACCTGCGTCAGGACCCCATGGCCCTGCAGCGTCTGAAGGAGGCCGCCGAGAACGCCAAGAAGGAGCTCTCCGCCGCCCAGCAGACCACCATCAACCTGCCGTTCATTACCATGAACCAGTCCGGCCCGCTGCACCTCAACTACACGCTGACCCGCGCCGAGTTCGAGAAGATCACCCGCGACCTGCTCGAGCGCTGCAAGCAGCCTGTCACCAACGCCCTGCGCGACGCCAAGCTTAAGCTCTCCGATCTGACCGAGGTCATCCTCGTCGGCGGCTCCACCCGTATGCCCGCCGTCCAGGAGCTCGTCAAGACCATGACCGGCAAGCAGCCCAACATGTCCGTGAACCCCGACGAGGTCGTTGCCGACGGCGCTGCCGTCCAGGGCGGCGTGCTCACCGGCGACGTCGAGGGCATCCTGCTGCTCGACGTTACCCCGCTGTCGCTGGGCGTCGAGACCATGGGCGGCATCATGACCAAGATGATCGACCGCAACACCACGATCCCGACCTCCAAGACCGAGGTCTACTCCACCGCTGCCGACAACCAGACCAGCGTCGAGATCAACGTGCTCCAGGGCGAGCGCGAGCTTGCCCGCGACAACAAGTCGCTCGGTAAGTTCCAGCTGACCGGTATCCCGGCTGCCCGCCGCGGCGTGCCGCAGATCGAGGTCACCTTCGACATCGACGCCAACGGCATCGTCAAGGTCTCCGCTAAGGACAAGGGCACCGGCAAGGAGCAGCAGATCACCATCTCCGGCTCCACCGCTCTGTCCGACGACGAAGTCGATCGTATGGTCAAGGACGCCGAGGCTCATGCCGAGGAGGACAAGAAGCAGAAGGAAGAGGTCGAGGTCCGCAACCAGACCGACAGCCTGTGCTACTCCACCGAGCAGACCCTCAACGAGCTGGGCGACAAGGTTTCCGCCGATGTGAAGTCCAAGGCCGAGGCCGCTATCGCCGACGCCAAGAAGGCGCTCGAGGGCTCTGACGTCGAGGCTATCAAGGCCGCCGGCGAGTCCTTGCAGTCCGTGGCCTACGAGCTGGCCCAGGTTGTCTACGCCGACGCTCAGCAGCAGACCGACGGTGCCGCAGGCGCCCAGCCTGCCGACGATGATGTTGTCGACGCCGACTACGAGGTTGTGGACGACGAGGACAAGTAATCATGTCCGCTCGTAAAGCTCGCACGGAGGCGGCCGCCGTTGGTGCCGCCCCCGTTGACTCTGAGGAGAAGGACGTGAAGATTCCCGTAGAGGCCGCAGACGTTACCGAGGCCAACGAGGCCCCGGCCGCCGAGGCTGCCGAGAACCAAGTAGAGGATTCCAACAAGGAGGCGACGATGACCGAGGACGAGATGGTGGAAGCCGCTATCCGCGCCGGTGAGGAAGCCGCCGACAACGACTTTAAGCTCAAGTTCGAGCAGGCTCAGAAAGAGCTTGCCGACGTGCGCAACGAGCTCGATGCTGCGGCAGAGGCTCAGAAGGCCGCCGAGGACAAGGCAAAGGACGCCACCGAGCGCACCGCCCGTCTGCAGGCCGACTGGGAGAACTTCCGTCGCCGCACCGCCAATGAGCGTATCGCCGAGCGCGAGCGCGCGACCGAGAAGCTCGTCACCGCGCTGCTGCCGGTGGTCGACGATATCGAGCGTGCGATCGACCATGCCCGCAGCCAGGAGCTTGCCGACGACTTTAAGCAGTTCGTCGACGGTGTCGACGCGGTGCATGCCAAGCTGCTCGATGTGTTTGCGCACGAGGGCGTTGAGCCCATCGACCCCAAGGGCGAGGCGTTCGATCCGCTCGAGCACCAAGCCGTGGGTCGCGTCGAGGACGCGTCGCAGTACGATGAGACCGTCAACGACGTGTACCAGAAGGGCTACCGCATGGCGGATCGCATCCTGCGTTCCGCGATGGTGACGGTGACCTACGGCGGCGAGAAACGCCCCGCACCGGAGCCCGAAGCGGCGCCCGAGGATGCTGCGGCCGATACGGCCGAGAGCACCGAGGAGTAATTGAGAAGGGCCCCGGGGCAACACCCGGGGCCCTTTCTGGCCTAGTGCCATATGAAAGCATGAGCCGCCGCCCGCTGGGCGGCGGATGAAACAGGAGAGGAGCTACGATGGCTGCAGGCAAAACCTTCTATGACATCCTGGGCGTATCCAAGAGCGCCTCCGACAAAGAGATCAAGAGCGCGTTTCGCAAGCTCGCGCAAAAATATCACCCCGATGCCGGCGGCGACGAGGCCAAGTTCAAGGAGATCAGCGAGGCCTACGAGACGCTTTCGGACGAGAAGAAGCGCAAAGAGTACGACCAGATGCTCATGTTTGGCGGCATGCCGGGCGCGGGCGGCGCGTATGGCGGCGGCTACGGTGCCGGCGCGGGTGCCAGCGGCTGGGGCGACATCTTCGACAGCATCTTTAGCGGCAACGGCGCCTGGGGCAGCGATTGGGGCTCGGGCTTTGCCGGGGCTGCGGGCGCTGCCGGTGCCGGCGCGGGTCGCAGCCGTGCTCGCAAGGGCGGCGACCTGTCGCTGACCGTCGATGTGACGGCCGAGGACGCGTTTCGCGGCGTGACGCACAAGGTCACCTATCGCATTCCCTCGACAGGCGAGCAGCAGACCATTACGGTCTCGGTGCCCGCGGGCGCGGTCGACGGCGGCAAGCTACGCTACAAGCGTCGCGGCGAGTATGGCGTTGCCGGCGGCGAGCGCGGCGACCTGGTCGTGACCACGCATGTGGAGGAGCACCCGCTGTTTAAGCGCAAGGGTGCCGATGTGACCATGGAGGTGCCGATCTCGGTCTACGAGGCGGCGCTTGGCTGCACGGTTGATGTGCCCACGCCCGGCGGCGCGACGGTTCGTCTGAAGGTGCCCGCTGGCACCCAGACGGGCAAGAAGTTCCGCTTTAAGGAGATGGGCGCGCCCGACGTTAAGCACCGTGGCCGCACAGGCGCGCTGCTCGTCGAAATCAAGGTACAGGTCCCCACGAACCTGTCCGATGACGAGCGCGATGCTATGACCAAGCTGCGCGAGGCCGACACGCGCGATTATCGCGAGAAGGTCAACCGTTACAAGGCGACGTACTAGGGCGGTCGTGGCGCGCACCCGCGCCCGCGGGCTTATGATGGACGATAACGAGACGGAAAGGGGTCAGGTAGCATGGCCGAGGACAATAGGAATAAACCGCTGTACATGATCAGCGTGGCGGCCGAGTTGACCGGCATGCATCCGCAGACTCTGCGCGTCTACGAGTCCAAGGGCCTGGTGAACCCCCAGCGCTCGGGCGGCAACACGCGTCTGTATTCGCGTGCCGATATCGAGCGCCTGGAGCTCATCAACCAGCTGACCGACGAGGGCATCAACCTTGCCGGCGTGGTGCGCATCCTCGATATGAAGGAGCGTGCCGAGGAGCGCGAGCGCGAGAACGAAAAGCTCCGCGCCCGCGTGCGCCAGCTCGAGGACGAGCTGCACGAGTACAAGATGCAGAAGAAGATCACCGCCCTGGCCCCGCGCGACGGCTCGGTTAACCCCGAACAGGTCATGCGCAAGCTGCTGGGTGCCGGCGGGGATTTGTAGTTACGCGGTTTTACCAAACCGCGTAACGGGCCGACGCTGCGCGCCGCCCAGAGCGACAATTTGTCGTTCAAAAGGCAAGGCATGACCAGAAGGTCTATGCCTTGCCTTTTCCATGCCAACTTGTTCGCTCTGGACGTCGCTCGCTGTCCGTCCTCTACCTGCGGCGTTGCCTTGCTCCGGATGCGGTAGTCATTGGGGACGTTCTTAAATGACTGGTCGAAAGGGACACTTTTGCACCAAATCTGCAGGCCCTGCACCGGGCTCGTTTTATGCTTTACCGAGATAAAGTGAACGTGCAGATTCGTAACCCACTCGCAACCGTTCTATGGCACGATATTGAACGAATGTATGCTATGCGCCCAAATCTTTTGGGCAGAGTGGGAGACAGTATGGTCAAGCTGTACGAGGACGGCGTCTACCTGCGCGGCGGCAGCGAGGTTGTGCCTGCGGCCGAGGCTGCCGAGCGCGGTATTACGCAGACGCCCGAGGATGCCAAGCGCGGCACCATCGCGTATTCGATCCTCCAGGCACACAACACGTCCGGAGATCCCGAGGCGCTCAAGATTCGCTTCGACGCCATGGCGAGCCACGACATCACCTTTGTCGGCATCATCCAGACGGCGCGCGCCTCGGGCATGGAGCAGTTCCCGCTGCCCTACGTGCTCACCAACTGCCATAACTCGCTGTGCGCCGTGGGCGGCACCATCAACGAGGACGACCACGTCTTTGGCCTTTCCGCGGCCAAGAAGTACGGCGGCATCTTCGTCCCGCCGCACATCGCCGTCATCCACTCCTTTATGCGTGAGAACTTCGCCGGTTGCGGCAAGATGATCCTGGGTTCCGACTCGCACACCCGCTACGGCGCCCTGGGCACCATGGCCGTGGGCGAGGGCGGCGGCGAGTTGGCCAAACAGCTGCTGCGCGACACCTACGACGTCGCCTATCCCGGCGTCGTCGCCATCTACCTCACGGGTGCCCCGCGCCCCGGCGTCGGCCCGCACGACGTGGCGCTCGCTATCATCCGAGCCGTCTTTGCCAAGGGCTACGTCAAGAACAAGGTCATGGAGTTTGTAGGCCCGGGCATCGCGAGCATGACGACCGACTACCGCAACGGCGTCGATGTCATGACCACCGAGACCACTTGCCTGTCGAGCATCTGGGCCACCGACGAGGACACGCACGCGTTTTTGACCATGCACGGCCGCGACGACTACCGCGAGCTCAAGCCCGCCGATGTCGCCTACTACGACGGCTGCGTCGAGGTCGACCTGTCGAGCATCAAGCCCATGATCGCGCTGCCGTTCCATCCTTCCAACGGCTTTGAGATCGACGAGCTCAACGAGAACCTCGAGGACATCCTGCATGAGGTCGAGCTCGAGGCCGCCAAGATCGGCGAGGGCAAGACACACTTTAGCCTGCTCGACAAGATCGTCGACGGCAAGCTGCACGTGCAGCAGGGCGTTATCGCCGGCTGCTCGGGCGGCAACTACGACTCCGTGGTCCAGGCTGCCCGCGTGCTCAAGGGCGCCAACACCGGCTGCGGCGAGTTCTCGCTGTCGGTCTATCCCACGAGCCAGCCCGTGGCACTCGAACTCACGCGCCGCGGCTATATCTACGACCTTATGGAGGCCGGTGCGATCGTGCGCACGGCGTTCTGCGGCCCGTGCTTTGGTGCCGGCGACACGCCCGCCAACAACGGCCTGTCCATCCGCCACACCACGCGCAACTTCCCCAACCGCGAGGGCTCCAAGCCGGGTAACGGCCAGCTGAGCGCCGTGGCCCTGATGGACGCCCGCTCCATCGCCGCGACCGCTGCCAACGGCGGCATCCTGACGCCGGCGACCGACCTGCCCGAGGAGACCTGGGACGAGGCCTGCGAGTACACCTTTGACGACGCGCCGTACAAGAAGCGCGTGTACTGGGGCTTTGGCAAGGCCGAGCCTACCGACGAGCTGGTCGAGGGTCCCAACATCAAGCCGTGGCCCGCGATGGAGCCGCTCGGCGACGACATCTTGCTCAAGGTGTGCTCCAAGATCATGGATCCGGTCACCACGACCGACGAGCTCATTCCCTCGGGCGAGACGAGCTCCTTCCGCTCCAACCCGCTGGGTCTGGCCGAGTTTACGCTCAGCCGTCGCGACCCGGCCTACGTGGGTCGCTCCAAGGAGGTCGACGCCGTGGAGAAGCGTCGCGTGGCCGGCGAGTCCGCAGGCGACCTGGCGGCGCTCGATGCCGAGCTTGCCGGTGTGTTCGAGGCGCTGGCTGGTGCGGGTGTCGCGGCCGATGCCAAGACGACCGAGTACGGCTCCATGATCTACGCCAAGAAGCCCGGCGACGGCTCCGCCCGCGAGCAGGCCGCGAGCTGCCAGCGCGTGATCGGCGGCCTGGCCAATATCGTCCACGAGTACGCCACCAAGCGCTATCGCTCCAACGTGATGAACTGGGGCATGGTGCCCTTCCAGATGGAGACCGAGCCCAACTTTGAGGTGGGCGACTACGTCTTCGTGTCGGGTATTCGCGCCGCGCTCGACGGCGATCTGCAGAACATCGCTGCCTACGTGGTCCGTGCCGATGGTGCGGTTGAGCAGATTGAGCTCTACATCGCCGACATGACGGCGGAGGAGCGCGCCATCGTCAAGGCCGGCTGCCTGATCAACTACAACAAGTTCAAGGCCGCTGCCGAGTAACGCACATACTTGTCCGCCCCGGTTATACCTCTCCCTGCCGCTCACGCGCTTCGCGAGGGTCGCGTCAGAGAAAGGTATAACCGGGGCTACTTGTTAAGTGCTGCTCGTTGGGTCTTGAGGGGCGCTAAAATCGAGGTTGCAACTCTCCTCTATGGGGGAGTGCACCTTTGTTCATATGCTATCTAGAATTGACAGTATGAAGTTGGCGCTTTAAAGTGAGCTCAAAACACTCTCGTTTGTGGAGTTGAAGATGAAGCGTTGCACTTCTGTTTTGTTGCTGTTGGTGGCTTGCGTCGTCGCTGCTGCGGGCGTGGTCCTATTTGGCTCGCTTATCTTCTATGGGCCGAGTGGGGTTGAGCAGACGGTCGAGATGGCGTCCCTTGTTGCATCGATGCCCGGGCAAATGATTTCGGACGTTACAAAGCCCGATGAGATAACGCTCGATATCGAGGAAACGCCGGGCATTCTAAGCATAAGCAACTACCCCATGATTGAACTTGGCTCGTCTCGCTATACCAAGGACGAGAAGTTGTCCCGACAGGCGCTGGACTTGCTAAACGGGCGTTCGTTCAAACGCTGGGACGGTTGGGATGCCTATGAGCGCCGACGTGGTTTTGTGAACGGTGGCTACTATACAACGCTGAAGCTGTATTCATCTGATGGCAAACTGATGCGCACCGTTAACTACAATCCGGAATACGCAAAAGCCGGAGGTGGGGACGGCGTCTATATCCAAGATGGCGGCGTGACCTACATTCTTGAAGGCGACCAGCAGCAGGTGATCGATTTTTTGGATCGTTGCGTGATGGACGCGTACGACCAGACCTGCCTGCCCGACCCGCAGACTGCACGCGATAGTGGATCTGCTCGTACATGGCTGTTCGAGGATGAGATGCCCTGGAACGCCGAATCGGGAAGCACGGGCTCGGCAAAAGAGTAGAGAATGCGACCACCACAAAGGTGCCCCTTTGTGGTGGTTTTCTGTCTGTCTCGATCTGTAACATCTTGGCCGCTAAAAGTGGGTTTGGTGTTACAGATTTAGATTATCGGTTCAGGCATTTTCCGTTTGTCTCGATCTGTAACGGGTGGACCCTTATTTGCCGAGTAGTTGTTACAGATTTAGATAAACGGGAGCTGCTGAACATTTCATCTCAATCTGTAACATCTGGACCCAAAAACGGCCGCTAGATGTTACAGATTGAGATGTTGAACGCCGGGGCCGAAGATCACCACAAAGGCTCCTGCCCCCTTTGTGGTGGTGGGGGCGAGCTCGATGTTGCCGTGCTCGTCGAACGACATTCTAATGAGCGTCTCTACAAAATTTCATCCGGGCTGGCGGGTTTGGTTGTTTTGGGGATGCCGAGTTTGGATGACGCGAAATCGTCAACATTGTCCTTAATTCCGTCTTTGGTGTAGACAGTGACCGTATAGGTGCTGTGTCCGAATTCGCCCTTGTCGCGTGTTGCCCAGGCATCCCAGTAGGCGGCCCTGTTTCGCCCTTTGATTTTTCCGACACGGCGGAGTTCTGTTCGCTTCAATTTTTGGTTGCTATAGATGGTTCGACCGGCCTCCTCGGTGAGCCCACACTGTCCAAGCATCTTGTCGAGGACTTGGTTCATGTGGCGCTCATCGGTGTTTGGTGCGTAGTCGTAGGCGAGGGTGATGGAGTCGAGTGGCTGGTCGTCGATTAGATAGTTTAGCGCCTGAGGTCCAAGGCAGAAATAGGGGGAGCATCCGTCGATCTGACCGAGCAGTGGCAACTTTGACTGCCAACTTCCGGTGGGAATTGCATCTTCGTAGAACACGCCACGGCAGACAAAGGAGAGCGAGGTGGCACGCGAGCCGGCGTCGATCATCCCGCAGAGATCGAAGGGCGAGGCGATACCAAAAGAAAAGGGCGTGACGACGATAAGGAAGAGCATCACGATGGGTACGGCGAGAATGGCGATGACGTTGCGACCGGTGGAATGAGACGGCTTCATATGATCTCCCCGAGACAAAAAGCTGTTGAGGATAGATAGAAATAGATAAATTCAGATAACAAATTAAGTTTAATCTCATGGCGTGAGATGGTCGACCGTTAGCGTCGAAACCCACCACAAAGGTGTCTGTCTCCTTTGTGGTGGTGGGGAGTGGACGGCTTCTTTTGGTGATAGTGTTAGCTGGCGATATCATTAGTGCAGGTGGCGAAGGTTTGCATTGTGAGGTGTTTTGCCGTGAGCCGTTCTGCCCGTATTGGATTGATTGTCTTGGCGCTTGCAATCGCCGTGGTTGGTGTGGGCGTTGTTAGCATGGCGTTTCTGCCTATTGAGGTGACAGAACCGGTGGTCAAGCCCATGACTCAATCGGTCGAATTCCTGACCGACGACGTCAAACCTGAGACAATCACCGTTGATTTTGATGAGCAGCCGGCTGTGCTGGGTATTAGCAATTATCCGAGTATTCAGCTTGGGGCCATGCGCTATACCACGGATACAAGCCTGATCGATAGGGCGTCCGAGCTACTCAAGGGCAAAACATTTAAGCGTTGGTACGGATATGCGTCCTATCGGGCAAAAGCGAACGACATGGTTGGCGGATGCCACTCTTCCATCGAGCTAGACACTGCAAACGGCGCAAAGTTATGTGATGTCTCGTACGATCCGGGCTACGAGGGCAATGAGGGTCCGGGCATCTACATCATGGACGGCGATGTCGCCTATGTCATGGAGGGCGACCAGACCGAGCTCAACGATTTTATGGGTCAGTGTATCCAAGATGCCTATAAACAGACCTGCTTGCCTGACCCGCAGACTGCACGCGATAGTGGGTCTGCCCGTACATGGCTGTTCGAGGATGAGATGCCCTGGACCGTCGAATCGGGGAGTACGGGTTCGGCGAAGGAGTAGAGACCGCGACCACCACAAAGGTGCCTATCCTCTTTGTGGTGGTTTTCGGTCTGTCTCGATCTGTAACATCTTGGCCGCTAAAAGTGGGCTTGGTGTTACAGATTTAGATTTTTGATCCGGGTGTTTTCTGTTCGTCTCGATTTGTAACAGATAGAGCTCTATTTGCCGAGTAGATGTTACAGATTGAGACAAACGGGTGCCGCTGAACAATTCGTCTCGATCTGTAACATCTGGAGCCAGAAACGGTCGATAGATGTTACAGATCGAGATAACTAGGGGACGAGGCCGTAGCGGGTGAGCGCACCTGCTTCCTATCTTTCAATCACTCAGAAAATCTTATATATAGAGACTTAGATTTGTGTATAAGATCGCGCAAAGCTGGCAACAATACTTCTCGAACAACGTGAAGCCGCCCCGTAGGGCGGCCGCCCCAAGAGAGGTGATTCCATGAGAATCGATAAGCTAGCAATGACGTCGCGCGAGGCGCTGCAGACCGCCATGAGCACGGCTGCCGACGCGCAGGCCGGCGCGGTAGAGCCGATTCACCTGCTGTCCGCCCTGCTCGGTGCCGGCGAGCGCAATATCTCCGTGATCATCGAGCGCATTGGTGCCGACCCGGCTCAGCTCGCACGCTCCACACAAGATGCTATCGACCGCGCGCCCAAGGTTTCGGGCGAGGGCCAGCAGATGGGTCTGTCTAACGAGCTCGTCCGCGTCATCGAGAAGGCCGAGAAGAAGGCCACCAAGATGGGCGACAGCTTTGTGGTGACCGAGCATCTGCTGATGGCGCTTGCCGAGGACAAGGGCGAGGCCGGCCGCGTGCTGCGCGATGCCGGCGTGACCAAGGAGCGCATCGAGCAGGTCTACGAGGAGCTGCGTGGCGATGACCGCGTGACGTCTGCCGAGGACAAGACCCAGTTTGAGGCACTGGAACAGTACGGCCGCAATATCTGCGACCTTGCCCGCGCCGGCAAGCTCGACCCGGTCATCGGCCGTACCGACGAGATTCGTCGTACCATCCAGGTCCTGTCCCGTCGCACCAAGAACAACCCCGTGCTCATCGGCGAGCCGGGCGTCGGCAAGACGGCCATCGTCGAGGGCATCGCCCAGCGTATCGTGGCCGGCGACGTGCCGAGCACCCTGCGCGACCGCGACCTCATTGAGCTCGACATGAGCGCGCTGGTCGCCGGCGCCAAGTACCGCGGTGAGTTCGAGGACCGCCTGAAGGCCGTGCTCAAGGAAGTCCAGAAGTCCGAGGGCAAGGTCATCCTGTTCATCGATGAGCTCCACACCATCGTGGGCGCGGGTGCCACCGAGGGTTCCATGGACGCTGGCAACATCCTTAAGCCGGCGCTTGCCCGTGGCGACCTGCATGCGATCGGCGCGACCACGCTTGACGAATACCGCAAGTACATCGAGAAAGACGCGGCGCTCGCCCGTCGTTTCCAGACCGTTCTGGTGAGCGAGCCCACCGTCGAGGACACCATCTCGATCCTGCGTGGCCTCAAGGAGAAGTACGAGATCTTCCACGGCGTGCATATCACCGACGGCGCGCTCGTGGCCGCCGCCGACCTCTCCGATCGCTACATCGCCGACCGTTTCCTGCCCGACAAGGCCATCGACCTGGTCGACGAGGCCGCAAGCCGCCTGCGCATGGAGCTCGACAGCATGCCGGTCGAGATCGACGCCACCACGCGTCAGCTCACCCAGCTGCAGATCGAGGAGCAGGCGCTCATGAAGGAGACCGACGACGCCTCCAAGGAGCGTCTGGAGGCCCTGCGCCAGGAGATCGCCGAGGTCCAGGAAAAGCTCAACGTGCAAAAGGCCGGCTGGCTCAACCAAAAGAACGCCATCGACCATGTGCAGGAGCTCAAGGGTCAGCTCGACGAGGCCAAGAGCGAGGAGGAGCGCGCGACGCGTAACGGCGATCTGGGCCGTGCATCCGAGCTGCGCTATGCCGTGATCCCGGGTCTGCAGCAGCAGATTCAGGAGTCCGAGGCCGCGCTCGAGGCGCAGAAGGAGCAGGATGGCGAAGGCCTCAACGAGCAGGTGACCTCCGATGAGATCGCCGAAGTCGTGAGTGCCTGGACCGGCGTGCCCGTGTCCAAGATGATGCAGGGCGAGCTCGACAAGCTGAAGGGCCTGGAGGGCGAGCTGCACAAGCGCGTCATCGGTCAGGACGAGGCCGTCTCCGCTGTCGCCGCAGCCGTGCGCCGCAGTCGCGCGGGTCTCTCCGATCCGGACAAGCCCATCGGCAGCTTCTTCTTCCTGGGCCCCACCGGCGTGGGCAAGACCGAGCTCGCCAAGGCGCTGGCCGAGTGCCTGTTCGACGACGAGCGCGCACTCGTACGTATCGACATGTCCGAGTACATGGAGAAGTTCAGCGTCCAGCGTCTGATCGGTGCGCCTCCGGGATACGTGGGCTACGACGAGGGCGGCCAGCTCACCGAGGCCGTGCGTCGTCGTCCGTACTCCGTGATCTTGCTTGACGAGATGGAGAAGGCTCATCCGGATGTCTTCAACGTGCTGCTGCAGGTGCTCGACGACGGTCGTCTGACCGATGGCCAGGGTCGTCAGGTGTCCTTCAAGAACACGATCATCATCATGACGTCCAACGTGGGCTCCAAAGCCATCGCCGACCTGTCTGGCAAGGATGAGGAGGAGATGCGCCATCAGGTCGACGCGGCCATGGCTCAGACCTTCCGCCCCGAGTTCCTCAACCGTATCGACGACATCGTGGTGTTCCATCCGCTCGGCATGGCGCAGATCGAGAAGATTGTGGACATCCAGCTCGCCGACGTCCGCGCACGTCTGGCCAAGGAGCGCATGACGCTTGCCATCACCCCGGCGGCCAAGCAGATGCTCGCCGTGGGCGGCTTGGACCCGGTGTTCGGTGCCCGTCCGCTCAAGCGTCTGGTGCAGCGCGAGGTCGTGGATGCCATCGCCGCCGCTATCATCGACGGCACGGTGCGCGAGGGCGATCAGGTGACGGTCGATGTCGACAAGGACGGCGGCTTTACCGTCGTGTGCGACAATACGCCGGCGGCCACCTACGAGGTCCCCGACGCCGAGTAGATTTTTGGGAGATGCCTTAAAACCTGCCAGTCGTCTCTAAACGCCAAGGGTGGCGGATCCAATTGGGTCCGCCACCCTTTTTCGTGCGACAATCGATGATGTTGAGCGGATGCGATGTAAGGAGCTATGCAGATGAAAGACGAGAACAAGACGAACGCACCGGCGGCTGAGGCAGTGCCCGCCGCACCCAAGCCTGCGCCTAAACCGGCGCCCAAGCCGCGCGACCCCTACATCCGCGCCGAGAACGAGGACGACGACGGCTACGATCCCTACAGCGATCGCCGCCCCGAGCGCGAGCCGATGTTCGAAGCCGACCCGTGGCGCTGAGTGCCACCCAAAAGGCCACCAATAAGTTGCGGTGAAATAGGGACTGTTTTGCGGTTTGACCAGCAAAAACAATCCCTATTTCACCGCAACTGCGTTAGGGATGTGGTGTTGGGCGGCTGTCTTCGGGCCGGCTAGTCCTGGGCTTTGATGCTCGGCAGGAGAATCTGGGCGAGGTAGTCGGTCTCGAGTTTGGTCGCGGCGTCTGCCTTGCCGTCTTTACCGACCAGGTCGTTTTTGATCTGGCTGTATGTGTAGCGGTTGCCGGTCGTGAACTCGACAAGCTCAATCGCCGTGTCCATGGGGTAGGTCGACACGGGGTTCTGCGTGCGCCCGTTGATGGTTTGCGGAATCACGTACGGATAGACAGGGCCGCTGGCGTAGACGGTGTAGCCGTTGCCCAGGCTGACCGTGCCCAAAACCGTATCGCCGTCATCGGGGGTAAAGGTCTCGCCGTCGCGCACTGCGACAAGCGTCACGAGCGGTGTGTTGGTGTCGCTGTCCAGATAAATGCACAGCGTGCTGCCGTTTTGCCAGGTTGCGACCTTGCCATACCACTCAACCGGAATATCGAGCTGATACAGGTTCGTCGCCTTGTGCCGAGCGTCGGCATCGCGGGCGGACTGAGCCTCGCTTGCGCTTACGGCGTTGGCGGCGGCATCGCGGCGCGTAATTGCCGCCTGCTGGAGTATCTTTGCCGCGGCGGCGGAGCTCGCGCCGCCTTCCTCGGCATACTTGGCGGCGGCATCGATCTGGTCGTCGGTCACCATGTCGGCCGAAGACACCTTGAGCTTAAAGGTGGCCTGGGCACTCAAATCCTGCCCATCGCTCTTAATGGTGACCTGCGCCTTGGTGGTCGGGACGGTGTAGATGGTGCCGTCGGCCGCGATGGGGGAGGCGGCAATGGAGAGCGTGTAATCGCCGGGCAGCAGCTTGATGCCGCGACCATGCTCGTCAACGTAGAGCGTTTCGCTCACGGAAGAACCGTCGGAATCCTGCCCGCTCACCTGTACGGGAATCTTTGAGCCAGTTGAGCAGTCGAGGCCCGCGGCATGCACACCAATCTGCACCGACATCATCGTGTGCGCATTGGCGGCGACAGCGGCGGCCTGCTCTTGTTGGTATCCATTCCAAGCCGCATAGCCTGCGCCGCCGGCGATGAGCGCGACGGCCACAACGCCGGCAACCATCAGGTTGCGGCGCTTGGGCGACATCTTGCGATGACGGGCCTCGGCCTCATGTGCCGAGGGAACGGACGGTAGGGGAATATCGCCCATGGCGATGGTCTCGTCCACGGCAGGGGCGGAGCCCAGGCCGGGAAGCTCGCGGGTCAGCGAATCTTCGGCCGGCAAACTGTCGAGCAAGATGGTTTCCTCGCTCGTGTCGGATTCGGGCCGGTCGTCGGCCTTGCATTCGGATTCCTCGTGCCCCGCCTCGTCTTCGGTGGGCGCGGCGCCATCGTCTTTTGCATCCTGATCATCGGGCTGCGCTTCGATTTCCGGCTCATCTCGCACATCAACGCTCGAATCGTCAAACGCAATCTCGGCCAGCGCAATCCGGTCAAGGCTCTCCAGGGCCTCAGCGCATGCTTCTGCATCTTGGGCCGCATCCTCTTGGCTCATCGTCTCATCTTTCATATATCCCCCAAGCTCAATATCGGGACAACACTGTACCCAAAAATGGAGCCATATAAAGCGCATGCGAAATATAAGATCCGATTTAACCCGAGTGCATCGTTTAGCCGCATCCTCGCGGCAGCAAAAAGCCCCCGGAACGTGAACGAATCACATTCCGGGGGCCCTGCAATGCGTTGAGTTGCGCGGAGCCGGTTATGCGGCTTCGTACTCAAGCGATGTTTGCGTCAGGCGCGTTACTCGGCGTGCGCGTAATCAACCTTGGCGCGGCGAGCGGTAGCCTTCTCCCAATCGCTGGTGCCCTCAAAGACATCCTGCTTGTAGGGATTGCGACCGAGCTTCTTGGCGCGGTAGGCGATGTAGATGATCGCGGCGACGTTGGCGATCAGCGCGGCAATCGAGACCGCGGTGGCGGCGCCTGGGTCGAGCGTGGAGTGGGTCACAAAGATGGACTCCTCCTGGAAGTACGGGAACACCTGGGCAAACATGCACCAAATAGCAAGTGTAAAGGCGCGGTTCTGAATCCAGCCGCCCTTGTTCCAGATAAAGGCGGCGACGGTGGGCGCCAGCAGCAGCGCAAAGCCGCAGAACCAGGAGTGGGTGGGCAGGCAGTTGTAGGTGTAGCAGAAGTTCCAGACATCGTAGGCGATGATGTAGACCCAGGTCATGTCGGGCCACAGCATATCGGTCTGATCCTCGGAGGCGTAGACGCTCCACCAACCGGTCATGCAGAAGATGTTGATGATGCCCGCGATACCGTTGAACACGTTGTTCCAGCCGGCCAGCTGCGTGGCGCCCTCGGAGGTGACCCAGGTGGACTGGCCCAGGACAAAGAAGTGGTAGGCACTCTCGAAATCGGACACGACGGCAATCATGATGTTGATAGCGACGATCACAAACGGCCATGCGCGGAACCAATGCGCCTTGCCGATCTTGCCCCACTGGTACTTAATGGCAATGAAGCCCCAGCAACCGGCCAGCGCCGCGTATACCTTGGCGTAGTGGAACCAGCTGTTCTGGTACACATGGGTGGGGTTGGTGAGCGCCCACTCGGCACCCTGCGAAACGCCGACGGCGATGGCGACGCAGTAGATGGTCATGGCCAGCGGAGCAACGCCAAAGATGATTGCCGCGCCCAGCTTGGTGCGGCGGCCGACCTCGTTGAGCACGATCAGGCCAATAAAGACCATGGCCCAGCCGGCCCAGTGGATAAGGGTATCGCTACCCCAAACATCGAACAGCATGCTGCTCTCCTTTCACACGCCCGCGGCCCCTCTTCTGATCGCGGGCAGTTTGGCCAAATGGCGTCAGTTCTGGGGCTTGCGCTCCGGATACTTGGCGGTATAGCCCTCGATGTGGAGCGTCGAGGCGATAATCTCCTTGACCGTCTCGTCGGGCACATCGGGGTGCGTGCGGATATACATCAACAGTCCCATGATGAGGGTGTAGAACGTCTCGTAGACATGGTCGATGCGTAGCTCATGATGGGCGACAAAATCCACCACGGTGGTGTCGCAGATATACTGCGCCACGCGCTGGACCACGTTGTGCAAAAAGCCGCCGTAGAGCGCACCGCTGCTCGAGGTGAGCGTGCTCGGCAGCTCGTGGCCGCTCACGACCAGACGCTTGAAGAGCGGGGCGACGGTGTCGAGTGCGCCTTCGATGTCGCCAACCGTGCGGCTGGCATTCCACTGCTCGAGCTCGGAGATAAAACCGTCGATTGCCTCGTCCATGACGGCGGTGACGGCGGCGTCCATATCGGCAAAGTAGTGGTAGAACAATGAGCGCGTACAGCCGGCTCGCTTGGTCACGGCCGATACCGAAAGATGCGACACGCCCAGCTCGGAGCTTACGGTGCGCACGGCATCGAGGATCTCGCGACGGCGTTCGTCGCCTGTCAGGCGCTTTGCCGCGCTATCGGATGCGGGGACGGCATCGACCACAGAGGTATCTGCTGTGTTGTCGCCCATGTTTTGCCGCCTTTCATCCTCTTTTGCCTGACCGTTCGCCTAACAGTCTTGAATATTGTTGACGGTTCGTCAATACTATTTTTGACACAATGTCAACAATGGCGGGTGAACGGCATGGGGGCATGCCCGGCCTGCAAAAAAAGAGGGGCGCCGCGGTCTCGCCGGGCTGTGGCAAGAGAAGGGACGACCATGATTCTCAACGGACCGGGGATTAGCTACACCGAGCCCGATATCGGTGCGGAGTTTGTGCCGCCGCTGCCGGAGCATCCGCGCGAGGCCATCGTCAAACTGTGCGAGCACTGCACCAACCGCCTGCTGCATCGCGACGAGCTGCTGGGCTACGAGTACTGGTCGTTTGCCGAGGCCGCGACTGACGAGCAGGCCGAAGTGCTCTGCAAGATGAAGATGCGCCGTCCCTACACGCTGCCCGAGATGGTCAAACTCACCGGCATGCCCGAGGCCCAGATCGAGAAGATGCTCGACGACATGAGCTACACGGGCCTGCTCGAGTACAACTGGGAAAATCCCGAGCGAGCCAAGCAGTGGGTGCTGCCCATGCTGGTGCCGGGTTCTGCTGAGTTCCTCAACATGCGCGTGAGCCAGCTCGAGGAGCATCCGGTCTATGCCAAGTTCTTTGAGCAGGCATCCAAGGGGCCGCTGTCCAAGGCCACGCCGATGGTGCCGCCCGGAGGTGCCGGCATCGGCATGCATGTCATTCCGGTCGAGAAGGCCATCGATGCCGCGAGCACCTCGGTGCCTATTGAGCATATCGAGCATTGGCTCGACAAATACGATGGCAAATATGCCGCTAGCACCTGCAGCTGCCGCGCGAGCCGTCGCGTGATGGGAGAGGGCTGCGCCGACGACCCGGCCGATTGGTGCATCGCCGTGGGCGATATGGCCGACTACGTGGTCGAGACCGATCGTGGTCATTACGTGACCCGCGACGAGGTCTACGACATCCTGCGCCAGGCCGAGGACAACGGCTTTGTGCACCAGATCACCAACATTGACGGCGAGAACAAGATCTTCGCCATCTGCAACTGCAACGTCAACGTGTGCTACGCCCTGCGCACCTCGCAGCTGTTCAACACGCCCAATCTTTCGCGCTCGGCCTATGTCGCTAAGGTCGAGAAGGACAAGTGTGTGGCCTGCGGTCGCTGCGTTGAGGTGTGCCCGGCCGGCGCCGCCAAGCTCGGCCAGAAGCTCTGCAGCAAAAAGGCCGGCGGACAGGTGCCCGAGTATCCGCGCCAGGAGCTGCCCGATGCCACCAAGTGGGACCACACCAAGTGGTCGCCCAACTACCGCAACGATAACCGTATCGAGACGCACGAGTCCGGCACCGCGCCCTGCAAGACGGCTTGCCCCGCGCACGTTGCCGTTCAGGGCTACTTAAAGCTCGCGGCGCAGGGCCGCTATGACGAGGCGCTGGCGCTCATCAAGCGCGAGAACCCGCTGCCCGCTATCTGCGGCCGTGTGTGCAACCGCCGCTGCGAGGATGCCTGCACCCGCGGCCGTGTGGACGCCGCCGTGGCTATCGACGAGGTCAAGAAGTTTATCGCCCAGCGCGATCTGGATGCCGCGACCCGCTATGTCCCACCTGTGGTGACCCCGACGCGTGCCGGCGGCTTCGATCAGAAGATTGCCATCATCGGTGCCGGTCCGGCCGGCCTGTCCTGCGCTTTTTATCTGGCCGAGAAGGGCTACAAGCCCGTCGTGTTCGAGAAAAACGAGCGCCCGGGCGGCATGCTCACCTACGGCATTCCCAGCTTTAAGCTGCAGAAGGACGTCATTGAGGCCGAGGTCGAGGTCATTCGCCTGATGGGTGCCGAGTTCCGCTATGGCGTGGAAGTCGGTCGAGACGTGACGCTCGACGAGCTGCGCGCGCAGGGCTTCAGGGCCTTCTACGTTGCCATTGGCTGCCAGGGCGGCCGCCTTGCCGGCATTCCGGGTGAGGATGCCGAGGACGTGACCGTGGCCGTCGACTTCCTTCGCGAGGTTAACAGCGGCAAGATCGATTCCCTGTCCGGCCGCACCATTGTGGTGGGCGGCGGCAACGTGGCCATCGACGTTGCCCGCAACGCCTGCCGTCTGGGTTCCGAGCACGTTGAGATGTTCTGCCTGGAGAGCGAGGCGCAGATGCCCGCCAGCGAGGAGGAGCGTCGCGAGGCCGTTGAGGACGGCGCTCACATCAGCTGCGGCTGGGGCCCCAAGGAGATTCACCTGGACGAGGCCGGTCGTGTGTGCGGTATCACCTTCAAGCGCTGCACGCGTGTCTTTGACGACGAGGGCCGTTTTGCGCCCGAGTACGACGAGAACGATCTGCGCCGTGTCGATGCCGACCGTGTCGTCATGTCGATTGGCCAGTCCATTGTGTGGGGCGACCTGCTGGCTGGCTCCAAGGTGGAGCTCGGCCGCGGCCAGGGCGCCCTTGCCGATCCCCAGACCTATCAGACCGCCGAGCCCGACATCTTTGTGGGCGGCGACGTTTATACCGGTCCGAGCTTTGCCATCGATGCCATCGCCGCCGGTCACGAGGCCGCCGTGTCCATCCATCGCTTTGTGCAGCCGGGCTCTACGCTCACCATCGGCCGCAATCAGCGCCGCTACACCGCGCTCGACCGCGACGACGTTGTGCTCGAGAGTTACGACAACGCGAGCCGCGAGGTTGCGCATGTGGACCGCGAGCGCGAGAAGGCCGCGCCGTTTAGCGAGTACGTCGAGACCTTTACCGAGGAACAGGTGCGCGCCGAGACCGCTCGCTGCCTGGGCTGCGGCGCCTCGATCGTCGACCCCAACAAGTGCATCGGCTGCGGCCTGTGCACCACCAAGTGCGCGTTCGACGCCATCCATCTGGATCGCGATCGCCCCGAGTGTTCCACGATGGTCAAATACGAGCAAAAGCTCCCAAGTCTCGGCAAGTATGCTTTAAAGCGTGCAATCAAAATCAAGTTCGGTCGTAAATAGGTAACCATGGCGGGTAAGGGGACGGCGCAGACTAGACTTCGCCGTCCCCTTGCTTTGAGTTTGCATCGCATCAACCGTTGTTGATAGGTTTCTACCTTGCATGAATTGGGAATCGTCTATCACATTATTCGCGATGTCGAGAATGTAGCGCGCGCTCATGGCGTGCGTCGCGTTTCGAGCGTAACGTTGCTGTTGGGCGAGGTCTCGGGCGTCGTTCCCGACTTGCTACTCGACGCTTGGCGCTGGGCAGCAGATAAAAAGCCTATCGCGCAGGGCGCGGAGCTTATCGTGGAGCCCGTCGAGGCCGTGACACATTGCGAGGCGTGCGGCCGCGACTACGCGACGGTCGAGCACGGCAAGACCTGTCCCCATTGCGGTAGCGGCGAGACCTATTTGCTGCAGGGCCAAGAGGTAATGATCAAACAGATCGAGACTCCCGACGAGGACCCGGCAGACGCTGCTCCTGACGGCCTCTCCGACGCACCCGACGCCGTCGACGCCGCCAACCCACTCCACATCGCCTAACATCCAATGACTACATGGGCTAGAGTTCTAAACATATTTGCTTCGGTTAGTCAAGTCATGTCTGTTCAAACAAAATGGTGGCACGCAGACGCATTGGGATCCACCTAAAAGCGGTCTTAACGAACAGTGCACCTTTATATGTCTTTGAGAGCAATCAGCAAATCACGTTTTAGCAGGCAATAAGCTGTAAACCGGCAACGTAATCAATTTGTAACAAACTTAGACGTTTAAACAAATAATCCAACCTTTTGCGAATTTAGCGATAATTCCACAATCCAAACAGGTATACTCCTTTCATGTCGTGTAGGAAATACGTAGACAAAAAGGAGGTTATGTGATGGTAAGTATTGTTCTTGCTAGCCACGGGGACTTGGCAGCTGGAATCAAGCAGACGGGCTCGATGGTCTTTGGCGATCAGCCGTCTGTTGCCGTGGTCTCGCTCGAGCCGAGCATGGGCCCCGACGATTTCCGTGCCAAGGTCGAGGAAGCAGTCGCTTCCTTCGAGGACCAGGAGCAGGTGCTCTTCCTCGTTGATCTGTGGGGCGGCACGCCGTTCAACCAGATCAGCGGGCTCATCGAGGGCCACGATTCCTGGGCTATCGTCACCGGTGTCAACCTGCCTATGCTCATCGAGGCATATTCGCAGCGCTTTGACGCAAAGAACACTGCACATGCGATCGCAAAACATCTCGTGACTGAGGCTAAGGCTGGCGTGCGCGTCAAGCCCGAGTCTCTGGAGCCCGAGGAGAAGAAGCCGGCTGCGGCCGCCGCTGCTCCTGCAGGCGCCATCCCTCCGGGAACGGTCATCGGCGATGGGCACATCAAGATTGCCCACGTCCGTATCGACACCCGTCTGCTGCATGGTCAGGTGGCCACCACGTGGACCAAGCAGATCAACCCCAACCGCATCATCGTGGTTTCCGACGGCGTTGCTCACGACGAGCTCCGCAAGACCATGATCGAGCAGGCTGCCCCTCCGGGAGTCCATGCCAACGTCGTTCCCATCAAGAAGATGGCCGAGGTCGTCAAGGACACGCGCTTTGGTGACACCAAGGCCATGCTGCTCTTCGAGAATCCGCAGGATCTGCTCAAGGCCATCGAGGCCGGCGTCGACATCAAGGAAGTCAACATCGGTTCCATGGCTCACTCCAAGGGCAAGGTCGTCGTCACCAACGCCGTTGCTATGGGCGATGACGACGTTAAGACTCTCGAGGCCCTCAAGGCTAAGGGCGTCAAGTTCGAGGTCCGCAAGGTTCCTTCGGATTCCTCCGAGGATCTCGACGCCATGTTGAAGAAAGCTAAGGCCGAACTGGCCGCTCAAGCATAGTAAAGGAGGGTCCGATACATGTCTGCAATCACTATTCTGCTTGTTGCGATTGTCGCGTTGCTTGCCGGTATGGAAGGCATTCTGGATGAGTTCCAGTTCCATCAGCCGCTCGTGGCATGCACGCTTATCGGTCTCGTAACCGGTCACCTTCAGGAGGGCATCCTCCTGGGCGGTTCGCTCCAGATGATGGCCCTTGGCTGGGCTAACGTCGGCGCCGCCGTCGCGCCTGACGCCGCCCTGGCCTCGGTCGCTTCTTCGATCATCATGGTGCTCGCCCTCAACGGTGGCGCCACCGATTCGGCCAAGGCCGTTACCGCCGCTATCGCCGTCGCCGTGCCTCTGTCGGTCGCTGGTCTGTTCCTGACCATGATCTGCCGTACCCTGGCTACCGCTATCGCTCACGCCATGGACGGTTGCGCCGAGAAGGGCGACTTCGCCGGCATCGAGCGCTGGCAGTACGCTGCTATCCTCATGCAGGGTCTTCGTATCGCCATCCCGGCAGTGCTTCTGTGCATCATCCCGGCCGAGGCTGTTACCAACGCGCTTAACGCTATGCCCGACTGGCTGTCCGGCGGCATGGCTGTCGGCGGCGGCATGGTCGCTTCCGTCGGTTACGCCATGGTCATCAACATGATGGCCACCAAGGAGACCTGGCCGTTCTTCATCCTCGGCTTTGTCCTTGCTGCCATCCCTCAGCTCACGCTGATCGCCCTTGGCCTCATCGGCATCTCCCTTGCCCTCATCTACCTTGGCCTTAAGGATCTGGCTAAGCAGGGTGGCGGCATGGGCGGTGGCTCCGGCGACCCGCTCGGCGACATTCTGAACGATTACGAGTAGGAGGGGAGTGATACATATGGCAGAGAACAAGATTCAGCTCACCAAGGCTGACCGCAAGAAGGTTTGCTTCCGTCATCAGTTCCTTCAGGGCTCGTGGAACTACGAGCGTATGCAGAACGGCGGCTGGTGCTTCGCAATGATCCCTGCGATCAAGAAGCTCTACACCAGCAAGGATGACCAGATTGCCGCTCTTAAGCGCCACCTGGAGTTCTATAACACCCACCCTTATGTTTCCGCCCCCGTCATTGGCGTTACCCTCGCTCTCGAGGAGGAGCGCGCCAACGGTGCTCCGATTGACGACGTCGCCATTCAGGGCGTCAAGGTCGGTATGATGGGCCCGCTCGCCGGCGTCGGCGACCCCGCCTTCTGGTTCACCCTTCGCCCGATTCTGGGCGCTCTGGGCGCTTCCCTGGCCCTGTCCGGCAGCATCGCCGGTCCGCTGCTGTTCTTCTTCGCGTGGAACATCATCCGTTACGCCTTCCTGTGGTACACGCAGGAGTTTGGCTACAAGGTCGGCTCCTCCATCGCCAAGGACCTCTCCGGCGGTCTGATGGGCAAGGTCACCGAGGGTGCTTCCATCCTGGGTATGTTCATCATCGGCGCCCTGGTCGAGCGCTGGGTGTCCATCTCCTTCACCCCGGTCGTCTCCAAGGTCACGCAGTCTGCTGGCGCCTTTATCGACTGGGCTAACCTGCCCTCCGGTTCTGAGGGTGTCAAGGAAGCACTGACGATGTATAACTCCATCGGTGCTAACGCCCTTGATCAGGTGAAGGTCACCACGCTTCAGGCCAACCTCGATCAGCTCATCCCCGGCCTTGCCGCCGTGTGCCTGACCCTGCTGGTCTGCAAGCTCCTCAAGAAGAAGGTCAGCCCGATCGTCATCATCCTGGCTCTCTTCGCCATCGGCATCATCGGTCGCGTCTGCGGCTTCATGTAAGCACGTTTCGGCTTAAGACCGAGAATTGCTAGGCAAGGGCTTTTGAGCCATTGAAACGGACCGCACCCGGTGGGTACACTGGATGCGGTCCGATTGTTTTATTTGGAGGGCGAGGCGCGCATGGCGCAATCTCAGAACAGCACGGTCGATCTGGCAACGCCGGCAACCTGCCTGATGGGGCTTACCAGTCACGGTAATGTAATGGTGGGCAATAAGGCGTTTGAGTATTACAACGAGCGTAATCCCGAGGATTATATTCAAATCCCGTGGGACGAGGTCGACTATATTGCCGCCGAGGTTTTGCGCGGCACCAAGAAGATCACGCGTTTTGCCATCTTCACCAAGGACAACGGTCACTTTACGTTTTCGACGCGCGACGACAAAGAGACGTTGCGCGCGGTCCGTAAGTATGTGGACGAGGATAAGCTCGTGCGTTCGCCCGACTTTATCGATGTGACGGCCAAGGGCGCCAAGAGCATCCCCGCTGCCATCAAGAGCCTTTTCCACAGAGACAGCTAATCGTTGGCGATAGATGGCGGAAAATGCATCCCGGAATTTGCTCTCATTCCGGGATGCATTTTCCTTTTGAGGGCCAGTTGGGAAAGCTTGTCCCATTATTTCGCGTTATTCCGGGTTATTCTTTCCGATATTGAGGATTGCCCTCGGAAACTATTCGCTATAGAGCCTTCTCGATGAGTGGCCATGCGCTACATGGCAAAGGGGTAAATCTGCTACACTAGTACAACATGCCTCCGTAGCTCAGGGGATAGAGCACCGCTCTCCTAAAGCGGGTGTCGACGGTTCGAATCCGCCCGGGGGCACCAGAAGTAAATGCAGGTCAGACGGTATAAATCGTCTGACCTGCTTTCTTATATAAGGGCATCGTTAACGTCAGTTGGGTAGAATTTGGGTAGAAAATTTTTTTGTGAAGGGCTATGCCCAAAGTCCGGTTTCCAACGCTTCCCACAGCCTACGGGCTTATAAGAAGCCCTTCGGCCATGAAAAGCGTTGAAAACCTAGGGTGACGCTGCTGTGAGATGGGCGAGTTTCCAACAGCCCCCGGCGTCTTCGGGTTTCGCCTGGGACCCTGCGACACCGTGGGCCGTTGAAAACTCGCCCTTCCGCTTGGAAGAGGGCTTTTACCCCTTAAAATTGTCCGAAAGTGACAACGACGCAGGAGGTCCGGTATGCCTGCCAGCAAGAAAGAGGCAAAAGAGTTCGTCAAGCGGTGGCAGAAGCGCCTTGCCGCCATCCCCGCGGGCTCCAACAACGAGCAGCAGGACACGCAAAAGTTCTGGGTAGATCTGCTCATCAACGTCCTGGGCATCCCGTCCAACACCATAGACAGCTTCGTCGACTTCGAGCGGAAGGTGAGAGGCCGCCGCATCGACGTGTTCGTCTCCGACCACAACTTCCTGTGCGAGCAGAAGTCGTGGGGTATCGACCTCGACAAGCCCGAGCCCAGAAACGGCGGCATGGAGACGCCGCTCCAGCAGGCCATGTGGTACGCGCGGCACCTGCCGTACTCCGAGCGCCCCCGCTGGGTGATGACGTGCAACTTCGGGACCTTCCGTCTCTACGACCTCGACAACGAGCGGCCCGAGGATACCGTGCAGGAGTTCTCCCTCGAAGAGCTCCAGGACAGCCTGTACCTTCTCTCCTTCCTGACCTCCAACGAGACGAGCCGCCTGCACAAGGAGCAGCAGCTCTCCATCGAGGCCGGGGCCTACGTCTCCAGACTCTACGATGCCCTCGCCAAGCAGTACCACCACATCGAGGAGAAGGACGAGCGCGCAGGAGGAGCAGCGCTCGCTCAACTGCTCATCACCCGAATCATCTTCCTGCTCTACGCCGAGGACGCCGACCTCCTGCAATCGCACCAGGCGTTCGGCAGGTACTGCGAGGGTGACCCCGCGAAGCTCCGCCGAAAACTGGTCGATTTGTTTGAGACGATCGACACGCCCCTAGAGCAGAGGGACGAGTACATGGACGAGGACCTCGCGGCCTTCCCCTACGTGAACGGCGGTCTGTTCGCCGACTCCTCCATCATCGTCCCACAGATGACCCCGGAGATTCTCGAGGCCATCACCGACGCGTCCCAGGACTTCGATTGGCGCGAGATCTCGGGCGTCATCTTCGGCGGCGTGTTCGAGGGCACGCTGAACCCCGAGACGCGCCACGCCGGGGGCATGCACTACACGAGCGTCGAGAACATCGAGCGCTGCCTCAAGCCGCTCTTCCTCGACGAGCTGTGGGACGAACTCCACGAGGCCGAGGGCGAGAAGACAGCTGCCAAGCGCAAGCAGGCCCTGGCGAGGCTGCACGACAAGGTGGCCTCCATCACCATCGGAGACCCGGCATGCGGCTCGGGCAACTTCCTTACCGAGGCGTACCGGCAGCTGCGCACCATCGAAAACCGAATCATCGAGGACGAGCTCAGCGAGGAGACCGGCAACGCGGGGCAGACGTCCCTCGTCGTTGCGCAGGACAGCCCTGTCCGCGTGTCCCTGGACCAGCTGTACGGCATCGAGATAAACGACTTCGCCGTCTCGGTCGCCAAGACCGCCCTTTGGATCACCGAGGAGCAGATGCTCCGAAAGACGCAGGAGATATACGTCGACTACGACTTCGACTTCCTGCCGCTCAGGAGCCTCAGCAACCTCCATGAGGGCAACGCCCTCAAGGCCGATTGGTCCGAGGTGTTCCCCGATGACCTCACGTACCTCGTGGGCAATCCGCCCTTCCTTGGGGCCCGCAACCAGTCCAAGGAGCAGAAGGCGGAGCTCCTTGAGGTCTTCGACGGCGCGAAGAACGCGGGCAACATCGACTACTGCGGGGCCTGGTACATGAAGGCCGCGAGGTTCACGCAAGGGAAGCGCACGCGCTGCGCCCTGGTCTCGACCAACTCGATATGTCAGGGCGAGCAGGTCGCCAACCTCTGGAAACCCCTGCACGACCTGGGTATCCACATCGACTTCGCGCACAACACGTTCAGGTGGGACAACGAGGCTGCGGACAAGGCACACGTGTTCTGTGTCATCGTCGGGTTCTCCCGCGAGTCGGGGACCAAGACGCTCTTCTACCACGCGACCCCGGACAGCGACGAAGAACAGATTCCCACGGCTCGAATCAATGCGTATCTGAAAGACGCCCCTGATGTATTCATCTACAGCCGCAGCAAGCCTATTTGTGATGTTCCCGAAATGGGCATCGGAAATAAACCTATTGATGGGGGATTCTACCTGTTTACCGATGAGGAGAAAGACGATTTCCTGAAGAAAGAGCCAAAGGCCGAAGGCTTCTTCCATCCATGGCTTGGATCAAAAGAGTTCATTCATGGCTATCATCGCTGGTGCCTGTGGCTTGGGGAGGCAACCTTCTCAGATTTAAAGCAGCTTCCTGAGTGCAGAAAGAGAGTAGAACAGGTTCGTGAATACAGGCTTGCAAGTAAAAGCGCTGGAACCCGAAAAATAGCAGATAAGCCAACGAGATTTCACGTTGAGAACATGCCCGAGGGAAGTTCCATCATCATCCCAGAGGTGTCTTCAAGCAGACGGAAACGTGTTCCAATGGGCTTTGTTGGTCCAGAGATATTTTGCAGCAACAAGGTTAGATTGATACCCAATGCTTCTCTCTATCACTATGGCATTCTGCAATCTCAATTCCATAATGCATGGGTTAGGATCGTAACCGGAAGATTGAAGGACGATTACCAGTATTCGGCCAATATTGATTGCAACAACTTCGTCTGGCCCGAGCCCACGGAATCCCAACGCGAGGAAGTCGAGCGTTGCGCCCAAGCCGTGCTCGACGCCCGGGATGCCCAAGAAGGTGCGACGCTCGCGGACATGTACGATCCCAAGAACGAGACGTTCTTCCCCGAGCTGATGACAGCGCACAAGGCGCTCGACGATGCCGTCGAAGCCGCCTATGGCGTCGACTTCGGCGGGGACGAGGAGAAGATAGTCGCCCATCTTTTCAACCTGTACGCCAAGAAGGTCGGTGAACTATAGTGCCCAACTCTATCTACAATCCCATATCGCTGGAGGTCGGTAACATCCTGAAGGATGTTCAGACGGGCAAGATTGGCCTGCCTGATCTGCAACGGCCTTTCGTGTGGGGCAATGAAAAGGTTCGCGATCTGCTTGATTCCATGCTTCGCGGATACCCTATCGGCTATGTGATGCTGTGGGACTCTCCGAGCGATGATGCGGGCAAGAAGTCTGCCATAGGCTCGAACCAAAAGGTGTATGCCGTCCCCAAGTCCCTTGTCATCGACGGACAGCAGAGGCTCACTGCCCTCTTGAGCTCTCTGTACGGCGTACCCGTGCGAGACAAGAACTTCAGGGAGCGAACGGTGAAGATCGCCTACGACCCCGTCGCACGCTCATTCAAGAATGCCGATGCCTCGACCGAGAAGGATTCGCGCTATGTGCCCGACGTATCCGAGGCCTTCGCGGCGAACCACGACAACAAGCTGAGCGCCTATCGCAGGGCGTTCATCAAGCGCCTTAACGAGGCGAATGCCAAAAAGGGAGAACCCGAACTCGACGATGGCGGCGAGGACGCCGTCGAGAGCGGGCTCAACGCATTACTCGGGCTTGAGCGCTATCTTCTGCCGACGCTGGAGATTTCCGAATCGGCTGACGAGGAGACCGTATCGGACATCTTCGTGCGTGTGAACTCGCAAGGGCAGGCGCTTAAGCAGGATGACTTCATCATGACCCTGCTTTCGGTCTACGAACCTGCCATGAGGGAGCGCATAGAGGAGTTCTGCGCCATGAGCCATGCGCCCGCAAAGGGCACCTCGTACAACCCGCTCATGACCGTCTCGCCGACGCATATCATTCGCGCCACGGTGGGCGTGGGGTTCAAGAGGGGTCGCCTGCGTTATGCCTACCAGATTCTTCGCGGGCGAGATCTCAAGACAAAGGAAACGACGCCCGAGACGCGGGCCGAGAACTTTGCCACGTTCGGTCGCGCCCTCGATCTCGTGCTCGACTTGAACAACTGGCATGCCTTCATCAACACGCTGGCGGAGGCGGGCTATGTCTGTTCCGACCAGGTGGGGTCGGGCAATGCGCTCATGTTCTGTTATGCGTTTTACCTTATCGGGCGCTACGAGTTCGGTATGGAGCCGTTGGCTGTGCGCAGGCTCGTGCGGCGCTGGTATTTCGCCGCAGCCATAACGGGGCTCTATGTGGGGTCCTTCGAATCCGAGTTCGAGCAGCAGCTTAACGACGTCTCGCGCCTTGAGACCGCCGATGAGTTCCGGGCGTACTTCGACCGTAGGCTCGCCGCCATCATGACGGACGATTATTTCTCCATCACGCTGCCCAGCTCCCTCGACGCAAACGAGGCGGCGGGCCCGACCTGGTGGGGCTTCGTCGCGGCTCAGGTCGTGCTCGGTGCCAAGGTGCTGTTCAGCACGGCTCCTCTTTCTCAGCTGCTGCATACCGGTTCGTCGGGCTCCAAGAAGGCCCTGGACAAGCACCATCTGTTCCCAGATAACTACCTGAAGGCCAAGGGCTACCTTTCGCAGCGCAGCAACCGAGGCAACTTCACCCTCGTTGACTACCAGAACAACATCTACATCTCGGACGACGCGCCGAGCGAGTACGTCAGGAAGTACCGTGAAGCCCTGGGCGAGGACGAATACCGCCGCAACTGCGAGGAGCACGCCCTGCCCCTCGGATTCGAAGAGCTTGATTACGAGGACTTCCTCGGTCAGCGCAGGAGGCTAATGGGTGAGCTCGTGAAGAGGGCATATGAGCGACTGTAGATTACGGACCAGTCTTTGGGGTCATGTTGACTAAGGTTTTCATATCCTACGCATGGGAAAGCGAAAAACACCGCGAATGGATAAAGGCGCTGGCCAACCGCCTTCTGTCGGACGGGATCGATGCAGTCCTGGACCAATATGATCTCGAACTGGGTGACAGGTTGCCTCAGTTCATGGAGCAGTCGGTCAGGTCGTCGGACTATGTTCTTGTCGTCTGCGCCCCAGCATATAAGCAGAAGGCAGCGCCGAGCGCGTGAAGAGGTCTCCCGGGCAGCCCATAGGAAGAACGTTGAGAACGTCGCCAGGACGATTGATTTCTAGCTCGGCCGCTTGCGCGAGGGCGTAGCAATCGGCCTCGCGGCCGATGGGTCCCGTTTATGGGCGGCCCTTGCGACGCGCGGCACCGCTCTCGCTGCGGCTCTCCGTAACCCTCCCATGGGTCGCATTTCGTCTAGCTCCGCTCGCGCCACCCCTCCCGTCGCCCGCATCATCAGGGCTGCATCGGTTAGAATCGTGTGTGCGATGCATCCCGTGCGCGGGCGGCCGAAGACTTGATCGGAGGTCCCCAATTGCTGAAATTCCTTAACGCGCTCGCCGCCCTTGCGACGGTCGGCACGTTCATCATTACGTTTCTTGATTCGTATGAGGTTCGGTTTAAGGTCCGTAGGCGCACGCGCGGTGCGGACGGTTCTCGGCGTTTGCGCCGCAAGCGCAAATAAAAACGGCCGGGGTTGCAGCCCGGCCGTTTAACACGTTAGAAAACTAGGCCGCCCGCGCTCCTTAACACTTACGCGGGATGCGTCGTTTTCTAGACACATTCTACCCGTCCGGCTGCGGGTCCGTCCACATTTTCCAAATCAAATCACCAGATGTCTACTGAGACACGCAAAGCGCCCGCTTGCTGGGGGAGCAAGCGGGCGCCTGTGAGCGAATATGTTTGCGGCGAAAGCCGCGATGAGCGGTGGGGTGGCGACTAGTTGGTCGTACCGGTATCGTCGCCCGTGCTCGTGCCCGAGCCCGAGCCCGAACCAGAAAGTGCGACCGTCAGCGTAATCGTGCTGTCGGTGGACTGCTTGCCAGTGGGGGAGACGCCCGTAACGGTGGCATCCTCGTTACCGCTTACGGGATTGCCGTTCTGGTCACAGAAGCCAATGTTATAGAAACCGGCGTTGTTGAGCGCGGTAACGGCGGCGGAGATGCTCTTGCCGTACAGGTTGCCCGGGACGGAGGCCTTGCCGGACTTCTTGGCAATGACGACGGTAATCGTGGCGCCGGGCTTCTGCTTGCCGCTGGGGTTCCAGCTGATCACGGTGCCCTCGGTAACCGAGTCGTTCTCCTGGTAGCTCACGTCGACGCCAAAGCCTGCCATATCGAGGGCGTTGCGCGCCTGGGCCTCGGTCATGTCGGTCAGGTCGGGGACGGACGTGGTATCCGGGCCGCTCGAGACCTTGTACAAGATGGTCGTGCCCTTCGCGACTTCCTTACCGGCTTCGGTGCCCTGCTCAAAGACCTGGCCCTCATCAGCCTCGTTGGCCTCCTCGGAGGCGTTGCCCTTCAGGCCAACGCTTGCCAGTGCGGCTTCTGCTTGGTCCTTGGTCAGGCCGACAAGTTTGGGAACCTCAACCTTTTCGGAGGGCTTGGGGCCCTTGGAGATTACCAGGTTCACCTTGGTGCCCTTGGTCTTCTTGGTGTTGCCGTTGGGCGTCTGCTCGGCGACCTTGCCCTCGTCGACATCGTCGTTGTAGCTTTGGTCGATGGTGCCGACCTCGAGGCCGGCTTCCTTGATCAGCTCGACGGCAGTCTGCTGGTCCTTGCCCAGCACATCGGGCACGGTGACCTGCTCGCCGCCAAAGAGTCCCGTGGCAAAAGCCACCACGATGCCGATGACGGCAACCGCTGCCACCACGGCGGCGATGATTTTGTTCTTGTTGGATTTGGGCTCTTCGACCTCGTAGGAGCCGGTGGAGCCCGAAACCGAGCTACGGGCGGTATTCTGGCCGCTCACGCCCGAGACGGGACGCACCATGGCGCGCGTCTGATCGGAAAGCTCGCGAGTCTTGGTGGCGCCCAGCTCACCGGGGGCACCGATGATGCGCGTGGGCTCCGAGACGTTGACGGCTCGGCCCGACAGGTAGCTGTTGAGCACCTGACGCAGCTCGTCGGCGGTCTGGAAGCGGTTTGCCGGGTCTTTCTCCATGCACTTGAGGATGATGCGCTCAAGGTCGGCGTCGACACCGGAGTTGATCTGGCTCGGCGGAATAGGCAGCTCGTTGACCTGCTTGAGTGCGACCGAGATGGCGTCGTCACCGTCAAAGGGAACGCGGCCGGTGGCGCATTCATACATCACGACGCCCAGCGAGTAGATATCCGAGGTGGGGCCGAGGTCCTGACCACGGGTCTGCTCGGGGCTGACGTAGTGGGCGGTTCCCAGCACGTTGTTGTCTTGCGTGAGGTGGCTGTTCTTGGCGCGCGCGATGCCAAAGTCCATCACCTTGATGTTGCCGTCGGGCAGCACCATGATGTTCTGCGGCTTAATGTCGCGGTGGATGATCTCGTGCTTGTGGGCGACCGAAAGCGCGGAGCTGATCTGCGAGCCGATCTGGGCGACCTTCTTGGGGTCGAGGGCGCCGTGGCTCTTGATGCCGCTCTTAAGGTCGGTGCCGCGCAGGTACTCCATGACGATGTAATAGGTGTCGCCGTCCTTGCCCCAATCGTAGACGCCCACGATATAGGGGGAGGAGAGACCGGCTGCTGCCTGGGCCTCCTGCTTAAAGCGCGCGGCGAAGGTTGCGTCGCCGGCATACTGCGGCAGCATAATCTTGACGGCTACCGTGCGGTCGAGGACCTGGTCCTGTGCACGGTAGACGGTCGCCATGCCGCCTGTTCCCACCTTATCCTTGAGGAGGTATCTTCCCCCGAGGACCCTCTGTTCCATTCCTGCTCCTAACATAACTATTCGCTCAACGATGTGTGTAGTACCTACGATGTGGCCGCTGGGGCCGTGTGGCGCGTTGCCGCTAACTCTTCGGCCGCGGCGCGCCTCGGGTGTCCGATTCGATCATGGGCATCACGCTCCCTGTGCGGCAAGCGCCGCGGTCAGGACGATACCGGCGATCTTGGCGGCCTTGACGTCATGCTTGTCGAAATCCTCCAAGGCCACCGAGATGGCGACCGTGGGTGAATCGTAAGGTGCAAAGCCAACGAACATCGAGTTGACGTTGGTGCCGCCGGTCTCGGCCGAGCCGGTCTTGCCGGCGACCTTGACGCCGGGGATCTGGGCATCGGTGCCGGTGCCGGACTGGACGACGGCGAGCATGGCCTGCTTGACCTGGTCGGCCGTGGCGGAGCTGACGGCCTGACCAAGCGAGCGGGACTGCGTGGTCTTGACCACGGTTCCGTCCGGGGCGAGTACCTGGGCTACAAAGTACGGGTCCATGACCACGCCGCTGTTAGCGATGGCGGCGGCAATCACGGCGTTTTGCATGACGGTGGTCTGCGGGCCGGGCGTATGGTCCATGCCGACAGGCTGGCCGGCGCCGGCCCAGGCGGTCTCCCACTCGGTCATGAGCGACGGGTCGGCCATGATGGAGGCCGCGGAGGTCAGGTCCTGGCCGAGCTTTTGGCCGTAGCCAAAGGCGTTGGCAAACTGCACGAGCGTGTTTGCGCCAACTTCGTTTGCCACCTGGCCAAAGACGACGTTGGAGGACACGGCAAAGGCCTGCTGCAGGCTGATGGTGCCGTAGCTCTCGTTGGCATAGTTGGTGACTGGTGCGTTGCCGATGTCCATGGAGCCGGGCGCCTGGTAGGTGCTGGTAAGGCTGGCGGTACCGGTCTCGAGTGCCGCGGAAAGCGTAACGACCTTAAACGTTGAGCCCGGCGTGTACAGCGCGTCCATGGCGCGATTGTACATGGAGCCGTCCTCGCCGCCGCCCGTCTGCAGCAGGGCATCGATGTTGGTGTTGTCGTAGGTGGGCGAGCTGGCACATGCGAGCACCGCGCCGGTACGCGGGTCGATGACCACTACAGCGCCCTTAAAGCCCTTGAGTGCCTGCTCGGCCGCCGTCTGGATGCGCGAGTCGATGGTGAGCTTGGCGGTGTTGCCCGGCTGGGTCTGGCCCGCGAGCGACGCGATGGCGTTGTTCCAGCTGGAGTAGTCCTTAGAACCGGTGAGCGTGTCGTTCATGACGCTCTCGATGGCGGTGGTGCCATACTGCTGGCTCACGTAGCCAACCACGTGCGCTGCCAGGTTACCGTTGGGGTAGGAGCGTACGTAGGTGCCGTCCTCCTGCTGCAGCGACTCGGCCAGCGTCACGCCGTCGGACGTGATGATGGAGCCGCGCTGGATGTACTTGGAGCGGGCGATGGTGTGGTTGTTGGTCGGCATGTCCTGATAGTCCTTGGCCTTAATGACCTGGACATAGGTGAGGTTGCCGATAAGGATGGCGAACAGCGCCGTAAAGGCGAGCACCGCGCGGGTTAGACGGTTGGCGAGCGCAACGCGGCCGAGCACACCGGATTCAGGCGTGTCGAGCAGGCGACGGCGCATGCGCGAGCCGACGGAATGGCTGCCGCTGCCGTAGGAAGACGAGGTGGCAAAGCGCGTGCCCGTCGGGGCGGCGGCAGATGCGACCTGATCATCGGTGATGGCGGCCATGGTGCCGGTGCCGGTAAGCTCGGCCTCGCGTCCGGTCGCCTCGTCACCGGCGCGCAGAAGGAGCGCGACGATGATAAAGCTCGCCAGCAGCGAGGAGCCGCCCTGGCTCATAAAGGGCAGGGTGACGCCGGTCAGCGGGATCAGGCGGGTTACGCCGCCAACGATCAAGAAGGCCTGGAAGCTGATGGCGGCCGTAAGGCCCGTGGCACTAAAGGCTGCGAGGTCGGATTTAGCGCGGGCAGCCGTGGTGAGGCCACGCACGGCAAAAAGCATAAACAGGATGAGCACGGCGCCGCCGCCCAAAAGGCCCATTTCCTCGCCGATGGCTGAGAAGATAAAGTCGGACTCGACGACGGGGATGTTGTTTGCCATGCCGTTGCCGATGCCGACGCCAACCAGGCCGCCGTCAGCCAGCGAGTAAAGTGACTGTACGATCTGGTAGCCCTGGCCTTGGGCGTCCTTAAACGGATCGACCCAGACCTGAAAGCGCACCTGCACGTGAGACAGGAACTTGTAGGCGCCCACGGCTCCAACGGCCAGCAGCGCAAGGCCGATGATGACGTACGAAAAGCGTCCCGTGGCAACATAGAGCATCAGCAAAAAGATGGTGTAGAACAGGACGGCCGAGCCCAGGTCGCGTTCGAAGACGACGATGAGCAGGCACACGCCCCACACGGCAAACAGCGGCAGCAGCAGGCGGAAGCGCGGAATCTTGAGGCCCAGGATCTTGCGGTTGGAGATGGAGAGCAACTCGCGGTTCTCGGCCAAGTAGCCGGCCAGGAACAGGACGATAAAGACCTTGGCGAACTCGCCGGGCTGGATGGTAAAGCCCGCGATGCGAATCCACAGCTTGGAGCCCGAGATCGTGGTGCCGATAAAGATAGGCAGCATCAGCAGAATGATGCCGATGATGCCAAAGGTGTACTTGTAGCGCATGACCACGTCGAGGTTTTTGACTAGTGCAAGCGTTCCCACCATGAGCGCCACCGAGACAAACAGGATGATGAGCTGTGAGATGGCGAGAGCGGGGGCGAGACGCGTCACGAACGTGATGCCGATGCCCGAAAGTATAAATACGATGGGCAGGATGGCGGGGTCGGCACCGGGCGCCAAGATGCGCACGGCAATGTGGGCCGCGGCAAAGGCGGCAAAGAGGCCGATCGGTACGGCGAGCGTCTCAAAGGAGATGGCAGCGCCTGCGGTGAGGACGTACATCGCATACAGCAGGATGACGGGGAACGCCGAGGCGATGAGCAAGAGCAGCTCGGTGTTGCGGCGACTCATAAGCGGCACTCCCTTTCTAATTCTTATCGGAGGCTTCGGCCTCGGCGGACTGTTCGGCGGTTTTCTCGGAATCTGATTCGGAGGTCGATCCCTGATTGGTGTTGTCGCGAATCGTTTGCGCGTCGATCACCTGGCGGGTCTGCTCCTCGTCGATCTGGTGGCGGTACTTGGATATCGTGTCCTGCGCATCGTCGACACTTGTTTGCGGAATGCCCGCCTTGAGGCGGTTTTGCGTGTCTTCGGGCAGGTCGGACAGCTTGATACTGGTTTCGCTTTCGAGCCAGTGGAGCTTGAGTCCGAGTGGCTTGCCGGGCAGGCCGCGCCAGACGGCGACATTGCCCTGGTAGGTACCCAGGTAGTACGAGCCGGTGACACCCGTGTAGGCCCAGATGCCAGCTGCCAGCACAAAGACGAGGGCCAGGATGGCGGCGATGGTAACGTTGCGGCGACGCACGCGTTGCGCCTCGCGCATAACGCCATCGTCAACCAGGTCAACGACTACTACGGTCACGTTGTCGTGGCCGCCGGCGGCAAGCGCCGCGTCCACTAGGTTGTCGACGCAGATTTGCGCGGTTGAGGACTGAGTGGCGATGTTCTCGATATCGCTATCGGGAATCATGCTCGAAAGGCCGTCGGAGCACAGGATCAGGCGGTCGCCTTCCTCGATATGCAGAGTGAAGTGGTCGGCATACATGGCGGGGTCCGAGCCCAGCGCGCGGGTGATGACCGAACGGTTGGGGTGGACGCGAGCCTCGTCTGCCGTGATCTCGCCGGCGTCCACGAGCTCCTCCACGTAGGAGTGGTCGCGGGTCACGCGGATGAGCGTGCCCTCGTGGAGCAGATAGGCGCGAGAGTCGCCCACGTGGGCGATGGCGAGCGTGTCGTTTTCGATGTAGGCGCAGGTGGCTGTGCAGCCCATGCCGGGCTTGCCCAGGCCGTTCAGGGCCGCCTCGATTACGGCGGCGTTGGCTGCCTCGACGGCTGCGGCCAGGCGTGCTGCGTCGGCGGACTGTGGGGCCGTCTTGGCAATAGTCTCGACGGCGATGGAAGAGGCTACCTCGCCGGCAGCGTGACCACCCATGCCGTCGCATACGCAAAAGAGCGGCGACTGCACCAGGTAGGAATCCTCATTGTGCGGGCGCACGCAGCCAACGTCGGAGCGGGCGCCCCACATGAGTTGCGTGGTGGTGCCGGCATCATAGGTCGAGTCGGTCTCGATGCGCTCCTCGGTCAGGGGCTCAAAGCTCATGGTCGAGCCGGGGTCTTTGAGCTTGGCCTCAACGGCAGCAACGTCGATCTCGGCGGTGTCACCGGGAGAGACGGTGTCGGTCTCGGCGTTTGATTCGGAATCACCGGTGTCCGGGGAGTCGGGCTCCTCGGACACGCGGGCGGTCGACTCGTCGTCTTGCGGGCTGACGTCTATAGCTGTCTCTTATACACATCTCCGAGCC